>Ga0307931_1002223_pt1 | contig 12482 bp, 7 predicted proteins | sample OrgLakmetageno47_FD_201816 | JGI IMG/M metagenome (GOLD analysis project Ga0307931, IMG submission 201816) | Saline water microbial communities from Organic Lake, Antarctica - #47 | ecosystem: Environmental > Aquatic > Non-marine Saline and Alkaline > Saline | place: Antarctica: Organic Lake... | reverse complement strand
CGAAAGCAGCCTAGACCTCTCGTCGCAACCTACACAAAACAAGTGGTACCTGGAAAGAAGAGCTCCTATCAAAAAGGCCACCACCTACGAAACCCCGTGATAGAGAGTGCGCACATAAGCAAGAGCTACATGGGCTAGCATCGAAAGCAGCCTAGACCTCTTGTCGCAACCTACACAAAACAAGTGGTACCTGGAAAGAAGAGCTCCTATCAAAAAGGCCACCACCTACGAAACCCCGTGATAGAGAGTGCGCACATAAGCAAGAGCTGCATAGGCTAGCATCGAAAGCCAGCCTAGACCTCTTGTCGCAACCTACACAAAACAAGTGGTACCTGGAAAGAAGAGCTCCTATCAAAAAGGCCACCACCTACGAAACCCCGTGATAGAGAGTGCGCACATAAGCAAGAGCTACATGGGCTAGCATCGAAAGCAGCCTAGACCTCTTGTCGCAACCTACACAAAACAAGCGGTACCTGGAAAGAAAAGCTCCTATCAAAAAGGCCACCACCTACGAAACCCCGTGATAGAGAGTGCGCACATAAGCAAGAGCTAAAGAGGCTAGCATCGAAAGCAGCCTAGACCTCTTGTCGCAACCTACACAAATCAAGTGGTACCTGGAAAGAAGAGCTCCTATCAAAAAGGCCACCACCTACGAAACCCCGTGATAGAGAGTGCGCACATAAGCAAGAGCTACATAGGCTAGCATCGAAAGCCAGCCTAGACCTCTTGTCGCAACCTACACAAAACAAGTGGTACCTGGAAAGAAGAGCTCCTATCAAAAAGGCCACCACCTACGAAACCCCGTGATAGAAAGTGCGCACATAAGCAAGAGCTGCATAGCCTAGCATCGAAAGCAGCCTAGACCTCTTGTCGCAACTAACACAAACCAAGTGGTACCTGCAAAAAAAAGCTCCTATCAAAAAGGCCACCACCTACGAAACCCCGTGATACCCCGTGATAGAGAGTGCGCACATAAGCAAGAGCTACATGGGCTAGCATCGAAAGCCAGCCTAGACCTCTTGTCGCAACCTACACAAAACAAGTGGTACCTGGAAAGAAGAGCTCCTATCAAAAAGGCCACCACCTACGAAACCCCGTGATAGAGAGTGCGCACATAAGCAAGAGCTACATGGGCTAGCATCGAAAGCAGCCTAGACCTCTTGTCGCAACCTACACAAAACAAGTGGTACCTGGAAAGAAGAGCTCCTATCAAAAAGGCCACCACCTACGAAACCCCGTGATAGAGAGTGCGCACATAAGCAAGAGCTTAAGAGGCTAGCATCGAAAGACCTCTTGTCGCAACCTACACAAAACAAGTGGTACCTGGAAAGAAAAGCTCCTATCAAAAAGGCCACCACCTACGAAACCCCGTGATAGAGAGAGCGCACATAAGCAAGAGCTACATAGGCTAGCATCGAAAGCAGCCTAGACCTCTCGTCGCAACGTACACAAACCAAGTGGTACCTGGAAAGAAGAGCTCCTATCAAAAAGGCCACCACCTACGAAACCCCGTGAAAGAGAGTGCGCACATAAGCAAGAGCTACATGGGCTAGCATCGAAAGCCAGCTTAGACCTCTTGTCGCAACCTACACAAACCAAGTGGTACCTGGAAAGAAGAGCTCCTATCAAAAAGGCCACCACCTACGAAACCCCGTGATAGAGAGTGCGCACATAAGCAAGAGCTAAAGAGGCTAGCATCGAAAGACCTCTTGTCGCAACCTACACAAACCAAGTGGTACCTGGAATGAAGAGCTCCTATAAAGGGCACCACCTACGAAACCCCGTGATAGAGAGTGCGCACATAAGCAAGAGCTACCTAGACTAGCATTAAAACTAGTTGAGAACATTAGCGCAAACTGCACATTGGAATAATCTGGGAATGAGTGCAATTGATAAGAGGCTGCCATAATGTAACGAAACATCAAGATAGTGAGTGCGCACATAAGCAAGAGGTACACAACCTAGCATCGAAAGAAACCAAGACCTCGTGTTGAGAACTACGCATCATGCGGGCGACACAAGCTAAGGAGTGTACATAGTTTGAAGATCTACGCGATGTTACGTCTCGAATGGAGAAGATGTTATCACCATTCGCACAACGAAAGTGTATCAGTTAAGGTAAGGAAAGCATGCGGGAACGCAGCCACGCAATCTGCAGGAGTAGTTGCTCAGTAATGGTGCTATATATTGCTGCTGTCGGTCCTTGAGGCTTTTAAGTTACAGCGTGGCGCAGTCAGTCGTCACGGTGGTCTTCGTTCATGGTGGCCAAAGGCGTATACTAAATGGCGCGAAAGAGAAGGCCAAACAGAGAGACATGCATTCTAGCTAGCCTATAAAACATGCATTCTAGGAGTAAGTGAAAAAAGGACATGCATTCTGTGATTTCCACCCGGATCCAAGCAGTTATTAGTAGCTACGTAGTATGAGTTGTGAGCAGTGTGAGCAGTTGTGAGCAAGGAAAATCTGAATTCCTGGTGCCAAGAATTCAGGAAATAATGGGTTCACCAGGAATCGATTCCTGAGTCAGGAATCTTTCAGGAAATTACCCCCGTGGAGATGACCCGCCACCCCCTCATCAAGGGTTTGTAGATACCCTTGCCCTTATTTCAATAGTTCGACCTTTTTGTAGGCCACTTTAGCCGCCAAAAATTACAACCAGGGAACTACAACGACAGAAATAGCACTTAGGAGATATAGATTAGAGCATATCGACTGATGTCAGGCCACATGCGTTCACAGTTCAAAATATACGCAAACATCCCCTCCCGGGCCTCCCCCCTTCTATTTCTACTATTGGTACGCTTAGTATTCGCGGCCGCGGCTGTGGAACTGGAGCTGCACGGTCGCCTTCTTGTAATCTTCCCGTGCACGGACCTGCTGATCGCCGATGGCATTGTTTAGAATACTGAAGGCACGCTCAGGTGGCGCTGAGTTCGGTGCGTGGCACAGCACAGCACGCAGTGCCTTCGACCATGCAGGCAAAGCTGCCTTGCTTTCCCTCAGCCACGACTGAATATCAAACGTGTCCTGGCCATCTTCATCGAGACGTTCTTCAATAGGCCGGATTTGGGCGATGCGGGCCTTGTACAAGTTCAGCTCCTCTTTCATAGCAATTTCAAGTCCTTCGTACGCCGGTACAGAAAGGAAGCGGTAGAGGCGCTTGATCTCGTCCACGTCCTTAGCGGCGACGTCGTTGATGGCACAAAAGATGGGGTTGAGCACTTGAGCTGCGTTCATACGCGCCACTTGTTCTGAGCACGAACCAAAAAAGACTCGGTCCAAAGGATGGGTTTGAGCACTTGAGCTGCCTTCATACGGGCCACTTGTTCTGAGCAGGCCTGAAGTGCAGCACCAAGGTGAAGCTCTGACATGCCGTTGATGGCCTCCTACTCGGCAGACATCACCTGAATGAATAAAGTTTCGAACAAAAAGACACCGGAAGAATTCAACGAAACAGCATAGATCAAACACGAAGAGATTGTACCGAAGCGACATCGAATATACGAGGGCAGTCGATTAAAGTCAAAAGGTTTTCCATTGTACACAGCGCACTGCCCACTCACTCGAAAAATCATATAAGTCTGAAGTGAAAATATGTGTAAATTTTGAATTTTGGTAGGAAATAATACCGTTCTTTATCGTAAAACGGCGTATTATATCAGGAATTTCCAGGAAATAGCCTGCTTTTTGTAAGGAAAAGGAATCCGGAAATGGTTTTCTTTATCAGGAATTCGGATTTTCCTTGGTTGTGAGCAGTGACGTGATGCACTTACTCGAGTTTATCAAGTGAATGACATGCCCTAATACCGCACACATAAGCTTTGTAGGCCTCTATTCGTTGTTGCAGAAAATCTTAGGTCTAGTTTGCGCTGCTTTGCTTTTCTTCTCTACCTGTTAGTATTCTAATTCCGGCCCTTCGGGGCCTGTCTCAAAATCCCTACTTTATCATCAAGCCCGTGTAGTTAGTTACCTCCAAAGGAATTTTCAATAGCCTCCTCCAGATTATTTGAAATTGTGGGTGTTGTTAAGTACCTCGAAGAAAGTAGCTTACAGTTACATTGGGCTAACGCTGCCTAAATCGCAGAACTAGGTTTCATAAAAAAAGTTCATGACAACCGAACATGGAATTAATGTTCAAGCCGCTATTATAGCTTTCGCAGTGTTCCTCGTCACAGCAAGTGCAGCTACAGTTGATCTCGAATACTTGCTAGATCTAGACGACTACGAGAACTTCCTGACACACCCACTCGTTACCTACTCTTCTGCGACGCCATGGTCTGCTATTTCCTTGAGAGCGGCCTGGTCATTGATGTGGCAACCAGTGCTTGGCGTAGTAGAGCCTGCTATTGCTTTGTTGCGCGCTGCGCTGGTGATGGTTTGGCCCAACGCAATGAGCGGGGTCGGCGGGGCTCGCGTTACTTACCTGATAGGGTGTGCTATCCATGCAAGCAATGCAGCCCAACTTTCTCTTCTCCTCGCTGAGGTTGGGAACATAGGTCTCTTGTTTGAAGCGCCCAGCAGTCCTAATGGTGCTGCCACCACCAGTGTGGCAGTTAATATGGCTGCAGCAACACAAGCAACGCGTGAAGCAGGGCCGTCACGATGCGCTATTACTGCAGCAACGTTAGCGTGGGCGATGCACCCACTGCGGGGAGAAGTGTTGGGGTGGCTATCATGCCAAGGCTATCTCTTTGCCACTGCATTTGCACTCTTGTCTGTGCGTGCTAGCGTGAGTAGTCTTAGTGGTGGAAGCGGCAGTAGCAGTAGCTTTGGGCACTGGCGCGGGTTCATCTGGTTTGCACTCGCGTGTGGATGCAAAGCGGTACATTAATCATATTAGTACAAGTTGAATTGCAGCTAGCACATTCAAAAAGATGTTCTACAACATGCGCGTAGAAAAATGGCTTCGTTCATAGCTATTTTTATAACAATTTCTTTTTCAATCGTATTTTGCTCCAGGTGGCTGTTACGTTACCATGCGTGCATGTGTTGCTGCACACACTTCACACACTTCAAAAATCGACTCAAAGAAACCAAGCCTCGTTAGCAAGCCTCGTGCATGCTGGTCTTCGCGCTGTTTGTTGGCACTGGCCTCATGCTTTGATCGCAGCGGCTATGATCAAGTTCACTCTCGACGTGAACTCGTCTCATGCTTCGACACCATCGGAAGAAGATGCGGTTTCGGCCACTGCTGCAGACGGAGGAGTGCGCGCTGACTCAGGGCTCTTCTGGGCACCTGCCGAATTGTCAGGCGCAGGCTTAGCCTACAAAGCGATCTGCTCGCTGGTGTTTTATGCCCTCAAGCACCTGCACCCGTTTGACCTTCGCGTTCTTTACCTCACGCCTCGCGCTGCTCTCGGCGTAAAATCGCCTCTCGATGCATTCAGTGGCGATGTCTTAAGCATTGACATTAGTGGTAGTCGCAGCAACAGCAGCAGTAATGGCGTTGACGAAACAGATCGATATAGTATTGCACCTGATCAAATTTTAATCAACATGGAAACTGGGATTTCCGATGCTGCATTGATAGTAGTCTGCTGCCTTACAGTTGCATTGTCCTGTGGAGCATGGCTGTTGCCTCGAGCACTCGCACTTACTGCTGCAGATACTCCAATTCCAGAGGCGGGATCTACACAGGAGCCACAACTTATAACACGTCCACAGCCAAAACAGCAAGCTCGAGGTGCAGCATGGGTCTTAGGCAGTGGATTATTGTGGGTTGCCCTCTTGTTGCCTACGCTTGGGCTCGCAGGAAGCCATGGCTGGACGCTTTTGGCAGCAGACCGCTACTGCTATTTGCCAGCTGCCTTTGTTGGAGCACCTCTCGTGGCTGCTTTTTATGACACTTTTATGATGGCCACAATCAAAGCCACAACCAGCACTGCTGCTGCTGCTGCTGTAGTGGCTTCTTCCGACATGAATTCTAGAAAGGTCGCCAACTCCTGGTTGACTGGCACAGTACATGTCGTGTGGCCACTGGTGTGCTTTATGATTGTGCTTAGTCTGGGTGGTCAGCTTAGGTTAGGGCAATTGCCAAAGTGGCGTTCATCCAACGCACTTTGGCCGCGCGCTGCCTTATGCCGTCCAACCTGGGGTGCTGCCTGTAGTGCTTTTGCAGACCCTCTGATCGGTTCCGTGGGTACTAACTCTGCAGTAGAAATGTCCAACAGTAGTGATGTATCGGTTGCAGGTGCAACTATGCTTCAATGGTTCAACCGATTCCAATCCGGTACTGGTAGCCCGCCGCGCATAGTTCAGCTCTATGCATGCCCTGACGTCATTGCCGTGTACAACCTCGGCCGCCGTTTACAGAGTATTGATCGCGCTGGCGCAGCTGGGGTATACTTAGCGGCAGTGCGTGCGGATTCCAGGCACGGTGGGGCCTGGAACAACCTAGGCTCTCTCGTGGAAGCAGGCTATGGCGATCCTGTCCCTGTTTTGCGAGCTGCTCGTGCTGCGATGGCTTCATTTTCTTCTTCTTCTTCGTCTGGTACTGTGGATCCAGAAGATAGCAGTGTAAATGTTGGTGGCAGCTCTCCTGCTGCCGCTGCTACCAGAGACACAACAACAGCTACGGCAGCGGAAGCAGCAGAAGCATGCTTTCGCGTTGCTGTGTCACTGCACCCGCGCACACATGCTACAGCATGGAACAATCTAGGTCGAGTTTTGCACAAGCGCGCAGCAAACTCTCCAGCTGCATCTCATGATGGAGCATCTGCATGGGTTGACGCAGGCACTGCGTACCAAAAAGCTTTAGGTGTGAGTCCGACATACACAACAGCCTGGTTTAATTTCGGCCTTTGGTATGGTGCTGCTGCGAATGCACTTGGTGCCATACCAGCTATCTCGCCTGATTTTGGCATGCAAGTTGATGGTGCATTTGCTTTTCGACGTACTGCTGCACTGGCTGCTCAACAAGGCCAGGCATCGTTACAGGCAGACGCGTTGGGGAAACTTGGCGACCTTTTACTGCGCACTGCCCTCGACTCGCACCGCGCACATGCGAAGCAAGTTAAACTTAAAGCGCAGCAGGAGCATGCAGCAACATGCACAGATCCCAGCCATGACCATTCGCACAGTCATCACGCTCATGAGCATAATGTTGCTCCCAGTGAGGCTTCACCATTGGCAGTTCTCGAATCAGCCATTGTGGCGTTGCAGCAGCTGAGAACTCTTCGTCCAGGCGATTCGCATAGCAAGTCCATGTTGGCCTTTGCGCTGGCGCAACGCCCGAAGTTCGAAAAAGCACCGTAATGTTTTGTATTCATGTATCTTCTGTGCTCTTTGGCCCATGAGCCATGAGCGGTAACGAAGCGATTTCTCGTCGCTACTTATTGAGGTATCTACGATGCATCGAGATCCCGCTATATCCATTCTGAGTTTAAAAACATGATCTAGCCCCCTCTCCCTTAGAGGAAATTACTCATTATCTTTTAACTAATTAGTAATAATTAGTTACTTATAAATCGTTACGCCGGTTTGGCGTTCTCAAAATATTCTACTTATAATTTCAGGATATGTATATCACCAATTAATTAGGTTTCCTAGCGCTTTGCTGGCGCTTTGCATTGCCCTTGCAATGAAAATATTTAAATATGAATTCTCCATGTGTTCGCCGTTGCACCTTTGCCAGCACGTGCGCATTTAGTCGATGTCTTCGACCTTTGGTCCTTCCGTAGTTGCTTCTTCGGTTGGCACAGCACCGCCTGGTTTCCCTGCTGCTCCGCCTGCCGATGAGACTTTTTGCATCACAGGATTAAATACATCCATGAGCTCTTTCTGCTTGGCTTCAAATTCATCTTTCTCAGCCAAAGCATTCGATTTCAGCCACGAACTTGCACTTTCAGTGGCCGAATTGACGGCAGACTTGTCTTCTTCACTCATCTTGGACACTAAGTTGTCGTCTGCCATGGAGGATTTGACCGCGAGGATATTGTTCTCAAGTGCATTGCGCGCTTCAACTCGGAGCCGGTTTGCTTCATCTTGTGCCGCGTACTTCTCGGCTTCATCCACCATGCGCTTGATTTCTTCGTCCGACAACCGACCCTTATCGTTCTTGATTTCGATCTTCTGATCCTTCCCAGTAGACTTCTCCAAGGCCGTGACGTTGAGCACACCATTGGAGTCAATGTCAAAAGTCACTTCGATCTGCGGTTGGCCTCGAGGCATCGGAGGAATGCCTTCCAACGAAAATTTGCCGAGCAAGTTGCAGTCTTGCGTCATGGCTCGTTCACCTTCAAAAACCTGAATCAAGACGCCAGGCTGATTGTCCGCGTAGGTTGAAAAAGTTTGAGTCTTCTTGGCTGGCACAGTGGTGTTACGCGGAATGAGTGTGGTCATCACGCCACCAGCCGTCTCAAGGCCCAGTGACAACGGGGTCACATCGAGGAGCAGGAGCTCGTTGAGCTTCTCTGATCCAGATGAACCCGAAAGGATCGCCGCTTGGACACTAGCACCAAAGGCCACTGCTTCGTCTGGATTGATGGATTTGTTCAGCTCTTTTCCACCAAAGAAATCTGTAAGCATGGACTGCATCTTCGGGATTCTGGTGGAGCCACCAACAAGCACTACTTCGTCAACCTGGCTTTTGCTCACCTTGGCATCTTGCAAGACTTTCTCCACTGGCTGCAAGCATTTCTTGAAGTATTCCATGTTCAATTCTTCAAAACGAGCGCGAGTCAGGCTTGAGTTGAAGTCAATGCCTTCCAAAAGCGAATCGATTTCGAGGTGCGCCACAGTCGACGACGAGAGAGTCCGCTTTGCGCGCTCGCATGCTGTGCGAAGACGACGCATTGCGCGAGTACTGGTTCGAAGATCTTTCTTGAGTTTACGTTGAAATTCTGCCACGAAATGGTCTACCATTTTGTTGTCAAAGTCTTCCCCACCAAGATGAGTGTCTCCTGCCGTGGCTTTTACCTCGAAGATTCCCTCCTCAATGGAGAGAAGCGACACATCAAAGGTACCGCCGCCAAGGTCAAAAATAAGCACCCTTTTTTCTTTGCCTTTTGCGTCGAGACCATAGGCAATTGCCGCAGCGGTGGGCTCATTGATGATGCGGAGACAATTCAGGCCAGCGATAGTAGCAGCTGCCAGGAATCAAGACATGTATTGTAAAATTTGGTATAAATGCATTGATATCTTAAGCATCAGGAAATTGAGTAGACATTGCTTCTTCTATGTCAACCTATTTTTACTTACCGTCCTTCGTAGCCTGCCGCTGACTATCATTAAAGTACGCAGGAACAGTAACCGCGGCGTTCTTCACTGGTTTGCCCAGGTATGCCTCTGCGATCTCGCACATCTTTTGTAGGACCATGGACGAAATTTCCTCTGCACTGAACTTTTTTACTTCACCCTTGAAATTCACTTCAATTTCAGGTTTGCCTTCAGTCCCTGAAACAACCTTGAAAGGCCAGTGCTTCTTGTCGGATTGCACAGCTTCATCCGAATATTTGCGTCCAATCATCCGCTTTGCATCAAACACAGTGTTCGTTGCATTCATGGCCACTTGATTCTTAGCAGGATCACCGACAAGACGCTCAGTGTCTGTGAATGCCACATAAGAAGGCGTCGTGCGGTTCCCTTGGTCGTTGGCAATGATTTCTACCTGAAGAACATCATGACACAAGAAGGCGCTTGTAATCAAAGTAATGAGCACGAGAGGAATAGACCAAAGGATACATTTTTAACGAACCCTGCCATTTTGCCATGCTCCGACACAGCTGTAAGTTGTTCCCAAGTCAATACCAACTGATTCTCCTTCGACTTTGGTCGCCATGTTTCTGATAGTTTTTTTCTGATGCGAGATGTACTACTGATGTGATGCGTGATGCACTGATGGATTTTCTGTTGATGTATGGAGACAAGTGTGCACATCAAGATAAGCGGTCGCTTCCTATCATTCATCATCAATTCAAATGTCCTCGACAACTACAAATGTTGTTTTGCTCAATTTGAAATTACTTCCTTGCAGATAGACTTCAGTTGCACCATTTATCAAGGCAAGATCCACCGGCTTCTCGTTAACTTCATGAAGTCATGCAAAACACAAAAGCCAATGTTGTGGGCTGCACGTAGTTGCATACATAAACTTATCGTAAGTGCAATTTGAACAGCCCAAGAATTCAAGTGCGAAAACTGCACATGGCACATGGCACATGGCCAGAGATGGCACTACAAGCGGTTCCTTCGGGGTCTGTCCGATGAGTTTGGCCATCAGAAGAGTCCTAAAGCGACATATTTTCCCTAGAAGACAACAGCCAAGGTCTTTAGTCTTCAGTCCTTTGATATAGATGTCGGTATTAGAAGTATTTAAAAAAAGTTCCTATATCTCTCTTGCTCCTTCACGCGCTCTCTCATCAGAAAATCAGTTGGCGTCTGGCCAGATCCTCATTAATTGGTGTCTTCTAACTCGCCGGCAACACAGGAGAAAAAGCTCTTTCGGTTTTGGCTGTTGGCTTTTGGAGCTTGCTTACGTGAAATGTGAGTTCATGTTAACTATCTATAATGTCGGGCATTGAAGAAGGCTCTAAAGTGCAAAGGACTACCGGTCAACTTCAAGGAATGGCGTGCCATAGCAGAAGATAGGTCGGAGTGGAGATCACGGACGTACTCGAAACCTATGCCTCCTTCCGAGAATTGATCCTACGGGGTTCATGAGAGTAAAGATGAATATTGCATTGCGCAAAAGGACACTCAGCCCAGTCAGACTTGTTCTGGAGGATTCATCAAAACGCAACTTTATGCTATTTGTTGTTGTTTCTTTGCAATTGGGGAGTATAATCTAATCTAATCTAATCTAATGCATGAACCGGATAAGCATATTTCTCCGTGCAGCCACACAACGAGGCCCGACACAGATACAGAATGATTTAATTCGCAAGCCTATGATGAATGGAAATCATTAACTTCGCACTTCGATCATTCATCATTCCGATTGTGGATCAAGAGGATCCTCCAGGGGCGAAATGATCCCGAGGGTAATGGCCTCTCTAGGAAAGTTTGCAATGAAAAATTTTGTCGCAGCGTTCCCATAGTCGCGGTTGATGGCCCAAATCGTCAACACCAGAAGGGTCGCCATGATGACAAAATTCGCGCACGCACTGAGATTTTCTGCCAATTGGTCAGAATTATCTGGGGATTTGCCAGTTTCATATTCTGTTTTTGCGTTGGTCTTCGCCTCTTGGTACTGTGCTTCTGAAAGGCCGAGGACCTTGGCAGCTTTGCGAGCTTTCGCCTCAACCTATGTATCAATGACAGCAAATGAAACACGCGTGAAATAATTGGAAAGGTAGATAAAGATACACGAATGTACAGGAATACATTGAAACCAGGAAATGGATGTATACACGTACCACCGGGTTATCAAAAGGGTTGCTAGGTATGCCTTCTTTCCCCTCGTCGTCAGAGCTCGAATCTTCATCCTCCTTAAATTCGCTCGATGAAGCATCACGCGCAGTGTTCTCGCCCTGTACATTTTCAGAGCCATCCACTACTTTTGATTTCCCACTCTTACCACGTTTTCGCAGCCCTTTCCCATTCTGAGGCGTAGCTGAGTTGAACTCTGCTCCGTTTTTGCGAGTTTCCATGATTTCATCTTTGATGCTAGCTAGGCCTTTGAGGAAGACGGCAGCTTTTTGATCAACTCGACCTGTGGTACCGTCTCCCAAATCTTCGTTTGATAAAACTTCAGTTTCTCTTTTCGACGCCATGTCGGTAACGTCGCCAGAAAGATCACTGCAGCGTGACCTCTCGGGTTCCCTATTTTTTTGTTTCTTTCCTTTTTTACGTAAAGATTTTTCATCTGACTCCTTGCTTCCGCTGGTATCATAATCATTGCCAGGGTAGTAGGCTAGGAGCGCTATCGTAGCCACACCTACCACGACACCGATGGCCATGGCCATCTTCGTATCGTCAGCTACGCGTATCGACCCCAAATATTTTGACAGTCGCTGCGCCGCTATCTTGGCGATGTGGAGTGCTTTTTGGAGCCGGTGAAGCCCTTGTACAACAGTGGGAAAATCTGCGGCTGCGTCAAAGACGGCCAACCATAAGACCTCCATATATTCCTGTATTGAGTGTCCTAGAAGTTTCATTTCAGACATCATACTGTACGACGTAGGGTTAAGAAAAAAAAAATTTAAAATAAGATGAAGGAAATATCTCCAATTATGTCTCTTGACTGATGCCTGGACTGCCTGGAAGGTGTATTCCGAGGCAACGGCGGATTAACAGCTTTACACCGAGAGGGAGGTGAGAAGATGAATCGATGACACGATGACACAAAAGATGAAGCAAGGCGTGGAGTTGCTGTATTTTGTATTTGTTAGAGCAAGGCGCTTTTCTCAACAGTATACAGTCTAGTCTAGTCTAGTTAATACTCTCCCAAAAACAAAGAAAGGCAAGTACACAGCAGTCACAGAGGCACATAAAGAATGCACTTGAGCTGCAAATGCGCCAGCAAATTCGCTCCAGAAGGCCAA
>Ga0307931_1002221_pt1 | contig 12493 bp, 8 predicted proteins | sample OrgLakmetageno47_FD_201816 | JGI IMG/M metagenome (GOLD analysis project Ga0307931, IMG submission 201816) | Saline water microbial communities from Organic Lake, Antarctica - #47 | ecosystem: Environmental > Aquatic > Non-marine Saline and Alkaline > Saline | place: Antarctica: Organic Lake... | reverse complement strand
TGTTCAGACAGAAGCTTGCACGCAAATGGGGTCACGCAGTTGCTCGGGGATGGGCAGCTCTCCTTCTGGATCGCCTGAGGGACTTCGTTGTAGTCCCCTCCTCTGCGGGCGGAAACTCTTCTTTTGAGCTGCACTCTCAGAGCATGGAGGAGCGTGCCACTTTGGACCGCTATCATCACTTCCATGGCCACTCGGGCATGTGCGCCTGATTAGCTTCTTAGGTCTAGTTTGCGCTGCTTTGCTTTTCTTCTTCTTAACCTGCTAGCCTTCTAATTCCAGCCCTTCGGGACCTGTCTCAAAATTAGAACAAGGCGCGCAGCAACTCCTTAAGGCAACTCGGGTTATTATTCCTTCTAGCTTCCAGGGCGCGAGAAGGATATACATCTCGCCCTGATTTCCCCAAGAGGTTGAACTTTAAACAAGGCCTTCTATGTCGCAGGCTTTCCGGAAGCCAGTCCATGCAAATGGGGCTGTGCAATCGCTTGGGGGTGAGCGACTCATCTTCTGGATCGCCCGAAGAAATGTTTAGTAGCACCCATCTCTGCGGGTGGGAACTCCTCTCTGCAGTAGCACTCTCAGAGCACGAACGAGCGTGCCACTTTAGACCGCAATTGCCACTTCAATGGCCAATCGGGCATGTGCGCCTGATGAGTTCCTCCTCTCTCTTCGAATGAAATATACATTACTTTATGCATATGCCTATTTGCCCTCTACTTCCGGCTCTTCAGGTGCCTGTATGAATTTCGTTCAAATTTAATGTTACGTGGTAAAGCAAGTATCTTTTATTGGTTTGCGCGCCCCTTATAAATATAGAATTTAGGCCCGGATCTTATCACACATACTTCATAATCATCGAAATCTGCGTAAACCTGGGCTCTTCGACCCTTCTGTCGGCTGCATTTTTGACACAGGTCCCGAATGGCCGGTTTAAACGTGAGAAGAAGGCGAACACAAGAAAAAAACCTCCCTATACCTTTATTCTTTATTAGGGGGACTTCATACGTCGAGCGGGGGCCGGGGCTCTGAGGCTCTAAGAAGCAAAGACAGCAAAGGGAGAGGAAAAAAAAAACATTTCCGTACGACGCCCGCACTTGGAATACCGTGACCAAAGGTAGATGGGAAGCAAATAAGCGAAAGGCCATTTACAGATTTTCAGGTTTCCAAAACCCACTCGGAGCCACTCGAACTCGAAGAGGTGGGTGGTCGGTTGCTGGATACGGCAATTAAGTAACAGAGAACAGGAAGGAGAAGGAGAAGCAGGGCGCCATCTAGTCGGCGTATCGTTTTCCTGTGAAAATCTACTTCCCTATGCGGCTACCTCCGAGAAATGGTGATATCCCGCCACCGAATAACATTCCTCAGAGCTCAGAGCCACCTACACCTCCTCACCTCCTCTTGTCTCCTGTCTCCGTGATCTCCGACCTGACCAATTTCTACAGAAATGGCTATGCAATTCGGCGCTCGTGAATTACTTTCCTATGGCGTAATCAATTCCACGAAAGAGAAGGCACCCCAAGGTAGAGAAATGGGGGTCCAAAACCAAGCTAAACCGATATTCAAGCCGACTCATCTGGCGCGCCCTAACTGTTCAATTGTGCGTCCAGATTTCGAGCTTCGTTCAACCGCTCAGTAACACGTGGTGAAAGTGGCACCTCAACATTCGGCAGAGAGTTGTCCACCGCGGATTCTTCCTTTACCGATTCACTCGATGAAGACGTAGCAGCTTCAGTGCCTTCCTTTACCGCCTCATCAGTCGAAGCAACGGCTTCAGCAACTTCCGCCTCATCAGGTGAGGTGGCATGCGCATCAGTTCCTTCCTTCACCACCTCATCAGGCGGGGAGGTAGCAGCTTCAGTGCCTTCCTTTACCGCCTCATCAGGTAGGGAGGTAGCAGCTTCAGTGCCTTCCTTTACCGCTTCATCTGGAGAAGATGCAAGTGCTTCAACTCCTTCCTTTGCCGCCTCGCTAGCCTTTTCTGCCTCAATCGCAGCTTTGGCTTCCTTCTTCTGCCGGAAGCACCGTTGCAGCGTGCGAAGAGCAGCTCGCTCGCGCATTCCACGCATTGCATCCATGAAGACCCATAGGGATACTGCAAAAGCTAGTCCAAGATCGAGATTGCACATATCTTTAATCTTATACGGGCCGAGATCGCGCCTATAGTGCTCAATCGCGTTTTTCCTCCTACCATCGCTTGAAGACTAAGCGGAATGCACGCTACTTCCAAATCTTTGAAGACGACTTCAGGGATTGGTGGATCCTGCTCAGAGTTGCGCGCCAGGAAGGTCCCTTCAATAACCATAGGATTAGGGAACAGACTCCGAAGCGCAGGCTGAAAGTATTCCGCGGAAAGGCGTGGGTTGAATTCACCGTTGGGCATCGGAGATTCAAGTCCCGTTAGGCAACAGAAAAGGTAAATTCGAGGCAGTTCTTCACACCCATTTGGCGATGTTCGAAGGTGCTTCACAGCAGACCGCACGAAGAGTCGGAGATGCCTCCGCGCGATGCCCATCATGCCTACTTGCAGCAAGAAGTACCGAAGAACAAATCTGTCGAATCGGATGAAAGACCCGTATTCACGCTTGATAGCCCACCGATCCGATTTTTGTTTCGCTTGAAATAAGGCAGCAATTACCTTGTTAATCTTTTCGACTGGCAGTACGAATTCTTTCTTCTTAATCTGTTTGGAAACGTAAGGTGGCAGGATGCCAGGCTTCTTATCTTCATCGAATATTGATTCTTGATCCACATCTTGAGCATCTTCGCCGTCCTCACCTCCCAAAGCATTTTCAAACCCAGCCATCGAGAAATGCCTGTCATGCACAATGTCAGAGTCGCTCCGCCATAACATAACCCCAGAAGAGTCCAGCTTTGTCACCCCATCAATCAGGCGGCGAATCATGTCCATGTATTCGGCTAGCTCTGCAGTTTCGCACCAAGTATCTACGAGCTCGTAAATCGCTTTGTAGAATGCATCAAACGACAACTCATCACCCGCTTCGTTCGTCATTTTGAGTTCTCGCGCCTTCTCAAGGTCCTTGGCCCAATCTTCTGTCGCAGTCTGGAGCACGCGGCGGCGGCAGCAAAATGAGTGCACTTTTCGTGAAGAAGTTGAGAAATTGATCTCTAGGCAAGAAATTCTGAGGCGCAAGGAAGGCCCAAATTCGCCGCACTTCTTTCGCGAATGACGCCGAACGCTATGAGGGCGAGGAAAGGAAAAATGGACGCATGCGAAAGTTAGGAAGACAGCCAAGTCAATCATACCAAACTCAAGATGCACCTTGATTTCGGAGCGCATGCGTTGGTGTTCGTCGTCGTACATTTCCAAGTTAGCTTGGAATTCGACTGGAACATCAACGTCTTCGCTTTCGTTGATATCAAACACAATGCCGGCTTTGATCTGACAATGTGAGTAAGAAATCGCCACGAATTCCATGAGTATAGTATCAATGAATGATATAGAAGCAATATTCACGCCTAGACCTAAACTGACCTTATCTTCCACATCACGCCGACGAAACATGTACTCGTTCATAGACTGCACAATCGACGACCTGTGAGCTAATTGATGTCCTGAAGGAGAATCGGACGAAGACGAGACTGCCTGGTCATCAAACGCAGCATCGGAACCTTCCTCAAAGTCGATTATTTCCTCAAACCTAACTTGGTTCAAGAAGTTGCGCAACGCGGACTTAATTTTGAGACCCATGGTGATATTAGCAATCCGTGCAGCTGCTGGACGTTGCTTGCCATACTCGCGACCGATAGTCCCCGGCGCTACACCATCATACATTGCATGCAATACTGAGGCACGTCGTTCATCCAAGTCGTCCATAATTTTATGGAAGTGGCGCTATAGACAAAGCGAGGAAATTGACTTCAGAGGCTGATGCGTACGCGCTGATGCGTTAGGTTGGGTATGTTTCAGAGTATCAGCAAGGATACCCTTGGTATCAGAAAGCAGTGATAGCAGCATAGGCGTTGCGTTGCGCGTTGCCGTAGGCCTTACAAAAATACGTCAAATATTTGACCCGAATACGTCAATCAATACGTCAGTACCGTAAATTACGTTATATTGGGGCATATTCCATATTCTTCCCACTATGTGCATGGCAAACGCCGTATGTAGGCGTATATTTGATGTCATGTTCGTGATGACGTCAGCAGAAAACCAATACGACGCGACGTATTCGCCTTATATTCTGGAGAAACTACGTCAGATGATTTATTGTAGGGACTAGGCTTTGGAGGTTGATTGGGGGTGGGTGGGTTGTGTGTTTTGCGTTTTGCGTGGAGTTGCTGTGTCAAGGGGGGGGGTCATTTATACGACGCCTTTTCATTCGTAAACCCACGTATTGACGTAGGTTTACGAATGATGAGGAGTGGATCATTACTAATATGGGACCAAACGACCCCCCAAAAACTCCCTCGAAGTGTTGGCCTGAGTTTTTTTTAGAATCGACTTACCGTGGAGCGTAGCCCACTGATGAGACGCTCACGGCAACAACCATGGGGCAATACTGTTGCTCTAACTCCGGACCCTCAAATGCCCTTATCAAGAAGCAATCCGAACCTTGAGAACCAGTATTGTACGTTCACTTGCCTCCCTAGGAGATCTGACTACCAGCACGTTGTTTGGGCGCTTAAGTTGGCCGTTTAGACTCTAGCAATGGCCAAGTTGAGCTCTCAAAAGGGCTCAATGCGAAGAATTACATCGCTTTCAAGATGTGATGGCAGACGCAGAAGGGACTTAGGGCTGGCCCCAAACTTATTCCATGAACAGTTTCCACTTTAGAGAGGGGGGGGGGGGCAGTAATCAAGAAAACCCACGAGGCTACTAGGTTTTACTGGGGTTTTCTTCAGCCCACTCGCTATTTTACAGATCTCTCTGTGAACGCAAGTGGGTAAAAAACCGGAAAACCCGCGGTTTTCTTGGTTACTGGGGGGGGGGGGTCCAAACTTCCTCGCTTCTACACACTTCCTATTTACGCTTTTGACTTGCGCGCAAAGCACGCGCGTACACTTCTACCGCAGCATTGGCTTCTGTGTCAGAATGATGCAAGCAGGCCGCAGGCCGCTTGTCCGCTTGTGGCCTGGCGGTCTCTCCCTATCATAGAACTAAACCCATAAACCTTCCATCAAACGCCACCGGTCGCTTCTCATGGTTGTCATTCAGCGTGTTTCGAAACCCTGCTCGCAAGGCCCTCCACCTCGATAAAAAGGTTGCCTGCGTAACCCCCTAAGAGTTCTCCTGACAGTAGGTCCTATAGCGTTAATGGGAGTATAAGATTAGCATTATTGTATTGCGCAAAAGGGCACTCAGCCCAGTCATACTTGTTCTGGAGGTCTCATCAAGACGCAGCTTTGTGCTATTTGTTGATGTTTCTTTGTGATTGGAGAGTACTAACTCGAACTCGAACTCGAACTCGAACAAATACAAACCCAAATGACACAGAAGCCAATGCTGCAGCAGAAGTGTACGCGCGTGCGTTGCGCGCAAGTCAAAATCGTAGATAGGAAGTGTGTAGAGGCGAGGAAGTTTGGACCCCCCCCCCTCTAAGTAGTGGAAACTGATCATGAAATATTGCCAACTTCAGAGACGTAAGTCCTCTTACGTTTTGACCAGTGAGCCGGGAGGCCGAGCGACTCATACGGTCATAGAGCTGTCCTTTCATCTTGAATCAAACGTTGCGGTCGCTACACACAATCGTTTTTCCAGCGGACTCTATCCCCTGCTCGAGCTTAATCAAAAGCTTGTCTATGTAATCCAATGGTGCTCCAAATAGTAGTTCAGGTTCTGCGCTAGTGATTAGAAAGATAGCGCCGATCTTGGTGGCTACAAGCATTATCAGCGTTATCAGCTACAGGCATTATCAGCACGCTATCAACGAAATATACAGAACTCGAACTCGAACTCGAACTAATACAAACCCAAATGACACAAAAGCCAATGCCGCGGGCAGAAGTGTACGCAAGTGCGTTGCGCGCAGGTAAAAATCGTAAAGATGTAATTGTGTAGAGATACAGGTAAATACAGGAAGCGGCATTATTTGAGTATTTGAAGTGACCAAGGACTGGAGCAAGGGCCAAAGTGTAGGTAGTCGGCTCATTCCAATCCCAAAGGAGCAAACGCACGCACATATATTTCTGCCCGCAGCGTTAGTAGCTTCTGTGTCATTACGGTCTGTTTGAGTTTGAGTTCGATTTTAACGCAGAAGGTGCAATGTTATCAACCTTGGTGGATGAAATATCGTCGGCGTTTTCCGAGAGACTTCGTGTTTGCTCCTGCTCCTCTTCGGCTGGGTACCTTTCTCTTTCTCTGAACACGATCCTCATCAAATAGTTATCACCACTTTTATGGCTGCTCGGGCACGTGGCTCACTTGTTTTTTCCTGATCGTAACAACTGCAACTTGTACCCTTGCTCATTCAGCTCTCTACTTTCAGCTCCTTGGGGCCAAGACATCAAAGAATGTGATGCGAGAAGAAGTAGGTCTACTGTAGAAGTTAGTCGTCTGTCGTCTGTCGTCAGATCGAATGAAGCGCAAACCACACAACCACATCACAACGAAGGTTAGCTACAATGAGGCACCAGCTAGCGCACTGATATGATTGGTGTCGATAACAAAAATCGTACGGTTCTCATCGACACTACGATTACTTGCCTCTCTAGCCAGTCCAATTCCCAAGGACGAAGATTAGCGGGCCTGAAAGCAGCTGAAAACAGGAAGAAACGAGACCCTCACATTCAGTCCATCGTCCAGGCTTACGACGCTCTTTTCATCCCCTTTGCCATGTCAACCCTTTGCGATGCCCTACTGGGGCAAAAATAGCCCAGAGAATTGCCTCGTGGACCTGGGACGTGACACACGAACGAGAACTCAGTCCCGCCGACTTGTTCGGAGGAAAGGCACCAGTTGGAGCCTTAGTTGGCCTCCTGGAGCGAATTTTCTAGCGCATTTGCAGCTGAAGTGTATTCTTTATGTGCCTCTGTGACTGCTATATGTACTTGCCTTTCTTTGTTTTTGGGAGAGTATTAACTAGACTAGACTAGACTAGACTTAAAAATCCCGAGTAAAGGTAAAGGGCGTAAATTTTATTTGAGCCACGGGAGAGTAGAGGGTTCGATTGGAGATCTAGGTCATGATAATTCCTTTCTTTGTCCTCACCATGGTCTTTAAACACGTCAAGGCTGCCGGTATGTTCAGCATGCGCCACAGCCATCAGGAAACTGACTCGACTTGGAACACCACATGGTTCTCGACATTCTGGCGTCAACAGATTTCCTCTACAGTTACAGCTACAAATGCGGCTTTCGTTAACCGCGTCCTACAGAGGGATCCTGTTTTTCAGCAAGATGGCCCTTATATTGCCAAGGCGCCACCTTACCCTCGATTCTACTACTACGACCCCAAGCTAAACCGGCGATCGTATAATCACCGAAACCCCCATTCAACCCGGGATAAAAGCTAGCTAGTAGCAGCACAGTTTTTCTCTCGGATTTACTGTGTGTGTTTTTTCCCTCTTTTTCCTTTTTATACCACCATTATAGTGCAAAGTTTTACAATGAGCGAATTTCTAATTTATGCACGCAAGTACTTTCGCTTGAAGTACTCGCGTGGCTACCCGAACATATTTGACTTGCTCTCAAGGTGGAGGGCCTTACGAGGGTTTCGAAAAACGCTAGAGGACGACCACGACCATGACTGGCGTCCGTGGCGTTTGATGGAAGATATATAGGTTTAGCTCTTTGATAGGGAGGGACCGCTAGGCCACAAGCGGCCCGCTTGCGTGTTGTTGTCTATATTTTTGAGGGGGGGGGGGGGGGCTTTTCTATTCACTTCCATTCCGCGAACGAGGAAGGAGTTCCTGACTCGCCAAAGCCTCCTATGGCCCAGGGGCAGAACAATGGGCGCATTGCGCGCTGAAAGGCACACTTTGACCTCTGCCGAGTGGACCTCGAGTTCCGCATGTCACGAGCTTCTTTGCTCGCGCGCCTTCCTCTTTATTGTTCTGCGGAGTGCGCAACACCCACAAATTCCTCGCTTTTTGCAAATTTTCCGAGGAATTTGGCCAATACCCCTCTCCCTCCTGAAACATTCCGCAATTGCTTTGTTTGCGCAATGCACGCGCATTCCAGCTTCTGCCCGCAGCATTGGCTTCTGTGCCATTTGGTTTTGTATTAGTTCGAGTACGATTTGGGTAGACAGAAATCCTACCCGAATATATTCGATAAATTCCGGGAATGGAAAGCTGCTCGAATATTCTATGGGACCGAAACGGAAAAAACCCTCGTGAATAGAGGTCCCGTACACCAACTTCCTAGCATAGAGGCGCACACGCAAGAGAATAGGGCGAACTGTATTTGTTAATCTGGAGAGACTGAGAAGTGAACCCTCCCTGTGTAGCTCTGCAGCTCCTAAAGAAGACGGCAAATTCACTGTTCTCTCATCAGGAGTATTTGCATCTGGCCAGCATCTAAATTCTGATTTTTATTTAGTATGAACTATATTGGTTCGTCCTTTGGTCCGTTAGCGCTAGCCCTTCAATTCCAGTGGAGGTAGTAAATAGAGGGTGAACAGGTAGAAATACAAAGCAAGACCAGAAGGAGTGATAATCAGGCACTCATATCCGGGATTTTTATCGGATTCAGTTAGTTCTATATGCTGGTGTTTCAGCCATCTTATCTGGGGTAGCTCCACTGTTCAATTGTGCATCGAGATTCCGAGCATCGTTTAGCCGCTCAGTAACACGTGGCGAAGGTGGCACCTCAACATTCGGCAGAGAGTTGTCCACCGCGGATTCTTCCTTGATCATCTCAATGGACGAAAAAGTAGCAGCTTCAGTATGGTCTTTTGCCATCTCACTTGGCACAGAAGTAATGGAGGTCAATTCAATATTTTTCGTTTCGTTCGCAACTCGGGCCTGCCTCCGTTGAAACCACCGTTGCAATGTACGAAGTGCTGCCCTTTCACGCATTCCGCGCATAGCATCCATAAAGACCCAGAGAGACAGCGCAAAAGTAAGCCCCAGGTCGAGGTTGCATAAGCCTTTAGTCGTATGCGGGCCGAGATCGCGCCTGTAGTGCTCAATGGCGTTGTTCCCTCCCACCATTGCTTGAAGAGTTAGTGGAATGCACGCTTTTTCCAATTCTTTGAACGGAGCAGTTGGGACCGTTGAATCGCGTTTAGACTTGCGCACCAAAAAGCCGGCTTCGATCTTCATTGGATCAGGGAACAGGCTCCGAAGCGCAGGTTGAAAATATTCCGCAGAGAGGCGCGGGTTAAATTCACCGTCGGGAGTTGGAGATTCAAGGCCAGTCAAGCAGCAGAAAAGGTAAATTCGCGGCAGTTCTTCACGCCCATTTGAAGATGCATGGAGATGTTTCATTGCAGACCGCACAAAGAAACGGAGGTGCCTTCGGGCCGCGCCGAGCATGCCCACTTGTGACATAAAGTACCGGAGAACAAACCTGTCAAATCGGATAAGTGAGGCATCATTCCCATTTTTGATGGCCCAAAGGTCTGCTTTTTGCTTTGCTTGGAATATGTAAGCAATCAAGTCGTTACATTTTTCAACCGGCAACATATTCCCTTTCCTCTTCCTTCTTCGCTTGGGAGCCAGGTGCTGTAAAGTGCTGGGATCATTATCTTCTTCAATAATTGATTCTTGAGGATTCGCTTCTTGAGCTTTTCGGGATCCCATTTCGAGGTCTCGTGCTTCGCGAGATTTTCTATCTACCTTAGCATCTTGAGCTCCTTGAGTTCCTTGCACACTTTGCCCACCGTGTGTATCTTGAGCCTCTTGACTACCATTAATTTCCTTATCTTCAAGAGATCCGTGATTACCTTTAAGGATCTGATATTTTTCACTTTCTTGAACTTCGCTTGACTCTGCAGTTCCTTTTTGAGCTCCTTCTGTGCCAAAGGTTCCAAAATCAATAGAACGCCCTCTTCGATCTTCATGAATAGTTTGCGCATTTTGAGCTGTTCGTGAGTTTTGAGCTTTGTGATACCCAATAGCTCCCTGAGTCTCCTGCGTTCCTTGAACTTGTTGAGCTCCTTCCCTATCAGTACTTCCAGTTCCTTGAGCGCCTTGAAAACCTCGAGCGCTGTGAGATCCTTGACCTTCCTGAGCCCCGTCAGCACTAAGAGAATGTTCACTCCTTTGGTTTAGCTCAGAACTACGAGCCTCATGCAGCTCATGAGAACTTTGAGCTTCTTCGGAAAATCGAACTTCGTGTGCGCCTTTAGATCCACGCCCTCCTTCAACAACGGCACTTTGACTTCCCAGTGCACCCTCAGTGCCTTGCTCTCCATGCGATTCTTGCATACCTCGAGAAACTTGAGTTTGTTTATCTTCTTCAAATTGTTGAAGTCCTTGAGCACTTTCACCTCCGTACACATCTTGACTTTCTTCGGCGTCACCATCCACTTCATCTTCATCTCCAGCCATCGAGAAATGCCTGTCGTAAACAATGTCAAAATCGCTCCGCCAACACATAGCACCAGTAGAGTCACGCTCTATTGCCCCACCAATTAGGCGGCGAATCATGTCCATATACTCGGCTATCTCCGCAGTTTCGCACCAGGTGTCGACGAGCTCGTATATTGATTTGTAAAAGGCATCAAACGATAACTCATCACCCGCTTCATTTGTCATCTTTTGGTCTTGTGCCCGCTCAAGATCCCGTACCCAATCTTCTGTCGCCATCTGAAGCACAACTTCTTTATCAACTGGCGGAGGGATCAGGACAAGCGCACTTTTTGTAAAGAATGCGATGAACTGGTCTTTTGACAGGAAATTCTGAGGCGCAAGGAAGGCCCAAATTCGCCGGACTTCATCCGCAAACAGTGTCGATCGCTGCGGTTGCAAGGAGAACAAAATGATCTCAGATGCAAGAGAAAAAACTATTAAGAATAACTATGATAAAACAAATACACACCTTGATTTCGGAGCGCATGCGTTGATGCTCATCGTCGTACATTTCCAAGTCAGCCTGCAGCTCAACTGGAACGTCCGTTCCATCGGAAACAGCTTGTACAACTCCAGCATTGATCTGCCGAAATATATGACAAATTCGGCACCATGAAATAAACTCGGTAACTTCATTTCAACATATGAATGAGGGAGACAATGTCTCGCGCTACATGCAAGGACATCCAAATACAAGAATATATTATTTCCCCTCAATGACTCCCAGCTACTACATAAGAAGTTGTGCATAAAGCAAAGTAAGTATAAAAGCAATGTTGTGCTATAGACTAACCTTATCTTCCACAAGCAGCCGACGAAACATGTACTCATTCATTGACTGCACAATTGAAGACCTTCGCTCTAAAACACGCCCGCCAGGAGACAGAGGTGGGGCTAAAGCTGCCTGCTCATCTGGTACGTAGCCAGGGGCTTCCCCAAGCTCGACCTCGTCCTCAAATTCAAGCTTCTTTAAAAAGCGGCGCAACGCAGACTTCACTTTGAGGCCTATGGTTAAGGTTGCTATTCGTGATGCGGCTGGGCGTTGTTTGCCATATTCGCGGCCGATCGCACCTGGTGCGACACCGTCGTACATCGAATGCAACACCGAGGCACGGCGCTCATCCAAATCGTCCATGGTTCAAAGAAAGTTGCGTGGGACACTTGGCACCGGAGCTACGATAGCTATTCGTGCGCACGCACGCTGCTTTGTAGCTTAGTGATGGGATGATGGTTGCGCAGACAGGCAGACAGGCAGACAGGCTAGCTAATTTTATTAATAAGTGCCGATGGGGGCGTTATCCATGTAATAATATTTTATCCACATCCATGATCCAAATGCAGTGAAAGTACGCACTCGGTATTTTGATGGTTGATGGAGAGGCCTGAAAAATGAACCACGTAAAAAACATGGAAAAACATGGAAACGCCCGGTTTCTGAGGCACTCTACCGCGGAATCTCAGTTTCCGGCTAATACGTAATACGAGTGGGGGGTAATTACCTCAGCCTTTATTCTTTGAGCTTACTCTCTATTTCTCTACGTAAGCCCCTTTGGCTAATCAATTTCAAAAGGTATTTACACAGAAACGAGCAGCGACAGAAACCTGGATTCTCTTCGCTCTTAGCAAAAAATACCAATTTTTTATCCAGGCCCCCTAAACATGGCTGCCTCTTATCACCCGGATATAACTGCGCTAGTACATTCCTATCCTATTTAATACTATGTTTTCTGCTGCTAGTTGTAACTTTTTATGAACTGTGCTGTAGTTCCCTCCTCTGCGGGCGGGAACTCTTCTTTCCATCACTTCCATGGCCACTCGGGCTTGTACGCCTGATTAATTTCTTAGGTCTAGTTTGCGCTGCTTTGTTTTTCTTCTTCTTAACCCGCTAGCCTTTTAATTCCGGCCCTTCGGGGCCTGTCTCAGACACGAAGAGGCGCGTCCCACTTTGGACCGCTACCATCACTTCCATGGTCTCTCGGGCATATGCGCCTGATTGGACTACTGGCAGCCACAATGGGGGT
>Ga0307931_1002220_pt1 | contig 12496 bp, 7 predicted proteins | sample OrgLakmetageno47_FD_201816 | JGI IMG/M metagenome (GOLD analysis project Ga0307931, IMG submission 201816) | Saline water microbial communities from Organic Lake, Antarctica - #47 | ecosystem: Environmental > Aquatic > Non-marine Saline and Alkaline > Saline | place: Antarctica: Organic Lake... | reverse complement strand
GCGGCCGTCGAGGCTGGCGTGGGCGTCTTGGCAGATGTGGCCGGCGAGGCAGCAGCGATAGCTACGCTGCCTTCGGAGCTAATGCGGCGCGCTGAGGCTGACGTTGTAGTCTTGGGATACTTAGCACACGACGCAGCACCGACAGGTGCGCTGCCTTGGGAGCTAGCTAGAGCGGCGTGTTTTAGGCATTGTGTTGTGATTTTTTTTCCAATTTTAGTGACTCTGGCAATCTGGAGTCAAAAAGTCCCTAATTTAGAATTTCGCTCAATAGAATTAGCGAATAATTTTTAGCTACGGTACAGTAACTGTAACCCCACAACTCACATCAGATCTTCTGCACTGAAGAGCTGAAAGCTGAAGAGTTCATGGATGAGCTGACAATGAGCTGATGAATGGAGTTGAAAGCTTTCTTCACCTTATGTAGCAATGCGGATTTCGGCGCTTGCCTCAGCTGCACTTTGACTAGATCTATAGAAGTTGACTCAGTTTTGGCTCGAGCTGTTCCTGCCCTTCAGAGATGTAACCCTGCCAGTCACTCTTGACATTCGTAGGCTTGCTAGACTACTGTGGCGTTGATGCATGTTTTGAAGTTTTTGTACGCGATATTGAATTTGACTCTAGTCTCCTGCGAACCACATTCTTGGAATCAGTTTGGGGGTGATGCTGGGAATTCGCGCACCGCGCCGTTCACGTCAGGTCCTCAACGTGGAGCAGAGTTGACTTGGTCGTTCAACACTGCTGGCTCGATATGGTCCTCTAGCCCGTGCTTTGGTCCAGATGGAAGCGTGTACATTGGTAGCAGCGATGGATATGTTTACAGCTTGTCTAGCACAACAGGCCAGCTCCAGTGGTCATTTCAAACCAATGCCAACGTATCTTCAAGCCCTGCATTTAGTCATCGCTTGGCACTCGTGATATTTGGAAGTGAAGATGCTGTGCTGTACGCCGCTGATGCTGCGACTGGTAACTTGCAATGGATTCTTCATGCTGATGCTGCGCTAACTTCCTCCCCAGCTCTAAGTCACGACTCCAAATGGATCGTTGTGGGCTCAAATAGTGGTCGAGTATATTGTGTCGATGCAGCTACAGGGGCGGTACGTTGGCAGACTGCTTTGGGTGCCAACCCTGCCCCAGGAGGTATATCATCATCACCTGCATTCAGTAGCAACAGTAGCACCGTCATCATTGGAACAACGAGTGGGCAAGTGGCTTCACTGAATGCAACATCGGGAAAAGTGATGTGGTCGTTTCAAGCCAGAGATGGCATCGCTTCCTCTCCTGCAATTGACTCGAACGGTGACGCGTTCATTGGGTCTTGGGATTCCTATATGTACAAAATATGCGGACATAATGGAATAGAGATTTGGCGCTTTAAAACTGGGTCAATCGTGCAGTCCTCTCCAGCACTGAGCGTCGATGGAAGTGTTGTATACATTGGTTCGCTTGACTATAATGTGTATGCATTGAATTCTGCGACTGGCGCGCAACAATGGGTCTACTCAACTGGTGGTTTCGTAGGATCGTCCGCCGCAGTTGATGCGCTTGGTACTGTGTTTATTGGATCGGACGACAACTACCTTTACGCTCTCGATGGCGACACTGGAAGTCTCCTGTGGAGTTATGCTGCAGAAAAAGAAATTTATTCCTCGCCGGCTCTGTCCAGGAATGGGAGTTTGGTATTTGGCTCCAATGATGGAATTGTTTACTGCCTTCAAGACTCAAATGTTGACTTGAACGTGCGAGCTCCGGCCAAGATAGACACTGCTTTATTTTGATTCGGATAGCGGAGTAATGTGAGTAATGATTTTATCGATATCCCCGTGTAAATAGTTTTTGATAAGTTCATAGCAAGTAGTCGCCATGGCTATGGCCTTGGTCTCTATCTCTATGTAATATTTAAGTACGAACGAGAGCTGCAAATTAATCACCTCGTAGTCTTTTGAAATCCATTGAGACGCTGGGAACTCACTCCAGAAGGTTTTAAAGCTGCGAGCTGATCGAAGCCAAGAAGGCAAAAAAAAAGAAAAAATAGAAGAGAGTTATGTCGGAACAAACGCCATATAAGACACCCGACAACCTACTTGGTGGACCTCCGAGCTCCGAGGCAACAAGCGAGCAGCCTCTTACCGTGGTTTTGGTTGGCGAGCGTGCACGCAACGGTGCGTCGAGCGTCGCCCGATTTCATCTCCGCATCTCCTTTAGCAGCGATGGCGTCGCATTTGCGCATCTCAGATCTCAGAAGGCTCAGAACAGCCCCGAGTATAACTGCACATTCTGGTTGCGGTGTTCTGATACTCCGGCACCACTTCCATTACATCATCGTAAAAATTGAACTTGTGGAAGCCGCGATGTTTAATCATTAAGTGAATCCACAGCCCTAGCCTCAAGTCAAAGACATCAGATTTGAATGGAGAGTCGTGGGAGGTGAAATGGGACTATTAACTATTAATTAAAACTTCTTCTTTTTTTTTGCTGACAGGTAGAGAGGAAAGGCGAAGCAGCGCAAACTAAACCTAAGAGCTAACCAGGCGCATATGCCTTTGATATCAGGGAATTGTTGCTATTGCTATGGGATAAGGAAGTCAGGAATAGCAGGGGCACGGCACTATGGAACTCTCCCTGTTTCCATCGGCTTCCGATCTAGCCATAGACCTGAACAATTAATTGAGGTCAAATACCGAAAGAAAACTTTCCCAATTCTATTTACTTCTTCGCAGGGCGGCCAGCGCGCCCTTTGCTTCGTTTCACTCCGCGTGCTGCGTCATCCGTTTCTGCCTCCTCGACGTCAAGATCCCCTGCTCCCCCAGCATCAGCAGCAGTAGCATTAGTAGTCGGGTGTTTTTGGAGCAGCAGTTGCTCCTGCTGGATCCGCTGCTGTTGCAGCACGCCTGCAAACTCTTTGCGACGCGCGTCTCGTGAACTCGCACACTTGGCTATGAGGCTCCGGAATTCTGCCGACGCCGCAGCTTCGGCCGCCGCGCACTTTTCCCGGCTCGCGGTAGCGTCCGCCGCCATTCTCGCGAAGTCCTTGGCCGCGTCCTTGCTGCGCCGCAGGGTGGCGCGCAGCTGGCAGCTGTCGCCCTGCGCCCGCAGCTTCAAGAGCTTGGCCCGCTCCCACCGCGCGAGCAACGGCATGTCTGCCGCAGCGTGGCCGAACCTCGGGGAGGTAAATTCCGCCTTGTCATCCGCTAAAGAAGATGCGTCATTGGTCCCAGTAGTGGTCGTCGCAGAGGTGGTGGGCGGCGGCACAACCACGGATGAGTTGGCCTGTTGAGGTGCGAGGGACACGCCAGCAGCGAAGTCCGGTAAAGTGGAGCACGGGCTGAGGAGCAGCGGGCGGTCAAAGGGGAGGCCAGGCACGCAGGAAGTAAACGACACTTGAAGAGCGGACCCGCCGCCGCTGCCGCTGCTGTCGTCGTTGTGGCTTCGCTTCCGCTGCCGTCGGCCGGAAGGCGCCGCCGCTGAAACCGCACCGGTCACGGCGGCCAGGCCCAGTCCCTTGTCCGTTGGAACAACAGCAGCATCGTCATCCTCGGGGCCGCCATCGTCCGAATAACCCTCGCAAAGGGCCACCCAAGCACTCAGCAGCTCCTCAGTAGCTCCGCCACCATTCCTTGACGACGGGTTGTTAATGTCGTCGCTTGGGCCGTTGCCAGCGGAGTGGCTGCTGCTGCTGCTGCGGCTGCGCCTCCCACTCTGGCCGCCTTCTTCCATGCTATCTGACACGGCCGAGGAACGACCGCTCGATTTCGTGCCATCATGGCCACCTCCACTACCGGTAGAAGTCGAAGCAGCTTCTTCTTCTTGTGCTTTCAAGCACTCTTCGATGAGAACTTCCGCAGCCCCCGCTCCAAAAGTGGCGTCCACTTGTTGTGCCAATTGCGCAGACGCTTCTTTCACTCGGGCAAGCGCTTTCTTGCGGTGGTGCAGCGCTAGCACCTGGTGGGGATTTGAAAGGGAGAAAGCAGATAAATCACAAATGTGCACCAGGAAACGTCCGCTGGTCAAATATTTTGGGACGGTCAAACGCAAATGGTTTAAAAATGAAGTGTGCGTGCGTTTGTTCATCCTCATGCGAGTGAGCATCGTCATCTTCACCAGGGAGCACGCTGCAGTCGCTTTGCGGCGTTCAGCCACTAGTGCTCGTGTGCCGCTGCGAGCGGCGAGCTGCAGTGCTTTGGCGCCGCTGGTGAGCTGCGAGGAATGAGCTTCCAAATCGACGGTCGCTTGACGGCCGTGGCGCTTCAGAGACGCAACCTGAGATATGATAATGAGTCGTCATAATGAAAATGATTGACATGTCGTCATGCATTCGAGCAAGGAATAGGAAAGTTATAAGAAAAAAAATAAAAAAAATGTATGTGTTTAGGATTGGTGGGAAAGAATGCATACTCCCAAAAAGAAAAGCTTATTCTCTCTCTCTAATCTCCCAGAAGGACGGACCTGGGTTTCGAGTTGTTCGCGGGCTAGTTCAGCGCGGTATATTTTGCGCCGCAGTTCGGTTTGATCTTCTGGCGACCGCGAGGGCGCAGCTACGCCGCCGCCGGTGGCCGCCGACGGTGGAAGCGCTGTAGTTATCGTAAACCACATGAGCAGCAACAGAGCAACGCACGAAACACACACACACAAGAAGGCATCCACGTGAAATACAGCAGGCATAGAATCGAACAGGAATAACATCACAGAGAAAAAGAGAGAGAAATAGCTAAGGAACTAGAGAGAATGCGAAAGGAGTAAGCAAAACGTGTGGATAGTCCCATAAGCACTTTGACTTCCAAGTAAGGAGCGGTGAACAAGAAAGGCGCATGGCGAGTCACGCACCGCCAGTGTAGCCCGGCGGGCGCTGACCCGACGACGGAGGAAGCCCGTGGCGGTGGCCTGGATGAGGAGGAGCCCCCCCTTGGGAGTGAAACTGGCTCCCTGGGTGCGCGTAGCCTGCTGCTTGAGGCCGCCCCATGTGGTCTTCGTGTATGGGGTACCCGTAGGCATCGTATACGGGATCCGCCGGCTGTACCACCCCACAGACAAGAACGACAAGAACGAAAAGTAAGACACACCGAATTCATGATTTGGAACAACCGCTCCACCCATAGAGTTTAAGGATAGAGATATTGCGAGTAAGGCTTGCCAATGACTGAAACATTCCAAAACTCATATGAACTCAAGCACTTGCTCCTAAAGGGACGTCTAACGGAATCCAATGAAGAGGGAGAGAAATAAGGTCGAAGTACCATGTGGCTCTTGATTTCCGCTAAATCCTGTGACGCACAAAAAGACGCATAATAGTAAATCACATGTTATAAGCAAATGCGGAGGGCAGGTATCTTGGTGGTAATTCTTGGGAATTTGCACTAGGGGTTTGTGGGTGGTCCGAATCAACTGGAGTGAGTCAGAATAGTAGACCTACCGAAGTAGCTTCCTCTTGGCTCAAGCTCATCGCACTCTCCGGAAGCCGCCGACGAGCCACATCCTGTGAAATGACACACGTATATAGCGGGTATCAGCATGGCGTGCAAGTGCGTTAGGTGGTTTCAGGGCCAAGGGTGCAGGAGTAAAAGCAACGCAGCAGTGCAATCAAGCTTTTGAGGCTTCTTTTCGGAGTTTAAGGGTGAGGGAGTCTTGCTTACAACAGGAGTGGAGCGCGACAGTACACTCGAGTCGAAAATCGGAGTGCGACGCCTGCGAAAACAAAGATCGCGCTTTGTTACAACAATTCAAGGTTGGCTTCAATGGGACAAGCTCGAAGGTCCTCAATTCAGTTGCCACAAGTACACACGAAGAACGAAAATCATGACAAGACTTGGCATGCAGATGCCAGACGCTGAGTCCAGGGCTTTTCTTGACATGAAATAAGATAGACGAACAGCGTTTGATGCCACTCACTGGGTGCGCCGTCCAATCTGTGCAGGGTCTTCCGCAGTGAGTGCACTCTCGCATCCATTTGACTGATCACTCAAAACAACTGCACCCTCCATGGCCTCGGTTTCTGAGCTCATTATTTCAAAAGCTACTTTTGTTATCCTTAACCCTGTGTACAGCCTGGGATAATGGTGCGGGAGCGTGTTAGCGTATATCTCTTTGTCTCGACCCTCGCCGTCAAGGCTCAAGGTAAGGCTTGACTTTGTTTCGTCGTTTCGTCCAACACGCGCGAAAACGGTGACTTGGATTCGTTTCGTTCTCAGCTCCGACTAAAATAACAAAATAACCAATACCGTAATTTTGAAGAAGAAAGCGTAAAAACCTCGGGGCAGAAGAAACAGAAGATTTTCTGCCTTACCCGCTCCCTACTTATCGTTTGTAAACCTACGTCGATAGTCCTTAAATCCGAATGAGATAAAAATGTCGCACTGCTCACTTGAACTGGATTAGGGTCAATGAATGAGGTTGAACATACCATAGCTTTAAGCTCCCCCTTACAGAGGAGATCAGTTTCTACGTTTCTAAACCTTCCCTGCTGCGGGCGAGAACTCTTCTTTTGAGCAGCACCCTCAGAGCACGGAGTAGCGTGCCACTTTGGACCACTGTTATCACTTTCATGGCCACCCGGGCATGCGACCCGATTAGATTTGCTTCTTGTCTTGGCTCCTCTCCGAAAATTTTCTGCTTTGCTTTGGTTTTCTGCCTGTTGGTTTTCTATTCCCGGCCCTAGTCTAGTCTAGTCTAGTTCATACTCTCCCTAAAAAAAGTCTCAAAAACAAAGAAAGGCAAGTACACAGCAGTCACAGAGGCACATAAAGAATACACTTGAGCTGCATATGCACTAGCGAATTCGCTCCAGAGGACCAATTAAGGCTCCAACAGGCGCCGTTCCTCCGAACAAGTCGGCGGGGCTGAGTGCTCGTTCGAGCCCCTCGGGGCCTGTGTCAATAAGGGTATGATTTGGTGTTCACTAGGAGTACGAGGGTTCCTCTCTCCTTCTTATTAAACTACAGAATTTTTTTTTGTGATCCCGGTGCACGGCGCAACGGCTGATTATCATAAATTAACCAGGATGACCGTGCTTCAGGTCAGGGTTAAGATTCCCGTTCCCGCGGAATTCCCGCGCGATGCCTAAAAATTTCACTTCACGGTTTTCCGCGGTATTTCCGTGCCGTGGTCATAAAAACACTGCTAAATTCCCGTCGCGGAAATCACGTCTGATTGGTTAAAATTTCCCTTTCCGCGGGAATTCCGCGGAATTTCCCGCGGGAAACCGAACCTAGCTTCAGGTGCTTCGTGATTCCTGTTCCGCAAATCACACACAAGACAAGACACAAAGACAACGAGGCCGATCCATACGACCTAGCGGCTGAAGTTTTCTGTTTCCAAATGGGCAATTGTTGTTTCCGTTCCAATTTTAATTTTTTTAGGCCGTAAACCCGCTTGACTGCTCGGGCTATATTTTAGGACGAGCTGTATCACGGTGCTTATGACATTATCATTCCTTTAAGCTTACGCTTAAACTTTGAGCTCCCAGTCAAATGAGATAAATTTCTTTGTTAGTGGTACACAAAAAAATATCAGGTGTCCAGGGAATCATGGGCCCAGTTAGCCAAAGTGCTGCTCGCTAAATCTTTTCGCGCGGCGGCCGCTGTAGCCACCTCCGCGAGAAGACTATTGCCTCTGCTCTCTTTGTCCATGGCGGTTCCCGAGGAGCGGCGCCCTCGCAGCCGCCGAGCGCCCGCTGAGTCAGCGACAACAACGGAGGCACGATCGACAGGTGTCACACCTCCTGATGCAACAAGAGTGGCAGAGCGCTCTGCGACGCTTCCTCTCGCCGATAAGGTTGCTGCTGCCTGTGCCTCTGCTGCCCCTGACGTGGGATCCGATCGCACAGCCGTGGGACGCCGCATTAGTGGCACATCCGGGTCAAAGGGTCCTGCATTAGGCAACCCATCCTCATTTACATCATCAGCAGTGCCAAAGCATGGATGGCAATAATCTTTACGCTGGAGCTCACCCTTTGCCTCCTTCTTGACCATAGTTCGAAGTGCCTCAGTAAGTCCTTTCGCCCACTCCTGCTTTTCTCCCTTGGCCGTGTCGGTGGCAAATTTGACAGGGAGGCTCGCCATCACGGCGCGAAGCTCAAAGAGGCTTAAACCGAGGCTACTGCACTTGCGTAAGTCTACCCAGTGCATCGAAGCAATTTCTTCCGGGGGTGTCAGCACAAGTGCAAGGGCACTATTCCTCAGTAGTCGCCTAGCCACATTGGTACCAACCCCAGCTGCCTCTAGGGCAGTGATTGAAGGTAAAAGCCGCGCATTAGAAGTAAAGAAATAGCGCAAGCGCTGGGCTGCAATAGCATTGGCTGGTGCTTGCTCTGAACGAAATGCTGCGCGCACTTCTTCCTCTTGCCGTTTGGCCTCAGGATTAGCTTCAAGCAAGCTCAACAGTCGATTCATCTCAGCTCCTTCTTCTTCGCTAGCAGTGCCATCTTCAACGCGCTGCATGATAATGCGAAGGCGCGCTGTCACTTCCTCGAGCGGTAAGAGTTGTTCAGGGTCCACCCCAAATTCGCTCCGCACAAAATTAGACATGTACTCCTGACGCCTGTGCGCTACCTCCGCGGCTTCGCGTTGGTCGCGCTCTTTCGCTTCTGCGGTCTCCAGGTCTCCTTTGAGTGCTTCATGAGTCGAGAAACGAACCGTCTTTCCGCCAAAGTAGCTCTCAACAATTGTTGCATAGGCATAGTAAAGACCCGCGGCCACAATTCCAAGACCCAGGACGGCACAAATGCCGGCGAACAAGTACTTGCCAACGTCAACAACAAGCGTGAACGAAGGAATTTGGTGAGTCACAACGAGCACGATAAGCCCAATGCCCATAGCGGCTGAAGCGCCCGTCTGGAGTGAACTCTTAGACGAAACCTGCGGGGCTGTGACTCCAACATACCCAGATGACGCGCCACTGCCATCACCGTTTGCGCCGGTGTTTTGACCTACAGTTACGCCCGAGATGTTTCCAAGAAGAGATGCATCACCCGTCCCTCCGCATTCGCCGAGACGGGCTGTCGCGATCCCGCTGTTGCTGCTACTGCTGCTTTGATTACTCGGAGTTATTAAACTCGAAGTCATGGAAGAATCGTCACGCACTCCGACAAATACGTTGAGACCGGCGTTGGAAAAGGCTATTTGCTGCAGAAATTTGGTACTCAACGACATGGCAATTGAAGTTCCCGTCATTACAAGTGTCAGGTATTCAGTAGCACCGGGGGAACCTGAGTCTGCCGCATTGGTTGCTGTAAACACGAAAAATGGCAATTTACGCAAGAAAATGCTCCAAATAGTGAATGAAATGGAACTTTTATCAGGGAAGCCAGCGAGTGCTAAGGTTGCGGGAGTCTCAATCCAGGGCAGCCACACCAGAATATCACCTTCCAAACAGGCGAGCAAAACCACAAACGCGTAGATGGTAGTAGATCCGAGGGCAACGCTGGTGTCAAGTGCTACACGAAGCTGGTGCAGGCGGTACGCAAGGATACTTCCGCACAGAATGCCACTTAGCAGAAAGATGGTCCAGCCTGCTTCACTCGGGCAATCAGTGCAGAATTGTCCCGAAGATGAGGCTGCAGCTGCAGAGTAGAGCGCCTCTACGCCTAATGAGGCTATTGATACAGCGGTTGCTGACGCGCGTAGAAGTGGAGGCCAGCGCCCAAGGCGCCGGCGGAAGAGGCATGCAAACAGGGCAGCCAAGACAACTCCTACAACACCCATAGCAGCAGAAAGCTCAAAGTAGACCGGCGTAAGGAACCAGGCTGTCAATGAGTCGGTGGTGGAGGGGCACTCGGCATTGTTGATGGCAGTCGCGTAAGTAGTGTTGCTTCCAGTGAACATTTTACTGGTGTTAGTTACCCTTGACATGTCCCAGCACAATATTCGGTTAAAGGCAGATGCGGATTCGAACATCTGACTCATATCTGTCACGCTGGACACATCCCATGCGCTTATATTGCCGTTGAAGGTGCATAGGGCACCCACTGTGGAACAGTACGCAAAAATCAAGCCACGCATGTCAACGACACCGCTTGTGTCCCTGTTGGCAATAAATATGGTGAAATTGAGGAGTGGCGTGGCGTGAGAGAGTTCAGACATCTACATCAACAAAAGAAAAGTGGAGGGAGAATCAAGAGAAAGATTGAGGAGTGATGGGATAAATGCGAATTGAGAGTATTAACACACGCACCAAGTCGAAATGTCTCCATACGTTTCCGCAGCTTGTGTTGAGTCCTCACACCACGCTCCAATAGCAGTCCGCAGCGACTCTGAGTTGGTAATGGGTATCAAGGGGCACACAGGATAATTCAAGGCAGCTTCGTACGTGGTACCACTTCCGGTGAACATATCGCTGGTGTAAGTTACCCTCGACATGTCCCAGCACAACACTTGGTTGAAGGCAGACGCGTACTCGAACATGTATTTCATATTGGTCGCGCTGGATGCCTCCCATGCGGCCAAGGCTTGATTGAAAACACCTGCCCTGCTAAACATCAAACTCATGTCGGTCACGCTGGACACATCCCATGCGGTTAAGATTTGATTGAAGGCTGTAGCGTCCTCGAACATGACACATGACACTCATGTCGGTCACGCTGGACACATCCCACGCGCATACGTTGCCGTTGAAGGTGCTCTCGGTGGAGCAGTAGCCATTGAATAAGTAATTCATCCCAACTACGCTGCTTGTGTCCCTAAGCACACACAAAAATCTACGAAGTGAGGAGAGGGAGCTTAGACAGAGAGTGAGAAAACGAGGACGAAAGAAGGAGAGGTGGCGAAGTAATAGATAGAAATAAATCCATGATTTCTAGAAGAATTCTATTGAAGAGGCATAAATAGAGGAACAGACACACAGAGAAAGAGTGTCGGCTGCAAATGGGGGCAGGGTAAGAAATAGTTAGGGTAATATGATGAATAACGCCGCTGCTCTTCGTAATATGGTTTTAGCGCACGAACCAAGTCGAAATGTCTCCATACGTTCCCGTAGCTTGTGCTGAGTCTTCGCACCACGCTCCAATTGCAGTCTGCAGCGACTCTGAGTCGGTGATGGGTGTCAGAAGGAGCCGCTTAGAGAGGCTTGTAACAAAGAAGCTGAGGTTAAAGTTAGGAGCTGGTGCAGCCATAGCAGCGAACTTCTTTTCATTATTCTTCAGCCGCCTTTCGTCGATGGAAGCCATGAGGCTTGAATGCAGTAGATAAGTTGGCGTGATAGTCTGGGCAACGAGTTGTGCCTGGCTTTGAGCAAATATGCTTGCCAGCAGCAAGAAGGTGTAGGAAAGAAGGCGAGCAAGCATGGGAGCATGGGTGTATCCCAGGGGCAGGGCCAGGTCAGGTCAGGTCAGACCTAATTACCTAGACCTAGCCATTTTTGGGCTGTTACCTGACCTGACCTGACCTAGACTATGCCTCTAGATCTGGCTGACCTGACCTGACCTGACCTAGTACCGGCAACCGCCATTTTTTACCTAAGACCTACTGACCTGACCTAGTTCTCGAAAATTACCCACCCCCTCCTGTGGGGGTTCATTTGGTGATCAGATTGCCGTTGCAGACCCAAGAATTAGTACTACAGTACAGTAGTCTAGTATAGTACGAGCCGAGGATGATAGGATGAGCAGTTAGAAAGAAGTTTTGTTGCTCCATGATGATGTTTACCATGTCGTACTTCGGCCAGTTCTTCACTTCATCACACTTTGCCGCATAGCTCGACAAATTTGGGGGATAGACTCGCCGGTTCTCCCGACGCGCAATCAATTCAGAAGCTGCGGAGTTTTACGGTCTAGGAAATCGGCTTCGTCAATCCAAGAGTTTAATTTCGACACCCTCAAGTCTTTGCGCATCATCGTATCAACATGCTACTTTGTGTTTTCGTCTCCTCTTACGACACATGGCCGTGCGATTTGTCACTGGAGCGTGATGAAATTGAAGTCTTCGGCGGGGCTAGCAACTAATCGGAAGCCGCACCAAATTTTAGCCCACGGAGCTTTTAGGCGTCAAGCCATTCCATCTCATTCCAATAGGGTTTCTACCATTCGTTAGGCCGCGAAGAAGTCCACGCATCGGAAAACGCAGGCAAGCTTGATAACTTTGAAAACGTGAGGATGTGCGAAGCTCTTGAAGTTGCTATGTAGTTGCTCAACATGTAGAGACAGTCTTTGCCGCCACTTCGGTGTGCTGCGCAACAAAAAGCACTGCTAACTTTTGGGGAAAGACGAAGTCACGCGGCACTTTCCTCAGGTCAGTTAGCGACAGCGGAATTATAGCGGAAAACAAAGGCCGAGAAAATACGCGAAAGTGCTGCTGCTGCTGCTGCCGTCGTAGCTGCTGCCGCCGTGATAGCTGCAGCTAAAGACGATGATGAGCCCGACGCTGACGGGATCGGTATTACCTCAGATATAAAAAAGTTCGACCTCAGGTACAGTGCGACCTCAGGTATAGCAAAGTTCGACCTCAGGTACAGTGCGACCTCAGGTATAGCAAAGTTCGACCTCAGGTATAAAAAAGTTCGACCTCAGGTACAT
>Ga0307931_1002219_pt1 | contig 12509 bp, 8 predicted proteins | sample OrgLakmetageno47_FD_201816 | JGI IMG/M metagenome (GOLD analysis project Ga0307931, IMG submission 201816) | Saline water microbial communities from Organic Lake, Antarctica - #47 | ecosystem: Environmental > Aquatic > Non-marine Saline and Alkaline > Saline | place: Antarctica: Organic Lake... | reverse complement strand
CAAACTATTCCAAGACCGCAAGCTTCAGCCCCTAGCTCAATCATCAGATCTCTCTGAGGTCTCAGCGCTATTCGCAGAACCCTCAGAGGTCTTACGAGCGCCTTTTCCACCCTTTCCTCCCTTTCCGTTGCCACTTTTGCCAGCGCCTTTTTCGATGGCTGCGAATTTTTCGCTTGCAGCGTCAAAATCTCCACCTAATTGAGCGAACAGTTTCCTCAACTCCTTGTGGCGCCCCTCATCGAGCCCGCCGTGGTGTGCTCTGGTTAAGTGCACTGCGAGCCACGCCCCTAGCTTCAGTCCCCCTCCAACGGTGGTACCCTCTTCGTCTACACCCCCTCCTTCGGTCACAAAACTGCGAGGCACTTGGAGGTGGCCGTTGCTGCGCTTGTACTCGACTAGCGCAGCAGTGAACTCCTGGAAGCGGTCCTTGGAGCCCTCTTTTAAAGCAGCCATGTTATCCTTCCCACTTTTTTGCCCAGATGCCGATGGCTGAGATTCCAAGCCGAGGGCTTTGAGCTGGTCAACTTTCTCTGGAGGCAGTTTCCCGTCCCGCCACGCTTTTTGAATCGCACGCAGCCAACGACCAAGTTTAACATCACCGTCTTCATAATCTAAAGGCACCATGGCAGTGCCCTTCACGCTGTGGTAGTTCTGTAAGAGTTCGAAGTTTTGCTTCCACTTGCCAGCACGGTCGCCGCCTTTGCCACCGCCGCCGCCTTTGCTACCTTTTCCGCCTTTGCCGCCGCCCTTTTTGTTGCTAGCACCACCGCCACTACTGCCTCCGCCTCCGCCACCTCCATCGTCATCGCTTTTCTTTCGACCTTTGCCTCTGCGCTTCTCGGCCATCTGAATAGCATAGTCGTCTGCGTCTCGGCTAGAAGTATCCGCTCCTTCATCCAAGCGACGTCGACGAAGCGAATGTGAAGTAGCAACAGTCAAAGACCCGCACATTGAATGAATCAGCACCAACACCATCGTCCATAAATAGCATTTCATCCTAATGAGCATATTTCTTGTCTAGCCAGCCTTCTGTAGCTTCTAGGCTTGACTTCTAACCACCGAATACTGCCATTTTTTTAGATGCACACTGCACACCCCTTCCTTTACCCTTCACCCCCGGGTGGGTGGGTGAAGGGTGAAGGAAGGGGTGTGCAGGTGTGCATCCCTTGTACACACCACGGAAAATATTCTAGCTTCTAGAATACGGTGGAATGTTTTGCAGCTTGGTGATTGGCTGAGAGAGCGTTTCGTTCATTCGTTGGTCAAGGCAAGGGAAAGGGCAAGGGCTTTGCTCAAGCCCGCAAGTCAAGCGTCGCCATGGCGGATGGTGGCACTGCAAATGACCTGGATGCAATGCATCAGCTCCTGCATATCAAGCTCAAGGTAAGAAACTATCGTGGTTTCGTTAACACGTTGTCAATGGAGTGAGCGCGTACCTCCTCGGACCTGAACGGGGATCATGCTGATATCACTCACGACTACACGCTAACGCTCTTATTCGGTTTGCACTTTCTCCTCATCGATACAGTGGAAGCTCACGGAGCGTGAATTGGAGCATATTGAGCGTGTCTTCGCCATGTTTGATGTGAGTTTATGCCTCGTGGGTGTGGTTGTCCAGTAGATAATATGCTCGCATAGGCATCTTTCACTCTGGCTCTTCTCCAGTTTCCCTTCCCCCTACCTTTACAGAACTATGAGCGAGACTAGCGCACCTGACGTTCGCTTCTATAGAATATGAAGCTTGTACTATTCTTTTGATCTCATTTGTAATTTATTTTTCGAGGCTCTAGATCGGGTTGCTGAATTTATGTTCTCAGCGTCGTGTTATCACCTTCTTTTCATCTTCATTGACACAAACCAGGTGCCTGCGGTGGGCTCCATCGACCGGCGCGCGTTTCCGTACGCCATGCGGCGGCTACGCTTCGCGGACAAGAGCAAGCGCAGCAAAACTGGCGGGTCCTGGGCGTCGAAGCGTGTAGTGCGTGAGGTGCTCAACGGCACGTACCCGCCTTTTGCCTCTGCCAACAGCGAGCTGAGCTACTTGGCGTACGTAGATGCGGTCGGACGCGCCAAAGACGAAATCATGCATGGAGACGACCAAGCCCTCAATCTAGCGGCCAACGGCAAAGAAGGCCCCTCAGCCGGTGCCTTGGCGCAGTTTGGGTTTTCCGGCTTTGGCCTCCCAGGATTCGAGGACGAGGCTCCGGCACCCCCGCCGCTGGACACGAGCGAGTACGGGAGCTTTGGGGACGAAACCGACGTGTGGTCGAAGTCCGTGGAAAGCCTCGGGAAAGGGGCCCTGGCGCAGGCGGCCACTCTTTTCACTCAAGCGCTGAACAGCGGCACAACCAAAGTCCACGGCGACCAACGGATCACTCGTCGGGACCTGAGCCCAGTCCTGCAAGCCGTTCGCCCAGGCCTGTCCGAAGCCGACGTGTCTCAGCTCTGCGACTTGGCAGGAGTTACAGGGAGGCACGGCGTGACGTTTGTGGACGTGGTGCTGATGTGCGGCTACATGGAGTTGGCGGCGACCACCTTGGGGGGTTTGCCTCAGGTGGTCCGCAACCACGCCGCGCACACCAGGGCCAGGGCGGCAGCGGTAGTGGCGGCGCAGAACGCTGCCGCCGCCGCGGAACGGAACCCGCCGCGCCCACCCGCGGGGTTGCTGGGCAGTTTGGGCAGCTTGGCGGTACAGGGAGGAGCGATGGCGGCCCAGGGCGGCGCAGCGACCTTTGCAGCGGCGTCCGGCGCGGCTTCTACGGTGCCGGGAGCGCAGGGCGCGGTGCGTTCGCTGGACTCCGCGGCCAATGACTTCTTTGGCGGGGCGTTCACCCAGGCGTCGCAAGCCGTAGGGAGTGCGGGAGCGGGGCTCAGCGCGCGCACCGGCATCTCGTCCGCCGCCGCGGCGGAGGCGTCGTCGTACTTGCAGTCGTCGGCCGACGTGATGTTTTCGGTGGAAGATGCCCTTGCCAAAGCCCAGACCATGGCCGGGCAAGTGGCGGCCGGTGCGACCACCAGCGGCAGCCTCAGTGGGGGCGGGAAAGGTGCCTACGAGAACAAGCGAGTCGCTGCGAAGCGGGCTCGGCTCGAGAAAGAGCGCGCAGCTGCCACTGCTGCGGCGGCAGAAGCTGCTCGGAGCGAGGGGCCTGCGGCGATGGCGCGCGCGGCTGCCGCCGCTGCCATGGGCCCCCTGTACCAGAAACAAACCATCGGGAACTGGTTCAAAGCCAAAGCGGGCACCGGGCAAGTCACCTGGAAGGAAAACTTGAAGCTGGTGAGAGGTGGAGAAAATGGAATTTTCGTTTAAAAAAAAAGCTGTCATTTTATGTATTCGTCAATGCCGTCATGACTTTCATTGTAAATTTGTTTTGATATCCACAGGTGTTCAACCACGTGGACATCGACCAAGACGGCCTCATCAATTTGGGCGCGTTCAACAATTTGGTCGACGACTTGGAGTTGGACTTGAGTGAAGACGAGTCGTGGGCGCGTTTCTGCGAAGTGGACGTTGACAATTCGGGGGAAATTTCCTTCGACGAGTTCGAGCGGTTCTTTGAGACTCTCATCATGGAATGGCGCGCGACGGAAGACGACCCGTCCATCAAGATTCAGGACCAGTACCGGCCTCTGATCACCCTGTACGAACCTGATCTTGGGGTGTTTGGGAATAATGCGGACGGAAAACGCAAAGGGTTCCTGTTGCTCATGCAGCGCAACGGGTTCGTGTTTTGGTCCGACAAGGACGTAAATGAAGCGCGCGCCGCGGGGCATTGGTCGAGCCGTTTGGGCTATGACGACGCCCGCGAGGCTTTTGAACTCGCGGCGGCCTACCAAGCCGGTGGAGCCCAACCACTTCCCGGAAGCAGCAGCACCTCCGTAGGAGCGCGCCTGTCGAGGTTGGCCACTCTACGGTTCGTGCGGGCGATGGCCCCTGAAGGTTTGGCCCTGAGCGACACCGACTTCGAGCGGCTGGTGTGGGCCCCCCACGTGCGCGGCTACGGAGGCAACCCCACGGGTGCTGCGGTGTCCGGCGCGAGTGTCGCAGCCATAGACAGCGAGAACATGGAGATGGACTTGGCGAGTTTCCGCCGCTTCGTGAACGACAGCGCGCTGCCCCGTTTCTTTCAGCAGACGTTGCGCAACCAGCGGGAAGCGGCAGCGTCCAAAGGCAAGAACAAGAAGAAAAAAGCGGTGGCTGGTGCCAACAGCGGCGGCGGCGGTGGCTTTTTCGGCTCCATCTTTGGCGGGAGCAACGGCAACAACGACGGTGGGGCTGGTGGCAGCGAGGAAGCTGGCGAAGAAGAATGGCGCGCGGCGTTCACTGCTGTGGATTTGGATGGCAGTGGCGACCTTGACATCGAGGAGGTATTGAGATTTGGTCGACCATTCAAGGGGGTTCACATTGACTGCAGTTGTTATACTCTCGCAATTCATTCTGTTAAGAGTGCTGCTAGAAGCACGAACTTTCATCGTTGGAAGCTTCCGTATTTTCTTGTCGTTGATTGAATATGCCTTCAATCTCACGTGTGCTCCATACTTGCCCAATTCAGGTCACGCTGCTGTTGCACGGCGAGCTGAACATGGATTTGACAGAAGACGAAATTCACGCGTTGTTCATGAAGCACGACACCCACTTAACCGAAGCTCTGGACGTGGACGCTTTCGTGAAGCTCGTGCGCGACGCTAATGCGCTCGTGGCCCAGACCAAGGAAGCCCGGGACGCAGAATTCCTGGGGTGGGGGCGTTTCGGCGCGGGCGAAGACGACAAGGCGACGGTCGCTGCCCGGAACCAGAGGATGGCCGTGAAAAAGAAGGCCAAGGAGGAGTTAGCCGCCCGCGGCGGGCGCGAGCGCAGCCGCAAACTGAAGCACGACGATGAAAACCACAACACGACCAACGGCAATCCTGGTGGGGGTGGCAGCAAACTGAAAGGCGACGGGCGGCACTTGCGCCGGATGCCGAGCCGGTCCCAGTACAGTTTCAAGAAAGCAGCAAGCTTCAACGACGGCGACGACAATAACGACGACGGCGACGACGACGGTTTTGAAGGAGCAGGTGGTAACGTCGACGCGGCGGCGTTGGCGCAACTGAAACGCGAAGTGAGCCACAAGCTGAAGCACGACGATTACGCGGCTCTAACGCCCACAGACATCAAAGATTTGCAGCATAACAAGGGTCGCAAATTGGAGGGTTTAGACGCGCCTCATCTCGAGCGGATCCCGGACCCCACGCCGGCGGGCATCACGCAATTCGATCAGGGAGGCTACCAAACGGAAGACGACGACGACGAAGACGAAGACGACGACGACAGCGATTTTGAAAACTTCAACGCAGACAACATGCTGGCACGGGAGCAGTCGCGCAAGCTGGCGAGCGATGCCTCGGAAGCCGCAGCGAATGCACTCGAAGCTACCAAGTTGAACTTGATTGGCGGCACGGCCAGCAACAAGAAAGCGTACGCTGACATTGAAGCCGATTTGGATCCGGATTTGATGGCTGAGCTCAAGACTATTTTCCAACAATGCTTGAAAGACACCAATGCACATGGTAAAAAAAACACACGTCTTTGCAAATGCGCGCTTGCGTATATCGAATTGTCTTTACTGTTAAGGAAATTGACATGTGGTGACGATGGATGTTTTGTGAGGACCGTAAATGATGCCTCGAATGCATTTCTTTTCTTTTTTTCGCCGGTCTGCCTTTCTGAACTCAAATTTGATTGAATTCTAATCTTGCCCTCCGATTCTGTATTTGTTGCTCTTCTGTGGAAAGGCCTCGATCAGGATGGGTTCGTGGCGGCAATGCAGCAACTTCGCTTGGATCTGCCGGAATGGAAAGTTCGCGAAACGTTCGAAGAATTCGACGCCGATGGCAGGTGCGCCGTCCACACCATTCTCTCTCTCTCTCTCTCTCTCTCTTTGTCTTTCTCTCGCGGTCTCTCTCGGTCTCATTCTCTATCGTGATTGTTGTTTAATCCTGCTTGTATTTCCGATGAACGTATCTTTCTTGCATGCTCGAGATCCCAAATGCACTGCTTCTTCACATGCCTTCTCACTCCTTCGTTGTTCATTGCGCTCTCCATTTTACGACCATTAGTGGCGACTTGGATTTCGAAGAATTTGTGGAACTTGCCGCCATGAAACTGGTCGAGAAATGGACCGCCAAAGGGGGGAAAGCTTTCCTGCAGGACACTGACGGCGGCGGCGGAGCTGGCAACACCAACAGCAAGAGCGCCCAAGCGAACCAGCTGAAGACCAACGCGCGCCGCGCCCTGACGGTGGGGGAAATCATGAACGAAGTGATGGACAACAAGAAAAACGAGGCTTACCAGCGGGCGAAAGCGCGGTTCCACGTGGAAGAAATTTTGCTCATCGAAGAGGCTTTTGTGAGCTTCGCGGAGCCCCGGTCGCGCCGAGGGCGCTGCAAAATCACTCAGTTGGGCCCCCTGTGTTTGTGCATGGGCATGAACCCCCGGGACCGGGACGTGGCGGTGCTGGCGGCCGAAATGGACCCGCTGGACACCCGCGTGTTTGAGCTGTCTGCCCTGGTGGAGGCCTTAGCGAAATATCAGAACATTTGGCGCAAGGTCGACGGCCAACTCGCAGACTTCCGCGCGGACCAAGAAGTGCTCGACGATGCGGTCGCCATGGCCTGTGGCCGCATCTTCAGGAAGGCTCTGCGCCCTGCCAAGACTGCAGCGAGTGGCAACGGCGTCCCGCTGATGGAAGCCAAACTCTTGCCGGCGGCGTTTCGGCTTCTGGGGTTTGTCCTCGAGCCGGACATGGCCAGCTTGTGGGTGATGGAACTGGTGATGGGCCACGACGAAGCGCAAGAAGCGGCCGACGCGGAAGACGCCGCAGCGCTCTGGGAAGACGAAGCGCACGCGGCGCTGGAAGCGAGGCGCCTCAAGGCCCCCGCGGGGAGCAACCCTGACGACTACCAGCTCGACGAAGAGCCGCCGGAAATTGCGGCCCAGCGGGAGGTCATGAAGGCGGCAGCCAAAGCCCGCCGGTGGATTTGCTTGGGCGACTTGTTGAACGTGGCGGGGCGGTACTTGCACGACACGGTGGAGGTGGTCAAGGAGGTGACCACCACCAACACGGTCGCTGGCGTGGCCATGACCTCCACGGAATACGTCACCGAAGTCGTGCCCCGCGCGCGCACCAACGCTCAGGAAGAGGCGATTGTGTCGGTGGAAGACCGCTCGCACCAGCGGGCTGCCAGCTATTTGTTGCCCTACGACACGGTGCAAATGGCGGCGGCGCTGTTTGAAGCCATGGACAAAGAAAGCGCAGGGCGGGTGGCCGCCTACCAGCTCAAGCTCATGTTTCGTCGTTTGTCGTGGCGGATTGGGGTGAAACCTTCTGCCAACCAAATCGACACGTTGGCGGCGAGCGTGGGCTACCCTACCGGCAGCACCCAGACTTTGAGCCTCTACGATTGGCTGTTTATGGTGGAGTGGCTGGGGTCACACAAGAAAGAAAACAACTTCTTGGGGCAGTTTGGGCGGGCGATTGCGGGCTTTGGGTACATCGACGAGGGGCACTTCGAAGACGAAGAAGAGCACTGGGAGAAAATGCCGGAGTTTGGGTACACCGACACCATGGCCAGCATGCGGGTACAAGGGGTGGAAACCTCCACCGGCAAAGAAAAAGTGAAAGTGCGCTCCGCGCGGGCGCCGGGCTCGCGCAAAGAGTCCTTTCGGTTGTCGCGGGAAAGCAACGTGTTGGGGAGCACCAGCGGCGGCAGCTTCCGGCAGAGCGTGGACGGCGAGAACCTCAACGAAGGCTGGGGCGACGAGCAAGAAGGCCAGCCGGAAGGCGAGAAAACAGCTGCTGGTAGTGGTAGTGATGACGCCGACGCCAAGTTCACGGAACAAGTGGAAGCGGTGTACACCCTCAAGAAATTGGTGGCGCGGGCGGGTGAATGGTCGCCGGAAGACGAGCAACGCGTGCAGGACTTGATTTTGGACGTGCAGCCCAGCCGCGAAGTAGAAGGGCTCATCAACAAGGGCGTGGAAATGACTCCAAGCGAACAAAACCAGGTGCAGGACTTGCTACAGGAAATGGCGGACAGCCTGGAAGCCCAGCGGCCCACCAACGTGGGTGCAGAAGGTGAAAATGCCAACCTTTCGGACCGCGAACTGTCCAAGGCTGCAGGGATTGTTTCGGGGATTTATGCCGACACCAAAGTCAAGCTAGGCGCCAAGCAGGCTGCGGAGAAATTCGCGAAAGACGAAGCGGAGAACGCGTGGAAAGCCCAAGCGTACGCGACCAACGACCACAATGGCAATGGTCAAGAAGAAGAAGAAGAAAAGGGAGGCCAAGACGAGGCGGAGGCCGAAGCGCAACGCCAAGAAGACGAAGAAGAGCCCTCAGCGGATTCCATGGCTCAAGCTCTGGCCCGGGCTGAAGAAGCGCGGCAGCTGCGCGCCGCCGAAACCGCCAGCGACCGGGAGGCGGCGTCGCTGTTTGCGAGCCACGCAGACGACGACGGGTTTTTGCGGGGCCAGCCAGTGCTCGTGGGGTGCCTGCAGAAGTGCGGCGTGAACCCTTCCAAGGATTTGAGGTACGAGGAGAATATCCACCTTTGTATGCAATTTCTGCTTCTTCTTCCTCTCCCCCATGTTGCCTTTTCCAGTGTTGGTGCTGTTCTTCTGTTCTTCTCTTTCTCATATTTCTATTTTGTTTTCTTTGCTTTTCCCCCGTGCTTCTGCATTTTTTCAATAACAATACACAGGCACGCTCTCCTGGTCGATGGGTTCGTGCAGGCACTTTTGGCGCTGCCTCAAAACAGCCGCCTCCAGGGCAGCAACGGCAACGTGATGGTGGAGGGGGCCGAAAACAAGGTCCTGGTGACCCGAGACCAGTTCTTGCGGCTTCTCGAACAAGCCCGGCGTTTTTCACCGCGGCAGAAGCGCGTCACCCGCAACGATTTGGAACCCGAAGAGCTCTTTTTGCTCTCGGACCCACTGGGTTATGGGTTTGTGACCATGAAGCGGGTGCGGCGCATCGTGTCGGCCATGGGATTGAGTGGACGGCGGGACGCCCGAGTGGCCGAGCAGCTGGTGCGGCTCGGCCAAGAGAGCGCGGAAGACCATTATGTCGTGACTTACGACCGGTTCATTGTCTTCATCGAACGCGTGCGCGGTAAGTACTATGATAGACAACCCTTCTCTCTCACAGGAGCGCGTACGCGCATAATCAGTAGGCTCACTCGAATTGAAAAATATTTTTGACATGCATAATCATTTTTTTCGTTCTTCGTCTTTCACCTCTCTTACATTTTTACATTTCAAATTTTTATCTATCTACAGGTGAGTTGCAAGGCCTTGGAATGGCCGCAGTCCTCGACGTGGACTTGAGCAACGAAGCTCGGAAAGCACAGAAAGCCGTCCGCCAAACCCGTGCGTCCATCCACGAATCCGCAAGGCACGAAATGGAAAAGAGCGGCAAAGTACTCTCGGCCGAAGCCCGGGCCCTGTTAGCGGGGGGTGGACGCGCCGCTGCCAAAGCCGCCAAGGCCGCGGCCGACGCCCAGGCGAGCGCTGAAAGTGGCACCGTTTCCGACAAGGACTACATGCAGTCGCTGCAGACCTTGCTCGACGCGACGGAGGACTGGGAGAGCAAACCGCCAGCGGAGCGGGAGCGCACCCTGCACTTGCTGCGGGTGCACGCGCTGGAAGTCGACAAACGGCGCAAGGTTTCCAGCGGCGCGGTGCTGGCTTTGGAGCACCGGATCGACCACCTGCACGACCGCGCGATGCGCCAAACTGCGTACGCCAAAGAGTTTGCCATTTCCAAACTCCAGGCCGACGCGGCGGGGGTGCCGCCCACGCCACGGGCGCCCCCTCGCCCCAAGGAACCCCCACTCACGGCCAGGGTCATGAACACGCTCGCGGCCAAAGAGCAGGCTGCCGCGGATGCCCAAGCACGGTCTGTAGCCCAGGACAAGGCTGCAGCTGAATTCCGAGCCATGAATGGTGTGCCTGCCGAACCTACGGCCCCCGTGCCCAGCGCGAGCGTCTTCGACAAGAAGGGCTACTTGAAAGAACTCTACGCCCGCGCCGAACAAGCTCGCAAGGAGTTCGACGCCATGGCGAAAGTGTGGCTGGCGGACGCCGAAGAGCAGGCTTCGGGCAACCACCACGGCCCAGCGCGGGAGGAGCTTGAGCTCGCAGCGAAGCGCGCGATTCGCTTGTACGTGCAAGTGGGCGCGCTGGAGCCGATTCCGTCAGCCCCCACCTTTCAAATTGGCCTCATTCACAAGCGCCTCGGCAACTTGCACGACGCGGTCGAATGCTTCGACAACGTCATCGACGTGGACCCAACGGCCCGTTGCGCGGACACTGCGGCGGCGTGGGACTGGAAGGGCCAGCTCTTGCTGCAGTTGGGCCACAAGCCCCAGGACGCGGCCTACTGCTACAGCCAGGCAGTGGCGCTGCGCCCTACGGACCCCATCTTCAAAAAGCACTTGCGCGACGCCGAAGCGGGATTCACGACCATGGACCCAGAGGCGTCAAGCGGCGACAAGAAGAAGAATAAGAAGAAGGACAAGAAGAAAAGCAAAGCGCAAGACGGCCACTCCACCACCCTCTAGGAGGTGAAAGAGATAAAAATGGCGTCTATGCTTGGGCGAATCATTGCGATCCAGGGGAATCTGATACCCCTAGCCCAGCGACTGGAGTTGTGAACTTTACTCTGAGTTCTGGCTCTGGGCTAGCAACGCCGTGTCGGTTAATCCGCCGGCTTAGCAGCCGCCGAAGAGAGAGAGAGAGAGAAAGAATATCGTGCTATGGGAAGAAAGGGCATTTGTGATCTGGGTTATGACTTCATGCTTGTTTGTTGTTTGTACTCCAATAGCCAAAGCTAAGGCTATGATCTACAATTCCCCGTGCTTCCTGCTTCCACTTCCAGCTTCCAGCTTCCAGGAATCTGCAAAGCAGGTCTAGGCGGCCTAGGCGAGGGCGAGCAAAACTTTAAAAACGTTGGCCCCCATAGTCCATTGAGGAAAGCCACTTGGCTCAGCTATACCGAAGTCGAAGACCAAAGAACAAACGTTACAAAAGAGGCGAATGGCAGATGGCCTACACTACTGCCTGTAGTTGCCAGTTGCAGTTGCCGGCTTGCTGCGTTGCTGCTTTGTTCTTGGTTAGTCGTTATGTCTTTCGTTTTGCGTTCACAGGCCACATGCCATGCATGTCCCTCGTCGTCAAGACGGCGACTGCAGCATTGAAGCGTTCTAGGCTGCAGCGCTACAGCTACAGCCAGGTGCAACGTGTAACATCGAGTTCAAGTTCGTAGTTCGTACTCGTGTGCGTAAGTAATGATTGGCGTAATTAGGTCAAAAACGTTGCGTATGATATCGTGATATTATCTCGATCGATGTTGATATATCTGCCTAGAGACTACAGCGTAACAGAGCCGCCTGTTGTCTATGTTTGCGTGCCATCCCATGATACAATGCGCGCCTTGTGGTTCTTTCTCGCAACATTGATGTCATCAGACGCGCTTTTGATTCAGCCTTCACCATTCTCTAGATTGGATTTGAAGCTGTCTGTTCGCGGTTCAAAATTGAATCCTGAAGTCGACAGTTCGACAGAATCATCACCAGCGTCGCCAAGTTCTCGTTTTTATAACGATGATGCTTTCGGCCTTGTTTTTCTGTCTAGTGCCATCGCAATCAAAGATGAAGTATTCGCTTCGATATTTCTAGCATTCTCAGCTTCAGCAGCTCTCATGGTCTTCAGCGAAAAGGTATCGTTCACGCATAGGCTACCCGCTGCCGTTGCAGCAGTTACTTTGGCGCTATCAACATTAGCCGGGAACTTTGGCATTCACTCCAGGGATCCGCTTCCGAACGCCATTGAATTAGAAAGTGCAGTCTGTTTTGTTTCTGTTGCATGGGGCCTATGGCAGACAAAGGGTGAATCTTGAACAAATAGAAAAAGAGTTGCAGAATAGCACGGATTCTGCTGCTGCGATTTGTACAGATTGCAGTAGGCCAGCAAGAAATGATGCGAAGCAACGTGAAAGATTTATGCTTAAGTTTAAGTCCATTTAAGTACTTCATTTATAATATGACTGGGAATTTTGTGTATTCAATTGCAATTTTACATCATGCCTGTATGTAATCTACTATACTACAACTAGGTATCTACGTAGGTTAGTAGGTTCCACAGTTCGACAGTTCCACTTCTAGTTCCACGTAGCACGCAGGGAACAGTACTTCATGTTTGGCTTTGCGAAGTGCCAGCTATTATGAAACCTGAGAGGTGCCAGGGTGCCATTCTTATGCTTAGCTCTTCTGTGATGTCATATGTTATGTGTCTCATATGAGGTTATGGTGAAGGTTTACTTGCCGCTACAAATGCTATCCACAAACATTTACGCCTCTTCGGTCTCCTCATGCACGTCGGCGCACCAGGCAAAAAGAGCAAGACGGAGGCCATGTACTGTCCGGCGCGGGATGAGGAGTACGAGGCTGGGGACACTTCGGACCTCGTTTTG
>Ga0307931_1002212_pt1 | contig 12534 bp, 11 predicted proteins | sample OrgLakmetageno47_FD_201816 | JGI IMG/M metagenome (GOLD analysis project Ga0307931, IMG submission 201816) | Saline water microbial communities from Organic Lake, Antarctica - #47 | ecosystem: Environmental > Aquatic > Non-marine Saline and Alkaline > Saline | place: Antarctica: Organic Lake... | reverse complement strand
AATTGCATTACGCAAAAGGACACTCAGCCCAGTCAGACTTGTTCTGGAGGTTACATTTTTCTGTTGCTATTTGCCACAGTGGTGTTTCTTTGTATTTTGGGGAGTATTAACTAGACTAGACTAGACCATTCAAGAAAGAGATGATAAACATTTCATTACGCAAAAGGGCACTCAGCCCAGTCAGATATTGGACCTGGACTTTGTTATGCTGGCCACGTTGCTCGCATGCCTATGACTCGGACGCTGCGGCACTTGCTTACTAGTTGGGTAGCACCCTTTAGGCCAATTGGATGCCCTGAGATGCAAAGGGCTTCCGGTAAACTTCAAGGTATGGCGTGCCATAGCAGGGGACAGGTCGGAATGGAGATCACGGACGTACTCGGAACCTATGCCTCCTTCCGAGACTTGACCCTGCAGGGTTCAGGAAAGTAAACTAATCTAATCTAATGGCAATTGGGGAGTGTACTCAGATTGAATTTTATATAATACAATAAAATCTACAGAAGCGAGAGATGACAGAGGACTTTGCAAATCAGATTAGAGGGACCTCATTAGTCGCCTTCTCATGTCTTCGCCCTCTTTCGTATCAAAGTATCACGCGCGTCTCTATATTCCGGTCCCAGTAACCAAGAAAACCAACGAGGCTGCTGAGTTTTTATTCTGCACAATTAGCCATTTCCGGGTCTTCTGCTGAGTCGAAGTGGGTAAAAAAAACGGAAAACCCGCGGTTTTCTCGGTTACTCTTCGGTCCTTGCCTTCGTCTCTTCGGCATGCGAATTAAGGGCGAGTCGAATATGCTTTTAAACATGGAAAACATAGACGAGTTCTATGAATTGTAATTAGAGGTTCGTGGCGCTGGGGTCCTGGCCTTTGCGCCTTGAGCGTACTGTAGACGACTGTAGAGCGTAAATAGAAACAGAAGACGACTACAACACAGCCAAAAATTTAAGACGGAAAATCCGTAAACGTAAATAAACGTAAAGCGGATGACGTGCTGGCGGCAGTTCAAAAAAAAACTGATCTGATTTCAGACGACGGCTAGCTCTAGCTCTAGAAATAGAGAGAAGGTATTCGCTCAGGTGCGGGCTCTTACCGTTCTGCGTAGTTGGTAGTGTATTTATCATACAAGATGAATCGAGATTCTAAAGAGGGGCCGACTGACGGACCAGATGCGAAGGATTCTTCTGCTGATGATGGAGCCAAAGGCTCGGACGAGAGACCAAAGGTTAGATGAGGTGTCTGTTACGGTAGGTTTATACCGCTGTCGCACTCATCATTTTGCTCCTACCGTTGTCACAGATCAATCGGCCCGTCATCGATACAGCAGTTCCGAAAGCAGATGAGCCTACCGAATCCGACTGGTTGTTTGAATATGTTGACTCAGTGATGAAAAGCCCTGCATGGGAGTCGGAAGTGATGGGGTTTGTAGACGACAATTGTATGATTTTCGACAACGAAGACGAAAACAAGCTTGAGCACACAGTAGTGCACAACAAATTTCAGGAGGTAATCATGCAAGGGGCAATATTATTATGAGTGTGAGCTTGCCTCTAGGCGCTTTCCTCTACTTTCTTTGAGAGAGCATGCTTCGGCCTTTTTAGACGTGTGAACCCGGTATCGAAGGAGCGAAGGGGAAATGCAAGAGAAAGACACTACTAATGGTGGCCAAGCAATAATTTTGAATGCATTGAAAGCCTTCGTGTAAGCAATGCCTTTGCCACTGTTGCTGCAGGTGGTGGATGGGCTCCTGATGACGCATTTAGAGGACGTCAACGTGACTCCAGAAGCTTTTGCTTCTGCTTGCGAGCGCGCACGGTATGTCGTGCTCTTTGCCCAAACGCATGCAACCCTAGCAGTCACCATTATATTCCTGCTATTTCTTGATAGGCTCTGCGCAATCGTAGTGATATGACTAACCACTTCTTCGACGATAAACTAAGCTTTTATCCGTTCATGCCCTTTTTCGGTTGCTTCTGTGTGTACCTATGTCTCCTTGGACAGTTACGCGAGTCGCAACAACCGGGCTGTCTTTGAGCAGCTGATGGCTATGACTGACTTTCTCACCTTCAAAAAGCTCATGGTATAGATCGCAAAATCGCCAAGAGGGAATGGGAAATTCGACTGTTTGACTGCAATACTTCGATTGAATAGAATGGCCTCTCGTTCTTCACTGCTGCGTGTTGCTTTTGCACTGCCCGACTCTTGCATTTTAACTTTTACTAAAACTCGCAGACCGATCACGAGCCCTCCTAACACGTCATCTAATGTCATCTATCTTGCCAGGTGAAGCGCAACATGGAGCTAGAGCTTGAGGCAGTAGCAGAACTGCAGCGAGCAGCAGTGCCCATCGTTGCGCCTGCCGACGAAGACGAGGCCGAGCGGCTGTACCAAATGGCGCTGAAAGAGTCGGCGGAAATGAGCGCAGCCGAAGCAAGGGCGCTGTTGCGGAAAGCCAGAGACCAAGCCGGTCTTGGGTCGGACGACTCCGGTGGGAAAGAAAGCGAACCAGGGGATCACGCTGGAGCGGAAGGGCAAGGCGGTCGCCCTGGCAGTAGCAGTGGTGGCGGTAAGCCGGGCAGCGGTCGGAGAAGCAGCACTGGGAGCGGACAAGGCGCTCAGGAAGACGCGGAGCTGATGAAAGCTCTGGACTTGAATTTGATGGAGCTGGAAATGCAAAACCGCCAGTTTGAGCTCGAGCAACAGGTTCGGTTATTTTATAGCGAGCGTAACCAAATACCTGTATTGTTTTAGGTGAAGATGTTACTTGTGTGTTTATCTTGTATTTTGTGGGCATGAGATGTTGTATTTATCTTGTGTCTGATCTTTTATCTGCACGATTTCTACGACTTCTGTGAGTATGAGGTATTACTGACGTTACCCCGCTGCTCTTATTCTTGTTCTTCTCCTTCTTCTCCTTCTTCTTCGTTTTGCTCTGCTTCTTCACTTTGGGTCCACTGCAGGAGCTCGAGCAAGCCATTGCGATGAGTTTGTTTATAGAACAAGAGCGCCTGGATCTAGCGGTGCGACAAGCAGAAGAGGGCGCGTCGCGCAAGCTCCAAGGATTAGAGGTATATACGTACTGACGATGGAGAGCACGGCTCTCTTCTTCTTTCCACCATCTAAGACGAACGAATTGTTGCAGAAGACTTGACTTATTTTAATGCGTAGAGAAGTTGTAATTATATGCTTCCTAATTTCTCGTGACTTGTCTTGTTTGCCTGCTTGTTTGTTTCTATGTTTTGCGATAACTAGGTATATGGCTATGTAGACGGCGAATTTCTTGTCGACAGCGAAGATGACGACGATGACGATGACGACGACAACGCTGCGGTTTGGGGCTCTGTGGACTCAACCCCCGCCGTGTTTGGCCAACGCGCCACTGCCACGGAGTCCTCCATGGTAGCAGAAGCCTCTGCGCTCATGGCGGCTTCCTCGGTGAGTGGCAGTAGTAGCGCGCGGTCGCCTGTAGGGAGGCCAACGGTGGCGGAGGCCAAGGAAGGAAGTTCGTCGCCTCGACTCGGGTCTCCCTCTCCTGCTTCTGACGCCAGCAGTGGCCGCACCACCACCATGTTAGGAAGCAGCGCGTCGCCTCTGTCCCAAGGACCAGCCCCAGCCAAGGGCAGCGTGGACGACGAGGAGGGTGAAAACGGCGGCAACAGCAGTGGGATTGCTGCCGCGTTGAGTGCTGAAACCAAACAAGCTTCTCCTCGGCCCACCTCGTCGTCCTCGAAGGGTGACGACAATGATGACGACGCAAGTGCAAGCACCACCGGTGGCAGTGCCTCGTCGATGTCGTCGCTCGCCGCCATGCCTGAGATCGTGTCCAAGCCCGCGGTAGCCTCTGGGCAGCGCGCGTTCAACCACGCTGCGCAAGAAGTGGACGCAGAGATTGATGCGGTGGCAGCCGCGGCGGCCAAGGCCGAACGCAAAGCAAGGAAGCGAGAAAAACGCGAGCGGCGGGCGCGGCAGGCAGCGGCAGCAGCTGCGGCTGAAGAGGGCACTGAAGGCAATGCCGCAGCTGGAGGCGGCGGCGGTGGTGGCTCTATGCAAGCGCTCGCGCCACTTCCGTCGGTGGCCGAACTCCAGGCACAAATGGCCCGCAAGAAAGCCGAAGCGGAGGCGGCGTTCAAGCGCAACCAGGTAGCGCTCGCCCAGCAGAAGGCCGCCGAAAGTGAACTCGCCGAAGCAGCAGGGGTCACGGCTGACGACACTGCTCGGCGAGCCGCGCACCTCAAGCAGCAGCGCGACAAGATCGTCGCCAAAAAACGAGCTGAACGAGAGTCCAAAGCTAAGGCTTACGACGACGCACGCGAAGTAGAAATTGCGCAAATGCTGAAAACGGGCAGTGGCAACCGCAGCGGTGAAAGTGCCGCCGACGCTGGCAGAGGCGACTCCAAGAGCGATGGAATGAGCGAGGGTGGCGAAGGCGGCGGCACTGAGGAAGAGCGGAGGGCGATGATGCGAGTAGCGCTGGCGAGGCGCATGAAGCAAGACTTGCTGATTGGAGAGGCAGAAAGGCTGACGCAAATGCAGGTCAAGCAGTGTATTTGATTATTGGGCAAATTTCATGTTGATATTCTGTGCGAAGCAGTTGTTTGCATCTTCCTAATGTGCCCCGGGGCGTCGCATGTTGATACGGCGCTGCTTTTCTTTATTGGACATTCCTATCGTTTTATTCGCACGCCCTCTAAACGCTTTCTTTCCTTGCTTTTTGTCAGGACGAGCAGTACTCGGAGCTGGACAAGCAGCTCAAGCTCGTGGAAGAGCTGCGCTTTGAGAACCGGTCGAAAGAGCGTGAAATGGCGGCCAACATTCGCCAGCAGCAAGAGGCGCGGTTCAGGAATCTCCAACAGTCGATTGCCCAAGGCATCGTGGACGAGGACGCCTAGCAAGGAAGACGGGAGCGAGTGCATGGAAAAATGTTTGAGGAGGAGATGAGGTCACGTCATATTTTACTGTTGGGTTGTCTTTGTGGGTCTCTTCTGCTACCAAGGCGCCAGTGACGTTCAGTGATTACGTAGTAAACACCCTTCTTTTCCTTCTGTTATGGTTATGGATTTGATATCCGCAAATCCACCTTATTTTATGAGCTTAATGTCGGTGGTGCGCCTTATATGAGACGAAGGAATGGGGTGGATTTATGAGTAAGAAGATGGAACATGGCCGGTGTTGTCGCGTTGATTAGGGAAATGAGTCCGAGTCCGCTCAGCGCTCAGCTCCAATTCCCAATGCCACAACCACTATGCATATCCGTATCCGTGTGTGCAGAATTTCGAATAGTGCCATTGTGCGAACTAACAGCCGAATGCATTAGCCATTTGCCTTTCTACGTTCTACTGAATTACGAAGAAGGCTGTATTTTTCCTTTTCATTGCAAATCCCTGATTTCACATATATCGCCCAGGAACACTTATTATGGAGCGTAAAAACAGGAAGAAGGCGTGCATAAGAGAAAGGATTCTTTGAAGTGGGAATCCGCCATACATCATACAATAATGCATACGTACATCTTGCTTACATGAAAGCAGGAACTACGTATTACTTCTATACCTGATTCTTGCAATTCTCAACAGAGAAGGCTTCTCCCTCATTGCAGTTTAATGTGCACAGACGCGCGAATCATCAGAAGTTATGCTTGTTGCGTTTTTCTTGCACGATATTCGTTGCAACATTTTGATAGTTCAGGACTTGTTATCTCATCTCTCTACGGACGAAGCCGTCAACTTTTACAACTGTGGCAAAAGATCAATCATGAACGCAAATCTCGTCGTCGCAGCATTGCTCTATGCGAGTTCCGCGGGAGCGCTAATGCTTCAGCCCGCAATTCAAAGTCGGTCACAGCAGCATAGTGGCCGGTTCGGAAAAAGGCGCAGCCAAAATATAAAAGGACAGCATCATTCCAATTCTCCTCACTGTCTTGCTGCTTCACCTCCGTGTTCTTTTCCAATGTCGATGTTGGCATCATCAGTACCCAATGAAGTATTGCATCCGGTTCCGCCTAATTTACTTGTCGCTGATCAAGTTGTTGGTTCACTAAGTTATTTTGCCATTGCTACTTCCCTTGGTTTCATCAGCAATACTGCATGGGGCATTTACAGGGCGAAACAAAAGAAAAACGCTCATATGTCTGCTCAATCAAATGACGAAACAAACGAAGTTGACGTTGTCGAGGAAGAAGTTGCTCAACTTCCATTCTCTGATCACATTTCAAACGTTGCATCGATTGCGTTTGCTGCGGAAGCTGCAGCTGAGGCAGCGCGTTCTTTACAAGAAGCAAATGAATTTGTAGAAGAAGCACAAATCTCAGCAAAGCCTTCGGAGAATGACCCAGAAGATGGTGGGAAGAAATCGAAAGTCACTCGTGCTTTGTTGGAGGACAAGCTCAAACACACTCAACACTCTCTTGAAGTTGCTGCTGTTGTTTTCAGCCAGATGGACGAAAACCTCGACAAGCATCTCGATGAAATCATCACAATTGTGGAGCAAAAAGCGAGTACAACAATGTTGTCTCAAACTGAATTAGATGCAGCGGCAGATGCTCTATGGGTGTCCTCACTTGAAAATCAGGTCGCCGCATTGCTTGGAGCTGCTTCGGAAGCAATTGCAGAGTTTCCGCCAGCCCAAGAAAAGAATGAGAAGTATCCTAATAAGGAAACTCTTGCTGCTGTTGCTGCGAAGACGAACGAAATCCTTGCGAACACTAAGAAAACGAACCAGGAAATGTTACAGCCTGAGAGGTATATGGCATTGAAAGCTAAAGCAGAGGAAGACGCAGAAGCAATTGAAGAAATCGAAGAGGGTGATCTGCGTCACGAGCACGAGAAGTGGAGACCACTGCGATTCGAATCGCAATGAATTCAGTAGAAAAGAAGACAAAGTCCATCGTCGTTGATCATTCGTGGATCCTAAAATGCACCTTGATAGTAGCCGGTATTTACTCGCCTTCGTTCAGCAACCTTTGTTCTATGTTTCATACGCATGGATTGATGCCATTTCCTGAATGCAGAATACAGTGATTACTATAATATCTGCTATAGTAGCATGCCAGTTCGCATTTCCATTTCCAGTGATTTGACATCAACTCTGAGTGTACTTTCTCACAAACAACAGGAAACATAGAGCAGTAAGTATGTAGATAATCCATATATTTGGCTTGATGGTGGTGTAGAAAACAACAGAAGTCTATGTGTATATTATGCGCCGGGGCGCCTAAGAAAGATGTTACCTAAATCCGCCGTAGTGATAGAGATGAATTCAAACTTCGGCATATCGGGCATTGATAGGGCTCTAACCATTTTTGAAAATAATTTAAAGTGCACCAGGGCCTATTGTCGATTGAAGTTAACTCTATTTTCGACGAAGAACCGTGCAAGTTGCGGGCACTTTTCCGATGAGCGCGTCAGCGGCGTGTTGAGTGCCTACTTGGACGATGTAGACAGGGATCCCACACTTCACCACTACCGCAATGGCCGTCTTGAGCTTTTCCTCAATGCCACCTGCGTTCGTGTTTCATTATTAGTAAGACGGTTCTACTTACTTCAAATACCAACATATAGGTTGCTCGTTACAAATTTATTCCCTTCATCAAGTAGTATGTAAGTTTGGCGACGTCCAAAGAAAGTAATAGGGAATAAATACATAGACATGCTTACGGTGTACTGATTAAATTACCTGTCACGTCATGCTCGGCTGTGGACATTTCTGGTAGCTCGCAAGATCCATCTTCCGCCACAAAAATCTCAGGAATGAGCTTCGCACCAGGCTCCCAGGGTGGTTTGGTGAACACCTGTTTTATGTTTTAGGGGAACGATGTACATGAAGGATTTACCGGCCATTTTATGATGGCTAAATGCTAATTTTGGTGATAAATTCTTGCATTCTTGAATGTGATTCAAGATGCTATGATCAAGAAACCAGTGAAGCTGCATTTACCCCAGGAACGTCTGTGAGGAACACGGCCGCCGTAGGTTGAACGCTGGCGCATAAAGTGTCGAGGATCATGTCGCCGCTCACAATCGCACTGCCCTGTTGAGCATCAAGCACTGCATCCCCATGCAGCACAGGCACAAGCCCTGTTTCTAGCACAGCCTTGGCCTACACGCACCAAATATCAAAGCACACATATCGTAATATTGGTGCAGTGTTCAATGTGTCCATTGCATGAAGCACGATTGTCCAACAGAGAGTTGAAGCCGAAGCAACCAAACGTAAGCACGCGAAAGAGAAGCCGTTGGCACACTTAGATTTAGTCGTCGCCTCACAAGTGTTTTCCTTACTATCTAGGCCTTATACTGCATGAATTAGTCATCACAGTTACCTGAGTCATGCTCCCTGCGAGGCTCAGTTTTTTTCCGGACGTCATAGCCGACGGAAAAGGCGAAATACCGACCGCAGGCACCTTTGCTGCCACCAGCCGCGACACTACCTATAAAACACAATCACAATTCATACCACGGTATGAGAGCGAAAATTGTTTACTCATCCATTACCTCATGGTTCAGTTTGGTGACAGCACGGCGTGTGTCGGCGAAGCCAAACGCCCAGTCCGGGTGCGAGTTGCCCTTGCTAATCAAATACTGCTTCGCTTGAAAGTGGCCAAAGCTGCCCGCACCGTGCAGCACGGCTAGCTGTACCCCAGCTTTGGTAGCAGCGGCAATTTGCTGAGCGGTTTTGTCGAGTGCGGGGCCGTTGAGTGTTTCGAGTTTGGCTTTCTCAGTGATGGCGCTCCCACCCATCTTCACCACGATGCAAGGAGAGACGTGGGCGCTAGAAGCAGCAGTACCGAATGCAAGGGCTGCTGCCTGCGAACGCCGAGACTAGCAAGAGAGCCCACGCGAGGTTATAAAGTGTTAGCGTGCATTAAATAGAGCGACTCAGATATTATGCTAACTCAGGCTCAAGGTCTGTTATCAACTTAACACAAAACAGATTCTGGTGAATAAATCAATATGAACCATCAAGCGTACCACTTCAGCCGCGGCTAATGCCCCGAGAACTGACCAGGACATCAATCTAGCCTAGAGGGTAAACGCCAAGGTGAAATAGTTATGTACCATTCGTCATCAATCAAATGAGTTAAATAGCTGCTATTGTAGGGCAAATGCTTGAGTTGGATAGATCAAGGTAACTTAGTTTCAAGTGCATCATGAATTATCAACAAGTTATTCGGACCATTGATATGGTGTCGTCGACCACAAGAATCACTCGATCCTTCGTTTGGTCTACGAATGATGAGGTAAGCTTAGATAGTAGATAGAGTGCAGTGGGAGTAAAGGAGTTGAGTTTGCCTCGAATCGCAAAATGCGTGCGTGTTCGCGTTTTGATGATCGTTGGATGAAGAAGTTTCCAGCGCATACGTTCCATTCTAATGTAATATTTTCTCGTCCTCATTAGAAAAGTATAGAAGTATCCGCTAAAAAATGAAGCTATCTTTGTCGGTAGCTTTGCTTTGGCTCTTAGAGCACTCAGCTTTTGCCTGGGATGGTACCTCTTTTTGTGACAACTCTCGCTATTTGCTCGAGTGGTCCGACGAGTTTGATGGAGCTAGCTTGGATGAATCGAAGTGGTCAACGGTATTGACATTTGTGCCTTCTGACATTGTTATCATCACCGTGTCAACGCTTCTACTACTTTGTGAAAAGCAGTATTTAATTCTTTAGAGATTTATTATAAAGAATTGCTTCTACGAACCAAATAAATAATTGCTGCACTTTGCCTTCGTTAGGTTTGCAGCGACGGCTCTGATGCGAATAGTAGTTGCTTAGCCCCGTTTCCAGCTGGCAGTAACGGGGCTGAGTGCCGGTCGGCAACCTGCCTTTCAAGCCTTGTTTCTGTAGACGACGGAGTGTTGACCTTAACGTCTCAACGCGACAGCACCAATGCTTCTACCTGGGTCACGGGCGCAGTGAAAACGTTGGGGAAGGTGAGTTCAATCCATGGCAACGTAAGCACTGTGAGACTACAGCTGAAAACGGATGACTTAACAAAAAGCTGGCAGCACTACTAGCATGCCCACGATTGATACAAACTACTTCATCGCGAGTTCATTCACATATACTCCATTCACACACTACTGGGAATTCAAACCGCTTGTCAGGCTGCTTGGACCACGGACGACGGAACCTACCGGGTGTGCATTTCTGCCAAATTGCCAGGCGGTGGCGTAGGCACTGGCAGTGGGCAAGGAATCTGGCCAGCGCACTGGATGATGCCTGCAGACGACTCGTGTGACCCAGACGAAGGCGAAATGGACATCATGGAAATGGTAAGCGGTAGTACCACATCATATCCGCCATCTCAAAGCTAAGGCTGATGAGGCAGTGTATTTTTTCTTGATAGGGATATTGTGCTTGTTTCCACTATTGACTTCTATTATAGTAGGGGAGGAAAGCGAGTAGGTTAAGTGTGTAGCGTCTTTTGATCGAGCAGTTTTGTTTTAGTGGAAGTCATTCGAGTGTATATATTTGCGTGTATAGGTGGATGGCAATGGTTTAGCAGAAGCAACCTACCATTGGCAAAGCAACTGGCCGAACGTTTCTTGCGCTTACCCCGACGGCCACGAAGAGGTTTTTCGTTCGTTGTTTTGATCTTCTTTCCTTTTGTCAAAAAAAGCATACGTGTCCACGTAACTTTTTACTTTCTCTTTTCTTCATTTGTATTCTCTTTTCGAGCCTGGCAGAAGCAAAACACTTGTGGTAGACAGGGGAACAAAAGGGAAAAATAATACAACTGGATGTACATTGATCTTCCTGATGTGTTCTCTACTTTCAGGTGTGGGGCTCTTATAACTTGGGGCCAACTTGGGCTCAAGAGTTTCATGAGTTCTCTGTAGAGCGTAGTGCCACTTCTATTGTCTTTGCAGTCGATGGTGTTGTGATCGTCAACTCAAGTGCTTACCAACCGCCATCCAGCAGCAGCGGCCGCCATCATCGTCACAATGAAGTCAATGAACAAGTTAGTGAGAGTACTGCTGCTTCCACAACAGATGCTACGCCTGTCTCTGCGCCTACGCGAATGCCACCTACGCCAGTGGACGACATCCTCCTTTGGCCTATTCCTTTTTACTTGATTTTGAACTCAGCAGTGGGCGGTGGCTGGCCAGGAGAGCCAGATGCCAACACGGTGAGCCCGGCAAAGCACCAAATTGATTACGTGCGCGTCGCACGAGAACAATAGTTGGATGTACTGGATGTGCTGAGGTCGCTAGTACAAGCCAATACATGTTTCGCGCATTTGAATAGGAGTCGGATGGATTTAAATAAACGGTTTCAAACTACCGAATACACCCAAAAGAAATGTCTACCGTGAAGACAAAAGCGCGACGTAAAATCGAACATGAACTACTGTAGATCTAATTATTAATGACACAAGAGCCCATAATGAATTCGTTGGAATCATTATCACGAATGCGTAGCGCAAACAAAGCGAGTGCAGAATGATTCGTGAGGTGTTTTGGGGATGCAAACGCGAAGTTCCATTCGTAAGAAGTCAAAAAGTATGCCGCTCAGAGCTCAGAGCACCAGGGGCCAATTGACCTCCCCTGGGCCGAGAGAGCCCCAAATAAGACAACCCAGGTCACTTCGCAACAGGAAGTTTAAACATTATGACGGTGCTCTACTAGGGTAAAAATAGCCCAGACGCCGACTAGATGGAACCCTGCCTGTTAGTTGCCAAACCGACTCCACCTCGGGGGGGGGGGCTCAGAAAATAGCCCGGAGAAATGCCTCGTAGACCTGGGACGTGACACATGAACAAGAACTCAGTCCCGCTGACTTGCTCAGAGGAAAGATGCCAGTGGGAGCCTAAATTTGCCTTCTAGAGCGAATTAGCTGGCGCATCTGTAACTCAAGTGTCTTACTATGTGCCTCTGTGACTGTTGTGTACTTGTCTTTCTTTGTTTCGGGAGAGTACCATCTGGACCAGACTAGAACTCCTTTCTCCTCCGCAGTTTGGAAGCGAATGGAAAAGCCTCCCAAAATGATATCAAAAACAATCCAGCAGGCTGGTTATGACCCAGGAGCCCCTATTTATCGCAGACCTAAAGATACAGATCGCCCACCAACGCCACGGTCACTGCTCGTGGTCGCCTTAGAGAGTCCCTCGATATCTTCGCAAGGCCCACCACTAGAGAGCGAGTCGCCTGCGCATACCCCGAAAAGCACACGTAAGTTGACGCAGCTTGATTATAGCAAGGTATGGCTGACTTCAACAAGCAGTGCTGCTGTGCTGCTGTGTACTGTAAGAACCAAAATGACCCGAAATGACCCCAAACTGTCTACGCTACCCGAAACCACGTCAAACTGTCTCAACGATACCCCGAAACCACCCCAAACTGTCTCATCTCTATCCCGAAACCACCCCAAACTGTCTCATCTCTATCCCACAGACAGGAACAACAGGACACACAGAGGTCGAAGTCGAAACACAGGGAAATGGAAACATAGGAAACAAACCCGGATTTTTCGCGTGTTTCGTTTCCAAGAAACAATAGAAGTACCGCCCTGGGCGTTTCTGGTTTCTAGAAACGAAACATAT
>Ga0307931_1002210_pt1 | contig 12544 bp, 9 predicted proteins | sample OrgLakmetageno47_FD_201816 | JGI IMG/M metagenome (GOLD analysis project Ga0307931, IMG submission 201816) | Saline water microbial communities from Organic Lake, Antarctica - #47 | ecosystem: Environmental > Aquatic > Non-marine Saline and Alkaline > Saline | place: Antarctica: Organic Lake... | reverse complement strand
CTTTGATTGGTGCATTCCCTTTCTCGTTCTATTCCAGCTCTGTGATGTTCCTCAAACACTGAACATCCAACATCCAATTGTAGCAATGTAGGAGTGTGTGCAGCACTTGCACGATTCATTAAAAGCTTTGCGCGCCGAGCTAATGCCGAGGCCAGCAGCTACGTCTGCTAGATCCATGGAGCTGCGGCAAATCACCCGTGACTCCAGCACTAGGATATTGTCGGATGCTCTTCTTTTGTTGCAGCAAAGTTGGGGTACAACGGCAGATATTATTGCGCTCTCCGAGACAGCAAATAGAGCCTGAGCTGACGCGGTTAAGCTCAACATCAGAGGGCCCTTAGTTGATTCACTATCCACTAGTAGACTCCACGGGAGTCGCCGAGTGCCCAGAGGCAGCTTTTGGCTCGCCTCATAATGTGAATATCAACCACCAAAAGCTCTTCTTGACATTCGTAGAGTTTATAACTTAGGCTGGTGTGCTCACTATCCTCCTTGAGACTTTTACTTGCGCGCAACGCACGCAGTTACACCACTGTCCGAAGAATGGGCTACTTTTGTGATTTGGGTTTGTATCAGTTCGAGTTCTGAGGATTTACAACACGGGCGCATGGGCATCTTCCGCTCTAAACTGCAGGCTTGCCTTTGATTAGGTAGCCATGCTCGAGTGGCCATGGAAGTGGTGGTAGTGGCCCGAAGTGGCTCGCTCATCCGCCCATTCGTACTCTAAGAGTGCTGCTTAAGAGCAGAGTTCTCGTCCGCAGAGGAGAGGACTACTACGAAGTCTCTCAGGCGATCCAAAAGAACAAAAGAAGAGTCAGTTTTTTAGACAGGCCCCGAGGGGCTGGAAATAGAAGGCCAATGGGAGTGACGGTAGCGGAAGATTTCTTTGAGACAGGGCCCGAGCGGCCAGAATTAGAAGGCTAACAGGAAGAGACAAAAAGCAAAGCAGCGCGAGCTAAACCTAAGGAGCTAATCAGGCGCACATGCCCGAGTGGCCTTAGAAGTGACGGAAGAGTTTTTTGGTCATTCGAGTGACGTATCTTGTAAACTCTCTCTGCTCTCATCTCTAATTTTTTTGCTTGTTGTACTTATTGCTGGTCGTCTCTGTCGACTGTCGACCTGCCTGTCTACTTCCTTCCTTGAACTTCTTGTAACCCTCCGAGTCCTCCGAGCCCTTAACCTTTAGTTGGCATGACCTCGGTTGAAGAATAAATGCTCAAGAAATAATTTGATTTAAACGCCTTTCATCAGGTTCTTATTTAAGCCAACCATTGCCGAAGCTAAACGCAATCTGCAGTATCGCCATGAGCACTTGAATTAATTGCAGAGTTTGGAGTTTGGCGACGACATCGACCCCATCCGTGCCTTTGAAAATTAACGAAGTCGGCACTTTAATTGCAGATAATCTTACTATGATAATTCACGCCATTCCAGGAAAGATTACCACGCTCTATGCTGCCCAGTATCCTAGCGGAAGGATTCTGCTCTTGGACTCCGGCTGTGCATGCGACAAAGACGCAGTGGTTCAATACTTCGAATCGTTAGGTATCTGTGAGAGCAATGTTAGATGTGTTGTGGCGTCTCATGCACACCCTGATCATGCTGGCGGGGCATTTCGGTGGCAGTCAAGTGGGGCTTTTATTGCGGCACCAGAGGGCATCAATCTCTGGTACTCAGGATTATGTGGTTGGTTGCAGCAGCGAGTTGATATGGGGCTCGTGCTTTTTGTGGAGGACGTAGCGTCACGAAGTCCGTTAAACAAAGTCTGTCTCGTTGTTTGGGAGCTACTTTTCCCCTCTGCGTCTGTGCGATTCCCAAGGTCTTTAAAGTACGACTACACTATTCCTGTGCCCCGCCCAGACGCTTCGAACGACGCACTCAACGTGTTACAACCAATCGTTGGACCAAATAGTAATATGGAGGCAGAGTTTCCAGAGCTTTCAGAGTGGCGTTGTTTGCCAGCACCTGGCCATACAGACCACATGGTCGCACTTTGGCATGCGCCTAGCTGCACGCTTTATGCAGCCGATGCACTTTTGCATCTGCCTCACCAACCTCGTGCACTACAGCCACCGGTGACTATCGACTTCAAAGACCTCTATTTTTCAACAGTTCAGCGATTGGCTCAGTTCCCTGTGCGCAATCTTCTCCTTGCGCACGGAGGTTCTTTTATGGTGAAGCCTGCGGTTATAGATAGCGAGCACAACGGGAATGTCGAAATTCGATCAGGTATCAAAGACAGCACTGGCCTTGTGAGGCCGTTCGCTGGAGGTGTTTGGAACACAGCAATTGATGCCCTCGGAAAGCGGCTGCACAAAAACAATGGCGGTCTGAAAGGCTGGCGTGCTACGATGCTTGGAATTTTGAACCTACCGAATTTACTCAGCCCACGCCTCATTCGCTTGCGGCGTGCCTTAAAAGGCACAGGAACATGAACGCTTGCAGCAAGGTTGCGATTCACTTGAACGCGTGATTCAAGCGCAAGGGTTGTAATATTACTTCAAGCGTGACTTGTTCGTGATTTGCGCAGAATTTTTTACCTAGGCGTTCAGTCCCTATGTATGTGTATCAAATTAAATCATTAGTATAATAAGTATAAGTCGCACTTGGCATTCACAGAAATCCCTTTAATCCTCATACTTAATTGACTCCAGTTCTGCACCAATGGACGTCCAAATACGGCGCAGTAAGATAATGTGCCTTGTTTTGCGTTACTTTACGGCGCCTGATTCGAACTCGAACTAATACAAACCCAAATGGCACAGAAGCCAATGCTGCGGGCAGAAGTGGGAATGCGCGTGCGTTGCGCAAACAAAGCAAGTGCGGAATGATTCAAGAGGGAGAGGGGCATCGGCCAAATTCCTCGGAAAATTTGCAAAAAGCGAGGTATTTGTGGGTGTTGCGCACTCCGCAGAACAATAAAGAGGAAAGCGCGCGAGCAAAGAAGCTCGCGACATGCGGAACACGAGGTCCACTTGGCAGTGGTCAAAGGCCCACACATGTTGAATTCCTTTGTGCTAGCCATCTAATTCCGGCCCCTCGGGGCCTGTATCAAATTGTGCCTTTCAGCGCGCAAGGCGCCTATTGTTCTGCCCCTGAGCCATAGGAGGCTTTGACGGGACAGGAACTCCTTCCTCGTCCGCGGAGTGGCAGCGAATAGAAAAGCCCCCCCCCAGAAATATACAAACAACAACATGCAAGCGGGCCGCTTGTGGCCTAGCGGTCCCTCCCTATCGTAGAGCTAAACCCATAAATCTTCCATCAAACGCCACGGGCGCTAGTCGTGGTCGTCCTCCAGCGTTTTTCGAAACCCTCGCAAGGCCCTCCACCTTGATTTCGGTCTTGCTTCTTAATTATATCCTCGTGCTGTTGCTTTTAACTCATTTTATGAACTGTTTCGGGCTTTCAGGCATCGGGCTTTCAGGCAAAGAAATGGCCAAGATATTTTTAGACAGGCCCCGAGGGGCCGATAATAGAAGGCTAACAGGTAGTGATAAAAAGGAAAGTAGCGTGAACTATATGTAGGAACCGATTTCTATATAAAAACCGGCAAACCGGTGGTAAATCGGCACACCGGTATGGTTACCCGGCAAAGAAATGGCCAAGATATTTTTAGACTGGCCCCGAAGGGACGGAATTAGAAGGCTAACGGGTAGAGAAGAAAAGAGAAGTAGCGTAAACTAAACCTAGGAAGCTAATCAGGCGCACATGCCCGAGTGGCCATGGAAGTAATGGTAGCGGTCCAAATTTGAACGCTCCTCCGTGCTCTGAGAGTGCAGCTCAAAAGAAGTTTCCGCCCGCAGAGGAGGGGACTACAACGAAGTCCCTCAGGCGATCCAGAAGAAGAGTCGCCCATCCCCGAGCAATTGCGTGACTCCATTTGCGTGCAAGCTTCTGTCTGAACAAGGCTTTGGCTTCCGAAAAGCCAATGTTGTAAAATGCCGTGTGTTTGCGGAGGGAAATATGAAAGGCAAGAAGAACCAAATCAGATATATGAAAGGCAAGATTTCTGCCACGTTGCATCCTAGAATAATTGTCACCCTGTATAGAGCCTCTTTTTGGCGCGAACCGGCCCTTATTACATGCGGCTGGAGAACGAGTCGAGTTTGAAGCTAGATAATCAGGGCTATCTACGATTGCTACGAGCTATGGCTACAAGTACGAGCGTTTACCTTAATAAAGTCACGAAGTCTTCAAGTGGCGAGCTTGGTTGCTTGGCTAGATGACTTTTGCTCTTGTGTGAGTAGGTGCTAGGTTACATGGCTAGAAGAACCAGACTAGTGCTCTGTTGTGCCTAGATGAGCTAGGTTGCTTGGCTAGATGGCTTCTACTTATGTGTGCTTAGATAAGCTGGGTCACATTTATAGATGACTTATGCTTTCTCTGTGAGCAGGTGCTAGGTTGCATAGCTAGATGGCTACTGCTTTTGTGTAACTAGTTGCTAGGTTGTGTGGCTAGATGACGTCCTCTTGTATAGTGAGATGAGCTAGGTTGTTTGGTAATGGGCTCTTGTGTGAGTAGGTGCTTGGTTGCATGGCTAGAAGACCAATGATCTTATGTGAGAAGGTGATAGGTCACATAGCTAGATGGTTTCTATTTATGTGTGTTTAGATGAGCTAGTTATTTTGGCTAAATGACTTATGCTCTCTTTGTGAGTAGTTGTTAGATTGCTCGGCCAGATGGTATCTGCACTAGTGTGCTTAGATGCTAGGTTCCTTAGCTATACAGCTTCTACTTTTGTGTGCTTAGATGAGCTAGGTTGCTTGGCTAGACGAGCACTTGTTTGCTTGAATGAGCTAGGTTGTTTGGCTAGATGACTTCTGCTCTTGTGCACTTGAGTGAGTTGATGCTGGGTCATACGGTAGATGACTCATGCTCTTGTGTGCTTAGATGACCTAGGTTGCTTATCTAGGTGGCTTGTGCTCTTGTGTGCTTAGATGACCTAGGTCATATGGCCGGATGACTTATGCTCTTGTGTGAGTAGTTGCCAGATTACATGGCTAGATGACTTATGCCCTTGTGTGCTTAGATGAGTTGCTAGTAGGTTGCTTGGCTAGATGACTTGTGTGCTTAGATGAGCTCGGTTGCATGGCTAGATGTCTTGTGCTCTTGTGTGCTTAGATGAGCTCGGTTGCTTGGCTAGATGACATGCTCTTGTGTGAGTAGTTGCTAGATTATATGGCTAGATGACTTATGCTCTTGTGTGCTTAGATGAGCTCGGTTGCTTGGCTAGATGCCTTGTGCTCTTGTGTGCTTAGATGACCTAGATTGCGTGGTCTAGTCTGGTCTAGTTAATACTCCCCCCAAACCAATGAAAGGCAAGTACACAGCAGTCACAGAGGCACATAAAGAATGTAATTGAGCTGCATATGCGCTAGCAAATTCGCTCCAGGAGGCGAATTGCGACTTCAACTGGCGCCTAGGTTGTGTGGCTGGATGACTTATGCTCTTGAGTGATTAGTTGCTAGATTGTGTGGCGCATAGTGTAATATACTCCGGATGTAACTAGGGTTCTTGACCTTAATGGGTTCGTACGCGCGTACGGGCCCCTGCTTTGAATGCCACTTGGACGCTGATTTGTTTCCGGGCAGGCCTTAATTGCCGTCTTGAATAAGCATTTTAAATTTCTTTTGCCTGAAGGCCTGGAGGTGTTGTAAGTCATAATATATTACCTCCCTGGGTTCATTGGTTTGGTTCTCAGTTATACAGCAGACAGCTAGTCAACTAAGTACTTTTTTTAAAGCCGTATTCCGCGATAGCACATGACGCACATGGGGCACAATATACAGGGATAGTCAAGCGCTAAGCGATGATAAGAGCTAATCATTATCGAACGAAGTCAAAGACGTTAGTTATTCTTCCCTTCTATTTATGAGCCCCACCTGCGTCGTCTGACTGCCGAGTCAGACAATACACAAAGGTCCTAGCATCGGAACACCTACTCACATACGAAGACAAGTAAGTATTTTGGCCTAGCAATAACTTACACAAGAGCAAGAGAACCGCGCAGCCTAGCACCTATTCACACAAGAGCACAATTCATCTAGCGACACAACCAAGCTCATCTGAGCACGGACGATCACAAGTCATGCAGCCTAGCAACCTAGCAACTACTCACGTAAAAGTGGAAGCTACCAAGCAATTGAACCTCTAGCGTCTACTAACTCAAGAGCAAAAGCCATATAGCCACACAAACAAGATCATCTCAGCATATAGTTACAAGTCATCAAGCCAAACATCCTAGCAACGAACGATGAAAGAGGAGAGGCCATCAAACCATGCAACCTACCATCGAACCACACAAAAGCACAAGTCATCAAGCCACACAACCTAGCATCGAATCACGAAAGAGCACAAGTCATGAAGTAACGCAAACTAACTTATTTTAGCACACAAGCATAACTCATCTACGTAGTCACGCAATCCAGCAACAAAACACAGAAGAGCACAAGTCGTCACCTAGCCACGCAACCTACCATCGAAGCACAAAAGGACAAGACATCAAGCGACACAACCTAGCATCGGAGCATAGTAAAGCTCGATTCATACAACCATTCAACCTAGAATCAAAGCACGGATGAACACAATTCATCAAGCCACGCAACCTAGCTCATCTAAGCTCACAAGTACAACTCATCTAGCCAAGCAACCTCGCATCTGAGCACAAAAGAACGAGTCATCAAGCCTCACTTATTGTATGACTAGCATCTTATGACATAAACATGCTAGCGAACAAGGTGAGCTGCCGGCCTGGAACCTGAGAAATGGAGAGCTCAATTACACAAAGAACACTGCAGCGTCTCAAGAAGTAAAGCGCAGCACAAAAGCGAATGCATAGCTTAAGTTATAAAACACCATCGAAGCACACCAAGCTAGCATTTTCAATGTGAAAACACAAGAAAGAAAAGACAGTAAACCGTGCAGCTCTCTGAAAGCATTTTCTTAGGAAAGTACGCAACCTATGAACTAGTAGCATCTACCAGCGTATCGGAAATTGAAACTTACTGAAAAGGAAGAGATACTTACACAAGTCGTGTAGCCACGCGAAGTGTAGCATTGTAATTTTATAAAATTGAAAAAGGCGACCGCTGCAATACCGAGCCACGTATACCATTCCTACACGTAGACACGGCACGCGCAGTGCTCCATCCAGTTCGCGCCATAATTATATTGTAAGTCAACTGTAAAAGAGATTCTTGCCTTTCATATATCTGATTTGGTTCTTCTTGCCTTTCATATTTCCCTCGTGTTTGCGAGCCATTTTTTAAAGTTTTTTTCATCACAGCTGTTGGCCTGTCTTCTGTCTTCTGTCGTCTGCTGTCCATCTCTTATCTCAGTCATCACATCACACATCATCATCACTTCATCACCACTTGCCTTGACTTTCGTTGAGAGTCGTATCTTTAGGAAGCCGACAACAAGCTCTCAAGGCTTAAGTCAGCTTTTAAAGAAGTAGGTGTTTACCTAATACTCGTAGCACTCTTTTCATGATGTATAGCAGTATTACCACGGTGATATTAGCGCTGGTGCTTCCGCTTAGTTCGATGGCATTTATCACAACCCCACGCGCACCCATTTCCTTTCGCCGCCTCGTACAGCCGGTGTCCGCGACTAAGACCGATGAGACTTCAGGAAGTGTTTCGCGACGTGCTGCACTGCTAGGAGCTGCTATTCTTGCTAGTGGCGCTGCTCCTGTTCATGGCCTTAGCTATGAAGGCCTGGAAGAGCTTGTCGCAAAGTACGATAAAACTTTGGCTGAGCGAAACAACAACGGGGCTCCTGAAAAGCACTTGCCAACTCTCACAGTCGGCGAGGTGAGTGAGCATAAACCATCGTCAAGGATTTCAGTGATAGACGAATGTTAATTTATCTTGCGCGTCGCTTTGTTTATCTCAAGGTCACCGGCAACTCCGGCAAAATCGTCCCAGGATTTGTCAAAGTGGTGGTTTCAGTGAACCACGTTATGGATTCTGAAAAGCCACACTACATTCAGTACATGTGGCTCCGCGACGACAAGACTGGTGAAGTTCTTTCTGTCAAAGACTTTAAGGCTAATGACGAGTCGCCGCCAACGCTTACCGTTGTGTCTCATCAAATCATTGGAAAGACGGTAACCCCGTTTATTTTCTGTAACTTGCACGGCCTTTGGGAAGGGAAACCAATCAAAATCAATGCTGCTTAAAGAGGTGAGGTGCGTGCCCTGTGTGTGATTGCATCATGTAAACACTGTATAATGCAAGGCAGAAGCTGGAATATTGAGCTGGGAAGGGATTCCGGTTTTCGCCCGAGTTCGCTACTAAAATGTAAGCGAAGGCAGCGTGTGATATAATATATAATCATAGCGCAAAGGGAAAGTCAAAACGTGGTCGAGCCAGCTGGCTCGAAGTTTAGCGTTCTTAACGTAGCTTCAGATTCGCTCAGATAACCGGACACCAAGTTACCTGGAGATAGGAAACTGGGCATTGAGCTACCAACAGCAGTGCTAACAATCAGGCAGACAAGCCAAGTAAGAAGCAAGTAACTCAAGTAACAAGTAAGTGGCGAGCGGCGCGCGGCGCGCTGACTCCTGTCTCCATTGGAGTGCTACGTCTACATCTGCACGCGCCAGATAAGCAAGGAACCGGGTTTTGGTGTTGTTCATTCATAACTATATAGATTAGATTAGATTAGATTAGATTTTACTCCCCCAGTGCAAAGAAAGACAAGAGCAGAAATAGCACACTCTCAGAGGTGATTTGTATTTGCACATGTAGAATTTGTCTGCGCGTTCCATAAGGCTCCATCTGGCGTTTTCCTTCTGATCAAGTCGGCGGGGTATGAGTGCCCATTGTTTTTCACGTCTCAGGTACACGAGGCAATTCTCCGGGCTATTTTTTTGTCCCAGTGGGGCACCGGCTTTTAATGTTCACCGATGGTTGACGGCGTGTAGCCGCACCATACGGCGACGTGATCCATAATTGGCCCTATGCATCAAGAAAGAGGGCAGGCGATGAGTCTTTGTCTGTGAGTGGTTGTCCAGGATGATTTCGAGGACAGTATGGACTGCAAACTCCGACGGAACTCTGACACCGGAGCTCATGGCTGTGAATCCAGAATCGCATTGTAGGACTTCAAAAGTGGCGACAATATTTCACGGTCCGTCTGTGAGACACAGTCATGCACGGTGGGCATCAGGGGAGGGGGCGGATTCCTAGGAACTTCGGGCCACCGACAGATGATGAACCCTTCCGTTATGAATTTGCAGCACCGCTTGGTACTTGAACTATCCGTGGGACTCTCGTTTGATCAAGGGCGGGCGCAATGGGGGATTTATTTATTTTGGCGGCAGCTACAAGATTGTCAGCACTATCTTGCCGATCACTAGCAAGGAACCTGCACTCTTCGGGGTATACGCAGACGACTTACTCTCAAGGTGGAGGGCCTTGCGAGGGTTTCGAAAAACGCTGGAGGACGACCACGACTAGCGCCCGTGGCGTTTGATGGAAGATTTATGGGTTTAGCTCTACGATAGGGAGGGACCGCTAGGCCACAAGCGGCCCGCTTGCATGTTTTGTTTGTATATTTTTGAGGGGGGGCTTTTCTATTCACTGCCACTCCGCGGACGGCGAAGGAGTTCCTGTCCCGTCAAAGCCTCTTATGGCTCAGGGGCAGAACAATAGGCGCCTTGCGCGCTGAAAGGCACACTTTGACCTCAGCCGAGTGGACCTCGTGTTCCGCATGTCGCGAGCTTCTTTGCTCGCGCGCCTTCCTCTTTATTGTTCTGCGGAGTGCGCAACACCCACAAATACCTCGCTTTTTGCAAATTTTCCGAGGAATTGGCCGATGCCCCTCTCCCTCTTGAATCATTCCGCACTTGCTTTGTTTGCGCAACGCACGCGCATTCCCACTTCTGCCCGCAGCATTGGCTTCTGTGCCATTTGGGTTTGTATTAGTTCGAGTTCGAGTTCGGCGCTGAGCCAATACTAAAGGAGAAGACGAAGACGAGAAACGAGTGGGACATCTGTAATCTTCATTCTCCGCCGAGGAGGAATGATCCAGGAGCTGAATCAGAATAACCGATCAGCAAGTAGCTCAACGGTTCAACGCGACCCAAAAAAATTGATGTGGCGCTCGCTAAAAGGTAAAAGCACCAAATGCGCTGTCACTGTTCTGCTTATGCCTCAATCATTTAATATAACATTTATACCTCCCCGCCCCCCAAATACACATACATATCTGATTTGTGTGTAGTGATAGTTTAATTCAAGTGCAGAACCGGCTCGACTACTTGCATTAGCAATTATTAATACGCTTCATCATGCATTAAGCCATGCATGCTGGAGCTGCTGCATTTGGAAGTACAACAAATACAGCAGATAGGCCGGCCAGGAGTAGAGGTGACGTGCTATTAGACTTCACTTCAACTACATCGGGGTTCAGCGGCAAGGGCAGCGCGCCTGAATCCGGATCCGGAAAAAGGGGGCGGCCATTGAGGCGCATTGAGTGCGATTCAAGCGAACCATCAGCTGTGAGGTGCCACTCAAATCTCGTCTGGTTCATGCAGTTATCGGTACGGTCAGCACCCGTGCCTAAGCCCAGCTGCTGCAGGGCGTCCGTAACGCATACGTGAATGCTTCTTGCTCCGCTCCCCTCATTGACGGCCTCGGTATCACCATCGAAATCAGAGCTTGACGAGTTTCCATTCAAATTCAGTAGGAGCACGGCCACAGCTCCAGGCTGAAGCGTCACCGGCAGCCCAACAATTGATGGGTCGGCATCACTGCGAGCACAATGAGCATATGTTCGGATGTTGCCCTGTGTTCCATTACCACCTCGCGCCCAGCCTGCATCCTTACCAAAGATCTCACCTTGTTGCGGCGTCAGCGAGTCGTTTGAACTCCCAGAAGTGCTGTTTGCAGCTTCAGGGGAGGTCCAGGCAGCTAGAACTGTGTCACCCATGAGTGCTCTCCACAAAACCTGTTGAGCGTAATATCTGTATGAGAATGTACGGTTGCGTGCGCCTATTCCAAAGAACTCACCAAAGTGTAAAAGTCAGGATTGGGCGAAAAGCTGCCGTCTTCCTGAAGCTCGAGCAACGCGTAGTTTCCACCAACGAGCGCCTGACGAATGAGATAAATGCAATATGGCAAATGAGATGAAATAAGGTCTATGCAATTAAGAACTTAGCACTCAAACTCGCACACCTGTCGACAGAATGAGTCATGGCCTTGCGCGGCGAGCGTGCCAAGAGAGTCTGCAAACCAAAAGGTGGACAGAAATGTGTTCGTTGAACCGTCTTGACCCGATCCATAGGCGCCACCTCCTTCGCCCAGCCAAAATTGAGGTGGTTCGCCATTCCCGGCATATGAAGCTAGAGTAGAATGGTGCAGTTGGCATTTAGTCGCCAGTGAGTTGAGTACCGTTGGGTCAAGAATTTTTCCTGGGACTGCTGACGAGTTACCAGACCCTAGTAGGTAAAGGTGCCAAGAAATAGCATCTAAATAATCGCTCACTCTGCCATTCCCGTGAGGTTTCCCAAAAATTGAGGATACCACCAAGAGTCGCTAAAACCCGACGAATCAGGGCCCACAAGCATTGGGCCCTTTTCTGGCCATATATCATTGATCAGAGATCGAAGGGTAACAAAATCAGTGGCGTACGTAGCCGGAGGTAGTTTGGCATTAATTCCGGCAGCTCCATCAATCTCATTCCCTAATTCAATGGCGACCAAAGGCCCTGCTGAATCATTGTACAAAGAACGGACGTGGCGAAGTAGACCTCCCGCATTCGTTGAATTCCACGGCCCTGTCCATAGTTCAGGAGTGCTTGGAGCAGGCGTACGACCATAGAGACCATTCAATCCAAGGATAAGTTCAGCTTGAGTGTTTGTACACAGCGCCAGGACAGCATCCAAGCGACTAGCTGAAATACATCCCTGGCCATACCCAAGTGTCATACTGGCGTTTGCAATCGGCTCTGAACACGAAGAAGGATCGTCGTCTTCATCCTCATCCATGCCTGAGTAATAGATTTGGTCAGCGAGAGAACCTCCCACACGAAGCCGGACAGGCGCCAATGCTTCTAGCGTTGCCGTAAAAATCGATTCTGACAAGTCGAGGTTTAAGATTGATGCGTTGACCCAAGGGTAATGAGCTCCAGGGTTGCTACTATATTTGTCATTTGGCCACCAATCAAGAGTGACACAGGCAAACCGGTCCCGAGAGCGGATTTTGCGCCACGCTTTCCCTCCGTTAACCAGAACATCAAGGCTTCCGTGTTCGTTCTTCCAATTATCAAGGAGGCCGCTTGAGGAATGCATGAAGAAAGCCACAAACGCAGTGTTAAAATGTACCATTTTGTATTTGATCTGAGTTAAGAAGAATTCGTTGGCAGTAGGACTGAACTTTGGCACCTAGCTCGAACCAGTCTGGTTGATCACAATTGCAAGGATGGAAGCATAGACATAAACGTGCTTACTCCTCTGCAAACTTAACCGCCTTGACCTCGGGTCGTCGGCCCGGTCAACCGGCGGGTCTGTGCCGTCGGTCCCCTCGCCACTTCCAGC
>Ga0307931_1002208_pt1 | contig 12549 bp, 4 predicted proteins | sample OrgLakmetageno47_FD_201816 | JGI IMG/M metagenome (GOLD analysis project Ga0307931, IMG submission 201816) | Saline water microbial communities from Organic Lake, Antarctica - #47 | ecosystem: Environmental > Aquatic > Non-marine Saline and Alkaline > Saline | place: Antarctica: Organic Lake... | reverse complement strand
CGAACTTCTGGTCCGAATGAGAAGAGGAAGGCGAGATGCACTCCTTGACACTGTTGAGAGATTTTGTAATAGTTGTGTCATTCGGTGCGCTCTCCTTCCCCTCATCGACCGGAGGGCCATGAGTGTTTATGGAGTAGAGGCTGCTGGCACCCGCTGCCGGGGAAGCTGCTGCTGCTGTTGCTGTCTCTGCTGCTATTTTTTGGACAGTCAGGCACCAGGCACTACAGGGACAGAGGGGGGACAATAATAATAGAGTGTTCTGAAAACTGAAAAGGTAGCCGTTCGCTGAAAATTCCTGGCGAACTTCGGCTGAGTTGAGTTGTCTTATTAGATGATCATTTTTGAGGACGGCATCGTTAGGGTTGATAAAAATAAGTATTACTTATATATGCAAATATTTGTGGCCAAATAAGTAATTATATAGGTAAATAAGTAACAGATTTTTCAATTCTTCACGAAATTTGGGACTTGCAAAAACCGGAATTCTAAAAATGGTACTTTCTCGCCCTAATATACGGTATATACCATCGCATATACCGTATTTACTTAATTATTTACTTATTTGGGTCAAAATTGTTACTTATTTTTACGAACCCTAGGCATCGTAGCTTCATCAAATCTTTTGCGTTCAGCCTCAGCATTAGGTCCTTGGAATCCCGCAACGACGCAGGTGAGCCCTCTGGAAGCATTGATCCTGATTTTGTGGGGTCACGTTGTTTTGATCTTACTCTTTTGAGGATGCTTTTTAGTACCTTGCTGGGGCGCACTTAATCTCACGACCACACGCTTGTTGGGAGACAAGCAGGGCGCAGAATACATCCTTGACGCTATAGGTAGTGCCGCACCCGAGCTTTTTTTTATTAACTTCAATCATCAACCGTGATAATGTTTGTCGCTTCGGTATTTGCTTCTCGTGCCCCTATCCAGATCTGACGCTTACTGAAAACCTCATGAAAAACCACCTTAAGCGCGAAGCGTCCGACAGCCCGACCTCTCCCACGACTTATATGGGTATACATAAGTCGTCACCAAAGAAGTACGTTACCTGATTTCGATTTGACTTCATTTGTGGTGTCTAACAGTGTCCTGATCGGTGCGACGATTGGTGTGATCTTTTGAGGTTTTGTGACGGCATCACACCGAATGAAAGACACGCAACGAGGCTCATTATTCTCACGCTGAAGGCAGTGTAACTCCGCAAGGATTGCACAAGAAGTTCTGAAACAAGTTTTTTATACGTCAGACTGATCTAGGTTCGTAACGAGGCATTTACGGGAAAACGCGTCGTGCCAAGCAGCTTGTGAGACCGCTTCGGCATCGACACTCCTGTTCGGGAAAAACTAGCTCCTTGCAACGAAGACCGGACACTGCCGTGTTCCATTCTCATGTTGGCTTTCAAATTTGCTGCTATTTATCAAAAGAGGCACTATGGCTGCGTTATCGGTGAATTGGAGTGATGAGAAGCCTGGTCGTGCACCTTTGTGGGCTGCCACACCACCATTGTTGCCGACGTATAAGCGCGCCCGGGGAGCAAGATACCGCTGCTGCTGACGCTGAGGCTGCTCCGTGAAGTCCAGTTAGCAAGTACGATCTTAATAAATACGCAAGGGATTTCATCTGATTGTATTTTGGCCGCCGAATGAGCCGGGGGATTAAAAAAAGGCTTGTTGTTGGTATAGGGGCGTTGTACAGGGGGCGTTTTTCAACGGTAATTTTGAACATCAAGATGGTCTTATGTGGTAATTCTGAGGCGACCAGAGTATCCGTAAGGAATTAAATACCCTTAGTTGCCACTCTTGAGGGCATCTAGCTCACTAATTTTGGCCCTAGAGAATAAAAATGGTATATAATTTTCTTTTATTGTTCCCCCTATGTAGTTCCGGGTAATAAGGGCGGGGGAATTTGGCTTCAGCCCTCGCTCTCTTAGCGTTTTTTAGTACTACAGTAAAAGAAGGAAATCGATTTCTAGCAGGTGGAAGTACCGAACTTTATCCCTAATTCTCTTAACGTGGCAACCTCTTAACATCCGGAACTAACTGTAAAGGTAGTATAATAAGTATGTTGGACTGCGATTAAGCAGACGACAAACCAACTGAGCAAAGTGCGCACTTTGCTCAGTTGGTTTGTCGTCTGCTTAAGCACTTTGCTCAGTTGGTTTGTCGTCTGCTTAATCGCAGTCCAACAAAACAATGAAAGGTCCTGGGTTCGATTCCCGGCGTCGTCAAATCAACCCAGTACAGGGGCGCACTCAGCCAACTGCATAATGTCTTGGCTGCAGTACAACTGTATAATTCAGTTGTGCGAGGCCTATAATTGGTCGGGCGATCGAATTAATAAATACCCAAGGACCGGGATCATCGTTTTGTTGGACTGCGATTAAGCAGACGACAAACCAACTGAGCAAAGTGCGCACTTTGCTCAGTTGGTTTGTCGTCTGCTTAATCGCAGTCCAACAAAGTACTTACGTACTATGAAGCAAAAATTGCTCATGGGTGGGCGACTCTTCTGCTGGAACGCCCGAGAGACTTAAAAGTAATTTTCTCTTCTGCGGGTGGGGGTCGTTTGTTGAGTAGCATTCTGAAAGCATTGAAGAGCGGTCCACTTTGGACTGCTTCCAACTCAAACTCGAACTAATCCAAGCCCAAATGATACAGAAGCATTGAAGAGCGGTCCACTTTGGACTGCTTCCAACTCGAACTCGAACTAATCCAAGCCCAAATGATACAGAAGCCAATTCTGCGGGCAAAAGTTTACGCACGTTCGTTGCGCGCAATTCAAAATCGCAAAGAGGGTAATCTGTAGAGAGAATAACTTCCATGGCCACTCAATAATAAATGTGTTTGCCTGGTTTGCCCCTACTATTCTAGTCCTGGCGTACTACCTCCGTTCCTTCATGAACTTCATGGGCGATTGGCGTAGCTCGCAGCTCGCAGCAGTTTTTAATTGGTTGGGAGTTGAGTTGCGAAGCCCGATTCCGCTAGTACCTCATGAACTACACCAAAGAGTCCAAACGAATGTGCTCTCTTGGAGAGAATCATGTTGAGTCAATACCAATACCAAATGGCAGGAAAATGATTTTCTTAAATGAATTATTACCACGATTCCACCGGCGATGCGAATGCAATAAAATCTTTTTAATGAATTTTCCCTCATAACACTGGCGGTGCCAATTGAAATTCGATAAAGATTTTCTGCCTCGATTAAAATCGTCATTTTCGGTGGGCAACTCATTACGCATAACGCACAGAATCTGGGGAGCCTTCGGCGCAGAGCACACTAATTCGACCGCCCGGTGCCATGGGCAGTTCATCTTGCTTTGGGTCGATCCACCACTCACGCCCAGCGCAGAGAGTCCCATCTTCACGCATGTCTTCCAGTTGCGCCAAGTGCTGCGACAGTGGCACAAAACAGTGCGCAGCAATGATTCCACTTGCGGCTGCAGCTGGCACACCGATGCCCGGAAAGCACGAGTCTCCACAAAGTTTGAGGCCCGGGATGGGGGTTGCACTGCCCATAAACTTCAAGTCTCCCTCTACCTCACCCCCTGAGGGCCCATAAGTGCCCTCGTGCCGGCGCGTGAAGTGCTGGTGCGTCAGTGGAGTTCCCACCATGGTGATTTCAACGCGCTCTCGCACGTCAGGTATCACGGCTTCTAGAGCACGCCACAGCGGTTCGGCGGCTTTGGCTTTCGCTGCAGTGTACGCTGCTGTTTGGTCGTTGCCAGTGTCCTTGGGACCGCGGTCTCGGCTCAAACCTTGCCAGTTGGCGTAGGGCTCGTTGGCAGCGCCGTACACATGCACCACGTGCTTCCCGGGAGGCGCGAGGGAAGGGTCCAAAAGCGACGGAATGGAAATGATGTACATATTATCCGCGGCAGTGATTCCGAGGGACCAGTCGCTGATGACCGAGTGGTGGCAGTCCAAATCGGGTGGCAAACCCTCCCCGTCAATGGCCAAATGCATGTGCACGAAGCTCCCTGTAGCGGGAGTCTTGGCCGCTGTTTCACGCCACGCTGTCACTGCTGGTGGGTCGCTTGGGCGTGGCGTGGGCAAAAGTTTCAGAGTGTCCCATATTGGTGCATTACTGATCACACCTTCTCGCGCTCTCACCACTACACCTGGCCGCCCACCCGGGCCTGCGCGAGTTCGCACGCCCACCGCGCGACCATTTTCGACGAGAATTTCTTCCACTGCTGACCGCAGCCGCACTTCTCCTGGAACGGCTGTGGGGCTGCTGCTCGCTTGAGATTGTTGGCCCTTTCGTTGCTGGGTAGGCGCACGCACGGCGTCACACAGCGCCTCTACCACCGCTTCCGAGCCGCCTAACGGGTAGTCTAAGACGGCACCAGGCCGATGCAAGTCTCCCAAAGTGTACACCACGGCAGCGGCGATCGTGCCTGTGGAGTCGAGGCCAGAAAGCGCGAAGCTCAAGTAGTCCAGCCAATCAACCAACCATTTCGATTTCAGGTCGGTCATGAGAAGCGAAAACGCGCCCGTGAGATAAGTAGGCGCCCATTCTTTTCCTTCCCAGCTCGCTTGCAGCACGGAGCTCAGAGTCGCTGGCGCAGCCGTGAATGCTGCTTGCCAGTCCCCACGCAACGCCATCGGAGGCGTACCCATGGCCGCAGTCACAATAGGCTCCACTCGCTTCAACAACGCCTGCCACTCCTCAACCGCAGCTTCCCCGCCGTGCTCTCTGATCGCGTCGTCGCACGCATTGGGCCCTACCGTAAACCGAAACCCGTACCCTTCGGCCAGGTAGTGCACCCCCCAGCCAGTGTAGCCTACCCACGCAGGGCTTTGGCCAGTGGCGTCGAGCACTTGGCGCAACGGATTCGTTGAAGGCCGAGACATGCCCGCCCACAGCGATGGCCCTGCGATTGATGCAATGAGAAGAAGAAACCATGACAAACACGTAGAACATGTGGTGGTGTCATTCTGAAGAGACTTTGAAAAGTCAGCATCCTCTCAAAATCCAACCTGCATCGAACTTGAAGATTCCATCTCTTGTGCGCCGAGTGAAGCCGTGAGCGACACCACCTGCAGGCAACGCGAAAGTTTCAAAATTATTTGAGTTAACGTTGGCAACTAACTTATCATACCCATTGAATTTTGTTTCGATTGTAGCCCTCTTATTAGGTATTTAACTGTTTTTTTTACTCCCTCATATGCTATGGTGAACAGTCTGTTTTATACTTCCGTTGAGTACATCACGCAAGATATACCTGGATGTTCGTGGGCTTCTAAGACAAGCACCTGCTTCCCATACTGAGCCAGCAGAGAGGCCGCGCTGAGTCCACCCACGCCAGAGCCGATGACAACTACATCCACTTCTTCATCTTCGTTGCTACTCGCGGCTGAAACGACTAAAGCGTTTCTTCGTTTTCCTCTAGACGCGGCGACGGCCTGGGAGACTCCTCGTTGGATGCGAATCGAATTCCTGTTATGAATCAAAAATGCCTCGGAAGGTAGCATGGCTGCAAACAAGTATAGCACAATGTAGTTCATCATATCTTATCTTGCACAGTAGTATGCGCCAAAGTTAAAAGTTAGGTTCTAAGAGCTGCTGTAGCCTCAATTGGAAGACAGAATTCCAAACTGGTGTAGCACCGCTCGCAGAGAGTAAGAACAGTTGCGCTAATGATGTCAAAGGGTGTAGGCTCTTTCTACGATGAGGCCGTATAGATTACTGAAGGCAATTAGTGCTGAACTAGCTAAGCTAGCTAAGCTATGCTAACGAGGCTCTGATGCTCTGATGCGGCTGGAATATTAGTGGATGAAAAAATGACGTCATAAAAACGGTTCCAAAACTCCAAAACCAAGGGTCCCTTGACCCTTGCCAAAACGGTGAGATGGAAAAAAAAATGCCCTCTACAGAAGAAACAATCACCAAACTCAATATTTCCGAGAGAAGAAGTGTGCTGCTTCCTACTTGAAACCAAGGCTTCTATATCATCGGCTTTTCGAAAGCCACAGCCTTGTTCAGGCAGGAACCTGCACGCGGATTAAATCGCGCAACTGCTCGGGGATGGGCGACAATTCTTCTGGGTCGCCTGGGAGACTTTGCCGTAGAGTCCCCTCCTCAGCGGGCCGCAGCTCCTCTTTTGAGCAGCACTCTATGAGCACGTAAGAGCGTTCCACTTTGGACCGTTATCAACACTTCCATATTACCACGTAGGCATGTGCGCCTGATTAGCTCCCATTCCAGTATTGATACGAGGAAGGCGCGAAGAAATCGAAAATGCGAGATGACCTTCCGGTTTAATGAGACGCTGGGGAATCCTTCAAGCCAAAAAGTGCTATATTGAACGGCGAATTTATAAGATTTTCGAGAGCAATACGGCAGCGTTCCATTTTTCCAGCGCAGTGTACGATATATAAACCCAGCTCTCACATCGAAAGTGGGGAGAGAGTTTTCATCGAAGGGGGAAAAGGGCTCTGTGAAACTAGAGATGGTGTAGTACGCGGGCCACCCATTTAGTAATTGTTATCAGTATTTTTTCCTAGCCGTGCTCAGACCTCTGCACGAAGCTAGTTCAAGTGACGAGATGCTGCACATACCTAGATACATCTGCAGTTCAACAAATTTCGACGAAGTCAGCAATTGATTGAACTTTTTTGAAAATGCTCAATAGATTATCAATACATTGGGAAGCGGAGGTCGCATATGAATTAGTTGGCATTTCTTTCGCATGGTTATGAATCTCCACTTACACTCTAAGTAAGTGCCAAACGCACACCTAGACCTCTAGTACATATGGAAATTGATTTACGTTCTTCCTTTTGTTGTTAATTGAGTTATCGAAATGCCCCCGTCACATCCTCGCATCAACACACGCTCAAATTGCGCATGAAGTTGTAAGCACGCATCAATCACTCCATTTGTTCACTTCATTATTCTGACTAATAATGCTTCGTACATTCAATTAGTGTTTTACGTCAGAGAAGTTTCCTATTGACACTGTTGACAAGGCTGTCACGCTGTCCCCCATGATGGACCATGGGTCTTTACGTGTCAAGTGATATGACCGGTTGAACTTACGAATTCCGCGAAAGTTGTGTTCACCATGCACATTTTCAGATCACTTTTTGTTTTCCTCTTGAATGCGCCACCTACATTTGCGACCTGGAGACATTCACCTGTCGTGATTGGTGGCACGGGAGGATCCGGTACTAGGGGCGTGCTCGACATCTTGCAAAAACTTTCAATATATATGGCCCCTGCTCGAGGGTCGAAGATATTCAGGAAATGCTTCAACGGTGAACCCTTAGATAACAGTTGCATGGTTCCTGTTGGTAGTTTCCACCATAACAGCACACCAAACTATTATAATTGGCTTATGAATGGCACATGTAATGATACTGATACAAATGGCGTCGATAATTTGCGGTTGGAGCCTTGGGGTCAGCACTATATCGACTCAGTGCCGGATGCTTCTCGTTCAGCGCTTCGATGGGGTTGGAAAATTCCAACGACAATGTATCACCTTGATCGTATATGCAAAATGTTTCCAGGCCTTGTGTTTATTCAAGCGGTTCGAAATCCTCTGGATATGGCTTCGACTTTCTATGAACATTTGCCCTATCGAGTCAAGGAATTCAAGTCAATCCATAATGGGTACGCAAACGCAGCGAATGTTTTAAGTGAGCGATGTGCAACGGCTAAGCGCTCGGAGGCAGGTAGCTGCGCTCTACTAGCAAAAGAGCTCATCGTTATGGGTAAATGTGACGAAAATTTAAAACAAAGAAAGCATTGTGATTTGACAGAAACCTCAGAAGGCTGGCGTTGCCTGGAAATGCAGCTCTGGGCTGAGATGAATTATGGTGGTAAGTTTATTTTGTGGGCCTGGCATTTAGTCAATTTAAATACGCCACATCTAATGAGTTGTCTGTCTCTATCTATCCAACAGTTTACACGTTTGCTTTAAGATGCTTTGAACCAGTGCATAAGTACGTTCTCTGGCATACCGAAGACTGCTTCGGGCTTCGAGGTCGCAAACTTCAATCAACACTCCAAGAAAAAATTGCAGGTATCACGTGATTCACAATCTATAACCATTCTTGCAAAGTACCGTAAACAAAACTTTTGCCGTCTGTAATTTCATCGACCTTTTCAGATGTGCTAGGATACCCCTTAAAGCGTGTTCAATCTGCTTTTCCAACGCATCGCCGTCTGCAGTATGGGAAATATATGACCTCAAAGATAAATATAACTAAAAATGTTCGTTGTGCAAACACTGCTGAACCAAAGGCGCTTCAACTCTTCGGATATCGCCCGAATAAGGACACTTTTAATTCTTGAATTAGTGGTGTCAATATTTTTCTTCCCAGCCGTATTTCTATCAGCCTAATTCGCTTATTTACCAATTTCAGCCAAATCTACGCACTACGCAGCTTTTCTTGCTTGTGCCTGCTGATAGTTTTCGTACTAGTACGCAAGTGACGCCGATGTCAGTTATAAATGTGGTTCTGCAGAAGCATCGTCTTCCACACGTGAAAATATTGACAAAACTTTAAAGTCAAGAATCATTTTACGGCAGTGTCGCTGACTAGTTTGGTACCGTATTCTCGACCGATTATTCTTGACCGATTGGTTGTCCACAGATAACGTGGGGTAGGACGTTGTAGAACGCGCTCAAAAGTAACAGGGCATTCCCAAGGAGTTCGATAAATGGATCGCCATTGCCAAGGATAGCCCAGTCAGACTTTTTCTGAAAGTTGCGCTTTTTTTGTAACTGTACTTTGAGACAGCCGAGCGGCCGGAATTAGAAGGCTAACAGGAAGAGATTTAAAACAAAGCAGCTCAAACGAAAATTAAGAAGCTAATCAGGCGCACATGCCCGATTTTAAAAGGTTGTTTCTTTGTATTTGGGAGTATCAACTGGACTAGACTAGACTAGGCATTGTTGAGTACCATGAGCCAAACGAGTGTAATATCCGTTTCCAAGCAACATCACGAGTTGACTGCCGCTAGAGGTGTAGCTACAGGAGCTCTTTTCCTTTTGTCCCCTCCAGAAAAACATACTTCTGGACCACCAATTCGCTTAATTGGCGATCCTGTAGTATGGTGATCTAGATGTCCGCGCTTTAATAAAAAAAGAGGAGTAGCCCTAAATGTTTGTGCTAGTGATTCCAGTAGCCTCCTCGGGAAGTTTCCATATCGTAAAGAAAAGAGACAGCAGGTTTATCTGAGTGTCGATTGTCCGGTAAGAACGTATCGCCCGCTCTCTAAATCTCGTTAATACGGTAAGTCGAACCTCCCCCACAAAGGGGAAATTCCTCAATAACACAACACCTCCCACATACATCAACATCAAGCCCGCACAGCATCCCAATTCGTGGCCCTTGCTGATTTGTGATTCATCTCAGATTTTCACTGGACCCCCGTAAAGGGGCACTTCACTTTCCACACACCGAAGTTCTTCGCCATAAAAACTCCATTCTCCCGTAGACATTCGCCACATCCACGAGGTACAAAACTAACCTCTGAGCCTCCGACTCAATGCTTGGTAAGTTTTTCATCATCAGCCGCTAGAATATCTCGCACTCGACGTACCGTAAGTGCGATTTCTGTCACGCCCTCATCTCGCCACTGTTAACAATGATCCAGAAGCCGGTATCGTCAATTTCTTAACCGCTTCTTCCGCCTTCGCGCCTGTATATGATCATTGAGTGCTTGCCGGCTCTCATTGGGTATTTGCCGGCTGTTGGCAAGCTCGTCAGCCGTGAGAAGCAAAAAACTTGAGGAAAACATAGTCACGGACGTGCCGTCACCCCCACTTTGCGCCGCCAACTTGCGTGTGCGTTCATTGCTCGCAAGCCGGTCAACCTCTGACTCGAATTCAATAGCCGCGAGTAAATACGCACTGTCAACGACTTGTCTTCGGACACCGTGAACATCATTTTCCTTAGTTACTTGGGCATTACCAACCACGCCAACCACTTCTGCATCCATGGTCTCGCTTGAGCTTAGACCTACATTGGCCCAAAACCGCCTTCGATCCTCAGAGCTCCATCCATTGTCAACCTCTACAACTGCGATACCACTCTCGCCGTCACTTTGGATTGCACATGTCCTCTCTTCATCGGGCACTGCGCTCGTAACCAGGCCACTGCGCGGTTGGTGCTCTCCCGCAACTGGTCTTCTACCCGCGTCTGCCACAGAACTGTTGTTGTGCGTGGCAGCCTTCATTAGCAAAAAATTAGAGGAGAACATGGTCACAGGCACACCATTGGCCGTCATAGGTGTCTCGGCATGACTGCTTGAAGAAACACCACCGGACGACTGCTGCGAGTCCCCTTCGACACTTAGTCTGCTCCACTCCACGCGCTGCCTCGCCACATCCACCGAGACCACGGAGCCTGCTACGCTTGCATCGCCAGTACTGTCCTCGTCAGTCTTGTCTTGCCTGGTCGCAGTCTGGTATCGCCCCCTCGAGGCCCCAGATTCTGCATCTTCTCCTTCGCCGTGCACCATGTCTGCTTGCAGACTCGTAGCTTCACCTACGCCTGCAGCAACTTCGTGCACCAAGACATCTTGCCGACATTCCACGCCCACGTCCACTCTATTACACTCCACGCGCTGGCTCGGCGCATCCACCACGTCCACCGAGCCCACTGGGTCGACAACTGCTCCTTCACCACACTCCGCGCACTGGCTCGGCGCATCCACCACGTCCACCGAGCCCACTGAGCCGACAACTGCTCCTTCACCACACTCCGCGCACTGGCTCGGCGCATCCACCACGTCCACCGAGCCCACTGAGCCGACAACTGCTCCTTCACCACACTCCGCGCACTGGCTCGGCGCATCCACCACGTCCACCGAGCCCACTGAGCCGACAACTGCTATTTCACCACACTCCACGCGCTGGCTCGGCACGTCCACCACGTCCACCGAGCCCACTGAGCCGAAAACGGCTCCTTCACCACAATCCACGCGCTGACTCGGCACGTCCACCACGTCGACCGAGCCCACTGTGCCGACAACTGCTCCTTCACCACACTCCGCGCGCTGGCTCGGCGCATCCACCACGTCCACCGAGCCCACTGAGCCGACAACTGCTCCTTCACCACATTCCACGCGCTGGCTCGGCGCATCCACCACGTCCACCGAGCCCACTGAGCCGACAACTGCTCCTTCACCACACTCCACGCGCTGGCTCGACACGTCCACCACGTCCACCGAGCCCACTGAGCCGACAACTGCTCTTTCACTACACTCCACGCGCTGACTCGGCACGTCCCCCAAGTCCACCGAGCCCACTGAGCCGACAACTGCTCCTTCACCACACCTCACGCGCTGGCTCGGCGCATCCACCACGTCCACCGAGCCCACTGAGCCGACCACGCGCTGCCTCGCCACATCCACCGAGACCACGGAGCCTGCTACGCTTGCATCGCCAGTACTGTCCTCGTCAGTCTTGTCTTGCCTGGTCGCAGTCTGGTATCGCCCCCTCGAGGCCCCAGATTCTGCGTCTTCTCCTTTGCCGTGCACCATGTCTGCTTGCAGACTCGTAGCTTCACCTACGCCTGCAGCAACTTCGTGCACCAAGACATCTTGCCGACATTCCACGCCCACACCCGCTCTATTACTGAGCCTCAGAACACCCTGGCTCATCGAAATTCTCGACGTACCAGAGATTTCATCAAACGAGTCCGTGCTACTAGACGCCCAAAAACTCAATACTGGGTCCTGACGACCGTAAATACATGCCGCGCTCTTGCTCAGCCAGCATAAATCTCCTTCACTACTCTCCACGCGCTGACTCGGCACGTCCACCGAGCCCACTGAGCCGACAACTGCTCTTTCACCACACTCCACGCGCTGGCTCGGCGCATCCACCACGTCCACCGAGCCCACTGAGCCGACAACTGCTCCTTCACTACACTCCACGCGCTGGCTCGGCGCATCCACCACGTCCACCCAGCCCACTGAGCCGACAACTGCTCCTTCATCACACTCCCCGCGCTGCCTCGCCACATTCACCGAGACCACGGAGCCTGCTACGCTTGCATCGCCAGTACTGTCCTCGTCAGTCTTGTCTTGCCTGGTTGCAGTCTGGTATCGCCCCCTCGAGGCTCCAGATTCTGTGTCTTCTCCTTCGCCGTGCACCATGTCTGCTTGCACACTGGTAGCTTCACCTACGCCTGCAGCAACTTCGTGCACTAAGACATCTTGCCGACATTCCACGCCCACATCCGCTCTATTACAACCCACACGCTGGCTCGGCGCATCCACCACGTCCACCGAGCCCACTGAGCCGACAACTGCTCCTTCACCACACTCCACGCGCTGTCTCGGCGCATCCACCGAGCCCACTGAGCCGACAACTGCTCCTTCACCACACTCCACGCGCTGACTCGGCACGTCCACCGAGCCCACTGAGCCGACAACTGCTCCATCACTACACTCCGCGCACTGGCTCGGCACGTCCACCACGTCCACCGAGCCCACTGAGCCGACAACTGCTCCTTCACCACACTCCACGCGCTGGCTCGGCGCATCCACCACGTCCACCGAGCCCACTGAGCCGACAACTGCTCCTTC
>Ga0307931_1002207_pt1 | contig 12555 bp, 8 predicted proteins | sample OrgLakmetageno47_FD_201816 | JGI IMG/M metagenome (GOLD analysis project Ga0307931, IMG submission 201816) | Saline water microbial communities from Organic Lake, Antarctica - #47 | ecosystem: Environmental > Aquatic > Non-marine Saline and Alkaline > Saline | place: Antarctica: Organic Lake... | reverse complement strand
TCTTCGCCCACTAGGCCAATCAGAGCGTCCCACGGCACGAGGCCCTGGTGCTCTTGCGCACATTTCCGCAAACAGTCAAAGGCCGCTAAGCAACCACGGGCAGCGCGCACCATCGCGGACCTGCTTCCATGGGTGAGACCACCTCCACCGCCGCCGCCGCTGCCGCCGTTCACAATTCCAGCGTTGGCGTCCGAGTCTCGCAGCAGTGCCAAAGCTTTCGCGACGTGCGCTTCGACTTGCGGCCAGAGCCCTTGGGCCCCGTAGACTTTGGCCAAGTCGCATGTGGCCTGCGCCAGAGGCAGCGAGGGCTCCGGACCAAAGTGAAGCTTGCACAGTGCCACGGAGCGCATCCGCAGCTGAAACAAGGCTTCCCACAGGGCTCCGCTTTCTTCGCTTCGGCCATGACTAGCACTACTCCCAGTGCCACCGTTGCTAGGGCTGCTGTTGCTATTGTTATTGATGCCACCACTGCTGCCTAGGGAAGACCGTTGGCTTTTACTTGTGTTGGCCCTCAAGATTTGCAAGTCTACTGCTCGCCACGCGAGTTCCGGCCCACCACAGGGAGCGTGGCCTGGCCCTTCACTGGCACCACTGCCACGCTTGTGGGACGCTTCGCCCTCCCACGCTGAACCAATCATTTCTCGCTCCCACCGCCGCTGCTCGAGTGCTGCGCAGCGCAACTGCAGCACCGCCAATTTCACACTTGGCTCAACCGCTGCTAAAGCACTTGCTTCTGCGCTTGACCCAATTCCTGCTGCACCAGCGCTAGCACTCCTATTAGCACGCCCGGTGCTAGTAGCACCAGTAGTGCCTGCAGCATTAGCGCTAGCGCCAGGTGCGGTCATGGGTCTTGAGGCAGCTGTATTGACGCCTTGTGCAGCCGACTGCAGCGCGAGCCTCGTTACAAGTGCGTGGCTGGAGGAATCTGCGGGTGGGGAAAAGCATGCATGCAGTGGCATCATGCCTGGCTCCGAGCCACGGCCAGCAGTCTCGCCAAGAAGACTAAGGAATGCACCACTGCTGGCCTGTCTGGCAGCGTGACTGCGGTCAAAAGGGGTCTTTGGGGTAGCGGCAGCAGCACCAGAAGGGCCCGTAAGATTTTGAGAGGCAGGCCGTTGATCGTTCGTTCCCACGAGGTCCGCTCCAGCGGTGTCGTCGTCGTCGGCAGCGCCCTCACCATGACCGCGGCCGTTGCTGCTGCCGAGGTCTGACCTGCGGGACGCATCCTGGCTGGACAGGGGTGGCCCCGCGCTGAAGCCGCCGCTGTGGCTGTGGTTGTTGCTGCTGTTGGCCCGCGCAGACTCGAAGCTGGGCTCCTCCTCGTCCTCGAACGCACCTGCGGCCACTTCAGAATCTCCTCCGTCGTCGCTGGCTTGGCCAACGTTGCTCGGCGCGTCTGCAGCCCACGCAGGCAAGTCGCCTTGAGCATCTTGCGGCTGTGGCGATTCTGATTGCAACCGCTGTTCGCGAGAACGCCGGCGCTGCTTTTGAGCACTATCGGCAGCTCCGTCACTCAAGTCGCTCTCAGAGTCGGGACAGTCTTGGCCGGCCCATGCCTTCGCTTTCTCAGCTAAATTAGCTTCGTCAGCTTCGTTGCTGTAACCGTCTTCGTCATTGTTGTTTGAGGGAGCAGCTACCATCTCGAAAAGCTGGATTTCCTGAATAGGTACCGCGGCCCGAAAGTCCCCATCGTCGAAGTCGATGTCAAAACCACCCCCATCTACGCTGGCTTGTTTGATGGTACCTCGATACCAGTCGCCGTCATCGAACAAACCTTTCACGCGGTCGCCTCGCTTGAGGGCTGGATGACTACTGGATGGGCGCAGCACTTTCACATGTGGGTTCCCTGCAACCGAGGTGACGGCACCCGTGTCGCCATCTTCGTAGACTACATTCAAGCCCTCCGGTGAACTTTCTTCGATGACGCCTTCGAACCACTGACCTTCTTCGGGCCAGAATACCAGGACCGTCCGGCCAATGTAGGCTTCGTCCGGCACTGCCATTCCTGCGGCAGTTACCAAGAGCTGGGAGCTGGGAATTGGCATGAAGAATTCGTTCGTTTCTTTCCAACGTTTGACGCTAATATAATACCTCCCGTCCGGATATTTTGGTATATTTCTTTTCGGAAAAAAAATGGTCTAAACGATGTCATTGTGCATACATCTAGTGGAATGATTCACAGGTTTTACTGAGAAGAATCGTGTAGTAAAATTTTGAGTTCAATCGGTCGAAGTCTACTTCCACTATCGCCAATAAAGGACACAAACAAATTTATGAAAATTTGATACAGTACTGAAGAAGACAGCGATGCTGGACTGAGATTCCGCAGTTATGTGATGTATAAATACGTATAATTCCTTTCCTACTCAAGATTCGTACAGTATAGTGGATATACCGTTGGCGTGTCGAGCCCGAGGTCCAGGGATTGATTCTGTCTTCGGCTCGGAGATCTTTTTTACCCAAAACGCAAACATCACAAATACATGAAAAATCTTTTCCCCGGTGTCATTCTTCGTCAGGCCATATCTCAAGGCCATTAAGGCCCCCAGAGAAAGTGCTTACATTGCTGTATTCCTCTTACGTCCAGCTTTCGATTGTGCTGGTTAGCTATTTAAAATATGCTTATAGACCCGAGTTACGAATAATTGAATTTTAAAAATACCAAAATATCCGGACGGGAGGTATATACTTACAGCAAACAACAACACAAGAGACAAGAGAGCGACCCAACGTAACGTCGCGTCGTGAAATGCAAACAATGCAGCTATAAGGACATTGTTATCATGATATCTTGAGCACTGTAGCAGCATGTTATCATGAAAGGCTTATGAATAGCTTTTTGGTCGCGATATCTCGCACTGTAGCAGCTATGGTACGATTAGTGTTCCTAATACTTGTCTGTATGTCTAGCGTCAAGCCTTTCTGTAACCTTGAGAGCAGAAGTACTCACGCAAGGTTACAGCGGCCGCTTACTTTGAAAAGAGCTGCTGAAGCATTCGAACTCGACCTCGACTTTGATGCAAGCCGAAGTAATCTTGCGTTCGAAAACGACGCCACAAAGTTATCGGATTTGCAAATTATGCTCAGGACTAGCCACGAAAAACTAAGGGAGATCTGTGAAGTAGACCTGCTGAATGCCGAGGATTCTGGTGACGACGATGAAAGCGTGCCTAGGTTGAGTGCGACGGAGCGTGCTCGCGAAATGTTGCTGAGCACCCACATTTCAGAGCTGCAACTCGACCGCGTGACCGTCTCCAGTGACAATTCTGTAGCGGGCTTTGGCCTGTTTGCGTTGCACGCGCTGGCAAAAGGCGAGCTCATCACGTGCTATCCTGCCGACGGACTCGTTCATGAGCATAGCCGTAGAGTGTCATGGGGCGAGCATGTGCCCGATGCCCTGCGCGACTCGGCGCGATGTTTCGGTGACGGGGATTTGCAGGACTACGGAGTTGCTGTGGACGACAAGTTTACAGCCGTGGGGCTGCCTGATCTCGGGTTCGTGTGTGCTGCGTACAGTGGGCAGTACGCGAACGACGGTGCATCACTTGGCCTTGATGGCAGCGCGAATGATGCAGCCACGTATGTACTAGCGTCGCAGCGCGCTGCCAATGCTGAGCACTATGCCCTTGAGGGTTTACACCAAGTGACGGTCGCTACACGGCCCATTGCAGCCGGAGAAGAAATCTTGGTAAGCTACGGCATTGACTACTGGCTGGAACGCACTGCTCGTACTGCTCGTACTGCTCGCACTGCCGACATTTCTGAAGACTTTTTTGACGTTAAAGACTGAAGTGAGTGAAAGCTGACACGGCACTAACGCAGCTTTATGCCATTACTCCGTAATCAAGTTTACTCGAGACATCTTTATGTGGGATGAATTTCTCCTGTGAGCGAGCTCAGTCGCTGCTGGTGACATGCTGAGGATAGGAGAATGATGTACGGTTCAGATGCCTCTCCATAGCTTCCTTGAAGAGAGGGGGCTACTTCGGAGTTCGACATTTCTGCCACGAAATTATCATCGTCTGACTGGGGTAGCAACGCTTGTAACCCAGAAACATCCGAGGTTGGGAGAGGTTGAGTCCAAGCACGATCGAGATAAGAATAGGCCTCAGAGCTCAACGCGTTTGGGAGGGTTGAGTGCTCCAACGTAGAAGTCATGGAAGGTAGATTAGTAGCTTGAGTGGATGCAGCTTCTTGACCAGATGCTTGGTTTAGCCAAGAAGCCGCTGACTCAAAACTTATTCGACCATATACGGGGATAGAAGAAGGTGACCGCCATCTTTGAAGGGCCAACAACACCCAACCAGGTGCTTGTGCTGAACGTAGAGCACAGGCTAAGCCAATAAGGGACGAATGCCAGGTGTTATTAGAAGCTGCATCCAGCGGTATAATTGAGGGCAACAGCGCTGTCAAGGTTTGGGCGAGGAAATCGTATCCCAACGGCTCAGCGTTAGCAGAATACGTGAACAAAGGCGTACGACGCAAATTCTGAGTTACGACTGGGCAATATAATGCGAGATTACGAAGAGCATGAAGTCGAATTAATACACACCCAAATGACACAGAAGCCAATGCTGCGGGCAGAAGTGTACACGCGTGCGTTGCGCGCAAGTCAAAATCGTAAACAGGATAGTGTGTAGTGGGCAGGAAGCATAATACTACTTCCACCCCCTTCTAAAGTGGAAACTGTTCATGTTCATGAAATAATTTTGAAACCGGAATTTTCGGTGACCTCAAATTCAACACCATTTGGTGTCACTCGCCATCTTTCCGCTAGGCAAGCAACTTGGATATCTCTATCCTTCATGAACTGGCACACCTTTGCCAATTTCAGAGACGTAAGTCCTCTTACGTTTTGACCAGCGAGTCGGAAGGCCGAGCGACTCATACGGTCATAGAGCTTTCCTTTCATATTGGCATGAAATGCACGCCCAAAGGATCATTCTTTGTTGGGCAGGCCAGAACTCCGATAAAATCACCTTCACCCATACTTTGAAGATCAGCAGTGCTCGGGTTCCGAACTATCTTTTCACGGATCACGAAAAACATAGACGCACGTGACATGTCCATAGCAGTAAACTGAGCCCGTTCATTTACAGATACTTCAGATCGCCAAAAACGAGCGCTTGCGCAAAGTGCTATAACCACTTTGAGATTGTGGGAGAGCCAAGAGCCCCGTAAGACAGTAGGACATTTCTGAGACGGCAACTTCAGACCGTCGACTGATTGAAGTAATCTTTTTACCATTCCTGGAGTAAAGCCTTCTCTCTTGTGTGGAATAAGAGATTCAACTCCATGAACCAACTCATATTCGCGCGCCAAAAACTTCACAACCTCTGCGGTCTGACCTTTCGTTAAAAAGTTGAGCCCATTGGCTTCGTGAACTCTCCTTACGGCGTGAAGGTGGCCTCGAGCAGTGCTTGGCTTGATTGTAGTTCGGCCTGGGATAGACGACACACATTTCTGGCGGCACTAAATGAGGAATGCCGCTTTTATGTATGTTTTCCCGAAGTTGACCGTCCGTGCCAGGTCGTCGTAAAGCCGGAGTGGCTCCGCCAAATTCAGCTAGGAAATTCACCCAGAGGTTGCACCCCGTACGATTAGCCGATTGCGTATTCAGAGGGGCGGCATGTCCGAAAGCATGTTGAGCTGCATCCACGTACGTTTTTAGCATAGTTGGGTCACGTGGTCGGAGCGCGTGGTCTGATTCATCTGACGTTATGATGCTATACACTTCTATCAAGGGCCGTGTGAGAGGGGCCTGTCCCGTCAAGATAGCATTGATAGGGGTGTGACATGGGGGCATTGGAGGCAAAGTTAAACCATCTAATCCTCGCAACGGACGTGTTTGAAATACTGGCACGTTCGGGGTTAGAGCTAGGTCTAAAACTCGAGGAGGCAACCCAGGGGAATCTGCTAGTGGGACCGTTGAGTCTCCCGATACAGATGTGTCTCTTGTTGCAGTTGTAAACCTCAGTACATTTGTGTCCCTCGGTACAGTTTTGTTCGCCAGTACAGTTATGTCCCCCGGACCGCGTAGTAGGTGCGTATGCTGCCTTTGAGAAGGCAAAAGTCGTTCGGCACCACGTTTGAGCCTATTTTGTGTGTAGGTGAACATTTTTCTGAGAAGGGGATTGGTCGAGAGAAGATGGCGTAGAGATTGGAGCTTGCGACTTCCCAACTGCTCTAGCCATAGTTTCTTCCAATGATCTGTCTCCCCAGGGTGTGAACTTGAACATACGAGGCTGGTCCTCATTGCCGATAAATTCTTGGCCAAGATGGTGCATGCGATCGAGCTCGCTTTGCGATTGTGTTCGAGCTTGGGCTTATATGAGGAAATCATAGTGAGAGGGCTTATATGAGGGCTTATATGAGGAAATCATAGTGAGAAGTCCAGGAAATCATAACCAAGTCTATGGTTTCAAATCCCTAAACATAACTAACAACATCAAAGATATTTTATTGAAATTACAAAAAAAAGAACCAATCAGTTTTAAAGATGTAGATAAATTAAATGAAGAAGAAAAGAACCAATTACATATGATAGGTAAAAGATTACATGTGAGTGAATTATTTGATGTACCCAGCACTACAAAATCAAATGAAGACAAACTAAAAGATGAATTCTATTTATTGAGGGGTTCAATTGTGGCGGTGGAACTGTTGAAGCAGGAGCAGCTTCAGGCAAAATGAAATCACTTGACGTCCAAACCACCGGAACTGCAAACTGAGAGATGAGCTTATGAATGAGTCTCATAAAGTCTGACAAGGTGTGCACTCGAGAGGCCGCTAGGAGCTTCGGGGCAATAGCGGCGTGAACACGGTTGAGCGCTTCCACCGTGGGCAGGCAACCGAATGGAAGATCCTGCGCAGATTTCTCTTTCGAAAGCGCGCCACCAGAAAGAAGAGTAAAAAGGAGACTGTAGGAGCACACCATCTTGAAAATCGACACAATCCCGCAAATTTGACCCAGCGACAGCAAGAGCTGCCTCCGGGTTGATACGTACTTGAGGGTTGGATGACAAGAAAGGGTAAGAAGACCCTTCAAGAGCCAGCTGAGAGGGTTCTAGGGACAGCGCTGCACTAGCAGACAGCTCAGTGGACGTGGAAGCTTGAGTGTAGGAACCCAACCCCAGTTGAGTAGTACCAACTGCCGGAGAAGGAGATACGCCTGGCATTGTTGCGAGAGGTTGCAACCCCGGCGAAAAAGGTGATCCCATGTTTTCTTCGAGGTCGGGCGAGGCCTCTGTTGCCCTCACCGCCGCCTCCGCCTGCTGCACCTGCTGCGCAAGTTCTTGATCCGTAGGAACAACGCGCTCCCAAGGAAGAGGGTCCAGGCACCCTTGAGCGAAGCGCTCAGAAAGACCGAGATTCAAGGTACGATTCAGATTCTCCAGCTGATTACACAAAAATCGACGGCCCTCACACGGGGTCCCCCCAAGCTTTGTGATTTCAGCGCACAAAATATCCTCCGGGAGTTTCTGAATCTGCCGCCAATCTGGTAACGCGCCCCATATGCCTGAATACTCCAGTTCTTCCACCACCATGTTTTTGAGGAGTGCAAGTTTGTCTTTCTTGTTACCTCGCGACACAACAGCCGAATCAATACTACGAATAGCCGCCTCGATAGCCGCCACTGATAAGCTATTGTTAATCTTTTCCCCACTCCTCAGAGTGAGCTCCATGTTTTAAAGCGAAGCAAAGAAAGCCCGAGCACAGAAGGCAACAAGACTAGCGAGCGGCCTTAAATAATCTTTTGTGGTTTGGCTCGCGTTAGTCAACCATTTAAATCCACCCTGTAATCTTGCACCTCCTTGCTCGATGTAGAAACCAAGATGTGGCAGCAAGCTTCGCCGCATCTACAATTGCACGCTCGCTCTGCGCTCTACAGATACCTCTAGCTTGCTAGCTAGCTAGTAGCTAGGAAGCAGCCCCGATCTCCCCGGTGCTAATAGAGCTATTTGTTCACTAGGACTTGTATGCGGAGCTTGATCAATTAAACATAACACACCCCAGTGGACCTTAATTCGACTTACTAGGTGAAATTAAGCCAGGTCGCCATTTAAGGGGGCTTAAATCCAGCTTAATTAGGTCTTAATTAAACTTAATTAAAGGCTTAAATTAAGGTCAAAATAAACTTAATTTAAGGCTTAAATTAAAGGGCTTAATTTAAGGTCAAAATAAGCTCGAAATAAGGGCTTAATATCGACAAAACCGTCGAAACCTTCTTGGTACGCTGAGTAGAGGGATTGATTTAGCTCAAAATAAGCTCAAAATAAGCCCCTTAAAATGAGCTTAATTTTGACGAAACCTCCCTGGTACGGGGACCGGGGAGTGGAAGAATTGAGAAGGGCCAGGGGCTTAAATTAAGCTTAATTAAGGGCTTAAATTAAGGGCTTAAATTAAGCTCAAAATAAGCCCCTTAAAATGAGCTTAAATTTGACGAAACCTCCCTGGTACGGGGAGTGGAAGAATTGAGAAGGGCCGGGGGCTTAAATTAAGCTTTAATTAAGGGCTTAAATTAAGGGCTTAAATTAAGGTCAAAATAAGCTCAAAATAAGCCCCTTAAAATGAGCTTGATTTTGACGAAACCTCCCTGGCACGGGGAGTGGAAGAATTGAGAAGGGCCGGGGGCTTGAATTAAGCTTAATTAAGGGCTTAAATTAAGGGCTTAAACTAAGCTCAAAATAAGCCCCTTAAAATGAGCTTAATTTTGACGAAACCTCCCTGGTACGGGGAGGAAAGAGGTCGGTGTAGTCCCCGCGCTCAACTTTCTCATTGTCCGGATGCATTTCTTGTTGTCCACGAAATAAAGTGTTGAGATGATGTGGTCTCGTAAGCTGTACACGGTGCACCAACTAGGAGGGAGCAAAGTGGAGTGGTCCTGTCGAATACATTAACCGAGAGAGAGGAATTAATTAATTGGCATTTCATAATTGGCATTCATACTGAAATGTGAATTGTTTACGAGAGCAGAAAAAAATCTTTAAAGTATTGCGGTTTCGTGAAGATGCATTGACTTCATTTATCGTTCTTTAAAAACACATCGTCATACGGCCATATCATTTGCCTCTGGCGAAGTCTATTTCTTTCATCCAAAGGGAGTGACAGAAATTCAAATTGAATGGCATTGCAGATAGTTAAACAGAGCTTTGCGTTGTGTTGTGGTGTATTGAGTCAGCCAGGAGGGTTTCCATTAATCAAATACAAAAATTATTCTGAGGTATAAAGAATTCAGGGTCGTCTTATAGAGACAAAGCGGTTCACGCAAATATTGGAATATATGCTGCTTCAATGATTCTCTAAGTACGAATTATAATCTTGAGCTTACAGATTATTTGGCATTCCTCACGGACAACTGGAAGTTCGGAGAGGAGTGCAAGCTTACCTCAAAGAATTGAAGCTTCTCAGGGTTTGTACGAAATTCACAAACCCTACAGAACTGCGGACTCCTACCTCTGTGATACTACATTTCGGCAGAAATACTTGGTCTGCAGAGGTAGGAGTCTTTCCATTTTCGACGTGCGATTTAAAAAAAAAATCAATTTGAGAGGTAGGACAGAAGACTATTTCAAAAACAGTCTAAAGAAATGAAATCCTGGCTCTTGGCAACTCCGCTGGTATTGTTGTCGAGGCTACCATGAACAAACCTTAAGGTCTCATGTAATGAGCTTCATATGACGTCCTTCTTTCTAAGCGATGATACACTCTTTGCTTAACTCATGCATACATCTGCGTAAGCAGACCGCTCAAGGTGAATCGCACACACAGCCGGAACGCTTTATTAAAGCCTTGTAAGTGAGGCTTCGAGAGAAGGCTTGAACTTTATATGAGCTTCAGAGAGTTTGTGCACAATAGTTGTGCCTGAAACACGTTTTTAATAATATTGTGAAAGTAGGCGTGGAAGTAAGGTATGAGGAAGAAGACAGTTCAACTAAAAACTTGTATATCATTCTAAACAAATCATAACATTAGAGGTAGAAAAATAATTGCCTGATATAGTTCATTCATATCCAAGTAAGCAATCGCTATCCTCGAATCTAGTTAGGGTTACTTCATTGACTTTTTCTTAAGGGTAGGGTCGAAGACCCTAACCTTTGATGAAGCCAATGAATAACCCTAACCAAAGCCCCGGAGGTGCCCCCAGCATGTGGAAACAAGGTGCCGGTAGCATGGAGTGGAAACGCATGGGGTTAGGCTAGGGTAAGCAGTTTGAAATTGGCCCTGCATTCACCGCTGTGAAATTGGAAAAATTGCTAATCCCCTCCCCTTCTTCTCAACTTCGACTTCAGCACATGCAATTTAAGCTCATTTAAGGGGATTAATTAAGCCCTTAATTAAGCTTAAATTAAGCCTTAAATTAGGCCTTAAATTAAGCCCCCCCTCCCCCCTTCTCCTCAACTTCGACTTCAGCACTTTAGCACATGTAATTTAAGCTCAATTAAAGGGACTTAACTAAGCCCTTAATTAAGCTTAAATTAAGCCTTAATTTAGGCCTTAAATTAAGCCCCCCCTTTTTTTCCCTCTACTTAGACTTCAGCACATGTTATTTAAGCTCATTTAAGGGGGCTTAATTAAGCCCTTAATTAAGCTTAGATTAAGCCTTAACTTAGGCCTTAAATTAAGCCCCCCCCCCCTTCTTCTCAGCTTCGACTTCAGCACATGCAATTTAAGCTCATTTAAGGGGGCTTAATTAAGCCCTTAATTAAGCTTAAATTAAGCCTTAATTTAGGCCTTAAATTAAGCCCCCCCCCCCTTCTCGTCAACTTCGATTACAACATTTTAGCACATGCAATTTAAGCTCATTTAAGGGGGCTTAATTAAGCCCATAATTAAGCTTGAATTAAGCCTTAATTTAGACCATAAATTAAGCCCCCCTCTTTAGGGGACCTGAGGCCTAATTCGCCTAATTTGAGCCTAATTATATTAAGTCCTAATTCGCCTAATTAGGCGCCTAAGCCGATTTAAGGCCCACTGGGGTGTGCTCTCGAGCAATTAAAGCAAATGAATGAATGATACACCAGGAAGTCGCAGCTGTAGTCATAATCAATTGTTTGATTTTCCTATTCCCGTATTAGCACTATTGTATTATTAACTTCGTAATTAAAAAAAACACCAACCCCCGCAATTCCCATGGGCACTTACGTGCTTTGTTACGTAAATTAGAAGATTCTTGAAGTATCAAGAAAGTGCATCGCGCCATGAAGCTAGAGTCGCGGGTCGCATGGCAGTTGTTGAATGAAAAAGTGATATCCGCAGTGCCAGTGAGCGGTGGTCTCTCATAATTCATAGAGCCGCACAACGTAACAACCACCCCGCAAGCGCAAGTTAAGGGTATTGACCCACGTGCGCTACCCGCATATAAGCGTACTATCAAATTCTGGTTCTGACAGAGGCCGCGAGTGCATTCATGCCGCTGAGTCCTCCACTGTTCGTCGAATGTCTCGAAGACTCCATGGAAGCTGCCTGTTCGTCGCATAACGCCCAGTGCGCCTGTTAGCCCCGGCAGCATTTGTAGCAATACATCCTGGGGATAGATTCCCATTGAGTTTAAAGAATTAGCTCTAGTCAAATTGCTCCTAGGTCTAAACATAATGTCTAAATGGCAGTTCAGCAGTGGGCTCATAAGGTGCAAGATACAGAAACATTACCGTGCTCTCGAACCTCGCATTGATGATGTGGCAAACAAGTTCTAGAAAAAATAAACACATAGACCTGTTCAAATTTTTGCAATTATTTCTGGGAACTCGCCTCCGGTTGACTGCAATGGAGATGCCAATGCTCGTGCAACCTTGTTCATGCGGGCTTCGGCGCGGACTTAGACCACGAATGCATTCTAGCGCTAAGATCATCGGTAACAAGGCATCTATAATCCGAATAAGGTGATTATCAGCAATACATTTGCCACCATAAATTGACTTTGGAAGCGGCTTTACTGGGCTCAATCTAGCATTTTTTGCGGAGCTCTAGACGTCTGGAGCTCATTTTCTTGCTATGCATTTTGTGTTCTAGTGGATAAAATTATATTAGATATTAAGACTATTCCATTTAAAACCAGAGCTAGACATTTTAAGCATATTTGATTGCGCTTAAGAGGTGCTTATAAAGGCCGTTTTTTTATAATTCCTCGCCTGCTTACCTCTTTCCAACCCCCATAAATACTATCGAAAGCCTTAAATAGTGCATAGGAAGCCGTTGAAATTTTCGATTTCTGGGTCCGTCGGGGCAAAATTTCTTAACGTGGGTGTTTCTTAATGCACGGAACTGCCAGTAGGCGGAAATAGTTTCACTAAAACCGGGGGGAACTAAATTCCGTGCACGCCATTTCAGCGTACACCTCCGATTCGTCTTTGTCGCCGTTCGCGTATATCGTCCAACTTTTGACCTCAGATGGGTGCTCCACGTCGTCCTCTACACTTTTACACCAGCTCGCGGCATTGTTAGCATCTTTGTCGCTCAATGGACTAAACATCCACTTTTTGGTCTTGCTGAATCGCAGCCACTTCTCCGGATCACCTTGCTTTTGGAAAAGAAGTTGGCCGTTGTACACTTCAA
>Ga0307931_1002206_pt1 | contig 12556 bp, 12 predicted proteins | sample OrgLakmetageno47_FD_201816 | JGI IMG/M metagenome (GOLD analysis project Ga0307931, IMG submission 201816) | Saline water microbial communities from Organic Lake, Antarctica - #47 | ecosystem: Environmental > Aquatic > Non-marine Saline and Alkaline > Saline | place: Antarctica: Organic Lake... | reverse complement strand
ACACATGTGGTTGACAAGCTTGTTTGGAGAGGAAGCACCGTGTGACCTCTCTACCAAATGTTGTAGCTGAGTATTCATGTGTGAGCCCTGGGGTGGAGCACGCTCGCGCATTTTTTGAAATTCTGTTTTTCCGTAGCGTGCCTTCGAGGGGTGCCAAGTGCAAGAAGAACTTATTGCTTTGATTATTTATTGCGCCTGTTTTCACTTCCAAGAGTTGGAGAGTCAAAAGAGGAGCTGAGAGTACGCTCGAAAGTTGTGAGGAATTGAGAAACATGGTTTGAAATAGAGTTTTTCTGTTGGAAGTGCACAATTCTCGTTCGTTGTCTGAATCGTGTCGGATGCGAATTCTGAGACTTGTCTCGAAATCGCAAAGGTCATGTTTCGGCGGATTCGTGTTGTCAGATTTGTTATCTGAGCCCGAGAATGCCTTGAATTTCAAATTTAAGCTTTTGCCCTTTTTGGCTTTCTTTCTCAGGCGTGAGCACTTCTACATGTGCTTTATTACCCCTCACACACTCACGTGTTTGCCACCTACTCATCTACTCTTCCACCTCTCATTTCCATGTATTTCTCATCCTCATGTTCTCCCCTCGTTTTGCTACTATGGTGTGTGCCTCCCTCTTTCTCTATGGTAAGTGGGGCGTCACTGCACTCATTGGGGCCTCGGCCAGAGGTCACACCGCAATTGTGCAGCTGTTGTTGGAAGCGGGGGCTGACAAGGAGGCCAAGAGCAAGGTAAGAAAAAAAAGAGAGAATTACACACAGAGACACATGTGATTGACAAGATGGTTTGAAGGGGGAAGCACCATGTGGCCTCTCTTCACCACCGTTGTAGCTGTGGTTAGTACATGTACACCCTGGGGCGGAGCGTGCTCGTGCAATTTTTTTTTAATTTTTAATTTTTTCCGTTGTGAGGGAGCCCATCAAGGGGGTTCAAATGCGAAGAGAACTTGTAATTTCTTTCTTTCTTTTTTGTGTGTGACACGTTCTTCTTTCTCTCGAAAGAGCACTGAGAGCCAAAAGAAGATCTGAGTGTGCACTCGAGAGTTTTGAAAAAAGTTGATTTAAGATGAAAATAATTGTTGCTAGTTCACAAGTCTCACTCCTTGTCTGAATCGTGTCGGATTTGAATTTTGAGACATGTTTCGAAATCGCAAAGGGAATTTTTTTTTCGGCGGGAAAGTGTTGTCAGTTCTTTTTATCTGAGCTCGGGAACACCTTGAAATTGAAATTCGAGTTTTTGCCTTTTTTGGGCTGTGTGCCTTGGTGAGCGCGCATACATGTAGTTTACGCTTTTGGCACGATCCGACACACGCATGGGTACCGACAACTCATCTTTTTATTCATTTCTCACTCACCTCTTCCTCTTCCTCTCTCCTTGTGTTCTCCCTCGTTTTCTTCCTTTTTTTCTCTTTTCGCTATGGTGTGCCTGCCTCTCTCTGTGCATTGCTGCCATATGCGCATACATATAGGATAGCAAAACGGCCCTGGACTACGCCAAAGATTGTCGCCGGGCGGATTGCCGCGTGAAATTGGTAGCCCTTCTTGAGTGATGAGAAGGAAGATGCGATGTTGCCTCATGGTAGAAGGAGAAGCAATTGTCTCGTCTCGAATTCCCGGTATGATTGTTGTTCCTTCTCATGCTCTCTCCCTCTTTTTCTTTTGCGCTCTCTCCATATGCGCAATTACCCTTGAATGAAATTCATGTAATACCTAGATATTACTTTTATGTCTTTTTCAAAATGATCTCTTTCTTCTTGTTGCCTTCTTTTTCATGCTTTCAGATGAAGCCAACTTCTAACAAAAATCGAGTGACAATGAAAAAAGAGCGAGCGCGAAAGTGAGAAAAGGAAGAGGAGCTCTGGCCCTCAGCGATAGAAGCAGTAAATAAACAAAGAAAGAAACGAGGACTGGCGAAATCAAGGCGCCAAGTTACTTTCAGGGCGGTTTTACCGCCCTGGTGTGTGCAAGATGAACCTGACGATGGAGATTTGAGAAATCGAGTCTACTGCGTGCCCGACTTCCTAAAAGCTGGTTTGAGCTCCTGGTGATAGAAATCTATCGATGAGTATTAAGTATCGGTTTGAGGGGCGGTCTAAAGGGTATGCCCGAGAGATTTAGTCTAGCGCCGTTATGCGCGGGTCACTCACATTCCACGAGGGGAGGACGACAAAGATCGCTATTGGCCGTTTGTCGTTCATCATTTGTTGTTCATCGGAAGATGTTACAGGGAGGCTCTGATCCCCTGTATATGCCGTACATCGCCGCCCGTTGAGAAGTCTATTGCTTTAGTTGTTTAGTCCGCTCCCAATGCGGATCCGTCTGCGTTGTGCACTCGAAGAACTGCTAGGGCGCACCCTCCAGGCGCAGCAACTAATCGCTTTTCAGCACTCCCACTCGCACTTGTAGTCTCTAATTGTTCACTTGTATGTGTCGTAATTTCGTCGAAGTCTTTGATTTTGATTTGACAAGTTCAGGTGCCCGCGCGATGCACGGTTTTGGGACAGAAGTACATTATACATTGAGGAAGTTTAATTGATATGATGATATACTTACCCCTCGAAGGGAGGACTGCTGTTGGCGGCTTTACAGGGGAAGGGTGCCATTTAGGCGGCATCATCGGCATCATAGGAATTCCCTATTTACCATCATAAGCAATTTTGTTGACGCGTTAATGATTAATATGAAAATTTGACACACCCTTTGTAATTGAGAAGGGATTTGAATAGAAATCAATACAAATGCTGACAAATGCAGCGTGGTCACGTAGCCAAGATGTCTATTTCTTGATGTTCCAGTGTTCTCGTTGGCGTCCCTTCGATTTCGTTGTTCAGAGGATGCTAGTGTGAATATCATCAAGTCTTCGTGAACGGGCGCTCTCTGCATTTGACTCTCGGCTTCGCGCATTGTTTTACTCTCATTCGAGTGGTTTTTGTTGCACACTTTCCTGTTAAGCTTTTTACAGCAAAGAATCACGGCGCAGGATATCCCCTCTCTCGCAGTCTACCGCGTCAATCTCATTTCATAGTTCGCGACGACGGTCATTTGTTTTATTCTGCTCCTCTCCTCCATGGAGGATTGATTTATTTTGGCGGCAGCTACAAGCATTGTCAGCACTATCCTGCCGATCACTAGCGCGGAACCTGCACTCTTCGGGGTATACGCAGCCGACTTGCTCTCGAGGTGGAGGGCCTTGCGAGGGTTTCGAAATACGCTGGAGGACGACCACGACTAGCGTCCGTGGCGTTTGATGGAGGATTTATGGGTTTAGCTCTATGATAGGGAGGGACCGCTAGGCCACAAGCGGCCCGCTTGCATGTTGTTGTTTGTATTTTTGAGGGGGGGCTTTTCTATTCACTGCCACTCCGCGGACGAGGAAGGAGTTCCTGTGATCGGTATCAAAATCAACCAAGGACGAATCTCTTACAGCCAAAACTCCAAAATCGAAGTTCCACGAGACCAAATTCAACTTCAAAATCCTCCAGCACCTCTAGCTCTAACACGTCAACGACGAGGTGACAACCCACGCTAACTTCCACAAATTCTACAAGAGCACAGCGCAATAACATACATATACCTCCATATTCGTACATTTTCCATACAACTCACATGCGAACGACAAGTCATAAAGCACTCCTTCTCTGCTTTTTCTTCCGTACATACGATGCATCAATTCATAATTAACACTATTAATATTGGTTACCTTCTAGCCAATACTCGCCTAATACTCATTATAAAAGCTAAGCAGACCACATTGTTCCGTATAGACCGTCGAAGTAGCTATAATTACCAGAGAATTTACTACAGCCAGGGACTAGTAGCTAGGGTAGCGCTCCAGATAGCCTGATGTCGACGAAATTACTGTCGTAGAAATCGCCAAAAAACACCGCACACAACAAAAAAACACAACATGATCATTTGGGGAGCTTTCAGGGCACAGAAGATCATGCGCACGGCCGCAGATAAGTAGGGAATTGGTGCGACTCTTCTTTGAAATTATAGCAATAATGGTCTCGGCTAGCTTTTCTTATTGTATCGTTTTGAAAAGCTCCACGCCGTTCAAATGGTGCATCGACCGTGCCCACTTTCCACACCCTCGACAGGCAAGACAATGATGCGGCCGTGCTTGCACGAGGAGAAGTTCTAGCCTGCTTTGTGGGCATACCTTTTCTAGTGGCGTATCAAAATATCCCTGAGCAGTGCTAGGGCGCTATAGACATCTATGTCTCACTTCAATTATCTTCTCAAGCTGGAGGACTCGAAGGAGGTGTTTATTTACATGCAGACGGCGGGCATGGCGCCTTGCAAGAGCTTCGAAAATTCAAACATATGATTTCGAGATAATCTTCGACAATTCTCATTCTCAAATCGGGTTGCTTTATCTAGAGCTACCTCAAAATTCTCGGATCAGCAAGTGGCAACTCCAACTGCCACTGCTATCTCCAAGTCCCCGTGCGGCACCTGCTACTCCTGCTGCTGCTGCAACAGTGCGCTCACCGCCCTGCGGAAGCAGACGCAGCACACCGTCTTCGTCATCTATTGTGCGCATACCTATCGTCGGTTTTGTCTGTATCGTTGTGTTCAAAAGGCGATTTTACATGAGAAATCCGGGGTACCTCAATCAACTTTGAACTGCCATAACTCAGCTAGGCCGCTGTTACCAGAGCCGAAAATTAGCGCAAAATGCTTCCCTGCTACCCTACTTTACGGTAACAGAGTCGTTTTGGGGATACAAAAAATCATCCCGAGACCCCTTTCAGTACGCAACCAGTACAGTACAGATGGAGCACACCATGAAAACAGGAAAAAAATGTATCCATCAAGAAGCTACACCGGCACAGGCTTTCGGCGACCTGACTGCGCAGTGGACTAGCGTTTAAGTGATAGAATGAGTATAAATGGAGCATAACCATGGATAAGCAATGCTCTAGCGCGGGTATCTTCGCTTTATTCTATATTTAGACTGCTGCGTTTTACTTTCACCATATTTCCGTCCAGCCCCAAGCCCGCTAGCCTGAGATCGAAACCTTAGACCTAGCTGATGGTTAGGTCGCACTTCTCTTCTAGAAATTATTTTTTTCGTAATATGCAATGATCAGCGCAAAAGCTCAGCATCCTGCAGAAGATATGCGTTATTATGTTAACCAATATCTCAACCCATCATCATCCTCGTCCTTCTCCTGCTCAACCTCCACTTCCTTTGTTGGTGCGCGCAGCAAGACCAACGCGCTCGACGTGAAAATTGGATGACCTAGGATGCAATCAATACAAACTAAGAAATTGCAAGCAGGCATCTGCGATTAGCTGAATTATACTCTGTACCATGGCTTACAAAAGAGGGCCGATGACTAAATGTTCCGCCAGTTCGACGCGCTCGATCATCTGGAACCTAGTACCTCCTTGGATAAAAAAGTTTGCACAATGCTGCGAGCTGCTTCCAACTTTAAGCTACTATCGTGACAAATTACCAGCTGACAGTGTAGCAATGCATCACGATTGACACCGTGTTGAAAGTTTTTGTTGGCTATTGAGGAGTAAGCTAGCCAGCTCGATACCTACTTGGGCGGCCTTGAGCTCGGCAGAGAAGACGCCATCAAGAAAAGAGAGTAGGGCGCAATAGGGTGCATGAATAATATGTATCCCTGATGTCATGATCACCGAGTGCTAGTCATCGTGCTGTCCTGAGGGGTTATCATGGAGGGTGCACTTAAGTGGTGAAAGTGGAAAGTGGACGACTATGTGGAAAATACAAGGAAGATGGGCTACCCACTACTGTGTTTATTACGGCATCTGGACTAACTCAAAGACCGCATTGATCGCATAAGAGTATTCTGATAGGAAAAATTTCTTAAATTTCTCTTTCACAGCGAGTGGCTCATTTTTGGTCTCGGCGTTTCGTATGCGTTGTGGGGCGGAGCGGTGACGCGGGTTTGAAGGAGCCGATAGGAAGCAACGAGTTAACAGCTTAGCGGGTCATGATCGATTATTTTGATGACTGGATTTTGACGGAAGCTTCTTGGTACGTGGACTTGGCACATGAAGGGCTGAATAGTTGAAGTTTTTGCAGAAGGCGGGATGCCGAGAACCCAACACGGTCATGTCGGCAGTTTTTGTTTATGAATAGCCTATGCAGTAAGCAGCAGGTGTTCAATGTACAATTAAAAAGTTCGACTTCGAGCTACTATAAGATAAGGCCCACTTTCTATTCATTCTGCTATAAGAAGCGCAGTTGTGATTATTCGCATGTACACTCAGAACTGCTGTGGCTGGGGAAATATGGTACTGCCCTGATGCCCTGCCTTGATTTTTAAATGCAAAAAGCGGCGCGTTTAGAAATATTTCGCCGAGAGAAGCGCACTCCACGAATTACGAAGCGCGTGCGTATCGATATAGGCGACTTTTGCATAAATTTCTTTTATCAGACCATAGTGTTTCGCTTTTTGGGATTTCGCCTCTGACCGAATTTGAGAGATGCATAGACTATATCAACGTTCGGGCCTTTGGCGGAAGAATTATGATTTTGGCTCCATGATAAGGAGTGCTAGGCCATAGGCGGCTCGCTAGCATTCTGCTGTTTGTTTTGGGAAGAGCGCAGGGCTCCTTTATGATGGAGTTCATCTGATTCCCCTCCCCTCTAATGAATCATAATACCTCCCGTGGCATTGGCTCCTGCGTTATTTCGAGTTGCACTGAGTATTCGTTCGACTTCGACTCTAAAGAACTGCGAGATCCATCGGCAAACCTCACACCTTAAAACCTACATGTATACTAATTATCCGCACTGAGCTCGCCATCCCTCTTTAGCTCTAACTTTTACACCGTGGACTCTCCGTTCTCTCTGGAGTTCACCTCTATACCTCTATTCTAACCCCTGAATTCTCATAATTTTGGCGCAGCCACCCCGCTAGGAGCCTAGTTCGTTGGTGGTGTCCGCCCTTTTTTCGTACTGTACCACAGTACTAAGTTGTTAGTAGCCTTTCTAACCCTAAGTTACCTACTGGTTTGGCCCGCAGGCTAGATCAATGAAGACAAGCTCAATGAAACTGTCGCGATGTGGAATGTGGCTAGCGTAGTTCTACGCAACTATTTTGCTAAGTGAAATCCTAGGCTTAGTACAGATACAGGTACAGGATTATGATCCAATTAACAAGGTCATGGACTAGTCTTTGCCTCCTCACCGCGCTGCAAGGACTTGCTATTTTTCTGTTTGCATCGGGTTTCTTCCTCACGCGCCTAGAGCTACCCAATGCTTCACCTTGTGATCCATTGTCCTTGCTCAAAGCTATCAACGCGACCAACCTCTGGGTGGGCCGCCGTGGTGGCAACCATGGTGAAGTAGCTGGCTGTTGGGGGCCACGCTACTATGCCCGCGTAGTCGTGCTGCTTGTAGATGGCCTGCGATATGATTTCGTTGCTCCCACAGCTAGCACGCCGCCTCCCCCTTCTACGCCTCGTACTGAAGCTTGCAATCCCAAGCCCAAAAACAGTGAAGATCAAAACACGGTGGTCAACGCATCGAAGCCACCGAATTCGCTTCCACCACTGCCGCTTTATCTTGACCGCATGCCAACAGTGAAAGCACTCTTGGATCAGGATCCTACGCGAGCGCGACTCGCCGTCTTCGAGGCAGATCCGCCAACGGTGCGGATGCTCATCACTGAATTTGCTTGCATCAACATAAGCTTACGTGTGTGCTTCTACTTTGTCTCCGTATACAAAGCCCCACTGTTTACACCTTTGGACTGAAGAAGCACCGTTTCATTGGCCGTTGATTTATATTGAACATACTTTTTTTTTGTAATCAGACGACGTCCCAGCGGCTGAAAGGTCTCACCACAGGCGGCATGCCCACGTTTCTTGACCTTCGGAAGAACTTCAACTCTCCGGTGAGAGGTGGTGTGAGTGTGTCAGCAGATCATAAGAATTTTTCTACTGTTATTGAAGGGCGAAAGCGGCATGCTTCGTATGCGTTTCTGTCATAGTTTCTTACTATACTACGCTAATATTGGCATTTTAGGCTGTGTCGGAAGACAGCTGGATAAATCAATTGAATGCTGCCGCAGCCCGAGCCGCTCGTGATTCTAACGATTCCACCGACAGCTCCACCCAGGCTAACCACCACAAAGGTAGTGAGAACTCGCGTCGCTGGGGTTGGGACGCGCTGCTGCTCGGTGACGACACGTGGACCTCCCTGTACCCAAACCATTTCGACGCCAAAGCGTCCATGCCAATGAGCTCCTTCGACACCCGTGACTTGCATACAGTCGATGACGCCGTGAGTTCACGTCTCGGCCCTGCGGTTGATGCGGCCATGAAGCAAGAAGGAAGTGGCGCGTCTCCTTTCGCGCAAGACTCCGATGCTGCTGCTGCTAACCCTGTGCCTCCAAAGGGCATCTCTCCACCAATTTCTGATTCTTGGGCAGTACTGATTGCACACTTTCTTGGCGTTGACCACGGTAAGCTATGCTGCCGCCTAGTTTGTCCATGAGGTTATTCTATTGTTGCCCCTTCTTCACATAATAATTGCTTTCTTTAAACTTGATGAACTTTACAAATGCATGCGTCAGTGGGCCATACGCATCGGGCAGACCACCCAGTTATGGCCGCAAAGCTCACGCAGATGGACGAGATTCTCCGAAGCACAGTAGTACGGTTGGAAGCAGTTTCTCTTGCTTCGACCTCTCTTCGACACACCACAAGGAGGAGTAGTAATAGCACGTCTAGGAATGTCATCGATAGCACTGATCGGTGTAACATGAGTGCCGGCAAGAATACCAAAAACGACGAAGTCACCAATCCTTTAGACGAAGGTGTTTATCGAACAAAAGAAGAGACAAACAATGATGGCCCGAGCTTGGTACTTATGTTTGGCGATCACGGCATGACGGATGCTGGTAACCATGGGGGCGCGACAGCGGCTGAAACGCACGCAGGCTTCTTTGCCTGGGAAGTAAGACCAGACCCAATGAAGGTACATGCAGACGCGCACTTGGAATTTGAGGACGCTAACAGCAACAAAGGCCATGATAGCGATAGTTATAACGCCAGTCGACTCTTAAGTACGCTGAGACGTCACTCTTCCTTTGCGTCGAAGACTTGGAACGATGCTGATGGGTGGGGAGACAGTTGCAATACTACATCAAATGCTGATGCTCGACGAGCCATCCTAGCGCAGGTACAGTTGCTATATATTTTTGGGTACATCGTGCTATCAACGCTTTTGTAGGTTCTAATCGTATGGCACATCCTATCACTATTCTACGCAATGACAATAGGTGGATATAGTGCCATCCCTCTCACTACTATTGGGTTTACCGGTGCCTGCTTCTTCGCTCGGTGGCGTATGGCCGGAGCTCTTTACGCTGCCTGCAGTTCAAGCCAAATTTCAAGACCACTTTTATCACACGAATTGTAATGCTTCAACGCCAAATTTAAAATCAACTTATTCTTTTTCTTCGACTGCGTCCCTGAACGCGAGCGTCAAGGATAATATTAGTGAAGCCAGACCCTTGCGAGTGCCGTGGAGCCAACACCCGTTATCTCAGGCACTGCTGGTGAATGCAGCGCAAGTTTGGGCTTATCTGTTTGCATATGACGCTGCGTCAATGGGCTTTCCAGAAGGTGTGCTAGCGCCTCTCGAACAACAGCTACATGTCGCTTTAGACGCTCATCAGAGACTCGCGGCGGCTGAAGCTGCATATGGAGAGGCAGAGGAGAAACACGGCAAATTGGATAAGGAAGAACAAACACGAGCCAACGAAAGAGCAGAAAAGGACGCTGAATCTCTGTGGTTGGCATACCGTGCATTTTTAGGGGCTGCACTTGCGCTCGGACGAAGGCTTTTTACGAGGTACACATCTTCTGTGGTTTTATTGACATGAAAGCATGAAATGGCGACCTGCCTCAAATTGTAACAGGTGTCTATTGTTGACTCGCTTATTTTCTGCTTATTTCTTGATTCAGATTTGATGGGTCGCTCATGGCTTCAGGCCTCATGATTTTATCTGCTGCAGTTGTTGCTGCCGTTATTTTGTTATTTCGCGCCCTTTATCGATTAGTTGTGCCGTCATCCGTCAAGTCTGTTCAAGAAATTGGACAACTATCTGTGGCAGTAACAGACATATCTACTTCGTCTTTATGGTTCTTTAGTAATTTACAGCCGCCTATTACAGAAATTGTGGCCATTGCCAAATCGGTGATTATACCAGTAGGTTGTTGCCTGCTGCATACTAGTGGTCGTTTTGCGAACAGCTTTGTGGAGCGCGAAGCTGTGGTGCTTTGTTTCCTCAACGGTACTGCAGCATTAGCCATTGGATTATATTTAAGTGCTGGTGAAGGAGTATCGCACATATCGAAGTCTACTTCAGGACCATTCAAGCCTAGATTTTCTGCAGTTGTATGGGGTTTAGTCGCAGCAGGAGCAGTGCGTTTGACTGCACCAGGGGTTGCCCTCCGTGCTTCGTCAGGTTTTGATCCAATGCTCACTGACTCGAGCGCGCGAGTATCGTGCGACGCAGATGCGACGGAGGAAATTGGGAGCCACAGTAAGCATTGTTTATCACAAGATTCCTCGACAGATGGAGCACCTTTTCTGTGGCTGCTCTGGTGTAGCTGTGGAGCATTGGTAATACTGAGCGCCTTGTGCGACAATTATCTTAGTGATGTTGGTGCGGCGACTAAGGGTGTGATGTCGAAGGTAGATGGGGCAGTTGGGAATAATGGCGAGACGGAAGTCGAATCAAGAAGACAGCAATATGCCCAAGGGCGAATCCGATGGGCTGCCACGATGAGGAAGTTTGCGTATTTCTTATTGTGGTTCATAGTGGGATGCCATTGGCAACTTGAACGAGACCATGCTTTGCAGACATTGGCTGGTGAAAGTGGCGATGGTTCTAGATGGGGCACACGGCTTCACCACCTATTACTCCAACGAGAAGTGCGCTTGGTGCTGCCACGCGCTGTGTTTGCTCTTGCTACGCTTCTCGCTGCATCTGTATTTTCCATTAACCACTCAGCCAATACCGCATTTGAAAAGGGTGTGACCATTGTGGTGTGGCGCTTGCATCGTTGCGCACTTGTTGGCCTCGCTTTCTTGCCGTTTTGGACTCTTTTACTGGGGCCGAGCGGACCAAGTTGTGCAACTGCCCTCTTAATCCATGCCATCGCTGTCCTTAAACTCACTGCTGCCTTTGCGGCATCATCACTATTGGCAACTGCACATTACTCCAGGGCTGTAGCTCAGGCAGGTGGTGTGATCTGTGCTGCGGCGCTCTGTCGATTGGGCGCTCGGCACACCTTCCATGGATCTGGGCATGGCAATACATTCAGCGATCTCCAGTGAGTTTGCGCACTCCGATTCGTAAAAAATGTGAGAGGGAAATACTTCTTGAGCTAAGTCTTTTCTAAAGCTGTCCTCGATTTAGCTTGTTGCAAAGAATTTCTTTTGAATGTTTTTCTTGTCTGGGTATCATTTTACAGGCTGGGCTCTGCATTTGTTGGGTTTGACAACTTTTGGGCACCACGCGCAGGCTTCTTGCTCTTCATCAACACCGTAGGGGCTGAGGTGCTTTGGACTGCTAATGTATTGCCAGCTGCTCTCGCTGCTGTTGTACTTTCTACGGCTAATAGCTCTCAGGTTCCTCCGTTTCATGTCGACCGCGGGCCCTCTTCACCTGCGGCAGCTAAAACCAAGGCAGAGATAGCAACAGCTGTTGCAGGATCGGCTGCTGGCACTGTTGCTGCTGCATCGGCTGTCGTCGAAATTGGGTTGTATGCGTCCGCGGTGTTGCAGGCAATTGATGGGTTAGCTACTGTCATGGCTGTGGCTGTGCACCGTCGTCATCTTATGGTTCGTGATTGATTCAAGCACAGTTACGAGTAGAAACGAGAGGCATCGTATCGTGTAATAAGTCCGATGAAATCAAATGGTCGACTTATGAATTACCAACTTGTGCGATTTGACCTTTTCAGGTGTGGGCTATCTTCGCTCCAAAGCTCGTGCTCGACGCAGCACTGCACGCTGCTCATGCTTCAGCCCTTCTCTTTTCGGCCTGGCCGTGTTCTATTTCTATCGATATTAAAAATAATTGATGTCTTCGTTGCTGCCTTAACAAATTTATGATAGTAATATGAAACAGGGCCATGCCTTTCACAAGCGCACGTTGCTCTGCTTCAAAAATAAATTATTGCCCGTAGTTCGGTTCATTACTCGAACAATTGCCTTTATGGCTTTTATAATTCATAAAGGGCACCCTGCAATTAGAAAGGAATTCTACTAGTTTTTTGGCCCTTGCCATATTACCCTAGGTTAGGATTCACGCCGTGAATCACGGGGAAAATGAAAACTGCACCAATCAACGTAAATGACGTCACGTGAATCTGCTCATATTATAGTGACGTCACCATGGAATCTATACGAATCTTTCGAGTGCAATAGCAAACTAACTATATCCATTTGAACGGCGCCCATGGCGGCAAAGAGTACCAGTGCCCTTTGGAAAGAAACCACGCCCCTTTCGAGGGATGTGGCAAAACCAGGGCAAGTAGCTTACACAAG
>Ga0307931_1002205_pt1 | contig 12562 bp, 8 predicted proteins | sample OrgLakmetageno47_FD_201816 | JGI IMG/M metagenome (GOLD analysis project Ga0307931, IMG submission 201816) | Saline water microbial communities from Organic Lake, Antarctica - #47 | ecosystem: Environmental > Aquatic > Non-marine Saline and Alkaline > Saline | place: Antarctica: Organic Lake... | reverse complement strand
TTAGTATGCTGTCAGGGTTGCGATTCACGTACCCGCGGGAATCACGCGCGAGGCCTTAAAAATTCACTTCACGCGGTATTTACGCGGTATTTACGTGGGAATCACGTGCGGTATATATACGGTAACACCCTCAAATATACGGTAAATACGGGGGATTCGGTGTTCTTTTTGGTGGTGGGGGGTCGTCGTGTCTTCAAGTTTCGTGTGTGGTGCGCTTGCCTTTCTCATTATTCTCTCTTTCTCTCTTCGCGCCCTTTCCTCCCGCCTTGTGCGTGCGCCTTCAGCTGCAGTGTTCATCGCCATGGACCATGGTTGTGCGCATACAGACAAGTGCGAAATGTTACTGAAAATTTCGAGGAGATTCCATGATGACGTCACTCTATTCTGAGCCGATTCCCGTGACGGAAATCACGTCTGATTGGTGAAAATTTCACTTTCCGCGTGATTCCCGCGTAATTACGTGCGTGAATCTTAACCTAGCTGACAGTTACGGACGAAAAAAAATCGTTGAGTACAGGGCCACCTAACCCTAAGTACAACATGTACAGTACGTATGTAACGTTACCCAGATAAGAATGCGATGTTGTCAGAGTGACGGACACAATTCAGAGCGAGCACTTTTCTGCCGATGTCAGTACTAAACATCAAACTACGTTGATCTATTTTGCATTTCACATTTCACGGAATTATTGCACATTTATAATTAATATTACATCGAATTCGAAATAAAGGTTCCACACGAGTTGTGGACCTTCAAGTGATCATTTGTTTTTGAATCTTCAGGCCGAAAAAGAGGAGGGCATATATGCGTCGCTAGAGTTCCATCAAAGTGCAACTCCAAAAATAGTTAATATGCAACTAATTGTCCGGTTTTCGTTCCAAACAACGTGAGCGGCTGCATCTGTGCTGGCATTCCAATGCGCCCTGCAGGAAGAGAAGAGAGGGCATACAAACGTGAAGTAAGTATTGCATTAGAGTATTGATGGTCGTAGGTTTGGTCTAGACTTACGTTGCAGTCGCATTAATGCCTGCGCCCTTTTTCTCAAGGATAACGCACGCCACAGCATATTTGAAATTGCTAGACAAGCGAAAAAGTTCCTCGACAGCTATTTTCGATATTTCATCCGTCCATGCCGCTACCCTAGAAGCTTCATAGACCTGATTTGTGCCATCAAAGTAACGTCTTTAGAATTTGTTGTAGTGGCCAGCAACAGAAAGTGGTCCTAACAGCCGTACTAGTGGTCGCTTACAAAGCACAAGCTCAGAAAAGTGCCTCACCTGCTGCGCTAGCACACTGTTGATCGAGTGCATCGCAATCTTTTCAGCAGGGGCCTTCAGCTCATTGAAGTCAAAAACGCTAGCCATGCTGTGAATTCTAAATTCTTACTGGTGGCCAACGTTTGAATTTATCGTGTGTTTTCAGTGGCTACTTGTTGAGACTCAATGATACAATTTTGATCAACGAGCCAGTTATCTGACTCACCTACTCTATAAGAAAGCGATATACGCTGTCGCTCATAAGGATAGTATAAATCTGCACCTAAGAAACAGCGCAGCTGTTGAGCGCCGCACGAACTTGGGAGCAGTAGAGCAGTACCTGCATGCAGCAGTGCAGTAGTAGCTACAGTGTAGTAATAGAAACAAAATCTCGAAAAGAGAAACAGAGACCGAACAACCATGCACTAATATAGTATACACGTGTCCTGTACATGGACACAGAGTGGAGCACAGTTCGCGAGCAAGGACCGCCGAAATTCCGGCCGGATTTTTTTCCGGAAATAACCCCTCAAACCGGAACCGGATTTTCTCCGGAAATGACTTAATTCCTGACGCCTGAACCCTCCTTTTAGCGCCACGAAGGGCGCAAAGCGCGGATTTTTGCCAATTATTACAAGTGTCAAATTTTAAAAAAAATCATGCCCTTATCTCTATCCATTCGTGCGGTGCTCGAACGCGCCCAAAGGCGCGGATTTCGATATTAGATTATAAGATTTCATCTTTAGGTTGTTTCTGTGTTGAAATGGCCTTCATTTCGGTGATTTTCAGCCAATAAGAAGCCAATTTCGATACCCGGATTTTCCCGGAAATTACCACTTTCGACCCGGATACCCGGATCCGGAAATAAGTACTTCGGCACCCGGAATTTCGGCGGTCCTTGTTCGCGAGTACGTGTGTGTGTAAAATGGCGAATTAAATCGAATCGCTGAAGCTGAAACGCCTAAGGTGCTCCTTACATAAGAATATCAATTGGCTTGGCACACTTGCTACATCGCTAGTTCATTGTACCTCCACCTAGGTTCCTGTCCAGGACGATTCGAGGCAGATTTTTGTCTTCATTCGCAGCAGCGCAGTTTCCCTGAAATGGATGGCCTCTTGCCAAATACTGGTGATGGTGCTAGTACGCCGAGGCCTCTGGGGCGCGAGGATGAAGACGAATTGCAGTTAGACTGTTACCCGTACACTTTCTCGCCTTTACTCCTATTCGCCCAGAGCGACTACTTCGACAAAGGATTTTCGAATTACAACTCTGTGGCACAATTTTTCTCGAGTGCCCTGCGCGATGTTGACATGCTTGGAAACGTGCTATTCGAGCGCAAGAACATGCTTTACGAGGAACTCCTTGAGCATGTTCTCACGAATAAAATGCTGGTGACCTGCTGCATCGATGAGCATTTTACGGCGTTTCAAATTTTGGAAAATGGCTCAGCACTGTATTACGATCCTTTAGGAAGCCTGAAGCTGGCACCAAGTGGAGATTGTTGCAAGAAATTCGTCAGTTTCCTTTTGCTCAAGTGCAATTATGGTAACAATCAGCATTTAACTGACAACAAAAGCCATTATACGGGCCCAGATAGCAATTCCACCCGCCGCATGATTTTCAATCTTTTCCGGGATATCAACAAGATGGGCCCGGTTGAGTCGCTTTACGGATTACGGTTGAACCCGGTGGCATTGAATCTAGACCGCTACGTGCTTATAAACCGGGAACAGAGCCCGCAGTCAATGTCGGCACAGCTAACTGGGAATACGTGCTACTTTCAGACTTACCTATTTGGCGTACTTTGCAAAATAGGCGCCCCTTCGCTCTCAGGCAATGGTGGGGTCTGCATTCAAAACATAGACAAACTTGTCGAAACGACTGCAACTATCAGCCGGTTCTTGCTAGAGTTTTTCGTTGAAGAATGCAAGGAAGGAGAAGCAGGCATGACAGATGGCGTAATGCGTCCGCTTACGAATAGCAACTTCGTCATTGATTTTCACCGTTACAGGGAGGCTCCATATTTTGCTTTGTTCGAGCGATACTTGCGCACCCTAAAGCGGCCAGTCCCTGATTATGAGCTTCAGTATAGCAAAGTTCTGAACTACTTTACCTCTGTGAAAGTACTGCACGGCTACAGCAAGTTTACTTTGACTGGGGCGATGTCGTCGACTCTGAACACTAAGGCTCTTCAGCCCGTGAACGGAACTGATGATGCTCGCCACAAACTCGCGCAGGCGAACTATTACAAGTATCGACCCGCTAATCTCATGTTCGGGTTCAATGCTGGCATCATGCATCAGCTCACGAGCTTTTCAAACTTCAACGCGTTACGAAAGAACCAGCTTCTGGCTTTTATGGAGCAGATTGGACCTATCGTAAGCAGGAGTCCATCTGGTGGTGGCGAGACAACTAGCAAATATCGCGACTACTACTTCATGGCGCAATTTGAAGTAGCTCAATCTGACCTTGTGGATCTTCACCACTACACGTACGCCATAGACATGGTTTCCATGGCGTATGCCGCGGGCGAGGCGCCCGATCCAGCGCTGCTCGCGAGGGTTCAAGCTGTAAATCACATGATGATGGAGCACATCTACGTGTCAACAAACCAGCGGGCAACCTATGACAAAATGATGACAAAGAAAGAGTTTATGGCAGCCAGGAAACTTTTCAACTTTTTCGCTGCGCATTTTATGAGTGTCGAGTTTCACAGTTCTGTCATAGCCCTGGGCTTCTCAGAGATTAACCCGCGGGAAAAGGACATCAACTCACTCACTCAGACTGTTTTTTACGACGCCCAATTTATTGGAGAAAGGTCTTATCGTATGGAATATGAGTTTGAAAAAGAGTGCATCAACGAGATGGCGAGGTCGACGCTTCGCAAGCAGATGGCACGATTCAGGGCAGAACAAAGCTTGGCTCAGAAGTATAACGTTCAAGTCAAAATCGGGCTTGGCTACACGTATTCGAAGTACAACACTCTTATGCATTTTGTCAATACTCTTCAGCGCTACTGGCACAACCCTGATCTGAATAGCATTCAATTGTTTGGCAAAGATATTCGTGCCGTGCTTGCGACGTCGTGCCAAAAGATATTCTTTGAAAATGACCATCCGGGATTTTATTTTTATGGGCCGATCGAAATCCCAGGATCATACAGTGGCCAGGTGGATCTCGCTGTAGCGTCTTCCGTTGGGGATGCACTGCCAGGCGTGAGTCGTACGCAGCGTACACCAAATCAGCTTGTTATTACTGACCGCGTCTTCGAGCATGGATACTTGAAGCGCATTCTTTCTGGCATGTTAGCAGAAGCGGGAGGGGAACGCATGAAAAGTGATAACCAGGTTCTCAACTTGACTTTGCTCTCCCTAATGCTAGACTTCGGTCTCTTTGATGAATACGGGAGCTTATTGAATTTGCCGTCAATAGAATGTCTCAAGCACGGTTACGACGCGAAAGCCCTTCAAGTCGAGGTTGCGAACATCATCTTTGAGTTCGACAAGAAAAGCACTGCTGATTCTGTCACGCGCTCCAGAGTTGAAGCCCTCATTTTTGAAGTCGGTTACAAATTCTTGGTAAACAAGAACTTCTCGGTGCAGTCTAAACAGTTTGAGTTGGTTCGAGAGCTAAATGCGGATCCAGCATACTCCTCTTACGTCCTCTTGACCAAGATTTACATGTCTTTGTGTAACATTAATAAGTCTACTGAAGTGGATTACTACAAGGTTCGCTGCAACGGCGAATACCGCATTATCATTCCCGAGAACTATTCAAAGTCGACGAGTGATTACCTGGATGTGACTACGAAGAGGTAATTATCATCACGAATGTCACTACGCAAATAAGTTGTATCGTATTTAATGGACTTCATAACATTTCTGTGATACCTTTTTTTTATTTCTCTTCGTCTTACAGGTACACGTTTTCGGAGCGAAGTGGCTACATTAGCTATGGAGAGATGCCTCTGATTGACCTAAGGTTCGGGCAGCCCCGTATTGACCTGTTCAGTGTGCGCTTCGAATCTCCCACGACGGTGCAGTCCATGGTCAAGTACATTGAGTTCGCCAACGTCTTCCGTGCTGCAGACTCAGAACAACACTTTCTCATGTTCATCGCCGATAACGCGCTTGTTATGAACGTTGCGAGCGATAGCGGAGTTGCCATCTCCATAAATGGCATCGATGTAGAAATTGCAACGATTTTTTTCAATGAGGCCATCTCTTTTGTCCCTTGTTTTAAATATTCTGAAGCTGAAGACGTAATCTTCTTTGCGTCGAGTAGCATTCACTACTTAGTTGATCAAGGAGGCCAGTTCTGCACCGAGTACTATGGTACGTTTGCACACCAACACGCTTATACCTCATTTGTATATTGTGAAATAGCCTTGTGCACCTTTTGACGATAATTTCCTGCAAATTTATCTGTTACGCATGTCCCTGTTGTGTCTAATTTATTTTTCTGCTACTTTAGGGATGAAGCATGAGCTGATGGAGTGCATTTGTTCGCATGAAGTTTTCGTTGATCTGAATGATGAGCACATTTTTAAGGAGTTCAAGCTCTCAGATCTAGTATCCGAGTCGAAGACAGTACTTTTCTTCCCTGATTTCCTTCTGCAGGTGCCTGCTCGTGAGCACCTTATCAATCTTCTTAACTTGGCCATTTACGTGCGAAACGTATCATTCTTTACTTTGGTACTCTTCTATTTGCAACGCTGCTCCGTGAATCTTCTTTATTACGAGCGAGACGGAAAGGTCACAAAAATTTCGGGGCCATGGAAGGACGCAATTTTGTACGTATTGGGGGTCAAATCAAATCCAGATTACGAAAAAATCTTTTCGCGCCAATTCTTTGATCTGGACAAGCACAAGAACCACTCTCTTCCCGAATTTGTGGAAGTTTTGTGTGAGAACTTCACGAAGTATCAGCGCTTCGCAGATGGCCAGTATCAAATCGTACCGACTGCGAAACAGAAGGCGTTCTTGCAGCGTATTATTTGCGCTGAGGAATGCTTCCACTTTTCTGAAGTTGGAAGTGGCAAAACGAAAGTTATTTTACCGCTGCTTTGCCAGCTCTTTTTATCGAACAACGTCGCAGCCCACACTCACCTCGCACGTGGCGGCCAAGCAAAGGACGTGTTGGTTATCTTGGTGCCAGAGCATCTAGTCCCCGATGCTCGTGCGCAAGTTTTCCGTTACTGCCTCAACCTGAATTTCCGCACAGAATACCGCTTGTACGATGACATTTTTGCACTCCTCAACGAAAATGTTCAGCTGGGTCGGGGCAAGAAGGGCATGCCCATGAAGCAAGTCTTTGTCACGTCATTCAACTCATTCAAGAAAGCTCTGACTTATGACCCGATTTGCGCGAAAATTTGGCCTCATCGTGAGCATATTTTGGTCGTGGCAGACGAAGTAGACGACTTTTTGGACCGTGATAAGCTGGTTTTCAACATCTGTTCGAACAAAAGCAACTCATTCGACCGCAATACACTTGAACGGTATTTCGAAGTGAGTCGCGCTGTGTACTCCGGCGCTGCGGCCTGCCCAGAGGCAGCTTTCGACGGCACCACCAATGTTGCGTATTGGCAGCAACTCTTCAGCAAGTTTGGCGCCATTCATACTGAGATCCAAGACGCGAGCCGATCCATCAATAAAAGCTTTGGGATTTTCAATGAAGAAACGCTGCGGCATTGCGCGTCAAACATTGCCCATGACGGTATGCATTCGCAGTCAAACTTAAGCATTATTGCGCATGTTGTTTCTCTTTTTATTCATTTCATCAAACTTTTATTTTATTTTTGTATCCTTCTTATTCTTCCTTTTTACTCCAGTTGAGGGCTACAAGTCGCTGATTGCGCGGCCTTACGAATCGGTGAACCGAGCGATGCCGGGTTCTTACTACAGCGACGTGGAGCGCACCATTTATCTTACTTTCGTGGTGTTGAACGAAGACGTGGCGAAATACGACGAACTCTTCCAGCAAGAGCGCAAGTTTGTGAGCTTCGAGTATTGGTGTGATCATTTGAAGCCTTTGGATTACGATGACCTCGTCTACGGCCACGAAACACTATCAGAGCTGGTGGCCAAGCACTCGTCGGCAACGAAAGATGGGCTGATTCGGTTCTTGTATGAAATCATTCTGCGCCGCATGGAGATTCGAGACAAGTCGCGTTCGGTGAATTCAATTGACATCGTGTTTAACTTTGATGCTATCGGCTTCACTGGAACACCCTTCATTGACAATTACCCGACCTTCGAATACATTCGCGACGCCCGTGAGGATGCGATTCCGGACATGATTGACCGCAGTTTTTACGCTTACACGTCGGATGCGTTATCGGACGCCGAATTTCAAGCCAAATTTGCAGCATTTCAGGGCCAGAACCACACTGTCCTTGTGGAATATGTGTCGTCCGAGTTTGTGGCTAAGAATCAACACGATGAGCTCGCAATTCTCAAGCACATTTTTGGTCGAGAAAAGGACGTCGCGTTGCGTGCTGCAGCAGTGACCAAATGGTCTGACCATGCTTCGATGGCCCTTCAACCAGCTGGCTCAGCGGCTTCTGTTGCCGAGGTTGACAGCAGCTCGTCGATGGCAACATCACCCCCAGATGTGACTCATGCCTCTCTTTCAGCGAGCTCTTCGAACAGCGTCGTCGCTCCATTCAATGTACTGGTAGACTTGTGTGGCATTTTCAAGCGATCTTCGATCCACCAAGTGCGCGACACTGTAAAGGCTGAGCTTGGCGACGGTGCCGATAGCTTTCAATTCATTTACCACATCAACCAGGCCGACGGCGGCGACCGCGTGCTAGCTATGCACTCGGACAGCGACGTGCAGTTTGACGAAGAGTTCTTCAAGCACATGTGTAAAGTGCACGGTGCGAGTTTGCGCGAGCGCATCTTTTTCTTTGTCGACAACCGCAATGTTATTGGAAAAGACATCCCGTTTCAGCTCGTGTACCAGCGTCGCTTCGGCCAGCCTCTTTTTACCAAGTCCGTCGTGCTTGCGCATGACGTAGACGATTTCAGCAAAATTTGGCAGGCCATGGGCCGCTCTCGAACTATGAACGACACCCATTTTGCCATCTACAAGAACTCCGCTGAGCTTGAGCCTGACATTGACGGCAGTTCGCAACCGGTTCCAACGTTGCGTGACATCAAGAGCCACCCACTTACCCGACAGCTTTACATTCAGAATTGCGACCGGAAGCACGCTGGAAACTTGTCGTCCATCTACCAGACTCTCATATCGCTGATGAACTTGGCGAAGCAGACGTTTTACTACACGGATGACATTGTCAACACGTTCTTGGAGAAGCTGGAGATGACCATCGAGGCCAAGGTTGCGAAGCACGCAGATCGACTTGCGCGCTATGTTCTCGGTGCGCCGCTGCCTGCAACCATCTTGATGCACCTTATTGAGAGCAAACTCCGCCGGAGCACAAGCGCGGTGGTTGCTGCTGAGCCACTCACAACCGAATTGGTTGACGAACTACTTCGACAGGTACGAATCAGATATCAAGTATGTGCTTTGGATAGTAAAGCTTCCTTTACAATTATTATGTCGTCATTTTTGCGCAGGTGGTTCAACACAAGTTTGAGCAGCGTACCCTAACAGGCGATATTTTTGACGACTTGATCAGTTTCCTCTCGGGAGAAATGGGACTAATGGAAATCAGGTGATTCTTTTTGTCTTGCCCTCCTTATGCCCGAAATATTGTTTTATGTTTTCCACTTATGGTGTTGCCCTATCTTTTCTCACGTACCCTGCTACAGTTACACAAAACAGCAGCAAAAGCAGAAGCAGAAGCAGCAAAACAAAAACCAGGACAGCGACAGCATGGACATTTTTGACAAGAAGCACCAGTTGCCCCTTTCAGTGAAATCTGAGAACTATTTCCGCGACTCGCTGACGCCTGAAACGGACATCATGAAGTTGTACTTGAATGTGCCGATCAGCGTGCCGCTTCTCACTGTCAACTACATGCTGAACGGGCAAGCACGCACCATTAACGTGTACCCGACTTTGCAGTTTTTGTATTCGCACCACATTCAGCCCGAGTACATCACGCAAGAAGTCCGGGACTTCATCAGCACTGATCCTGCCAGTTTCTGCACTCGCTTCATGTCCTCAGTCACTGCGGTGAAGGGAACCACCACCACGGCGGAGGCTGCCCCGTCGCTGCCTGAGCCCGAATTGGCAGTGGGGTCGTCCGTTGTCCTGGCTGGCCTCAGCAGGGAAAACTTCAATGGGAAGCGCGGGCGAGTCATTGTCAAGGAAGCTACGCGTTGGGGCGTCCTGGTTGATGGAACGGAGAAGCCGATATCAGTGTCTTCGAAAAACCTCCGAATGATCACGGTAAACAAGCAAGACCCTGCTGCAAGTGGGCACAAACAGCTGGACATCAAAGTGTTGGCCAACTTTGTGCGCCAGAACCCGATGTACACGCTCGCGGCGATCCAGGAAGGCATCTACGTCTTGGGCATGAAAGAGCAGTTCAACGCACACGACTTGGCGAGCAACCCCATCCGCGAATACGTGCAATACGTTGCTGACGACGCTGGTTTCGTGCTCTACGACCGAAACGACGAAACGCCGAACCGTGCGTCTCTGGACACTTTTGGGCCTTACTTCATCGAGCAGTACATCCTCATGGAAGTACTGTCGAAACAAGAAGTGGCTCACAATGTCCTGGACTACTACTGCCATTCGAAGGACAAACTTCAACGCGGGTTGGACGCGTACTCAGAAAAGCAAGGCAAGGGTTTCGTCTGTTGGCGCTTTCTCCTCCGAGAAATTGAGGCGGCAGCTGTTCTGCCGTCGGCTGCATCCGTAGACATGGGCAGTGAGTCAGATGCTTCATCCCTCAGTGATGCGCCCGTTGCTAGTACCACAGGGAATGTGAAAAGAATTCGAAGTGGCTCGATGTGTGCAACTGAGGCTGACGCTGAGATCGACGAAATATTTTCCGAGGCCAGCTTGTGATCTGCTGCTGCTACTGCTACTGCCAGATCGATTTTGAGGAATGAGATGGCCTGGAAGGGAGCCACCGCGGCATGGACAAAGAGAGAGAGAGAGAGAGAGAGAGAAAAAAAAACAATGGGAGATAGGAATTCTGAGTGCAAAATCGTTTTCAGATACACACGCACACACAAATCATCCACATCCACATCACACGCACACACACACCACGCACGAACCGAGGATGTATGTACTGACCAACACCCAGCTAAATATATCTGATATGCATAGGAGATCGCCATACGCTAGTAGATAAACTAAATTTAAATAACCCGGAACCCGAAAAGCCCCAATGCTGATACTACTCCACCAGTTTCAAGAACTAGACGTTTAAAAAAGCTCCCGTTCTGTCTACTTTGCTTTATGGGTGTGGGGTTCGGTGCTTACGAGAAGACTTATTCAACCGACTCCGTAGCTTCCATAAGCGTTGTGTTCGTAGCATGTGTCGTGTCAGCCTTCGCCATGCCTTTCATCATCACATTTGTTCAGCCACTCTTTTTCAAAGGCTCAATGTCATGGACCTTGATAGCTACTATCACAATCGGATTCTTCGTTGGGCTGGCCACGTCGCTCGGATGCCTATGACTCGGGCGCCGCGGCAGTTGCTTACTGGTTGGGTAGCACACTCAAGGTCGAATGGATGCCCTGAGATGACATGGGGTCGGGCTTTAAAGAGGGCTCTAAAGTGCAAAGGACTACCGGTTAACTTCAAGGAATGGCGTGCTATGGCAGAGGATAGGTCGGAGTGGAGATCGCGGACGTACTCGAAACCTATGCCTCCTTCCGAGAATTGATCCCAAAGGGTTCATGAGAGTAAAGACGAACATTGCATTACGCAAAAGGACACTCAGCCCAGTCAGACTTGTTCTGGAGGATTCGCCAACACGCAGCTTTGTGCTGTTTGTTGTTGTTTCTTTGCAATTGGGGAGTATAATCTAATCTAATCTAACTAGAAGCCACCAGCTACGAACTGTATCTGCATGTAATTTTTGGTACGAGATACGAGATAGATAACGCATGGATCTATAACAAAAACAAAAAACAATGGACCATAGAAGTATAAATGGAAATAGAGGTACTCCTAGGTCCTATGTAGAGGCATCATGGCTGCCTTCTTGTTCTAAAGTAACAAACACGGGTTATGGCATGATGGGCTATTTGGCAGCTGAATTCTCCCGGAAGCGAATTTTAAGGGCTTGGAAACGCGCCTTCTCGTCGGCACCTGAGAGCTCGCCCGCGGTCTTCTTGGCTTGCAAGGCCTTGAGCTCTCGTTTCTCATCTTTGGTAAGGGGACCAACGCCAGGGCTGCTGCTGCTGCTACTGCTGCTGGCAGATGCTGCAGGTAGTATTACAGGGGGAGGAGATCGTGAGGGCATTGGTGGTGGCACTGGTGCTATGGGCGTGACCGGTGGCGCGATGGGTGACGAGGACGAGCCGGCGAAAGTCTGAGCGCGGTCTCGGCTGCGTGAATTGGTGGCAGCAGCAGCCTCCGAAGCTAAGCTTGCACGGACATGCTTTTTCCTGTCTTCGTTTTCTGGAGGTGGCTTAAGATGCTGCTGCTTGCTCGCAATCATAGACGCAAGAGGATGTGGAGGCCGTGGTGGTGGCTTCGCGGCCTCAATGTCGTTCTCCCCTGGAGGCTGCGAGGCCGCCGCACCAAACAAACCAGTCATGGAAAACCCACGAGGCGCTGCTGGTGCTGGTGCTGACCCTCCACCTCGCCCACCGCGACCGCCTCGGCCACCTCGCCCTGCGGCACCTCTGCCTCGGCCACCGCGACCACCAGCACCTCCTCCACCACCAGTTCCTTGTGGCGCAGCAGGGCCAGCGCTGCTAGCCAGCGCCTTCGCAGCGGCCATAGCAGCTGCTTCCTCTTCTTCAGCCGCGGTCTTGGCCTTGTGTTCCGATACCGCCGCGCGCAGCAATTCAAGGTCACTGGGACCCACTCCGAAGTCGGCCGTGAGGGTAACGTCGGGGGTGAGGTCGAGGAACCACGCCAAGTCATTTTCAGTGTTAAAACCAAGCAATTCAAAGGTACTCGTGAGCTCCGCGTGAGCCTGCACCCCCGCTTTTCCGAGGAAGGTGTCGGCGAGAGGTGGGCCTTGGTAGAACTTTGGAGGAGGGACAGCGGGAGCTGCGGGCACAGAAGAAGAAGAAGAAGCACGAGGCGGTGTGGAGGACCGCGGTAGAGAAGTGGGCGGCGTGGGTGACATCGGAGACGGCGGCGACATCGGTGACGGCAACTCGGCATCCGCAAGGATGGCGGCAGAAGACCGG
>Ga0307931_1002204_pt1 | contig 12562 bp, 10 predicted proteins | sample OrgLakmetageno47_FD_201816 | JGI IMG/M metagenome (GOLD analysis project Ga0307931, IMG submission 201816) | Saline water microbial communities from Organic Lake, Antarctica - #47 | ecosystem: Environmental > Aquatic > Non-marine Saline and Alkaline > Saline | place: Antarctica: Organic Lake... | reverse complement strand
ATTGCGATTTCCCTGCTGGTCAAAAACCCCGAAGCAGCAGAGCACGGGCGTATCCTGTTCCATGACATTGGTGACTACCTGAACCGTACTGAAAAGCTGGAAATGATTGCGAACTATGCCAGTGTGAAGGGTATCCCCGCATGGCAGCAGATTGTTCCTGACCAGCATGGTGACTGGCTGAACCAGCGCGATGACAGCTTTTGTGAGCATATTGTATTGGGTGATAAGAAAGGTGACGGCCCCAAACTATTTAGTAATTACTCATTAGGGGTAGCAACTAACCGCGATGCTTGGGTTTACAACGCTAGCAAGGTCAATCTTATAGACAATATGAGCGGCATGATTGATATCTATAACGCTGAGCTAGAGCGCTTTAATTCAGCCCATTCAGGGCTGGATACTAAGGCACGTCAGGCGCAAGTAGATGGTTTTATTAATACCGACCCAACACGTATTAGCTGGACACGCGCTCTCAAACAGGATCTGGCTAGAAATAAATCCTTTGCATACGAAGAGCCATCAATTACCACCTCTCTTTATCGACCGTTCACCAAGCAATGGATGTATTTCAACCGCACCTTCAACGAGATGGTGCTCCAAATGCCCCGCCTCTTCCCGCAGGCAGGGGCGGAGAACTTGGTGATTCAGACCACGGGCGCAGGAGCAAAGGCTTTTACAGTTCTTATGTCTAATGCGCTTCCATGTTTAGACAACATCGAAAAAGGCCAATGCTTCCCGCTTTACCTTTACGATGAGCAGGCTCAAGCGGTAGGTGGCGGCGGCAGTGACTTGTTTGCAGCTACAGAGCAGAGCAACGATGAACCGGGCCTCAAACGTCGCGATGCCATCACCGAGGAAGGACTGGCACACTTCCAAAAAGCATATCCTAGTGAGCAAATTACGAAGGAGGACCTGTTCTATTACATCTACGGCATCCTGCACAGCGAGGACTACCGCACCCGCTTTGCCGACAACCTGAGTAAAGAGCTTCCCCGCATTCCGAAAGTTAAAAACGCTGCCGATTTCTGGGGGTTCTCGAAGGCTGGCCGTGACTTAGCCGGGCTGCACCTGAACTATGAAACCGTAGAAAAATACCCATTGAACATTCAAGCCAAGAGCCACCTGGTCGATGAGGATTACCGCGTCACCAAAATGAAATTTAACAAGAAACGCTGCGAGGAAACTGGTAAAAACATTAACGATCTCAGCACCGTCATCTACAACGGCAAGATCACCATGTCCGGCATCCCCGGGGAGGCCTGGGACTACGTCGTGAACGGTAAGGCGGCATTGAACTGGGTGATGGAACGCCAGGCTGTGACCACTCACAAGGCCAGCGGCATCGTCAACGACGCAAACGACTGGGCTATCGAGACCATGGGGAATCCAAAATATTCACTGGAGCTGTTTCAGCGGGTGGTTACTGTGAGCGTGGAGACACAGAAAATCGTTAGAAGCTTACCGAAGCTAGATATTTTGTAAGATAGCCCTAGCAAAGCCAAGGATGGCGATGGGTTCGGGCTACTGCGCATAATCGCGGTTATGGTGAACACGTTCAAAAAGGGATAGGGGCAAGACCAGACCTCTCCCTGGAGTCACACCACTAAGCAGGTGTCGCACGAGCCAGACATCCTAGTCGGCAAGGAACCCTGATCGCATTGATCAAAAGATTCCTGATCAAAGTAGCACCAGAAACGCCCGCTTTCCATACTCGTTGTCCCACTTGCAGTTCCTGAGACGTTGTTACACAATGATTGTTCAACGTCTGCCGCGACGATAAGCGGGGGTAACTGGCCCACTAAAACAGCATAAAATCGCGGTCACCCTCTCTAGGATGCCCGCCTGTTTAAAAGCAGTACTGCACGAGCTCACGTCCGTGAGCATATAAGACCGCTAACCCGGTTCCCCAGATGGGGCTACCCGGCTTAGCCTTCCTCACTAAAGTAACGTCCCCCACTCCTCCGGGAGAAATAACGCTGTCTCCGGCATTCGGAGTCCACCGGCACTCGCCTTTTTTTCGGCGTGTTTCCATGCCGCGTGTACCCACAGAGACATGCACCTCAAGACTGATCCAGCACCGCGTGAGCTCTGTAACGCGGCCCGCTAATTCGGCCCCACCGATGCTGAGATCCCCGCACCCGCCGTCTCTGTGAAAGCCATAGCGCACACAGAGACGGCGGGCACCGCCGCAACTCCAGACCGCGCACAGCGCGGGCCTGGATATAAAGAGCGCGGACGAAACGCGACGAAAAGCGCCTTTAAGGCGCGTTCGAGTCCGTTCGTCCGCCTTCCTTTCCGCCGCCCAAGTCGTGCCCCTGGAGCACGAGGCTATATGCCTACGCCGGAGCTGCCCCACTTTGTCCTATCAGAACAAAGTACAGGGCCGCGTGCGCCTGACCCGCGCCATAGCACTCGATCTCGCGACGAAAAGAAACACATCAACCAGGACACCGGGCTGACGCTCCGGCACAGGAATAGCGTCACAGAAGTACTCTCAAGGCTTGCGTGTGCCTTCATCACACTGCGTATCACTTACCACCAAGGAAATTGGGTATGAGAGGCAACAATTACGAATTGGGTACTCGGGACATGGCCAAAGCCGCCGGCTTTGCCATGAACAGAGAAGTCGCCAACGGTGCCTCATCGTTCTCCACGGCAGCCACGGTCGGAGAACGATTCAACCGGTTTGCGGATGCGGCCAAAGCGGACGGTTTGCGCCGACTGGAGGAAGTTACCCGCGACCGGGTGACGGCCTACGGCCAGGCACTTGCGGAACAAGTGGCAGACGGCAGCTTATCAGCAGCCTACGCCCAAAATTTGGTGTCCGCCGTTAACACTGTGATGAATGCGGCAACCAGGGGCCAGTGGCAGAGTGTGAGCCCCACCAAAGAATGTTTAATTGCTCAGCGCACTAACGTGCGACAAACCCCGGCCACGTCTATTGATCGCGAGCGTTTTGGGGTTGCTCAGGCAGCCACTACAGAGCGCGGACAGGCTGTCGTAGGCCTCGCCCGAGACTTGGGATTACGCTCCAAAGAAGCCAGCTTGATCAACGCCAGGTCGGCCCTGAATGAGGCTCGAAACACCGGCAAAGTGACGATTATTTACGGCACCAAAGGCGGACGAGAACGAGAGGTACCCATCACGCACGAAAGACAGATTGAGTCGCTATCTCGTGCCGCTGACGTTCAAGGCCAGGATCGCTCCTTAGTACCGAACACACAATCTTGGGCTCAATTTCGGGACGGTGAGCTCAGAGACACTCGTGAAACTCTGCAAGAGCACGGCATAAAAGGCATTCACGACCTGAGAGCAGCTTACGCCAGCGAGCGTTATCTAGCTCTGACGGGCGAAAAGACACCGCTAGAAGGCGGCCAGGCGTCGAAGGCCGACGACCTCGCAGCGCGTAAAATTTTGGCCGTCGAACTCGGACACGGGCGCGAAAGAACAGACGTCATTGCCGCCTACATCGGAGGACGACCATGAACCAGGAACTTTTTTTTCGACTACACCAGCACGCCCGCAAAGGCGGAAAAATCGCACGCGCACGACAACTGAAACGAGTGCAAGCTTTCATCAAATGGTGCGCCCGCGACCCGCGCCAGATCGGGCGACGCCAGGTGCATGAATTCTACCGATCGCACAATTTTGCGCCGACCACCGCCCGCGACTATGACAGCGCCATTCGTCTTTTATGGCGAACCATAGGGCGCACCGGGGAGCCACCCAGACCACCCAGTGCAGCTGAAAATAGCAAAAGTACTCCAGACTAGCCGGACTTTTTAGAATTGTTCATTGATCGCAAAGCTTTCAACTCACCGCGCAGTTCGGCGGCTTCCTGAATTGCTCTGTCGGCCTTTTCTTCCAACTTAATAAGACGAGTTTGTGCCTGCTCGATCTCACGCTGTGCAGCTTCCAGTCTGCTTTGACAAGCCTGTTCACCTGCACCCTGGCGCTGTGCTTCTTTTTCAGCCGTGACAGCTTTAGCCTGCGCCGCTTGCTCGGATTCTTCGGCCTTTTTAACAGCCGCCGCCGAGGCCTCTCTGGCTTCTTTGATCGCCTGGTTCAATTCAGAGATTGCTTCATCATGCGCTTTCTTCTGTTCATTTAGATCTGCACGAGCCTGTTTCGCTACTGCGTCACGATCTTCGCGAGCTTGAATCTGGGCTTTCTCATGCAAAGCTTCTGCACGTTCTGCACGTTCAACCGCCGCCTGAAAACTGCCTTCCAGCTTTGTCAGCGTCGATGCGTAAGTTTGCCGGTCTGTGTCGGACTCTGCTTTCAACGCTTGCAGCTCATCTTTTAGGTTTTCAATCTGATTTCTACGAGCTTCTGATTCAGAAGCAAGAGTCTTCATAGCTTCGCTGGTTTTATCCGCCTCGGCTTCCAGTGCCGCTACACTTTCTTGCTGTTCCGTCACTTCCGCTGCTGCTGCCTCCTGGGCCACCTTCAAAGCCTCCCTTTCAGCGGTCAACCGGCGTTCAGCTTCATCAACAGCAGCCTGCCAAACAGCACCTTGTAACTGCTCCAAACGCTCAGTAATCGCTTCAGGCACCTGAACTTCAGCCAGGGCATGATCCTCTTTTTGCGCATCCTTCCAGGCTTTAAGAGCCGGGCCAATGGTCGCAAAAGAACCGCCGCCCAAGGCTTCGCGCACAGTCACCTGAGTCGGATTTTTACCCGCCGCCTTTAACTGCTCAGCCGCTTCAATGATCTTGTCTTCAGTGATGGTAAACATAAAAGGCACCTTAAGTTGTATTTTGTTGTATGTATTATAAAACAACAAACAACAAAATACAACAAAATGAAGCGTTTAGAAAATAACCTTTTATGATCGTTATCGGACAAACGAGTAAGATATCGTTTACCGATGATCTACCTCTAGATCAAAAAACGACTTTTATTTTGAAAAATGCTGAAAGCACTAACGCGCTACGCTTGTTTGCCCGCTCGACTACGCACGATCGAAAAGACGATCCTGCTCCGCTCACGGGCTGGACTAGCGACAGCTGCTAAAAATTGAATGAAGTACAAAAATAAAAGGAAACTTAGAAGAACAACCAAGTGTTCAAAATATGCAGAAGAAGTACTTCGAAAAAGCATCCAGTCATCGAAAAGACAACCAGGTCAATGCAGAAAACTTTCTCATGAGAAACTTCAAGATCCTCCCAAAAACGGCTTCTATCTGATTATGGCTTTTGCAACACCCACCGATTGTTGAAAGACCCTATGCATATACCGCTTCTTAAAGGTCAACCCAACCACTAGCCAAAAACTTTCTCATGAGAAACTTCAGAGATACCCCAAAAACGGCTTCTATCTGATTATGGCTTTTGCAACACCCACCGACTGACTGACGATGGGTTTACGTTCAGCTCACGCGCAATGGCCCGAACGCCCATCCCCTGTGCCTTCATGAGCCGGGCGCTAGCCTGTTTGTCTTCCATAGCCGGTCTACCACCCAATTTTCCTCTGGAGCTTTGTCGTGCACTGAACTTACGGTCGCTGGCTTCAATGTCAAAGTGATTCCATGTCCAACGAGCGACACTCTTTGCAATGTGATGGCATTCGCTACGATCTAGCGGGCTCGGGTGCTCGTTGTGCGTGTACTGCTGTGCCAAGTCGTGCAGGCTGTTCTGGTAATACACATACGCACCATGCCCGCCACGCTCTTTCCAACCTCGCACCTGGCGATACGCCAAGTGGCGCAGGTGGTCGAACGTAGACACGTTCCGGCCAATGCCTACGCTCTCAACTTTGTCGCGTTTATTGATGAACTTCGGCAGCTCTAGCCATTCGGAAAGATCGTCAAGACAGTACAGGCCGCCAACGGGGTGCCAAAACGTGCGCCATGCTTTGTGCATGGGGTTTTTGGTGATTAGTCCTGAATAGCCTGGATCAGCATCCAGCTTGGCTCTCATTGCCGCTTCAACCGCGGCGAGGTAACGCATCGGGCGCTGTCGGTCGTGGTGCCCTAACAGCACAGGTGCATCGAGCCCGTAACACAGGTGAGCATGACCGTTTTCAGGGTTCTGACTCGTCCAGAATGGTTCTGGTAGATCGGCATCGTCCCATGCAACGGCAGCATTGGCGCGGTCTATATCAAAGACCAGCCAACTTCTAAGCCAAGGGGGGTTTACCTGGATAAACTTTTTCCGGGTAGCTGTAGCACTGGGACGAATCATCAATCCACTAGCAAGATTGTCCGTACAATACGGTTTTGAAGGTAAGCGTGATTGAAAAAGCTGCAGCTGATCAGCTATCATATCCATGTTAGAGTATCACTTTATGAGATTGAGACCCGGGTAGGCGTTGGCGCGCCGATGATCCCGGGTTTTTTATTTATTACAGTAAATAGCAGCTTACCACCACAGTTACTTCCTTGCCCAGCTCAACCTTCCGCGTCCCTCCTAGCCTGCTCCAGCATGGCCCACCGCAAAAAATTGAGCTTTGATCGCCCGGCGCGAACAGCCGCTTCTTCCAGCTGCTGAAACTCATATTCGTTGAACGGCACATTGATTTTTTTATGGTTTCGCGGGGCTGAGGGCTCAAGATTTCGCGTAGGAGCGCCATCCGCAGCTGCAATAAACTGCTCCACCCGGCTGTCATGATCTACTTTGTCATGATGGGACTTTCTAGGCTTAACCATGACCCATTACCTCGTGTGCTAATAGCTGAATTTCAGCACGAGCTTTGCCGTTATCCATCTCGACCACACCTAGCCCTTCACTCATCGCATCCCGGTAAACCTTTCGGTCGCGGATGATTGAGCGCAGCACCCGGATTTCTGGAAACTCTGACAGATAATCTCGTGCTTCTTCAGTCTCATGCACTGCCGGGTTGGTTGGTGCCATCGTTAAAACGCCGAGAACCTGAAGTCCTGGGTTTAAATCCTTTGCACCGATAATGATTTCTTGCAGGGCTGGCAGTGTATCCAGGTCTGGCTGAGAAGGTCGGAACGGGACAAGAAGAACATGAGCAACGGTCATGGCGGTACGTAATTCGCGTGAATCCCGACCCGCTGAATCCACTACGACAATGCCATATCGTTTATCCAGGTCTAACAGGGTTTCCCGGATGTTGTCGTACTTTTGGACGCAGTGAACTGGAGGAGCCTGGCGCTCTTGTCGATCCTGTACCCAACGCGCTGCGGTTCCTTGCCGGTCAGCATCAACCAGAACAACATCAGCGCCAGTTTGGGCGAGTTCCGCGCACAGATTGACGGCTGTTGTTGATTTTCCACAGCCGCCTTTTTGCGACCCAAGAAGAATTATCATAAAATTTTCCCGCTAAATTAGTGCTAATTTAGTATTATATTAGCACTAAAATAACACTTAAATAGCACTAAATTAGTGGCAAAATGACACCGGTAGGTTCATTGCATAGGTTTTGATGGAACCTCTCTAAATTTGCACAAATAACCACCGATTCAGGCGATACTTATCCACAATTTCAGTGGATATCCCTGTTCAAAACAGCCCTTTGACCAGTATGTTCATTGCATAGGTTTAGGTAGGTTCGTTGCATAGGTTAAAATTTGACCAGAAAACAGGGGGATTCGTCGTACCGGTTTCACCTGCTATCACGGACGTAAACGGCTCACCAGTCACACACTAGGAGAAATGTATGGACGCGGCATTTATCGTGGGCATATCCGGGCTCATGCTGTTTTTCACCTGCGTGACCATTGGTTGCGTGTATATTGATAAAAACAGCAAAAAGAGACAAAAACCCTAGTAAATATCGTGAAAATGTAGAGACTTGTGCCTTCAAAACTCTCTATTTTCAATTCGTGGTGAAAAAAATCATTACAGTCATTGCTCGCCTTCTACTGCTCTTTGTCTTCTCGTTTCATAGCTTCGCTCTTGCCGCCCCGCCCACCATAAAACAGTCCAGCAGCGGCCTTTGCCACTCTGTTGAAAGCCGGTGGTACGAACGCACAAAGAACTATATCCCCTTCAAGTCCATAGGCGACTGCCTGGCCGCCGGGGGCCGGTTACCAAAAGGCGTAACGTACAATCCAGAAGCAAAACCAAAGCCTACTGTTAACCAGGACAAATACAAACGCTCCGCCTTTGGCCACGGTTGGGATGATGCCGATGGGGATTGCCAGGACAGCCGAGCTGAAGCACTAATAGCTACTTCAACTACTCAGGTTCGATTTGCCGATGCCAAGCGCTGTCGAGTCGTAACTGGACGCTGGCTCAGCCCATTCACTGGCAAAGTAATTCAAAATGCTGGCGACATCGACATCGATCACGTTGTGCCGCTCAAATGGTCATGGGATCGAGGGGCGCGGCAGTGGTCGGACGAAAAACGTGAACGGTTTGCTAACGATCCAGTCAATTTGCTGCCTGTCGAAGCCAGTTTAAACCGTAGCAAGGGCGCGAAAGGCCCAAATGACTGGCTTCCACCGGCTGGACAGTGCGGTTACGTGGCGCGTTTTTTCAGGATTGTGAAAATGTACCAGCTGACGCCAACGACGAACGAAACCCGCTGGATAAGGTCGTTCCTGGATAACTGCCGGGGTTAATAATCAACAGAAAATCGGTAGGTTCGCTGGTGCTAGATTCATGCACTATATGTGGTGGGATTCGGGGCGTCATGTGGAGGGATTTATGGCGTCACGACTACATTTTTTTGGAGTGATGAAAACCGTCCAAATTTGGACGATACCAGGCAACAAGAAACGGTCGTTTTCTGGACGTTCAGGCCAGATACACAAAACACTTGTTTTTGCCTTGTTTTTCGTTCAACAATCACGTACAACAATCTATGAACAGAAAAGGCTCCTTTTATGATCATAGGTTATGCCCGCGTTAGTACGAATGACCAAAATCCCGAACTCCAGGTAGATGCCCTAGAGAAAGCCGGAGCAGAACAGGTCTTCCAAGAAAAATTTACAGGAACCTTGCGTGAGCGACCCGAGTTGTCGCAGTGCCTCCGTATGCTCCGAGAGGGAGACATCTTGGTCGTATGGAAGTTGGACCGCCTTGCTCGATCGTTAAAGGACCTGGTTGAGATTGTTCAGGACCTCCAGGATCGTGGCGTCGGCTTTAAGTCTCTGACCGAGTCCATCGACACCACCAGTTCAGGCGGACGCCTGGTCTTCCATATTTTCGGTGCCCTGGCAGAATTTGAGCATGACCTGATTCGGGAGCGGACGATGGCTGGATTGCAAGCCGCCCGGGCCAGAGGCCGTAAAGGTGGGCGAAAGCCAGCCATGTCTGTATTGGACGTGAAAAAGGCAGCAGCAATGCTTTCTGACCCGACAATGACAAAGGCTGAAGTGGCCGAGCATTTTTCAGTTAGCCGGACGACGCTCAACGCCTCACTTCGGCGTAACGGACACGCCCTTTAGTTTGAGAGCTAACTAGCTGGTACTTTACTCAAGATAATTTCTGCATCAGCAGTCGTTGAATGCTGATAAGAATAATGAACCAAGGAATGATGATGACAGCCCTCCAAACCATACTGTCGCAGTTCAGAGAAATGGCGCTTTCCGAGCGTGACAAAGGCACTGACTTCGAGCACCTGTCATTGGTGTACCTGCGAAACGAACCCTACTACCGAGACCTGTACCGAGAGGTTATGACTTACGGCCAGTGGGCGCAGCAGCAGGGAATTACCAAAAAGGACACTGGCATCGACCTGGTAGGTGTAACTCATCAGGATGAGATACACGCTATCCAGTGCAAGAACTATGCAGCAGATCACAGGATCACCAAGGCTGACATAGATAGCTTTTTTACCGCTTCGGGTAAAACGACATTCTCTAACCGGATCATCATCACCACCGCCAACAACTGGACGCAGAATGCCAGCGATGCCTTAGAGAGCCAGCACACGCCAGTCAACACGATTACACTGGCCGATCTGGAAAATAGCCTAATCGACTGGTCGCAGTTCCAGGTTCAGAAAGCCCCTGTTCTGCGTTCCAAGAAAACACTACGTGAGCACCAGCTGAACGCCCAGGAAGCCACAAAGGTTGGTTTGGCGACTGCTGATCGTGGCAAGCTCATCATGGCTTGTGGTACTGGCAAAACACTCACCTCCCTAAAGATTGCCGAAGACATGGCAGGTGAAGGCAAGCGTGTTCTGTTCCTGGTGCCCAGCCTAGCGCTACTAAGCCAGACCTTGACCGAATGGACGCAAGAAAGCGAAACGCCGCTGCACAGCTATGCCGTGTGTTCCGATAGTGACATTGGGAAAACCCGCAACGCAGAGGATGACAGGATTCAGGCGACTGTCAGCGATCTCCAGTACCCAGCAACAACTAAGGCTAAAAGTCTGGCTACCGCATTCGTCGCACGCCATAGCGACACACACATGAGTGTTGTTTTTGCGACCTACCATTCGATTGCAGTGATCAATGAGGCACAGAAACACTTTAGCCTCCCGGCTTTCGATCTAATCATTTGTGATGAGGCGCATCGTACTACCGGTGCAGTTTTCGATGGTGATGATGAGTCTGCTTTTGTGCGGGTTCACGATAATGACTATATTCAGGCGCACAAACGGCTCTACATGACAGCCACCCCGCGCATCTACGGGGAAGCCGCCAAGCAGACCGAGGGTGTTGTTCTGTTCTCAATGGACAACGAGAAGCTCTTTGGCCGTGAACTGTTTGTTATTAACTTTTCTGAAGCCGTGTCACGTGGCTTGCTGGTCGATTACAAAGTGATTGTTCTAGCTATTGAAGAAAGCCATATCAACCGCCGTCTGCAAAGCATGCTTAAAAGTGAGAGTAATGACCTGAAGGTTGATGATGCGGCGAAGATCATCGGCTGCTGGAAAGCACTAGCCAAGCAAGGCATGACGCTCTCTGGTGATGAAAACCCCATGCAGCGCGCAGTAGCTTTCTGTCAGGTCATCGAAAAAGAGTACAAAGGCAAAAAACACAAAGTAAGCTCCAAGCTAATCTCAGACATGTTTGGCGAGGTGGTAGCGGAATATCAACGCATGGAGGTCGCCCAACTCTTAGCAGAAGATCCTGACGCAGAAATTGATCCGGCCCTGTTGCTCAACTGTGATGCTCAGCATGTTGATGGCTCGATGAATGCCAGCGAAAAGGGCGAAAAGCTGGAATGGCTTAAAGAAGAAGCACCCGAGAACACCTGTCGCATACTCTCTAACGTGCGCTGTCTGTCCGAGGGTGTTGATGTGCCCTCCCTCGATGCCGTGCTATTCCTAACGCCACGTAGCTCTCAGGTGGACGTGGTGCAGTCCGTTGGGCGGGTCATGCGTCTGTCGCCTGGTAAAAAACAAGGCTACGTTATTTTGCCGGTTGTTATCCCCGCTGGAGTAGAGCCAGAAAAAGCCCTGGACGATAACCAAACCTATAGAGTTGTTTGGCAGGTACTAAACGCCCTACGCTCGCATGATGACCGCTTTGACGCGATGATTAATAAGCTGGAGTTCAACGGTCGCGACGTAAACAAAATGGAAGTCGTCAGCGTCAGTGACAAAGTACAAAAGCCCAGCAAGCCCAACACATCAAAAGCCGCGAAAAAGGCCCGTGGTGGCAGTGCCATTGGCTCCAGTGCTGATACACCCATCCCTGAACAAGCCAGCCTGCAATTTGAAGTCGGTGAGATCGAACGGGCTCTGTATGCACAGGTGGTCAAAAAGTGTGGCAACCGGCACCATTGGGAAGACTGGGCCAACGACATTGCAAAGATCGCCAATACCCACATTGACCGTATCCAAGCCATTTTGGAGAACCCAGACAACACCGCTGAAATCGCTGCTTTTGAAGATTTCGCTAAAGAAATACGCGATGACCTGAACAACGCCATTAGTGATGCAGATATCATTGAAATGCTGGCTCAGCATTTGATTACCAAACCCGTCTTTGATGCGTTGTTCGAGGGGTACAACTTCACCCAGCACAACCCCATGTCTATTGCGATGCAAACCGTTAGTGAACAGTTAGAAGCGCACAATATCGACAAAGAAGCCGACACCCTTCGTTCATTCTACGAGTCGGTGAAAATGCGAGCAGCAGGCATTGAAAGTGCTGAGGGTAAACAGCGCATTATTGTTGAGCTATATGACAAGTTCTTTAAAAACGCTTTCCCTCGGATGACCGAACGACTTGGAATTGTTTACACCCCCGTCGAGGTGGTGGACTTTATCATTCACAGCATTGAGGAAGTGCTCAAAGCCGAGTTTGGCAAGAGCATGGCCGATGAGAACGTGCATATCATTGACCCGTTCACTGGTACAGGCACATTTGTTACCCGATTGCTCCAGTCCGGCCTGATTCCCAAAGACCGATTGCCGCATAAATACAAACACGAACTTCACGCCAACGAGCTGGTGCTGCTGGCCTATTACATTGCAGCCATCAATATTGAGGCCACCTACCACGGCATCATGAATGACAACGTGACGGGCTTGGAAGAAAGCGATCAGATTTTCGAGATTCCCTATGAACCGTTCACTGGCGTTTGTCTCACCGATACATTCCAGATGTACGAAAGTGAAGACATGATTGATGCTTTGTTGGTGGAGAACAGTGAGCGGCGGAAGCGTCAGAAAGAACTGGATATTCGCGTCA
>Ga0307931_1002200_pt1 | contig 12586 bp, 10 predicted proteins | sample OrgLakmetageno47_FD_201816 | JGI IMG/M metagenome (GOLD analysis project Ga0307931, IMG submission 201816) | Saline water microbial communities from Organic Lake, Antarctica - #47 | ecosystem: Environmental > Aquatic > Non-marine Saline and Alkaline > Saline | place: Antarctica: Organic Lake... | reverse complement strand
ATTGGCCTTCTGGAGCGAATTCGCTAGCGCATTTGCAGCTCAAGTGCATTCTTTATGTGCCTCTGTGACTGCTGTGTACTTGTCTTTCTTTGTTTTTGGGAGAGTATTAACTAGACTAGACTAGAAGCGGCAACTACGAGTACGCTTCTTTCGCTCCCTCCGGCCTCTTCGTGCTCTCGACTGACATGTATCGCATTCATTCTACGGACATCTCTATACATTCATAACGTATTGGCTTAGCTCCTATGTCATTAATGCAGGTCTATAATATTCATTATTTCTATCGAGTTCAAGAATAATTTATCTCAAGGCGCTAAGGCGCTCTCTTGGTTCATATCCCTTGTGCACTTAAAACTTAAGTGAGCTACATGCCTGGGCAGCCCTTCGGCATTTCGCGGACGTAAAGCTGCCCATGCTGCAAAAGTTCGGCATGAGAGGAATGCCATAAGACATTTTCGTCTTCACCATCGATCAAAAGCACGCGGTCTCTCGTGTACCCAGCTGCTAGCACTTCGTCCTGGAAGCCACAAATAAGGCAAAAGGCTTAGGGTATATCATTGGAGATTACGGAAAGACAATTGAAGGCTGAACAAGTATTTCAAAAGCAATGAGAGCACATAGGCTTGCTTACCCAAAGCGGACGACCACGATGCACACTACCGAACACTACCACCTCGAATTCAAGTCGCGCAATGGCAGCTTTCAGAGTATCTATAGACCGGTCCAAGGACATACAATCTGAACGACAACAGCCAAGCTCTTCCTCTTTGTTACCTCCTCCATCAAACAGGCCTTCCCAAATGTCGCTGCCATCAACACTACAGTCATGTCCTTTGCCATCACTGCACCGGCAGTTGCAGCCGGTTTGGCTCTCGAACTCATCTGCTGCTGCAGGGTCGTAATCGTCGTACTCAAAAGCCAGGCGGTGTGCATACGTAAATCCGCGCCCGTACAAGTCGGCGCGAGCCGATGATTCCACTGCAGCCAGCGGTGTAGCTGCAGCGTCAGCATCCTTGGGTGAATTAGCAGCTGCAAAGGCACTTGACCCACTAGTGTCTCCATTTGGCACCTCAGTATTTGAAGTGACAGGCGCGTCGTATTCTCGCAAACGATACAAGAGTTTAGGCCGAATGTAATCAACGAACCTTCGACCGAGCAATGTCCTGAGCCCATGAAGCGTCATGTCCCGAACGTAGTCTGCATGCCCAAATCCACTCAGCATCAGAACACGGCCTGAATTTCACGCAGTGATAGCACACAAGCAAATGAAATGAATCAATGAAGAGCCATTCTGGACAGAATACTCACATAGATTATACAAGAACACACGAAGCGCATTTGAAATATGAAGTATTCAAAATGAAGAGAGGTTCCCTAACAATGATCGCAAATTTGGAACTCTGCTGGCGCACAACCTAAGTATTTGCTGTGTAACGGCCCTGAACCTCCCCTCTTTTACCGTTGCTGTGGGCCTCGAGTAAGTGGCCGTTGCCGCTACTTGTAAGCACATACTCTGCAAGGGCTACTGTAGTCAGCCGGCGTTGAGTGTAGCCCAAGAGCAACCCGCTGATTTGCAAGTGAAGGACATGGTCAAAGCGGGTGTAATTCACTTTCCATGAAGCCTCACTACCCAAGGCACTGCCTTGACTGACGCTGTAGTCGCAAAATGTAGTGCGTGGTCGATATACAGAGCCTGAACGCACCAAGAAATGCTGATAGCGGCGCAAGAATCTCACTGGCAAGTGCGCGAGTACGTTCGCAGGAGGAAAGAAGGTGTCGTCATCACTCTCATCAAGGCTGCTACTTGAGGTGACATTCTGCAAAACCCAATCCACATCATCAGCACCGTGGCTAGAGTTGAATCCCTCTTCCTTCCAAACGAAATCTTCGAACCAGGGAAAACTCCCCGCAGCCAATACCTCAGAGTGCCGCATGCAATCCCAACCCGCTTTCTTGCGCGTTGCTCCGAAGAGAGCGCCCCGGTAACGCCGGTGGTATTCGAATTCGTCTTCAGCTGAGCCTTTGAAGGCATACGCATACGGGTTACTGTGCGTGTGTGCTGCCGATTCTGCGGCTCTCGTGTTGGATTGAGACTTGGCAGTGGCAAAATTTTCAAATGCTGCCCACTTGCGCGGCACACAATCCACGACGCGCTCAGCTGGTATTGCAATCCATATCGGACGAATCACAGCCATGGTATTCGATGAAGCACTGTCATCTGACGAAGTGCTTTGAGCGTTTTTCGTTTGACTCAGGGGACACGAACGCGCTGGAAGTGGCCAGCCGCTGGTCCCCAGAAGACTCGCATCAGAGCCGATCAGACGTTTGAGAGTGTGGAGTCGAGTGCTAGCTGTGCTATTCGTACTGCTGCTCAATCTCCCATTGAATGAAGGGTTGTTGGCAGCATCTCCGATGGTCTTTGCAGAAGCCCATGATTCAAACTCGTCCAAATGCTGAGGCTTTAGGCGCGGCGCAGCGCACTCAAAAGTGCAGTACGGAGGCACGCAAGGCACCGATGCAAACTTGCCCGTGGCCGAAGTTGTGCCACGCGCTGTCTGAGGGCGGTGGTCCGGGGCTAAGGCAGCCCGCCGCGCTAGAGTGGCAGCACGGCTAGCATCTTCTGCAGCCTGCTGTGCAGCATGAGCAGGCAGCTTTGGAGTGTAAACGGCATGGGTTTTGTCTATGACGCCGCGACTGCTGACGCTGTTGCCAGAGATCTCGTTTGCCAAGCGCCCACGCATTGTGACCTCGAGCAACCTAGCCACGCACGCGCGGTCTGTACAACCTCCTCCGGAATCTATCTTCATAGCGTCCGCAGCCGCCATGGCTAGCTGTGGAATATCGTCACCCCACGAGAAAGTCACGTCCGCTACTTGCCCGTCGCTACCATGAACTTGAAGCGAGAGACCTTCAGCAACCCTCCCACTCCATAGGAATGACCAACATAATAGCCCAACGCAAATGTGTCGAGTGCACATGAATACACTTGAACCAGAACTAGGTCAGTGAGCAAGAATGCTACATCAGAACCAGAACTGTAACAGCACCAGCAGCGGTCGGCATGATGGCTTCATAGGCTTTCAGGCTTTCAGCTCTTCGACATTCGACGAAAGACAAAGATGAATCCCAGTTTCCCACAGAAAATTCGAGAATTCGCTGCGCGCAGTCCCTAACGAATTATTTCACACAGCGGGCTATCGTCTATCGTCTACCAAGGAAAAGTAATTACCCATACCAATGACTCTAGTACTCACTTACTTAGGTATAGATACCAGATAAGTAAATAATGAGGAGTTGGGTTGTTATGGAGTTATTCCAGTGTATACGTTACAAATTCACCCACTCGACAATGCTGGGAGTTCAGTACAGGAGTTGGGTTCACTTTTAAGGCAAACTCCTCCTCCGAACAATCAACTGATTTGATTGACGTAGCCACGAATATGGTCATCGGCTCGTGAACTTGTCACATGCGTTATCTTATTCTTCTTTAACAGGGAGTATTAATTAAGGATCTATTTATCAAGTATGCCCGTTCAAAAGGCCTAGAAACGCCAAACGCCAATATGGCAAAGAAACGGATTGAAGGTGAAGGTGAGCCGGATGTGTTCTCTCTGTCTCAGTCCACTCTACTCGGACTAGTAATCGCGTTCCATTATGAATTTGCTTTGTGTCCTTCTATGACCATCGTTCGCTACTTGTGGGAATAGATATATAAAATCCAATTGATATGGAATGGGCAATGAGCTCTTAATTTTTCGTAGTTTCTCAATGCGATAACCTTTTGAAGTTTTTATGGTGCTAACGTGGACAAGGGACCAGTGCGTAGAAGCAATATGCACAGTCGACGCGCCAACCCCCTCTATATACCACAGGGGTGCCCCATACTCGAACATGCGCGGCCTATGTATTAATACAATGGCAATGCGGTACCCTCCGAGTCGTAATTAAATAAGATTTGTTTTTGGGTATTAATTTACGTAAAAGAAGTCGTTGAGCTTAGCAGTTGGATGAAGGACAGGTCTATGAGTGATAGAGCATGTACCGAAATCTTAGCTCAATCGGACCCAATTCACTATTCTAACGGCTAGTGCTACGAACCACACGTTTCTCGTAAATTTGGTCTTTTTGCGAAGATACGCGCACAGAAATTTTCAGGAAATCGCATCTGCTGTTGTTCATTCCGAATAGCGTCCAAACCCACGCCCGATGCTACTTAAGTAGCAATCATGAGGCGATCTATAATTTCCAAACAAATAGTGAAGCCAATCACATCGGCGTGGGTGCGACTATCGCTAATAAAAACATTCGAGATGCGCAAGGATGTGACTCAAGAGACCTTTGAAACAATCAAGCAGATCATAACGGCGAGAAAAGGCCAAGGATGCGCAGCGCGTCCATGAAGACTCAGCATACGCTGCGCTACACAATTAATCACTTTTTTTTCATGTTTTCAACATTTGGGTCCTATTTTTCGGAGCCCACTACGTCAGACCACCGACTCGCCTATCAGACTTAGGGAAATCAATGTACTTTAAATGTCTTCAGGTTTCATTTGCGCTATTGAACTCTAAGAGAGTCGTTAATATACTCAAGTTAGACGGTTCTATAGTTGAAATCTTATTTAATTCTGACTCTGAAGGTAAAGTAATTTCATGCAGTTCAAAGTTCATGCCCCCGCCACGCAGCACAAAGAAACACCGGGATGAATAATAAGCCCATTGAATTACCTTTTTGGCTTAGTTGGGATACCATTCTTCAATCATGAATGAAGGCCCATTTAAGTCCTTTCGAACAAGTAACAGAAACAAGGGAAGTAAATGCCACCTTTAAGGGTACCACGACTTTTGATTCTGGTCCCAAAACGAGGTGGCCTGCATGGGCACCGGTGGGTCAGGTAACCACGAGGTCGAGTCCTTGTGGTAGCACCCGAAGTAACAAAAGCGCTTCGTGGCTGCGCTCATTTGGTTGCACGCGCACACGATTTTCAAGAGCTGGTATACACTGGCGTGCAAGGCGGGGCTTTTCACGGCTAGGCTGAGCCCCCCACGGCCGTTTTGGCTCGCGCCGCAAGTGGTGGAGCACCCGAAGCCCTGGTTGTTTTCGTCTCCGCTGACCACCCATGCTTGCGTAGGGTCGTGCGTGGCTGCCACCTAAAAGTTGGCCAAAATGAACACACACATGAGTTGTGTCATCATGATGAAGAAATGTAATATTGCGTGAATGATATTAAAGTTGAACAAGCACAACAAGCACCCGCGCACACGAGAAAAGTTGTAGAGGGTGCAGGAAAATGCATTGTACATCTTGATTGGGCAACGACACTAATACGCCGTACCCCAAATTTAGCGTGGCTGTTGATGGAGTGAAAGCTGCCGTACATGGCCCAGGCACGGTCTTGGCCGTTGATTTCAAAGGACGCGGCAATGGCGTTTTCGACCGACTGCGCCGCGCCGCCGTTAGCGTTCAAGCTTAAACCCGCGGATTCGTCGACCAAACACATGTTATTGGTGGCCGCGGAGTAGTCGTCGCCTTGGCAGATTGAAGCAAAACCGTACTATAGGAGCCAACGTTGAGAAAAAGAGAGAAAAGAAAAGAACGAATGTAATGAATACAGTGAATGAATTGCAAGACCAGTTGCGCCACAAGATACACACGTGAAATAGGTGAGGTACAAAGAAAAAGAAAGAAACGAACGATTTTTTTTTTGCAGGTACATCTTTCATCAACTTTCCTCTCGAGAGGAGCCCATGGATGGGACTTGCTGGGAGCATGAAAACATGTGGACGTTTGTTCGCTTCGCTTACCTGGTTTTCCCACCAATTCGCCACCCCAAGGTCCACGCCAAGGCCGCTGGCGACTAGCAGCCACGGAGGCACTTCATCGTCTTTCGCGTGGCTGAAGAGGGTGACGGTGTTGCCGCCCACCTATAGGCAGCAAAAGCAGGAGCAGTAGCAGTACAGAGATTGAAGCGTTAGTTTTGGAGTACATGCGTTGAGCCCGAAGGAAAAAAGAGCCACCACGAGAAGAGAAATTTACAAATAATAGATAGATAAGCACAACTAGAGGAAGCCCGAAGTAACGAACAGAAAATTACTGCCTGTAGAAATTGAACTACTTTTGAGATTAAGTTATCATGATATCGCTTAAAAGAAAAAAGGCAAGAAGGCAATTTGGTCTTACTCTTTTTAATGTCCGTACTAAGTAACGCTACTAACCGTCGTGAGTTCCATCGACTGTGATGACATGCCAGTAGTGCTGGTGCCGGCAAACACCGTGTCAAGAATGCTCCATTCCGCGTCCCGGGTCTGAGCGCTGGTGCAAGTGTAGTCGGTGAGGTGGCCTGCGGTGCCGTTGGCGCAACTGGTGGTGCCGGTGCTGCAGAGCCGCGCCGTTTGCAGCACGGGCGCCGCGCGCTGGAGCTCAGAGGCTGACAGCGTGAGGCCTGAATGATTGAAGATGGAAAGAGAAAGAGGGAGACATAGAGAGAGAGAGAGGCATGAAGCATAGGGAGTTAAAAAAGGAGTACACAAGATTAAAAATTGCGTAAAGAGAAAAGAAAAACCGAGGTGAGTCAGTAGCACGCACTTTTTAGCAAGTAAAGCAAAATCACACAAGAATTTGGCAACAGTTTGGCCTAAGAATGCACGCGTGGCTGCGTGTGTGCATATGTGTGCCCTGTGCATTCATTACCCATGAAAGACTGGCCGAGGAACGTGTTGTTGTCGAGCTGACAGCCCAGGGGGGCAAACTTGTCTTTGGTGGAGGGGTCGGGCCAGTTGGGGGTGGTGACTTGCAGCCAATAGCCAGTGCTGTTTTCTTCGAAGCACATGGCGCCTTTGGAGTGGGCGTACGGACTCCCGCATGCGTTGTAGTACGCAGGCAAGTCCTAACAAACAACAATCAAACCCCCCAAACAATAGACCAACGGGTAAAACAGTTCATGGAGTTTCCACCCCGTGATGTGCGTACTTTTACTACGCAAGGAAGAAAGAGCTGGCGACAGCCTCGTAAATTGAGAAACAAAACAACACCATCGAAGGCAAAATCAACATGTTAAGAAGACCCCAAAAACACACACCTTGGAAGCGCACGATATTTGCTTGCAGGTGCTTCCACCGCAAATGGGGTCGTCCTCGCCGAGCTCGTCGCACGGCGCGTAGGGGGACGAACTGCAACGCTGGCCGCACTCGTCGTCGCTGGTGCAAAAAGTGTACGGCAAACTTTCGTCGGAGTACGCCGAGTAGCCGCACACGTTGGCGACGTACGACGACGACGTGGCCTGAAATTCGTCGTTCCAAAAGGCCCTGATGTTACACCAAAAGAAGAAGAAGGATGGCGGAAGTGAAGCGCACGAAACGATCAACAACGGAGAAACACTTTATAAAAATATGGAAATGGGAACGGGCAATCAAAGGCGCTAGAACTAGGTATACAAATCAAGGATACGCGATGAGAATGCCCCTCCCCCAAAAGAGAGCTCCCCCGAATGTCCTTTTCTGTGTAAAGGGAAGTAGAGATCGCCATTAGTACCACTCGACCGAAGAATCGTCGAAGTTTCTGCGGTTTTGCGCGCCTCGCATCAAGGTTTGGCTGAGGGGGTCGCGGCCGCCCTGCCCAAGGCACTCAAGCGATTGGCCGGTGGCCTCATCCACCACGTCTTGAAAGTAACGCAGCGTGGGGTGGTTAGCGTCGGCGTACAGGTAGCACAGCCCGCTGCCTTTGCCGGCGCCGTACTCGGGAAACGGCATCCCGACGCAGGTAGGGTCTGGGCAGTCGCAGTGGACGTCACTCACGTTGAGGGCGTCTAAGTCGGGGTACCCGTACGACGCTTCAATTTGCCAGAGGTCCTTGGCTTCAAACGTTTCTTTCGGGAGCTTCAACACGAAAAACCAGTCCACTGTTTCAACAGACGTAAAAAATAGAAGAGCGTATTAGTTGGTAGAATGGGTAAATGTCCCGTGGAAATGCAACCAAGATGAGCATGTTTCACGACTAATATGTGCACCTACTCCTCATCGTATGAGTCTACCGCAAGCATTCGTCGCAATACAAACACAGTGGAACGGGCAAAAATGCCGCCGAGCAATCAAACAGTGAAGCACGCTCCAACATTTTTCAAGCGAGAAAAAATCAAGGATTAAGCCCTTGATGAGATCAAGTATGATGGATTGCATTTATCATCTCAAGGATATAATTTGGTTGCCCTGACGTTTGACCAGTATAATATAACCCTTTAAGATCTGTACCTGCGTTCCCAAATCCGTCATACGATGCGATCGGTACCTCCACGCTGTCGACGCTTCGAAGCAGCGATGGTATAGTGGCCACAATTAAGCGTGCGACACGCATTTTCGTGGCAGAAACGCGCCTAATAATAGAGCAACTACAGTAGTCTACAGTGAAAGAAAGAAGAATCATCCAAACGAGATGCTGAGATTCATCAGTTCGCAAGATAGCTTGAGGGCCGTTGGAAAAATTATTCGTCTTTCTGCTTTCTGTCCGAGGGTTTCCTGTCACTAATTTAGTAATACCGGCAAAACCCCCCAAATCACCGGGCCGGCTCTCAACAATTCCATTCCTACGAGTCAGTCTTCTACAAGAAGACCGACGACGACTGCGGTAACTGCGGTCGGTGGTCTGCTGAATTCCTTCCCCGGGCGTGTGCCGTACAGTAGTGGTCTTTACTTTGGCTCAGTTCAGGAGCGTACCGCCCGCGAACAATATGCCCACATACGAGAGATCGTATGGCGCGTTGGGGGAATACTCCCTCTCATCTGGTGCTGATGAGGAGACTATCGGTATGAAGGAGGTTTTGTCTAGGCGAGCCGGGGCATCCTGGAGGCTTCTCAAGCTAGGAGCGAGCGCAGGCGCGCTCGCCTTTGTCAGCGCATACACCGGATCCCACGTGCGTATTAATGTTTCTTTCATTACCTGATAGTGCTGCCAACCTTCATCATTGTTTAATCAGGTTCCCTGTTCCCGATTCCATTCTACCCGCAACACACTCATTATGCTTCCCTCAGTAAAACTCCCATTTGGATGTTTCACTTTGCTCCGAACCTCACACTTCTTATGGTTTAAATGTGCACAGTATCTGGCTTCTTCGTCATCTTCTGCCCACGAACAGCTCGAAGTTGCCCCCACCATCGACGTGGTTCCATCCTCCGCCCTCGCCAGCGACTGCGGCGATGCTTCCCCGGACCAGAGATCGAGCGCTTGTTTCGACAGCGCGACCCAAAGCTTCAGGAATGAGTGGTTGCTTTGGAGAGAGCGCGCGCCGCGTGCATCGCCCACTGCTGTTCTGAACGCCCACGAATTAGCTGCGGCAATGCACCGCTTCGACCACGTGAACCCTTTATCGTTGTCCACAGCCGACAGGAGCGAGAGTGATGATGGCGAGAACTCGATGTCCAAGAAGGAGAATGCCGCAGCTTTGGAGGCCACAAAGCAAGCGCAGGGAGAGAAGGCGGAAGCTGCGGGCTTTCTTGAGGAAACGGAGGATGGGATGCCGGAAGGTGGACGCAAGCGGTCAAGGGCACGGCGCTTGACAGAATCAAGCACAAGCACAGCAGACGACGGCGACGACAGCGAAGCGTCAACCCCTGCCTTCACCATTACCGTAGGCAATGCTTACACCGCCAAATCCGGGGGCTACTCGGCGGAATACCCGTGGAAGTACATGGCGGAGCCGTACCGGGCCACTACGCTGGCGGTGGAGGCACCCGTGAGCGGCGCGTCGTACCGTTGGACGGTCGATGGCCACGTGCAGGGTTATGGGAGCTCCACTGCGGTGCTGTTCCAACAAATCGGGTACCACGCCGTCACCGTAGAGCGCCTGGCGGAAGACAAAGACTTTGAAGACCCCGTGACGGCGAACGTGATGTGCAAGTACGTGCGGCGCGAAGTGCGGTCGATGACTGACGCGGACCGCGAAGCTTGGCTTTCGGCAGTACAAGTGCTCCAACACGTCCCCACGAGTGCAGGCCAGGTAAGGGAAGAAAACTGCCTCCAGCATTGATGATGAATTACTCCCCCGCTGAGAAGGAGAAACAAAGGTTGTCTCCTCAAGTTGTGTGTTTTTTCTTCTCGTACTATTGAATTATACCTTTAGCGTGCTTTAATGACCTCAACGTTTGATTGCTTTACGTAGCTAGCAAGTCTCTAAAGTTTTTCTTCTTTTTTAAACAGGCGCTGTATGGCCCAAATTACTATTCCAAGGACCATTTCACTCGGTTACACTTGTACTACGGTGGGGCTGTAGACTGCGACCGCTGGCACCAGGGCGCGGGGTTTGTGACGAGCCACGTAGCCTTGACCTTGATGTTTGAACAGGCTCTGCAGAGCGTGAATCCGACAATTGCGGCCCCGTACTGGGACTTCACCCTCGATTCTACTTTTTACGGCTCGTCGGTCCGTTGCTAATTGCCCCCCTATATTTTTCAGATGTGTGTGTTTTTTCTAAACATGAGAATAGGTGTTGACATCAACCGTACCTTTGCTTCTTTGCTTCTTTGTATCTCTGAATTCTTTGGAAAATGTCTCACACTTCTACCTCCTCTCTCTCTTTCTTATCTCCTCTTCTATTGCTGTACCGTTTTCGCCGTTGCACACATGAATGTCTTATACCAAGGATTGGTCCAAAAGCTTCGTCTTTGCGGACGACTGGTTCGGCGCTGCGAACCCCGCCAATGATCTGCACACCCCCGTCAAGGGGCGCTTTGCGTTCGTGTCCGCACTCGCCAACGCGTCCCAGTACACGGGCTTCGTGAATTCCTATGGCCTGATGCGCGCGCCCTGGAACAACGACCCCACGCCCTTTTTGACGCGCAGCGGCCACGTGTACGGGTACCCCAACAACATGAAGCCGTCGAGCTGCCAAACCTACGCGATGGCCGTGAAAAAGACCACGTGGATGTCGCTGTCTAAAGTTCTCAACGCAGCGGCCCACGGCCACATTCACGAGCTCGTGGGCGGCAGCTGGAACCATTACTTGAAGACCGCCAACCGGGGTGTTTCCTCGCCGGCCGTGTACACTTTTGCGCATCAAATTCAGCCGATGAGCAAGATGCTGTACCGGGAGGGCTACGTGACGTGCCCTGAATCTTGTGACATGACCACGCCTTCGGAAAGCTGCCAGTGCAACGCGAACTTGGAAAAACTTGGCACCAAGCCCGCAGGACAGGTGCTTCAAGAAGTGGGCATTTTAGCAGCCGTGGATTTTTACGACGAAGGATACCGCAGTTTGTCCTCTGAGCAGTTCTTAGATGACGAGGGCAATTACAAACCAATCCTTGATGGCTACTCTGAGTCAGAATCGACGCACATCTACAACAAGTTGTTGGCTATGTTGGCGAACCCGGGTCATTTGGGAGACATGTACCAAGCGACGAGCACCAACGACATTACGTTTTGGACCATTCACCTGACCGTAGACCGCTTGTGGCACTACAAGCGCTTAGGAAACTTACAAAACTACGACGAAACTTGGGATCCTTTGCACACCTGCTACGGCCACAACCCAGACGACGTGCAGCCCTTCATGAACTTGTTTGGGGAAACGAACACCGGTGCGTATGCCGCGAACATCACGATCTCAAGCATGGGCGGCGAATGGTCCACAAGTGCGAAAATTGAGGATGCAGCAGTACCACCGTACCGCCGCAGACTGCGCAAGTCTGAAACCACTGGAGGGGAGAGTGCGAGTGGTTTATCGTCAGCTCAAAAGATTTTTGGCTCATCAGCGCCGAGCTCGACTTCAGCAGCGAACACGTACTACACTAACGCAGAGCTATACACCTTGCTTCACCCAATGAGCCAGAAGCTCCAGTACGTGTACGACAACTTCAACTGGCCTCACTGCGATCAGTCAGGTCATAAAATCTCTAACTTATGGTAACCGTTGATGTCCGATCTCATCTCTACAGTAGATACCTCGGAGAACTGCCTTTTCTATTCGATTTGCTTGATCGGGGCTTCTAAGTCGTTTGTTGATTGAAGTTATAACCTGCATCCAGTATTCAGTAGTACAAAATGTACACCAAACCGGACACAGGCCCTTGGCACTAAGCACGATCATGCCATTTAGTCATGCTCATATCTTTCCTCGCTTAGAAAAACATTAAAGTCCGTTTATTTCCAAAAATGCGCGAATGCCGGGAGGTGCTGGGCGGCGGACCAGCACCTCCTTCGAAGCCATAAACGCTTCGAGTGCAACCGGGATCTCAAACTTAGTGAGGTAAGGTGTTTAGAGTATCGCCGGTCGTTTACGACCCGTCGTGCAATTTTTGCTGTTTTACGCCGGTATGGCATGCCTGATCATTTCGTCAAGGAGCTTATTCGGCTTCACTACGGGGCAAAAGTGAAAGTGAAGATTGGTGAAGTGGACGCCGAGATCGATAGCACCATAGGTGTGCGGCAAGGCTCATGTGAAGGTCCTGTGCTCTTTCTCATCATTATTCAGGCGGCAATGGAAACGTTGGAGTGGCCGGAAGGTGTCTCAAAGCCGGAGTTTATGACGCGTGAGTACGGGAAGACAACGGGTGAGAGAGCCTCCCGTGTGCGCGATGCCTGTTCGTTTGAACTTTGG
>Ga0307931_1002195_pt1 | contig 12597 bp, 15 predicted proteins | sample OrgLakmetageno47_FD_201816 | JGI IMG/M metagenome (GOLD analysis project Ga0307931, IMG submission 201816) | Saline water microbial communities from Organic Lake, Antarctica - #47 | ecosystem: Environmental > Aquatic > Non-marine Saline and Alkaline > Saline | place: Antarctica: Organic Lake... | reverse complement strand
TAAAAAATGAAAAAGAGGCCCTGTTGAACTCACTTGAGCGTTCACGTCCGCCCCGCCATTCACGTCAAGCAACGCGCGAAGAGCGGCAACGTGCTCGGGGGCAGCGGCAGCTACATGTAAAGGCGAGCAGCCGTGGTCGTTCAAGGTGGCCGGGCGGCTCCCTGCGGAGAGGAGGGTTAACGCACAAGCGAGGCCACCGGTGCCGAAGTCCAGCGCCACTGAAGATCCGGTGGAGCTCTGCAGGGCGGAGCGCGCTAAGGTCTTGACTGAACGAGTAGACTCCAGCCGAATCGAAGACGACGACGACGACAGCATTGACTTGGTAGAAGCCAGCGAGTTGAGCTTGTTCGTCGAGGCGCCTGTTGCTGTTCTTCCTCCCGCTCCTGACTGCGCCGAAGACGGCGGTAAGCCAAGGATGCTTCGTGGGTCAATGTCATACAGGGAAGCGCCGCAGCGAGACGATGAGCGCAAGGCTGTATGCTGTGCGGCGGCACTGCTGTCGGCGCTGTCCTTGCCGAGGTGCGACTCCCGGAACGGCTGAGCTTTGAGCGCAGCGGCTAAAGGAGTGTCGCCCACGCCGTCGACTACTTCGAGCAAGAAGCGGGAATGTTCCTGCAGCAGAGGCTGAGACATCGAAGCGAATCGTGCATCTTGCCCGGGCGCGCGCAGCAAGAACGCGCAGTCGGCCAGGTCCACGGTGGGGAGCGGCGACAGCAAGAGGCGCAGCGTGGCCACCTGGAAGCAATAATAATTAAAAGAGGGTGTAAAGCGTGTGCACACGTGTATGCTAAAGAGTGTGTACGTATGCTCTAGCATAACTTGAATGCACTTCCGCACCAATTGACCCATTCTTCAATTCATTTTTGTTTCTTCTTCTACATCAAATTAGAGCGATGAAACTCACTGGATGGGGCCCGTGGCCTTTCAGAGCTGCCAGCGGAATCGGAGGTGGCACCCCTTGCAGTTGTTGGGCCAAATGTTGCGCGGCTTTACTGTCCCCCCAAGGCAACAAGTCACCGCTCAGCACCGCCAAGTGCACGCAAGACTGCTGGGTGGACGACGATGCTTCGTGCAGAATAGAGCCCAGCAGGGTTGAGGGCACTTCCGCTCCGCCGGCCGCTGACTGGTCGTAGTCGGGCGCGAAGGCGACGGGCTGGCACACGGCCATTTGAGACGAGGAAGATGAAGAAGAAGGGCTCTGTTCGTCGTGTCCCAAGACGCGCATGTGGTGAAGCACCTGTTGCACATTCGTCCGGAAAGAAAATAGATTATAGCGTAGGGGGGTTGAGTTATTGAGATTATGCGAGGGCAAAAGTTAGGAAGGGATTTGTCTATTTTATTTCGCAGCGGTAGTACATGTGCTGGCTGTCCAAGTGTCAGCCACTCCACAAGGACACAGGGAGGTTGGAACGATTCAAAGTAAAGCTCTGCCACAGGCATCAAATTCAGATGAAATCACGAAAGACCAAAAGACAAGGCTCTCTTTGTCCCAGACACCAACCTGGTGCACCCCAAATGCGTCGCCCGTGCGGCATGCCTCCAGCAACATTTCGCGGTGCCGCAAGTAGGCAGCCCGGTGCAAGGCGTTGAAGAAACCTGTCCGGTCGCTGTCGCCCAAGAAACGGAAATAAAACGCTCGCCCGCTCTTTTCGCCCGACTTGTCGTCCCGCCCCAGGGTGCGCACCGTCAACATGGAAGTGGCATTGGCCAGCTCCCAGGTCGCGAGCTCGAGGGGCACCGTGCCCAAGGACTTGCGCTTGGTGTGGTCTTCGAAGTATTCAAACCGAGGCCCACGGATAGAGCACCAACGAGGCCTCCATACTTTGTTCAGCATCGCCTTGCCCTAATATACATACAAACGCGCATATACAACCACATGGTAAGTAATGATCATCATGCGCATAGTTACCCTGAGAGAGAGAGTACTTGAGACGAGGCTACTGCAAGGATCATTAAGGTGCTGCAGAAAGTTAGATAGGTCTCATGAATGCTCTTTAACAATGCAACAAAAGAAAGGAGTGATGCCCTCCATTCCCGGTATTCGCGCACCTGTTTTTCGAGCATGCCTTCCCAGACATTTCCGAAATCGTCAATGCTTAGGCCTTCATCGTAGTCCGCGCCGAATTCGTCATCCTCGTCATCCACATCAGCATCATCCTCGTCAGCATAATTGGACTGCACGAGCAAGTATGAATTTGTTAGGATACAGGCCCCAGCGTTTTAATCATGCCCTTTCTACCCACAGTCGCAAATCAAATGGTCTAAGAAAGAGCATTACCTTGGAAATTTTGCCGTAGAATTCATCACCGCCATTATATTGTCCGACATCTGTACTTCCAGCACTCATCTTCTAAGGGCGGTCACACAATGGAGGCTCTCAGTCTCCCAGGATTTGTCAGCTACTACACGCCCATGTGCGCCCAAGCAAGGAAGACTGAGATTGCCGATCTTCTTCTTGGGCATGTCATGAAATGTGCTTGTTTTTGTGTTGATGTGAAAAAGTGAAGGTGGTGTATTCTTTTGTTTCCCCCTGTACGTACACATTTTTATTGTCGGTACAGACTCTACAGAGGAGGAGGAGGCCGTTGATGATTTGACCCACGCCGACGAGGGCAAGAGCGGAGTAAGCGGCGCTCGAAAACGGCAGCTTTTGGGGGCGCCTTGCTGCCTTCCCAACATGAGCTCATCGAATGTTCGGCTCAGCCGATCTGATGAAGGCAGCCACGTCTACGAAAGCAAGAAAGCTTTCAAGATCTGGCTCAATCTCAAGCTACGGGTGTGTGCCAAAGAATGCACTTCCATCCTTCATATGCTGCCACATCCAAACGGCACTTCTAAGTCTATTGCGCGCACAAGCTTAAACATGTCAAGAAATAATTTTGGATCATGTAGCGGCTCTGTATGCTGTATTTTAAATCTATAGACAAAGTGTGCACTCGTGGCCACGCCGCACAACCTTCATAATCTTTTGTGACCGTTGCCATTGTGCCTCTCACCTCGACCCTGTGCCTCTTCCCTCCCCGCGCCTGTTTCTCAGCCACGCAACATATCAGTGACCAATGTCATAACGGACCTCGCGGATGGCACTGTGCTTGCTAACCTCCTCGAGCTACTTACCGGTTAGAAGCACCCCTTTCCTCTCGACACGAAGAACATACACTGAACACAGCGCCCCCCCCCCCCCCGAACACGAGTGATTAGAGAGCGCGAATACTGTGACGTCGCCGCCCACCTGCCTCTCTCTTCCTATCATTGAATTCGCTTGGCTCAAGTTCCTATAATTTTTTTTTAAATGGCAGGCGACAAAGTTGGAAAGTTGAAGCGCGGCGAAATGCGCATTCAGGTGCGAGTGGCACAATAGATCCATATGACCAGTCAAGACGCGCAGCAGAGATGTTGACGAGAAGTAATCCGCACTGCAGCTGTTCCTAGCGTTTCTTGCGCTAGTTCTTGCGAGCAAGTGCCTTGTAAATGCGTCTATTAATGGCACTATTGATGTTCCCTTACACCATTCTCCTCCTCCATCTTTGCCCTGCCCCTTCTTTGATCCTTCCTATATGTTAGCACTTGGCCAACCTGAACACCGTCTTCAAGTTCTTGCAGTCGTACGTGAAGCTGGTGGACATTGGCCCTCAGGTAAACAAAAACGTGTGATCTTGCTGCGCCTTTGATAAGAGTAGAGCTGCTAGCGGCCCCTTTTAATGTTCGATTCGACTTCCTTTTTGTTTTTTTCGACCTACAACTTTTTCGATATGAAATGCAGTTGTCGTGCCCGCATTACCTCTTCTAGTGACTCATTTAAAATTCCCTTTCTTGATGTCTTCGATTCTGCGGCAAATCGGTTCGTGGCTGCTGCTGCTGCTGCTGCTGCTGATTTTACTACCTATGGTGCTGCTATTATCATCATTGCTCTTAGGACGTGTTGGACGGTAACGAGACGCGCATTTTGGGCTTGCTGTGGTCCATCATTTCGGTGTTTTCGATTCGGTCGGTGAATTTGCGCATGCCGGGCTGCCGCCACTTGGGAGATCTGAAACAGCGGCTCCTGCAGTGGGCTCAGAAATGCGCCGCTGCCCAGGGAATCGCGAGCGTGAACAATTTGACCGAAGCGTTCAGCGATGGTCGGGTCTTGTTGTCTCTGCTGCACGCTGCGGCCCCCACCAAGATCCCGTACCGCCCCATGTCCTCGGCCAGTGGCACTCTGTCGCTGGCGGTGGACGCGGCCGCGAAGCATTTCGGCGTGAGCAGCATCATTGACCCAGCGGAGGGAGCGCGCGCCACGGGGATCGAGAAAATCATGGTCATGTACCTCACGGAGCTTTACTTGGCATTGCCCAGTGGTAAGTGGAGTTTTGTGGGGCGTCAATAACCAGAAGGGTGTTTAAGCTTCATGTCAACATGTGAAGCTTCCGTCTTCATCAGCGTCAATATTGCATTAGTTGGGGTTGCGGTTGTTGTCTTTCTCTTATATGTATCTGTAATCTGTTGCTCGTTCCTTGTTTGGCAGCGGGCAAAGGCGTGAACACGGACTCGCCCACCGGCCGCAGTGGCGCTCGGCCAGGAGTGCGCGGCGCCCTCGGGGACTCCTCTGTCTCCTCAGGCCAGCCCGGAGGCGGTGCAGGCGGCTTCGACGAGTCGACTTACGCCACCGCGCCGGGTGCTTTTGACGCCTCCATGCAAGCCACTCGGGGTTTTGGAGCGACTTCTGGGAGTTCACCGGGCGGTGGCAGTGGTGCATTCGGGCAAGACGCTTTAACGCCTACCCGAGAGCTGGAAGTGGACGCTCTGCGCCGCCGGTGCTATGAGCTGGAGCATGCTGCCAACGCCCTGCCGGCTACCCTGGAGAAGCTCCGGGAGCTGCAGGCGTACACCAAGGATCTGGCGACGCAGTACGAGCTACAAGTGGCGGATTTGGAAGCATCTCTGCAGCAGCGCCAAGAGGCCGAAGCGGCTTGGAAGTCGGCAGCGGCCAAAGCCGACAGTGAAGCCGAGGACCTGAGGCGAGCAGCCGCTGCTTCGACGGGCGAGCAAGAGGGCATGCGCCGTGCACTGGCGGCACAGAAGGAAGAGTTCAACGCGGAGCTGGCTCGGAAGGAAAAGGCGCTGAACCAGCAAATCGAAGACCAGCAGGTTGCGTACGAGACGGAGCTGCGCGGGGTGCGCGCAGAATTGGCGCAGTCCGCGGAATGGTGGCGCGGGCGCGTGGACGCTGTCCGGGAAGAGGAAGAGCAACACACCGAAGAAGTGGAAGAGCACGTGGAGTCCCTGTCGCAAATGCTGGTGCAGGCCGAGAAGCAGCTGACTCTAACCAAGTCGGCCCTGGAAGAGTCCACGTCCGCGCGTGAGGAGCTGAAAGCCACGGTGTCGTCGCTGGAGCGCCACAACGAAGACTTGGCCCGGCAGCTGGAGGCCCGCAACGGGGACATCAAGAAACTCCGCGGCGAGTGCGAAGACGCCAAGCGCACCGCGCAAGTGTTTGAAGAAGAGCTGCGGAGCGTGGCAACCCGCCTGAGTGAGGTGGACTCCGAGAAAGGGGGCCTCAGCAAGCGCATTGAGAGCTACCACACCCAAGAAGACAATTACCGCCGCCACGCCTCGGAGCTGGTGGACTTCAGTGCGCGCGCGGGTGCCGCCCTAGCGCAGGCCGTAAAAGATGCCCTCGCCTCAGTGGAGCTCCTCAACAAGGTGATTGATTTTTTGGGGAAAAAAAATGCCTGCTTTTTCTTTCCAAGAGTTATGATTTTGTACGATGCTTCGACCTCTCGCCTTTTGTAATTTCCGTCTTATTTCTATCAATTGTTATCTCGATACGTGCGCACCCATACCCTTTAAAGGTCGACGACGCCATCACCGGCAACGACGGGTCCCATGAAGGGGGGGGAGGCGGCCACGACCCCAGCAGCGCAGCTTCGGTGCGCAGCTTGCGGTCGGCTGGCCTCTCCGCTCGCCTCGCAGAAGTGGTAGCGGGCTCGGGTGGCCTGGCTGGCCGAGGCCCCGCTGACATTTGGGAGGTGGCCTCCTTCCTGGAAGCCCGCGTGGACCTAGCGGTGAAGTCCATGGCCACTCTGACGTCCGGCGCCAAGAGCATTGCCGCTAATACCGACGAAATCAAGCGCACCGCGGGCGTGAAAATGCTCCAACTGGAACGGAATCTCGAAGGCGCTTTGCGGGACCGGGAGGGCACCAAGGTAAATATGCAAAAAAAAAATCGTTCTTCCATTTGAGGGAGCTTCACAAGGCACAGAGAAAATGAACGGCGAGGTAAGCCAAGGCATCTTGGCATGATGACAAGGATGTTCTTGCTGTGGCCGTGATTTATACACCTTTGTTGATTGCTTTTATTGTTATTGCATTAGGCCTCGCTGAGCTCCAAGGACCGCACCATTGGGGAACTCGAGAAGAAAGTGCGGAGCTTGCAGCAAGAAAAGCAAACGGTGGAAGAGCAACTTCGGCTCCTGCAGAGCGGCGAAGGCACGCGCCTTGGAGATCTTCAGCGCATGGTACTGCTATTTGCAACTTCTATTATGATTATAATCTTATCTCCACGTTTTAACTCTCTTTTTTAACTCTCTCGCTAAGTTGCATTCCTTCCCAATTGCACCATCGCGCACCGCATGAAGGAACTTCTCGACCCCTTCGCCTATTTCGTCTCCCATAATCTTTCCCTTGCGCTCATCTTTCTCTTGTCATTCATGCATGCGTCGTCAAGGTCGAGGCCCAAGCCTACGAGCTTTCCTCTCAAGAAGCCGCCCTCGCGGAGGCCACCCGGCACTGGATGAACCACGAGACCGCCACCGACAACTTGCAAGAAACCACCCAAAAGCTCATCTCCATCATCACCACGGCTTTGTCAGAAGAGCCCACGGTGACCGACGAAGACTTGAACGGCCTCGTGCTTATTGGCCCGACCGACATCCAAGGCCTGGAGGAGCGGATTTTCCGGGAATACGAGCACTACCACACCGCCACTTACCACATGCTGGAGGAAGTGGTGCGGCTCCTGTGCGACCGAGCTCACGCGCTCAATTTGTCGGCCGGCAAAACCTTCCGGAAGTTGGAAGAAGAGTCGTCGGAGAAAGTGGAAGCGTTGCGGAAAATGTCACAAGCCCGCGACCAACTCGACAAGGTTGGATTTCTTCTTGTTTGTCATTGTATTTCTTCTTCTTCTTCTTCTTTTTAGAGCATGCTTAGATGTATGTGCAACTTTAAAGTCTTCATTTGCTTCCTTTGAAGAGCTACAGAAGCCCCCGGTTTTCATGTCTTCTTTTTTCCGCCTGCTCATGTGCTCTTGTTCTCTTTTTCTGTGTCTCTTCTCCATCTCATTCTACTTCCTTCTTCTCGGTGTCCATTACAGGCGGAACTTCGCAACACCCAGCTGCAGTCGAAACGGCTGGAAATGGGCAAGCAGCTCGGGTGGCTCGAGTCAGACCCCAAGCCAGGGCACTTGCTGGCCCTCGGCAACCAAGGTGGCAGCGGTGGCACCCCCCAAGAGGAGGTTAATGCCCTCAAAATGCGCTGCCTGGAGCTGGAGTCGAAGCTCGAGCACCGCGAGCTGGTGCGTTGCGCAATGAGAATGTCTCGATCACGTACTAAATGTTTTTGACCATAGCAAATTAGGCGTGCCAGTTCTTTCCAGGCACTAATTTTGATTGACAACTTCTAAAGCTGGGAGTTCTGTATGGGGTTCTTTCCTTTTCTATTCTTGCCTGTTTCTTACGCTTTTATTTTGAATTGTCGGCTTCTTTCTCCGCCGCTCCTTTTTTTGTGACCCCCTACCAGGTGGGGGATCAGCTGGAGTCTCTCATGGAGCGGCTCAAGGACATGGCCACGGCCGGAGTCTCGGCGGTGGCTGCCGCCAGAGCGGCGAAAGCCTCGGTCAAGAAGCGCTACGGCGGGGGTAACGGCTACGAAGAAGACAAGCAAGGCGACGACGACGACGACCATGATTTGGCCAACAACGTCTATGACGAGCTCGCAAGATTCCAGGTATGTCGCTCCTTTTTCTTTAAAGATGGAAAACAATGTGAGAGTACTGTGCACTTAATCTTTGCTTTTTCTCTCTGGCGCACCACGTATCCACTGTGAGAGTAGTGGTCGTTGTCGAAAAGAATGAACCCGTGCTCTTGTTTACGCCCTCCCCTGCTTCTGACTGCGCCCTCGTTGAAAACGATTTTCTGGACACACACAGGAAAACCTGTCCAACTTGGAGACCCCCGTCGCCTCGGGCTCTCTGGAGTTTGCGGTGCTGGTCACCGGCTTTGTGGTGCAAACCTTGAGCCACGAGCTGCTGGTGCAGGACATGTCCCAGCAAAACGACGACTTGTCGGGCATCGGCGGGGGCAGCAGTGCAGTGGGCGCTGCCGGCCAGCTCCAGAAGCAATTGTCCCACCAGCTGGCGCTCTTTCAGGGGCAGCAACAGCAGCAAAACGGCGGCAACAGCGGCGACGACAGCCGCATCAACGAACTCAAAGCACAAGTGCAGGTACGTGAAACAAATACTACAAGTGGCACGCTCAGCAAAGTGGCGTAGTTGATAGATGGAGGACAAGTATCATTTTGTTGTTTTTGTTGTGCACTTTGCGATTTTCATGTGTATAACATTCTTGTCTTGTTTTTTTTTTGTCCACATGCGTTACCTCCTCTTTTCTGTCTTCCTCTCATTCCTATCCCTATCCCCCGCATGTGTACCCCCGCAGGTCCTCGGAGAGCAGCTCAAAGCGCAAACTCAAGTGGCGGCCCAAGCGCGCGCGCAGCTCCAAAACGCGGGCGGCTCCAACCACTCGAGCAGCGCTGCCACCGGGTTCATGTCGGGGGAAAACGGCGGCGACGCTGGGAACATGGACCAAAAGCAGGCGGCGCTCCGGTCCCTGCAAGACGAGCGAGACCGCCTCGAAGGCGAGCTTTCGGAGGCCCTGGAGAAGGTGGGTGTGCACATGTGCATGCTTTCTTAGCGTTGTCTATTTTTATGTTTTCTCATGGTGCCTTATTTTGCTTACTTTTTGCCCTTCCCTTCTTTCACGGCCCTCTTGTTCTCATCCTTTTCTTCCTCTCGCCTCATTCTGTGTCCAAATTGCCAGGTGAGCGTGATGTCTGCGACTCAAGAAGCAGGCGGAGACATGAAGCGTCTGATGGAGCTCGAAAACAAAATTGCCGATCTCGAAGAAGAAATGGAGAACCCCAAGGCTTTGTCTATTCACCGAGCCTCGCAGGTGTGTGGCGAAGCCTCTCGATGGATATAACTGCTTCTGATTTTTTTAACTGTCTGTCTACCTGTATGATCATTTTAGAACGCCTGCATTTGATTACTTCTTTTGGTACTAACACTTCTTTTAATATCCTACAAAGTGCGTCACTTTGTGATAAACGATATTCTCCGTTCTCCGTTCATTCAACTCCCAAAAAATCGTGATTTTTACGACAGGCGCACAAGTTCATCGACGAAGCGGAGGACATCGAGTCGCAGCTCGAAGATTTGGACCCCGAAAGCGATCCCGAGGCCTACGAAGGTTTGGAGCATCGTTTGAAGGAACTCACCGACCACATTTCCCTCCTGCTCAACGACATTTTGGCCTACCTCAAGGGCGACGTCCTGCGCCTGGTGAGTGCATTTTCAAATTTAAACATAATACAACGCCCGAGTTTGTGCTCCACGATATTCGCACCCATTCAATTCAGCCCACTCTCTTTCTCTTCTCTCTTCCTGAATTCATATTCTGCCATCCATGACTGCGCTCGTGCTGCAATTCTAATCTGCTTCCTTCCTTCTCATTTTTTGCGCAGGTCCCATCCGAGCTCAAGGCGTTGACTCAAGTGGTGATGACCTGCAAAGACCGGCAAATGTGCGTGAAGGTGTTCAAAGAAGCCCACTTGTTCGCGAAGCAAATCATCACCGAAGCCGCGGGCCACAAAGCCAAGTTGGGCCGCAATTCGCACTGGGACTTCGACCCGGACTTGCTGGAGGGAGTTGCCGAGCGGCGGTGGGCCGAAATGATGAAGCACTTGAAGCGCCTGGTGATTGCGTACGACAACATGCCGCCGGACATGAGGGGGGACCTCTTGACCTTCCGCGAAATCATCAAAAACTTGGACTGGCTGGTGATCATGTCGTTCCACAGCGTGGAAATCGAAGAAAAGCGCCGGGAAAAAGCCAAAAAGCGCATGTCGTCCAGCGACGGGCGCAGCCCCAGCGGCGACGACGTGTCCTTCAGCGGCCGCGGCGGGTCTCTGAGCGGGCGCATCGACAGCGGCGCGTCCACCAACGACAATTTCGACACCGCGTCCATGGCCAGCTACGGGAGCGTCGGGTCCCGCGGCTCGGCTCGGTCTTTTTCGGCTTCCGGCGCGTCCACCAGCGGGTTCAGCGACTTCGCCGGCGGGTCACGAGGCGGGCGCAAAGCTTCCATGTCGAGCAAGTCAAGCAGCAGCAAGGCGAGCCCCTATGCGTCGTTCGTAGCTGCGGCTGAGCAAGGGCGAGCTGCCATGTGAGCCAAGACAGAAGACAGGGACTTTTCGGAGCACGGAAAGGCAGTAGGAAGCAGAGAGGAATTGAGAGCGAGAAACGCTGAAAGAGATTAAATAGGGGTCTGCATGCGCGATGAGCGCGTTTTCTTTTTTGGTAGAGGCAATAAGGAAGTAACTCCAATTGAGATGAATTCACCGCCCGTGTCAGGTATGATCTTTTTTTGGATGACGCGACTGGTATGAAAGTAGAAACGAATGCGATACCGGATACCGGCGATTCATAGAAAGCCAAAGAGGAATATCGGAGTATAGATAGAGCGTAGAGCGAGCCATTTTTATAATAATGCGACATGCAGATAATACTTTTTATCTAAAGAACAGATAAATACGAATTGGGAAGTAAGAAGGATCTTGGAGCTAATAAAAGAAGGAGATGGAAATTGGAATATATAATTATATTATATTGCACTCCCCAGTCCCCAGTTTTGTGGAATGGCTTCAGCAAATAGCAAGAAGCTGCGCATTGATTAATCCTCCAGAACAAGTTTGACTGGGCTGAGTGTCCTTTGTCCTTTTGAGTAATGAAATTCATCTTTACTCCGACCCCGTGTCATCTCAGGGCACCAATTCGACCAAGAGTTGGATCACTCCCAGTGGTGCCTGCCCCAACTATCCAAAGATAAAGGTTTTAGATATACTAAAAAATATCTACCCAGCACTAATTTTTTTGTACTTTCGCCTGATCTCCATCTTAGAACTCAAAACATAAACCGATCGCGATGAACGATATTTATGTGTTTGGGATTTATCGTAAACTATCATAACCTCGCCTTTCTTTGACACAGGCCCCGAGGGGGCGGATATAGAATGCCATAGGCAGAGAAAGAATGCAGAGAAGGAAAACCTGATTGAGTAAACAAACCAGATTGGCCATAGAAGTGGTAACTGCGGTTCAAAGTGGCCCGCCTTTTTGCATCCTGGGAATCTTGCAATAAAGAGGAGTTCCCATCCACAGGGGGGGGAGGGCACAACGAAGTCCCTCAAGCGATCTAAAAAAAAGAATCAAAGAGTCACCCAAGCTCGAGCGATTGCATAGCACCATTTGCTTGCAAGCTTCTGCTTGTACATGGCTTTGGCTTCTGAAAAGCCGATGTTGCAGAAGGCCGTGTTTTTGTGAGTGATTGCACGAGGAACAAGGTCCAATATGAGGCCGCGGTCAGAAGAAGCATCCCCTCAGCGGCCAATAATTGGAGTCGTATCATTGTAGCTGCGTAGTGCGAGATGATCAATCGCTGTTCCTATATTTGCGTTCTTAGGCCACAGTCTGATTCATGGCCAAAAAAGAAACTGCAGGCGAAACTTGGCGATTGATGTGTCAGTGGCGCATGATTGCTCATCGTGGCATTACTTTAAAGTATTCGGGTAGTGCTCCTGTCGGTCTAACTGCGATGATTACGTTCATAAATTATTTAAGGTAGGGTCGGAGGTGGGTCGGATTAGGTGGCTAGCACAAGATAATTCAACCGTAGAGCGCATCATGAAGAGGCCTTAACGAGAAGACTTTCATTACGACCTTGAGGATGGCAAGGAGGAGGAATCAAGCAAGTGCATGAAGACGCTCGCACCCGGATTAGACTGTGATCAATCATTTGGATTCTAATCCTATACCCTACATGACAGCAATGGTTGCCTTCGACAATGCAAGGTGTGTCATGAAGAGGGATAGGTTTGAGTGCGTAACTCCACATACTTCTTGACACTTTCAAGGGCCCCTCCTCACAGGAAAAGAAAGCAGTGAGCCGTGGGCTTGGCGTTCTTTACTTTGGTTGAGTGCGCAGGAAGTTATCTCGTCGTGCTTCATTCAAGCGAAAAGCCGGTGTTTGCACCGACTGCGACGCGAGATCGTCTTGGGCGAATTTATGAACTTTGAGCTCACAAAGAAGAAATAGATGGCGCGTCAGGAAGATGGCATGGCCACGAATTCAACGGTGCGAAAAAATCGATTTAGAACAACAAGAAATGAGAAGGGGATGGGCACACTCCAATCGCGCGGCCCAATGAAAGAGGAAAACAATAACCGGCACACCACGAGAGCACGAGAGCAGGGTGCAAGGTGCAGGACACAGAAGACAGAAA
>Ga0307931_1002192_pt1 | contig 12617 bp, 18 predicted proteins | sample OrgLakmetageno47_FD_201816 | JGI IMG/M metagenome (GOLD analysis project Ga0307931, IMG submission 201816) | Saline water microbial communities from Organic Lake, Antarctica - #47 | ecosystem: Environmental > Aquatic > Non-marine Saline and Alkaline > Saline | place: Antarctica: Organic Lake... | reverse complement strand
CAGCCAGCGCGGTCCTGCGCCAGGGTTGCCCATTCCGAAAAGGTGATCGCTTTACCACCGTCGTCCACGAGGCCGAAGTATTTCAGATGCCGTTCTAGAGATCTGCCATAAGTCATCTCTTGACCGTTGGTGGAGTCCTAAACGACCGCATTGCATATTACATGGGGATTTGAATACAAAGGCATTCCTGAGAAGTAGAGTAACAATCGATTATTCTTAAAGCTATATTTCGATATTAGACACAAGCCACAGTCATACTTTGGTAGGACTGTACGTAGGTCGTAGGTATGTGTTATGTGTTTATGTGTGTGTGCTATGTGTATGTGTATGTGTCTGCAAGATTCACCGACACCATAAAACCATACTATATTAGGGAAATTTCTCAGACGGTTTTTTGTTGGTTCTTTTTGAAGCAATAATGTGTGTCGTTGGACGTTTGATTTGTTTGCCGTCTAATCTGCGAAAACAATGGCCGTTCCACGGCCGTTGCCGCCCTCGTTAGGAGGCTGTGAAGTTGAAGAAGAAAGCGATAGTCTGGCCGCTTGTGAAGATGATCCAGGTGGCGGAAATACGAGCGTGGGGGACGATGGTAGTAGTGTATTTGACGAGTGCACGATTGAGTCCCACGCCGGCGTGCACAACAATCACTGCGCCGATTCCGTCGACGATTCCTTGACCTTTCAGGGCACTGATTCGCTTCACGGTTCTGTCAGCATCTGCCACTCGATAGACGACTCCTTGGACACGGATGGTTCGTTACAAGACGACGCCTTCGTCGACGACTATCCAGACTCGCATTCTTACGCTGGCAACGATGATTCTGATGCCCCCCGTGCTTCTTCGGATGGGTACAACAATACGTCAACAGTCTCGCTGCCGACGAATTCGCTGCATGTGGGAAATTCATCTTTCAGCAGGGAGCACGAAGCTGCATGCTCGTCGCCCTCTGCTGCCTCAGTTGATGCCAAAAAACAAACATCATCGGTCGTTGCCCGGTCCAAGGCCAATGACGACAATTCTGATGCACATGTAGTGCCAGTTCAGGGCACCAAAAGCAGAAGTATCGACTGCAAGGACACTCAGGAATCTTTCCACTCGAATGCTGAGGCGGTGAGTCCACTTCCCGTGTTCAACACACAGAAACGCGCGCACAAGCGCAACAATGTTAGTAAGCATGCACGCAGCGGCCACGCTTCTACTGGCGGAGGCGGCCTCTCCCTGAAGGCAGGATACAGTCGCAGTCGTCCTCCTAACGCGCCACTCGATAGCCCCAACCACGAGAAGTTGGTGACTAGCTTGCAGTCTCGCGAAGCTCTTCTCTCGAAGTTGATGACTTCGCTAGAGTCAGCCAACCGAGAGGCGGCCGAGTTGGATCGCTTGAAAGACCGGTTGCAAGAAATGGACGCCCTCAAGGCTCACAATGCGGCGATGGCGCAGCAAATGGCGCAGCAAAAGGAGGAGCTCATGGCTGCTCAGCAACAAGTGCAAAGCCTGGGGGAAGATTTAGCCCGCATCAACGGCGTTGCGGTGAGGCTACTTACTTCTCCTCGGTTATCATTTCTTAATCACGCTAATGTAGCTCACATGTCTGGCTTCCTTCGTACCTATCCCAACCGTTTCTACGCGAGATAGCATTAAGACATCTGCTCGGCGATTCAATTTCAATATCTAGTTATTACAGTGACTCTCCCTTTCAGCTAGGCCAGTGTCTCACTCCCTCGCCCCGCCCCTCTTCCTTCAATTCTCACCCCATATTTTGCGACTCCTATCAACAGGTGGCTGCTCACAGTGCTCTCGACCATGAGAAGTGCTTACGGCACGAGGCAGAGCTTCTCTTGACACAGCAGCAAGAGAGTCACGCTCAAACAATAGCTGCCCTCAAGGTTGAAGACCAGGCCGCCGCCGAAGCACTGCAATTGGCCAATGAGCAGTTGGCAAACGACGTGCGAGTTGCGCGAGAGGTAATCGATAAATGTGCCATGTGCACTTGGCTCTTTTTAAGTGCTAGTATCATAATTATTTCGTTTCATGACTCTTTTTTCCACTTATGCATTTCCCTTTTTCTCACTTTCCCGATCCTTCTTGGCTGTATTTCCCTTCTCGCACAGGAGTGCAGCCGCAAAGAGAGCGAGGCTCAGCGGATGAAGGAAACTGCCGAGCGAGAAAAGATGGCCTCGGACAAGGAGGTGCAGGAAATGCGGCGGCACTTGTGGAACTTAACCGAATCCTCGACGGCCGTTAAAGCGGAACTAGCATCGGCGCAGCGCAGCAAGGAGTACGCGCTCGAGAAAGTAGCAACGATGGAGGCACAGGTGAGAATTACACACATCTTATTGTTCTGGACTCCTTTTGGTGCTCTTCTGCACTCTCCTACCTTTCTCCTTTGTTCTGCTGTATCACTATACCGCATATACGTCCTAGAAATATGAACTACAAGGAAATAAAAGAACTAATTGCTGTCCTTTTACACTTTATCTATCTTAGGTACGAAGTCTAGAAGGCGAGCACAAGAAATGGCAAGAGCAGCAAGTGGAGATAAACGCAGCTGCCAGTCGAGAGGCCGCTCTAAGTACGCGTGCGCAGAAGGCAGAAGATTCCCTTGCACAGGTATAGATGTGCTCTTTTTGATACAGTACTTTTTCTCTTCTCATTTCAAGGATATTAAATTAGTCGATGAACTCTTCTCGGCTTCTCCAAGTCCCTTCCTTCTAATTTCTTATACGACTTTCATTGTCTTCCTCTCTTTTTCTTTGACCAGGCACGGGCCGCAGAAAGGAAGCATGAGGAAGATATTGCAGAAATGAAAAGGCTTGAGCAAGAACGAGCAAAAGTTTTGCAAAACCAAATCGAGGCAGCTGCGAATGAGGTAACATGGAGAGGAGCGCTTTTGTACTTTTCTTTTCGTCCCTTTTTATTCACCCTTTCTTTCTTGATAATCACGTTCTAAACTTGCGCTCATGAGTCCTATCCCTGTCTCACTCCAATCAAAAGGCGGAGCTCCTGCGTGCAGACCTCGCATCTACCAAGGAGGAGCACGAAAGCGAAAAGGCTAAACTGCGCAGCGAATCCGCGGCCGCATTAGAGGAAGCACACTTGTCGCATGCCGAGACGAGAAGGCTGCAACAGCTGCTAGACCAGACCCAAGCAGGTGTGGCTTATCACGAAGACCGAGTTCGGTGCGCTGAACAGAGAGCAGTGGCAGCGGAATGTCAGGTATGTCGTGTGAGAAGGACAATTTGACCGAAGGATTTGTATTTAGTTCAACTTTGATTCCCTTAATTTTTTTAGACAATGCTTCTTGCAGCTTCTATGTTCGTGCATCTGATTTGAATTGTGTCCTGGTGGTATGGCTGTGCTTTTCTGTCATCGTCAGGTGGTCTCAGCGAAGGAGGCACTTCAGGAAGCCCGTACACAATCGCAAGCAAGTGCACATGTAGCGTCACAAGAGCATGAAACAGCGCTGCAAAGGGAACGAGACAAAGCGGTAAAGACAAGAGAGCGTATAGCAGTATCATCAAAGTATGCGAACAAAAGAATAGGCGCTGATATGTTTCCAAAATGCATGCGTGCTTCCTCATTGTGGTTTCTTGATACATGCGTCTGTGCCTTTGATTCAAGGCTCGAGAAATGCAACGGCTAACGGCAGCTCGAGATGCCTCAGTGCGTGACCTCGCGAGCGCGCAACAAGAATCCGCCAATTTACGCGAAGCCGTCGCCACTGCGGAGCGCACCACGTTCACCCAGCTGATGCATTTACGCGAAGAAGCTGCGAAACTACGGGTCTCTTTAGCAGCGGCAGAAGAAGAAAAGGCGGAAATCACAGAACAGCGCGACAAAGCTTTACAGCAGGTGAAGACTCATATACTTCATTATTACATGTATGCAAGTCTCCTTCTACGCCTTAGTGGCACTGTTGCATACTTATTTGTTGCCTTGCCCTCTCACACGCTCACACATATTCATCCTCAGGCCCAGCACCATCGCGACAAGGTGTCCTCCGCCACATTTGCAGCCGCGGCCGATGTTGCTGCGGTGGAGGAGTTGCGGGCGTCTGAGCGGGCGAGGGCGGTAGCGGAGGCAGATGGCCTGAGGCAGAGGGTAGTGGTGGCGGAAAGCGAAAAGGAAACTGCGAACTCGAGCAAAAGAAAAGCGGTGGGTGAAATGATGATGGTGGTGCTTGGGTGTATACATTCGGGTGTAGAGAAGAAATGAGTTGAGATTATAGAGGCACAACGATACTAACAGGTGCTAGATAAAGGAAGAAATGTAAATCGAGACACTGTTAAAGAGCGAGACAGTTATGCAAGAGGCACTTTTGTTTGAAAGTAACACTCTTTGTTCTGGAATCATTCGCACCATAAGGTGGCAGCAGCGCGCGAGGAGACGGAGCGGCATCGCTTGGCGACTTACGAAGCAGAGAGCCGTTGCAGCGCGCTGGCCGCACATGTAGAGGCTCTGAAAGAGCAGGTGGCGCGTGTCGAAGAAGACGCCGCGCAAATGACGCAGGTGCGCTGTGTGTGCATGTGAATGACGATTTTGGGATGTGTTTGCGCACATTTCAAGAGAGCATTGAATAAACCTAGAGCTCTTCTATACGAGGATGTGCACAGTAGGCTACATTCTTCGAATGCTTCTGTATGTACGTGTGTGTGTGTGTGTGTGACACCTTTACACGTCTATTCTGTCATTCAGGCAAAACGCGACCTCGAGAAGAAAGTCGATCGGCTCAAATCTCAACAGCGATCAGCTCCGGATACTCATGCTGCTAGTGGAGGCCGCCTCGGTGCTTGGCACACTTCTGCCACTTCATCCTCGTCATCCTCCAACCATGACAACACAACGCACGATGCCAGTGCCGAAGGCCGCTTGCTTTTGAATCGCCTTGACCACAGACCGCGGGACTGGAACCTCCATGGTAGTGCCTCAGCGACGTCCTCAGCAGATAATTCAGCGGCTCCATCTCGCAGCAGCAGCCCCGGCGATAATGGCACAAATGGCTCAGTGTGGTGGGGTGTTCATCGTACGAGTGGCAGTAATGGAAGTAGTAGCGAGCGCAATAACTTACAAGGAGAAAACAGCAGCACCACAGGAGCATGGATCAGAAAGCGCCCTCCTTTGCACAGTAACAGTCCTGGGAGTGAGCCAGAAAGCGCAGGAGCTGCCACTGTAGAAACTGTCACCTCAGAAGACGGAGGGCCTACAAATAGCATGTTTTCACATGTGCGGTCGCCGCTCGGCGCTAGTCCTGGGAGTGACAGCGGTCGAAGCAGAGAAGGGAAAGAAAGTCCTATTAGTGACGGTAATCATGGCAAAGGCAGCCGGCAAAGAAGAAGAAGCAGCAAAGGATCTTCGCCCTCCTCCATGGTACTGTCGGCGAATGCGGGGTGGGCGGAGTCCTTACAGCGGTTGCTTCAGCGGAGGCCTTCGAGCAAATCCCTAGGTTTACGTCCCTCGTCTACAGGGAGTGGTGGCACACCGCCGCTCGCTCCCCTCAACAAAACATCACCTGCTGGCGCCATCGGCGTTCTTTCGCCGTCCTCCATTGCATCGCCCCCGTCGTCGTCGTCGTCGTCGTCCTCCCCGTCGTCGTCTTCATCCGCCTCTATTGATGCGGGTTCAATTTTACCTGCCCCAATTGCTGCTCCTTCCACTGCTATTGATCACAACACAAGTAATGGAGACCCCCACAATGACAGCAGCAAGGGAATAGGGCAGCGCAATGGCGGAGGTGGTGGTAGCGGTATACGTGCAGCCGGGGCAGTGCGCTCGTTCAATCGAGAGGAATGGGAATTCGCCTGGGGTAATGACACTGTTTTTAGCCCCACCCCCAAGAGCGAAGAGCAAGCCAGCAAGAACAAGAAAAATCTGTCCCCAAGGAATGATAACAACGACGACAGTCAAAGCAAGAGCGAAAGCACCGCTGACATGGGCGTTAAATCACCTAGCCACAACGTAGCCTCAAGTCAAGAAACCAACCCAACGTCATCGGAGATGGCGGCACCAAGATCTCCTTTGAGTCCAACAAGGGCCAACCGCGCAAACAGCCAGCCCCTTTCTCCGCCCATGAAGGAGTGAAGTTGATTGTGACTACACACAGCGCACTTAAATGAGCACACGCACCTTTCGAAATTGAATCGCAGATGACGTTCGATGCCCCAAGATCAAGCCATCACAGCACGCAACAAGCACAGCTCCTTCTATTCCTTCACAGCTTAAAGCTAGCTAGGCCCATGTCCGGGACAAGCAAGTCCCTGATGTTTTTAATCGGCTGTTTCCAATGCCAATTCCTTAAAAACAAAAACGAGAACCGCTGTGTTTTTTTTTTCAATATCTGAATCAAAAGTAACGAGTTGTGTCCTTAATCAAATCAATAGTAGGTAAGTAGGAGGTGTTGCGTGTTAAATATATGATTGGCGTATGGCAATCACCGAACAGAGAACCCTTTTACCCTTTTTTAGCTGCGTAAGAGGTGATATAGAATTATTTTGCGGCTTCTTGTTTGGGTTGTTCTTGTTCTATCTCTCTGATCTACCCTGTAAATCTACGCTGCTTTAGACCACGGCTGCCCCTTTTTTTGTTTGGGCAAAGCCATACAGAGAGAGAGGCAGCCGATGTTTAATACAAACTCAGTCCCAGTAAGGGGCTCCTCGGGAACGCACCTATTTGCTATTTAGTACTTCCGAAGACGCCCATTCAAACAGCTGGTTTCGGCTTCTTGAGCAGCTTCACAATCGCTTCGAAGTCCCGTGTTTCTGCTGTATCGGCGCGCCCGAGCCTCGCGCCATCCTCTGCCGCCATGAGAGGCGTCTGACCGAGGGTGGACAAGTTTCGATCTGCGCCTGCGGCTAGTAAAAGCTTCACGATCGACAAATGCCCTCCTGATGCAGCACACCTGTAATAAGGATTGTAAGCAATCACATGCAAGAAGGATCAAGACCATTCGAGGTTGAAAAGTGATTCGGGAAAAAGCCGTGAAGGCAGCAAAGGTCGCTAGCAAAGCGAAGTATGAGCCTGAAATCATGACGGGGCCACACCTCATACAACTTCTCTTCCTAGTACGTCTTCTGGCTACTCTTCGTACTCACCACAGAGGCGTCCCGCGGCCTCCTGGGTCTTTGTTCACGTTGGCTCCTCGCCCTAACAACAGCGAAATGGCATCAATTTGTCCGCTCTCCACCGCGCACCCTAGGGGGGTGTTCCCAAAGGCCACTTCGTTGATTTTGGCGCCGTACGACAAGAGCATGTCCATCGCGCCTAAATGGCCCTTCATCGAGGCCTTGCACAAATGGTAGCCCAAATGCCCGACATCTTCAGGCCTCACGCAGAGCAACTCGCACATGACGTCAATGCGACCGCCGGACGCGGCTGCTTCAAACGCCTTGTAGACTTTGGGTTGAGGCAAAGCTCGGAGTGCAGAGCGCTCTCCCAACAAATAGGCGTCAACCTGACGAAGGAAGTGAGAATAAGATTGACAACAACACAAATAAGCACCCACGTCGACAAGTACAAAAGCACTGAATTCCCGAGCTCTATCTTTTTCTCATACTTGAATATAGGCACGCATTTCCCTTAATACCCGCACGCAATTACCTCGGGCAACGGCTGTTCAAAAGCAGCCGCATATAGAGCTGTGCTTACTGCGTCGTTTAGCACCTCAGCGGCGCTTTCTTCTCCGCTGTTGCCTTCGTCTCTTTCTTTCAGGCGAAGCATTTCTCGCTCATAGTCGTCGGGCATCGAATAGGCTGCGTTCATGACATCAATCAGGCTCGAGCAGTTGAGCATGAAGGTCGCTAGCTCTTTCGGTGATGGAGCTTCGAGTGACACCATTCCATGCTCCCATGCTCCATCGCCATCGCCGACCAGGGTCCTATCATAATATAGAAAATAGAAACAAGAATAAAATCGAGATAAAAGAAGGAAGGTAAGAAAAATAGAGGAAGCTTCGAAGAAGGGCTAAAAGTATAAAAAAATATGAACAAAAGGGCCGGCAGATTGATGTGCTTATCTCGATTACAACGCACTTGAAAATATTCTTCATGGGATTCATGGATCGTTTCTTCTTCTTCCCGCTGCCATTGGGCTTCTCCACTGACTCCTCTCCTTCCTCTGAAGCAGCAGCTCCGCTCTCGTCCTTCGAACTAACTGCCTTTGCCTGTGCTGTTGCCTTCTTTGCAGCTTTTTCTATTTCTTTAGTAGCGCGCTTCTGAGCGATAGCGTCAAGTTTGGACTTGCGCGCTTCTTCGATACCCTGCACTTTATAAGTGCCCACCTACAATGATTGTGATGATGGTAAGATGAATTGTCCGCGGATAAATAACCAAGAAAGAGAAAAAAGCCCATGAAACTCGTATCCTTATGAGTGTAGTAAACCAGTTGCATGTTTGATAATTTAAGTGGCAACGGATTTTGCGGGTTCCGATACGGGTATGCGACATGTGTAGCATTAAAGAACAGAAAGGCGCAGAGGCTGCGTCATCACCATCTTGGTGTGGTGATATTACCTTAAAAACGACAGGTTTTCCGAACTCGAGCGCCGTTGCCATCTCCACCAAGCACCAGAGCCGCAGGAAAGGGCTCATTTCCAACGCCTGTTGTTATATTAGGGGGGATATCATGAGAAGGGGAGGAAGAAGCGGGTGCACAAACTCGTACGGCCTCGCCCAGTGAAAAATAGAAGTGGAAAAAAAAGTAAAATAGATTTCATTTCATGCATATGCATGTTTACCTTACCACCAACTCATTGTTCACATCGTAATTGTACCTCGGCGTAAGCGTCGGAGTCTAGAAAAGCGCGTCGTTTTACGGGATCTCGCGCGAACCAGGTTGAGCTTTCCGCTTCTTGGCGCTGGGCGAGGCAGGCCTGATGGTTGATTCGTATAATTAAGAAGAGCGAGAAATTTGAGATGAGTTGAGCTCAGGCCAAGTTTAGAGTTTCTTCAAGTCTCTTCACTTGTGGGCATCAATGCTTCTCTTTTGCGTGCTCTCCTTAGCCTATCACTTCATTTCTATAGACGCCTACCGCACAGGCGACCCATTTCTCGTCGTTCTTGTTGCACTCGGTACATGTGCAATAGTGTTCCGTCCAGCCAGCGCCTGGCTCAATGTGTTTACCCAGTCCTATGCCACACTCGGAGCACCTGCAGCAATCAGGAGAAGATCGCCGAATGATGAGAGAAACGAAGAAACAACAATACTATCGACATGCACGAAAATTAAAGCATGCATAAGTCTGAGACATAAAGATAAGGACTTATTTGTCTCGAGTCAAGGGCAAATAAGAAAATAGCTCTGACTTCACACGAAACTTCAGTCTTTGCATTTAATTTACCGGCTCTCATTCTCGACGACGGTTGTTTCATCAGTGCTTATCGAGTCTTTCACTTCTTCGCCCTTTTGACTTGAGGTGTTTTGAAGGCTGCTCGATTTAACTCCTTTCTCAGGTACACTGCCACTAGGAGCTGCTGCTAATTTGCGTGCCACATATGCAGGTACGGCATTGCTGCTGCTGATGTTGCTAGTAGGCATAGTAGGACTAGTAGTGGCCGTAGTAACAGCCTCGTCGTCATCGTCATTGTCGACTTCTTGAGGTAGCACGTGGCCTTTCGGGCATAAGGGTGGCACTAACAGGGGCAAAGGCGGCGCTACGACTAGGACACTGTCGCATTGACGAATCACCTTTTGGTGTGCGGAATATGGATAAAGGAAGTTCGAGAGATTATGGGAGATAGTAAAGTGGGAAGGGAGCGGAGGAAGAAGCGAAAATGAATACAGCACAAGTCAACACAAAATATGAGGCTCAAAATTTTTTGAATCCTTGGTATTGTTAACGCTCTTTCACGCACACCCAGCCACAGAGGGATAAAAGAGACATTGGTGAAAAGAGAAAGCGAGCAACGACTTCTTCGACACCTATATTTTCTAATATAATATTACAGTGATACCTCGCGATAGTCCATGTCCGCATTGTTGCCAGGCCACTGCCGAATCGCAAACAAGTCGAGAAACAAAAACCGGTCGTCTCGGGCGCCCGTGACACACGCAGCCACTAAATCGCCCCAGCGTCCGCCCCAGCAGTGGCACACGTATATGGTTGCCAGACCCGTATACGGCCGCACCTTTTCGATACCATGAGCAGAGGTTGGGGAATTAAAAATGGGGGGGGGGGCGCATGCGTGATGTTTGGTACTTGACAGAGGACACTTGGAGTGAATTCATCCTTGAATATCAATGCATCCATGAGAGAGGCGGTCGACTACAGATCTGTAAAAGTCGGTTAATCACACACACCTCCGGCAGGTCAGAGAAGCGCGCGCGGCCTCGGTACTCGGTGACTGTTTTTACGAGGTAGCTGGCCACTTCCCAAGTCGGCCATTCCCATAAATCGAGCCTCAGAGTGATAGCCAGGAGCCAGGAGGCCGACACGCCGCCACTGCGGAGCCGTAGCGCATGTTCGGGGGTGCCTGAGGGAATGATGCGTGAGTGTGTGGCGAGATCGATCAATCCATGCACACACATGTAGATGCACACACATGAAGAAGACGATCAGAGGGACCGTGCACGAGCAAACGCCACTCATCACTCATTGAAAAAAAAAAGCACATCAATTGCATGCTGCTTACCAGCAGTGTCTTCGTCTTGCTTCAAGTGTTTGGATCGAAATTCGCTTTCTCGCTTCAGAGCCAGCTTCTTCATGATGGGCTTCTTGGTGATGGCATCTCGCCAATGCGCTTCGGGCGCTGTTTCCCAGTACTCGAAGTTGGCTCGGGGCGCCTATGTAATGTGCAGAAACGTAAAATACATGCATGCCATGTAGATGGCAGTGTAAGTCTTAACAATAAGACATGTGTCTCTTTCACAATCTTCACCCTTCATCGTCTTTGAATACTTGATTTGTAGTGAAGGTGACGCCTTTTGAATAGTACCTTTCGAATTTCCGAGGGTGAAATAAACCACTCGAAGTGCGCTCGGTCTACAATTTCCGGTGAAGGGCACGGGGTAGGCGCCCCAAATGGACTGCTGAAAGGAGCGCTCGGAGGCTCTAAACGCAATCGTGTGCGAAATATGCGGCGAGCACGCTGTGTGTGTGCAGACATGCACATGTAAAGGAATCGTTGGCGCGAGAAACAAATAGGGAGGATGTGGAGTAAGAAGAAGAAGAAGAAGAAGAAGTAATGTGAAGACACGAAGACATATCACCGCACGAAAATAACGCAACAAATGATGTTCATCGGAGGCTCGAAGTTTTGCAAACATAGCATTCGCTTTCCAACCACAATCCATCTAGAAAAGGCCAGGGCCTTCCATTCCACAATCTCTACAGGATACAGAACAAGCCAACTGCTACGCCATCAAACACCTGTATGATCGAAGAATCCAACACGTTGTTGCCACGACAGACCCACGCTGCTAGCTCTTGATCGCTCAGTGTGTCAAGGCCTTCCGCTGCTTCTTGCTCAAGTTCTTCTCGGAGCGTTTGAGGTGGCGGCTCCTCAACTACGTTCGTACTTACAGTCACTTGTCGACTACTTCCTGTGTCTCCGAGAGAGCTGCCGCGGTCTGCCGGTTTGGAATGGTTCCTGCTGACCTTTTTGTCGCTGACACTAGAACCAATATCGAAAATGGTAGCAGGCCGTACCTTCAAATGAGGAAGAAGTGGAAAAAAATTGACGAGTGAGCTCATTTAGTCTATGCCACTGACATCGATATTTTGGTAGCTTCTTATCAAGCGGTGCTGAGGCAGGGTATTTCTATGCGCCCAGTGAGTACATCGCCATCTTATGTACTTTGTTACTTAGCCATTAAAGGAATAGCTGTATTATCAATGCAATGACCTTGGAGCTGGCACTGCGGTCGCTAGAAGATCCGCGCCTTTCAGTCGAATTGCCGATGTTGCTGTTGTCAATTGCACGCGGCGTCGTTGGCAGGGTACCCTCTGATTCATCGCCCAGGAAGGACGAAGCTGTAGTCCCCATGGCAATTTAGAGTGTAGATGGCGCGCTTCTGTGTCTGATTGCTTTCTACTAGACAAGTGGGGCCTCCGTTTACCCTCAAACCCTCAACGTCGTACAGTATAGTAAGCTATTGTACCGGGTACCGGAGTACCGGATCCGGCAAATCGTTGGGAATCAGCCAATCAGGTGCAAGAAAGCTCACAAGGCTCAAGACACAGCGTACTGCTGTACTACGTACTCAGTTCTCAGGGCTCTCTGCTCTGGGTACACAGTACAGTAGTAAGTAGTAAGCCTGTAGTGACAGGTGTGTACTGTCTGTACTCGTTCTCAGTGCAGCACCGTGACGCGTGAAAGTGAAGGGAAGAGACAAGAGACAAGAGGCAAGAGGTTTGATTAGACTTGGTTCGAGTGGGTGTGGGTGCTACTTCCCCACATAAACATAAAGGGCGACTCGACTTACATCTAAGAATACTAAGAATTAAGAATAGGAGACAGTATAGGTCTTGAGTACAGTCGCAGTTGCATCTGAAGTTCCCCAGTTCTAGTCTAGTCTAGTTAATACTCCCCAATATACAAAGAAACACCACTGTGGCAAATAGCAACAGAAAAATGTAACCTTCAGAACAAGTCTGACTGGGCTGAGTGTCCTTTTGCGTAATGCAATTG
>Ga0307931_1002191_pt1 | contig 12618 bp, 14 predicted proteins | sample OrgLakmetageno47_FD_201816 | JGI IMG/M metagenome (GOLD analysis project Ga0307931, IMG submission 201816) | Saline water microbial communities from Organic Lake, Antarctica - #47 | ecosystem: Environmental > Aquatic > Non-marine Saline and Alkaline > Saline | place: Antarctica: Organic Lake... | reverse complement strand
GCCAATGCCCCTCTCCCTCCTGAATCATTCCGCACTTGCTTTGTTTGCGCAACGCACGCGCATTCCCACTTCTGCCCGCAGCATTGGCTTCTGTGCCATTTGGGTTTGTATTAGTTCGAGTTCGAGCGTTTCTGTTGTGGCTTTATTAAGCGAACAGCGACGCTAGCGTATCCGCGAGGCACCGGCGGTCTGGTACGACGAAGCTGTGCATGACCACGTTGTCGTCGCGGCCTGCGCCAACCTGTCGAAGTCCGACAATGAGGCGGCCTCGGCGGTGCTCTCAGAGCGCAATTGCGTGTAATTCCTCGCCATTTTAATGGATTTTGGCTCTGAAAAGCCGTATTGACGGAGCTCGGCGTGAGCTACAACGTGTGCAAGGTAGAGCCGAAGTCCAAATCTCACCAATTTACCGGTTTTCTAGATGGGTTGCCCATATTATGGCAAAGATGATTTTCGGTGCCGGAAAGTTGTTTTACTTGTTTTCAATTTTTTTGTATTCTTGAGAATTCGGCGATTCTCCATCCATAATTTCCATCATTACTCGACCCTCGGACCCTCGGCGAAGCTACTGTAGAGTGAGTGTAGAGATAGTAGAGATGTAGAGCGAGGCAGCTACTAGAGAAATTAACACAGTGGACTCCAGCTTCAATTGCACAGAGGTGACCAACAAGTCAGCATTTTAAAACCACTTTAGCATCTTTTCGAATTTGGCGAGGTCACTGCACAAGAGAAAATAGTGAAAATGGAGGCGTTACTCGGAAGCGTTGGCGCGGCGAGTATTCCGGATACGACAAACCAAGCGTGGGCGAACGGTAAGCTTACGTGCAGCCTTTTTGTATACTTTCATCACCTTAAGTGGTCGATATGCTCATATGTGCTGCCGCTATAGACACGAGCGCCTTTGGACACCGCATGCTGATGAAGATGGGGTGGCAGAAGGGCAAAGGGCTGGGCAAAGACGAAGACGGCCGCACAGAGCACGTCAAAGTGAAGAAACGCATAGACGAGCGCGGGCTAGGTGCCGAAGCTGATCCTACAGGCAATACAGGGTGGGCACAGCAGCAGCAAGGCTTCACGGGCGTGCTTGCGGCGCTGAATGCCAAGTACAAGAACCAAGCCCAGGACGAGGAGGTGACGACAAGCTCGAAGAAGCAGGAAAAGCTAGAGAAGCAAAAGCGAAGAGAAAAGAAAGCGGCCAAGAAAAGGCGACGAGATAATAATCCTGAGTCCAGTGCGAGCAGTGGGACCGCGGAAACCGGAGACGAAAAGAGGAGGGTTAAAAAAACGAAAAAGAATGAAGAAAAAGCTACTGCCACCGATAGTGAAGATAATGACGACAAGACCGAAACAAAAGCAGCAAAAGCCGAAGCGAAAGCAGCCCGCAAAGCAGCAAAAGAACTAGCCAAATCAAACCGTGCGTCAAGGCACCGATTAAGTCGACGGAAGTTCGTGGCCTCGAAAAACGTGGGGCGTTATACTTCGACAGAGCTCGCAGCAGTGCTTGGAGTGGCAGGCGCACCGACGAAGTGAGCAGCAAAGAAGACAAAAAAGCAAGCAGCATAGTCGTTTAAGTAGATGAAAGGGTGATATCGGCATTCTTGATCTATAACTCTGAGTCCATCTGAGCTGGCAGCCAAACTTAGAAATTTTATAACTCTCTTCTCTATCTCTATTTCAGATTTTAGATTCCAATTTCCTTGAACAAGGAAACCGAGAGAGTTCCGTGGTGAATACCGCTATAGCGGAACGCGAACACATGAACTTGCTGCGTCGAACTCATATATGATCGAGGTAAGAGCTGCTGCTGCGTCTCTATGGCCATCATTAGAAGCTTAGACAAGCAAGACACGAATTTCCAATTCCGGCGTCTGCTCTGCTCGTCTAATCGCCTGTTTCACTTTCAGGCTTTTGTATTTCAAAATTAAATCCTCCGAACGCACCCTTTAAGTTATTCACGGAATTCAGACTGCCAGGAGACAAGGGCCATCCCATTCAATTTATAGCTTCAACGAGAGCTCCTTCAGGCTGGGGTCGTCTTTCCAGCAGTTGGGTTCTTGGCCGTTGATTCGGTACACCGCTGCTTCCGCGCGGCGCCACACCAGAGTCCGGTCCAGCAAATCGTTGCACCAACCCGTTAAAATACAGTAGTGTGCTTCGAAGGGTGACGTGTGGTGAGCTCCGTGAACCTAGCACAAACATTGCGGATGAGATTGAGAGCTAAAATAAGTGCGTAGAAAAGCAAAGACGGCAGACAAGAAACACATCTATGGAAGAAAGTTACGGTAGATCGCCCGCTAGATGGTGTCTAGCAATACGACAATTGTAATCCTCCATAGTATGCACCTTTTTCGAGATGGCAAGATTCGACTTCTGGAGTGCCTGTGCCCATTTCGGCGGCCTTGGCTCGTGCGCCAACTTGTGAAATTCTTGAGACATCACTTGTGCGTTTAAGAACAGCACCGCAAAGAGGCGCCATTCTGGGCTCGCGCTCGCCACGCAGCACAAGCCCAGCAGCGGAATCGCAGCGCGCGCAATTTTGTGCACGTTGTTGTAAAACGAGCGGTGAGTAATGGTCCAAGGGTTGCCGTGGTGGCCCTGAAAAGCATCGATAACGCCGCCGAACACTGGAGTGTTTTTGTTGCCGTAATTATCCGTGGCCCAGTGGAAGACCCCGGAGAATGCGTCGCTGAAGACTAGGGTGCCAACTGTAACACCGATCAGCAATAATGCTTCAGCACCCAGAGCGAGCGAGCCAACGCTAGCCGCGTCTACGAGGGCAGTCGCCGTGGGTGCGAGGGCAACGAGGGAGGCTACCCAGAGTCCTGCCACAAACGCCACATGAAAGGGCTTCGTCTCGAGGGTGTCGCCTGTACATTCATGAATGATTGTAGATTAGAAATAAAACTACATGATGCCCTCTATTTGTGTGATTAGAAGGCATTTGCACGCGGCTGAAATTGGTCTCAAACGCGGTCAAGACACGGCTCGTCTGTAACCTGGCTAGCTAGAGTATGTAACGAGACAACGTTGGAACGCACCATCAGCAGTCAAGACTGGTGATTTCCCTCGAAAAGCAGGCGTAGCGGGAGCCTCCTTGAATTCATCGGCAGCTTGCGTACTCGTCTCGAGTGACACCGAGAGCACATGCGAGGAAGGTCGGGCAGTAGCTCCCTTTAAAGATGCTCGCAGCTTCAGCTGCCGGCTAGCGTCGAAAGGGCTGAGTCTCAATGATGATCCACTAGATGAAAATCCGCTGACTGCTGCGAGACTTGAGAGCACTAAGGCATTCCTGCATATCGTCGCCATCTTCACTATCTCTTCCGTTGCTCTGACGATCTGATGACTGATGACAGAGCTTAGCTCAGCCAGCGGAGAGTGATGTTGCGGATGACGTGAACGCAGAACAAGAAGGTTGTGGGTGTTGTGGTTCTTGTTTGGGGCATTGTTGATACTATATATTAGAGCACCCTAATCGCTGGAAGCAACACGAAACACGAGCACGGAGCATTGCAAAGAGTGTTGCAAAGCGAGGAGCACAGAGTACGGAAAGCTTGCTTGCTTGCTTGCTTTGTGGACCAAACAAGTGAACTTCGCACTGTTTTAGCCTCATAACAAATGGATGACATTGAAGACATGGGCACTTCTGTTGATATCGCTGATGATGTTGACCGAGTACGAACCAGCGTCACATTGAGGCGTCACGGCCGGCTCTCTGGAGCCAAAACCGAGGGAAAAAAGAGTGTTGTACCACAGGAAGGCGGCACAGAGGATGGAAATGTCCCGGGAGTTGGATTAGTATGGCTGCGCACTTGGGGCTGCAGCCATAACGTAAGCGACAGCGAATACCTGGCCGGACAGCTCGCGAGTTATGGGTAAGTACACTCTACTTCCAAGTCTCATCCGTAGTGGATACATAGTGCAAAACGATTACTCGCGGCAGTAGGCAGGAGAGCCTTGTGGGTCTTGGCTAGAGTTAACACCGTGTCTGATATCAAATGAGGTGATTTGCGCTCGACGACACCTTTCATATGTCGGCTTTTTGAATTCATGGCTCTTGGAACCTCTCAGCTCGTTGTTGGCTGGTTCACAGGTACGAAGTCACTGAGGATGAAAGTCGCAAAATGGAAGCAGACTGCTGGGTTCTTAACTCGTGCACGGTATCTATCGTTTTCTCTTTCATTCTCTCTTAAGTTGCCCATTATTGCTTCCTGCAGAAGTAGCCTGTTTTCGCTGTCTCACGTCAACGGTCGACACCAATCTTTACATGCGAGTTTACTTCCCTCATTTGTGTGCAATTAGGTCAAGGACCCCTCGCAGGCATCTTTCGTGAACCTTTTGCGGGCGGGGCGCCAGCGCACCGTTGACATCGAAGAAGAAGAGGAAGACGAAGTGGACGAAGTGAAAGAAGACTCGGCACAGAAGCCGGTCGACGTGTCAAGCACGGACGGTGCTTCACCGGTGGCCTTGGCGAAGCCGCGCACGGTGCGCAAGGCAGTTGTCCGCCCCATGCCCCTCGTTCTTGCTGGGTAATACATTGACATGTATATGTCATCTTGAATGCTCACCACCTGCTTCTGTGAGAGTGTTTTTTTGTTGTTGTTGTTTCTCGGAAAATGTTCAAATGACGAGCTCAACACTCAATATAATCTATCCTCTGATTTTTCTCCTGTAAAAGGAGCTGATCGAGAAGTACTTTATACGGATGAACACGAATCTTTCTTTTCTTGTTGGTTGTCTGAATTGCGAGCCCGTCTTCACTTGAACGACTGGCTACTGTTTTCACATGAAGAACTTTCAATTCATATTATAATCTATCCCTCTGAACCTCTCCTGTAAAAGGAGTTGAACGAGAAAATGTTCACTGATGAAAACGCTGCCTAAAATTGAAAAATTACTTTTCCTGTCTACTTCTTTGTTGCATATTTTTCATAAGCGAAATGCCTGCCGTTGTTTTCAAATGAAGAACTTTCAGTTCATTATAATCTATCCCTCTGAACCTCTCCTGTAAAAGGAGTTGAACGAGAAAACATGTTCACTGATGAAAACGTTGCCTAAAGTTGAAAAATTACTTTTCCTGTCTACTTCTTTGTTGCATATTTTTCATAAGCGAAATGCCTGCCGTTGTTTTCAAATGAAGAACTTTCAGTTCATTATAATCTATCCCTCTGAATTTCTCCTGTAAAAGGAGTTGAACGAGAAAACATGTTCACTGATGAAAACACGAATGCATTGTCAAGCTACTTCATTGCTTTGCTCCTACTTACAAAATGTTCGAATGACGAGCTCAACACTCAAATATAATCTATCCTCTGATTTTTCTCCTGTAAAAGGAGCTGATCGAGAATTACAAATTACCGGACGAACTTCTTGACATGTTGACACTTTGAAAGCATACGCCTGCTTTTTGCCTTCACAAAATTCTTGATATTCTTTTTTCTTAGATGAATGTGTTTCACTTTTCTTGTTGCGATGTGTGTGTTTTTGTGCTTGTGTTGTTGCCTTCTGTTCCTCTCATTCTTTCTGTCAATGCAGTTGCGTGCCTCAAGCTGAGCGTGGGCTGGCAAGCTTGCAAGGCCTCGGCGACGGCGTCAGCCTGGTGAGAAAGATTTGAGATTAGTCTAAAGTACTTGTTCTTAGAAGTCTGGATGAAGCTCATTAAAGCCGCGCTTTTCGTCTTCCACACCTACCCTATATTTTTTATGCAGCAACTCTTTGGTTAAGACACAACTATACTCATCGATCTCTCTCGTTTCCTTATGTCTCTACTGCCTAATTTTATTTTTTTCCTCAATTCCAACCTCACCACCATGAATCAGGTGGGCGTGGCCCAATTGGAGCGCGTGGTCGAAGTGGTGGAGCGCACCATGCGGGGGGAGTGCGTGAAGTTGCTCGGGAAGCGCACCCTCGAAGGCGCCGCCCTCCCCTCCCTGAACTTGCCCAAGGTGCGCCGCAACCCCTTGGTGGAAATCGTGCCCCTGTCCACCGGCTGCCTGGGTAGTTGCACCTACTGCAAGACCAAGCACGCGCGGGGCACCCTGGGCTCTTATCCGTTGGACGCGGTGGTGGGGCGGGTGCGGGAGGCCATCGCGGACGGCGTGACACAGGTATGGTCCCAAGGGTTTTTGGTGGTGTTGTTGTTGCGATTTGGAGTGTAAACTGATATAATTCATTTCATGTCCTAGGTCTGCACTGCTCTTCTCGATTCGTTTGTTTTACGAGTCAACCTTCTTTTGTGTTCTACTTCACTACTATTCGAATAGGTATGGCTCTCCTCGGAAGACACGGGGGCGTACGGGATTGATTTGGGGACCTCGTTTTCGGCCTTGCTGGAAGCTTTGACTGCGCCGGCGTCCTCGGGGGGCCCGCTAGACGGCACCGACGTGATGGTGAGCGGGTGTGCAATGCATGTACACCTACTAGTACACTCATCCGCCAAAAGTCGCTATTGCATGGGTGGTGTTTGTAGTATATTAGACTGAGGAAAAAATGGAGATGATTTTTTTTTTCCTGTTTGTTTCTTTCTTTGTCGTTTTATTTACATTTACTTTCTCCTCTTTACACCTGTTGTTGGCTGTTTGTTGGTGAACCCACACCAATTAGGTGCGGCTAGGCATGACCAACCCGCCGTACATGCTCGCGCAGTTGCCGCAAATTGCTGCGGCTCTGAAGCACCCTAATGTCTTCGCTTTTCTCCATGTGCCTGTCCAAAGTGGCAGCGATCCGGTGAGCTTAGAGTTGTGAGCTGCTTTAGAGCCGAGCACGGTGTTCTTTTCCTGTATGATTCAGAGTTCCCCTTTCTTTCTGCAATGTCAACTTAAAATGAGTCCAATCCTTTGCAACCACCTACGACTTTGCCCTAGGCCTGTATAACCTCATGAGATGGTTTGCACACTGCTCAGGTGCTCCACCGGATGAACCGTGAGTATACGCGCCAAGAATTCGACCAAGTGGCGAGCGGTCTTTCGTCGGCGTTCGTTCACCCAAACAATGGCGGCGCGAAAGATACAATTGACAACAACTACAGTTCCGATAAGAACGACGACAAAAACAACGATGATGACGACGACGACGACGACGGGTTAACCTTGGCCACGGACGTGATCTGCGGCTTTCCCGGCGAAACCGACGAAGACCACGCCAACACTTTAGACCTGTGCAAGGTCCAGCAGTTTCCCGTGCTCAACATTTCGCAGTTTTACGCCAGGCCGGGCACCCCCGCGGCGAAAATGCGGCGGGTGCCTAACGGCGTCGCCAAAACGCGGTCCCGCGAACTGACCACTTTGTTCAACGCGCAAACCCCACACGGGGCGCGGCTGCTCGGCCGCGTGGTCACCGTGTGGATCGACACCGAAACCGCGAATGGGCCGTCATCAGCGGCTCGAGCGCCGAAACCCGCTCCTGCTGCTGCTGCTTTTCCTTCTCCCAGTGCTGGTGCTGATGTTGGTGACGTGGGAGGCTCGTTGAGGCACCGTGGCTCTCCCGGAGATGTAGGCGCTGGCGGTGGGGACGATGGCGACGTTGGCAGTGGGGACCACGAAGAAGGTAGCAAGAAGAATGGAAGCCACAGCAACAGCGAGGAAGGCGATTACGGTGACGACGACGACGACGATGAAAAGGGCAGCAGCCGCAAGAAACAGACGATTGCCGCCCAGCAGACGGTAGGGCACACCAAGTCGTACGTGAAAGTGCTGCTGCCTTTGAACCCTCAGCTGGTGGGCTGCGTGGCCCGGGTGCGAGTGGAGAGCGTGCATCGATGGCACGTGGAAGGCACCGTGCTCAGGTAATAGGTCGGTGCTTTGAAGGTGGAGGGTGAAGAGGGAAAGGATTTCTGTACGTTAAACTCTCGTTTGACATGGAAAATATTAGTTTTGTCATTTGCTCAAAGCCGCCTTATTCTGTCGCTTTGCCAGATCAGTGAGGACTTTGACTGATTTTTTTGTTCCCATTTCTTGGTGTGAACAGTTTCCGGAAAGTGCGTCGCGTGGCATCTGGCGTGGCCTCTGACGTGGCCGCCACCAGCGAGGCTCGCGCCGCAGCGGCCGCCTCAGCTGCGGTGGCAGCCGCTGCTGCCGTCAAGAAGTCAGGCCACATTGTAGCAAGCGCCTCAGAGTCATGTGGCGACAACGGCTGCAGCAGCGGTGGTTGCGGTAGCGGTGGTGGCAGCAGTGGCAGTGATTGCTGCGGTGGCGGCGGTTGTGACGACGGCTCCGCTGGAAGCAGCAGCAGCAGTAGCAGCAGCAGCTGCAGCTCGAGTGGCGCTGACTGTTGTGGTGGCAGTTGCAGCAGTGCTGCAGCTGCAGAAACGGCAGTGGAGGAGGAAGAAGACGAAAAGGAGCCGTCATGGTTAAACGGCGCCCCTGCTGCTACTCCTGCGACTTCCTTGCCCGGTGCACCTACTAGTTCAGCAAGTGAGAAGTCAGCGGAGCCCATGGTGGATGAGAATGGAAGGCGAGTCTTCGTTGATGCAGCAACGGGCGAGGTGAGCGCATAGAAAAGGAAGAGAATGCTCACAGAAGGTGGCAACCTATAGATGTTAGTGCGCCGAGATTTACAGATTTTTCCTTTCTACACGTTTTCATTTCAGTTTGCCTTGACCCTTGGCTGCGTTCCCTCACGCACATTTCTTCTTTGTCTTCACAGGCTTTCGTGCTGGCGTCACCCCTCGCTTCTTATAAGGGTCTCATCGCAGTTGCAGTCGCTTTACTGGTCGCTGTGGCTGCTTTGCTTCTCGCAGCGGATGTAGGGATGCTTGATACTCGCCAAGGTGCTTCATCGAGCAGAGGAAGTGGCGGTGCTGCGGCAGCTGTCTTGGCCTGGGCTACGGGAGCGGAGCTGTAAATAGAAGGTGCTGGATAAGGACAGAAGGCACCTAGTTTAATTTCAAGAGCAGTTTTAATTAAGCTACACGCCCTTGGAGAAAATCAGTCTGAGAAAGGAGAGAGAGCAAAGGACAAGACAGGCAGTGGGTTTTTTTTAGTTTTGAATCCTTTTGTCCATACTCCATAGGCCGATGCATAGTTCATAGCGCAGATTCTATGTCCTTGCTTGCGAGCTAGGTTACGATTTACGCCGTAAATTACGCGTAAATTACGCGGGGAAGTAATTTTTACCAATCCGACGTAAATCACGTCACAAAATCCCGCGCATAATGTGGTGACGTCACCGTAGAATCCCCCAGAACCTTTTGGGTGTAACTCATCAACGCAGCCACTCATCGTGGTGGACTCTATCGAACGATACCCATGCCGGCAAAGAGCAGCACTTCCCTCTGGGCAGAGACCACGCCCATCACGAAGGATGTGTAAAAAGAAGGGCAAATCGCACACAGGCAGAAAGGCAGTGATTTAGTGAAATAAGAAGTAGGGAAGGGAGTTTGGAAGGGCACAGCACCACCAAAGAATAGCAAGGGCCCGTATTTTAACGAGATTTACCGCGCGTATGGCACACGTAAATTACGCGTAAATTACGCGTAATTTACACGTGAAGTAAAAATAAGCTCGAGGCGCGTAAATTACGCGTGTACGTAAATCGCACCCTTGCTTGCGAGTCCTTGTGTTACCCTACTCTACAGGACATAGAGTAGAATAGCGACAAAAAAATCCAAGTGGCATAGAGCATAAGGGTGAGAGTATGAGCAAGGAACAGGAGCTTGAAGAGCAAAAAGCAAAGAGCAAAACACCATTAGTTTTCTTATGAATTTCTTAGTTCTTAGTTCGTTTCGTTACATTTGAATGGGTGATGGGGTATTAGTATTAGCAATATGGTATTCCGAAGGGTTTGTCGCTCTGTCCGATATCTTTGACTTTGACTAATGGTCTATGTCTATGGCCATGGCCAATTGGCATTGGCCATGTGCCTTTTGTGGTGGAATTTGGGTTCGCAGAACCGTCAGAACCCAGAACCAGGTCCAGAACCAGAACGATGTCCTCCCGCTTCCCGCCCCGCCACCTCTTCGGAGTCACCAGTACACCAGAATCTAAGTATTCGAATCTTTAACCCAAGTCCCAGTTGCGGCGATGGCGCAATGCGCTATGAGTTACTATGGGCTATGAACATTAAGCCCTTTAATCATGGCTAATCATCTCGCATTCCCAAACCCAAAACCCAGCCACCGACCAATGCTGGAAATTGGGATGGAGTCTAAAGAGAGTGCCATATGAACAATGGCAGCCAAATTGGAGATGATGGAAATGGTACAACGAGTACAGAAGAGATAAAGAGCCCGAGCCCGAATAGGTCAATAAGGAAGGATGGACTAGACCAGAATTAGTACATGAGCCAAGAGGTAAGTGGAAATAATTCAAGGGGTTCTAAGTTGCTTTTATTCTTTTATTTGCCTGCGCGCTTCTTGAGCGCCTGCACAAATTTCTCCAATCGGTCCTGAGTTAGGGCCTTGATGGGTGCTGGAGTTGCGCGGAAGTGATACATAAGACGCGCCAAAGGCTCCAAAGCTCCCACAGGCGAATAAGAGATGATCACCTCAACCGTCTCACCAGGCCCCACGAAGATGTTTCCAATGAGGCTCTGAACTCCTCGTTCCTTCTTTTTGTTGCTACTGGTCCCAGACTCATTAGTAGAGTCTGAAGCATGAGTAAGTCCATTGTTGATGCTGCTGACGACTCGCATGTTTAAGCATGTTTCTGTGCTTAATAGCTTTCCTGCAATTGCGCGCCACTGTTGGGACGAAGCATTTGAGGGAGTCGCAGCTGTCATCCAGCATAGGCGTTTTTCAGGCACCAGTTGGGAGACTGTAGAGTTTTCATAATGCCACTCAATGAGAGGAGCGCTGCTATTATCTTCCCTCAATGGGTTCCGGATGTGCCAGGTGAGCTCCAGATTATCACCCACTTGCAGTGTAGGCTGGCGCGAAGTAACTCTCGACCGCGACGTGGTTCCTTTCTTGTCTACTTGTGTTTCTTCTTTGATTTCAGCTGATGAGGCATCCTTTGATGAATAATCCCTCGTAAAATTGGCTTGTGGCGTTCGCTTTACTTTCACATCAGACCAAGCACCCCACTGCTCAACGTCAACCACTGTGCGCCAAACCTTGGAAATTGAGGTGCGGTTTACAAAAGCTGTGGCGTATGTTGAAGATGCTGCTGCTACGTTGTGGATGTCCCCTGACGGCCAATACGCAGAAAATTCATCAGGCTTGCGACTTGTCAAAGAAGATCCGAGCAGCCACACAAAGAATGGTATTAGGAGCCACACCCTCAAAGGCAACTGGGATGGTGCCATGAAGTCTCTTGTCGATATTATTACAGGAGCTTCATCTCCAGTCACGGATCCATCATATCCAACCGTTTGCAGCACATTTCCCGACGAGGGAAGCACAGTGTCTTCTTTGCGCGGTGCACGTTCGGTATGGTTCAATGAAGTCTCTGCTGTCGCTATGGGTTCGACTGCTGCAATTTCAGTAGCAGCAGCAGGTGCTGCCACCACCGGCACACCGTCGATCGAATGAGATTCGGACGCTGCTTCCATTGCTGAGTGCTGAGTAAGTGCGGACTCTTTTGGGCTCGAGGCCACTTTCTTGCGTCCTCTCTTCAGCGGCAGCAGCATCATCCTTCGCATCGGTTGTGTCAAACTTCTTTCACGTCCCGTGACATCAATGTAACTTTTCTTCTCAGAATGATCTTATTTAGATCATTCTTCTTATTTACGACATTCTGTGAAAGGTCTAAAATTGTCACGAAAACAACTCTCACGACGATCTTTTTGAGCAGTTGGCCGCTGCATGCGGCGACGCTGCTGTTGGGTTTATTATGATAATTTAGTTTGGTGCGCATAATCTCATGCAAAGTTCTATGACACTTCCATGGCATGATGGCTCAGGTCGCTAACGTGCTTCTCATAATATGATGAAGGTGTGACATCGGCGCCCACCCTGCACATTATCTTAATCTTTATGAGCTTGAACTTTTCTTGTTTGTTGTGCAGCACAAGTGCACAAGAGATCTGGAACTTTAAAAAAAAATCGAATTTTGTTCAGCATGAATCAGTAATGACAAGAAATTTACCAGAGTAATCGCGAAGCATGCAAAGGCTAGCTTGAGCGCTCTCGAGTTATGCGATACCAATAACCCGCAAGTGAAGAAGCAATGGCAGTACTGTGCTTTTGCATTGCAATTGCTCCACACGCTCAACTTGATATAATACTGTGCTGTCTTACCGCAACTTATTTCACTTCTCGAGGTATACATCTATTGGTCGACGGTACCATCAATTGAGCGGGGCAGAGGCTGGTTTATTTACATGAACATTCCTACTTCTACTCTACTGCAAGAATGCGTCATGTATATGTATAGGGCACTTGCGCATTCGCCAGATGGAGAGTTTACTACACCCCGGCCTAGTCGAACTCCATACTAAAAATTCTATAAACTTTACAGTTCTCTAGCTCTCTGTCTTTATAATTCCGTGCTCTGACTCAATGCTCTAGATGTAGCTCTATTCTACTCCTGCCCACGGCCTGTGCATTATTGGTTTCTGTGTACTTCCCACCGCCTCGAATGGCGTACGAGGCTGCGGACACATCCCGCTTCTACATTGATGGCACTGGTTTCATTGATTTTTGTGAGAAGTTCAAGTACTTGGGCTCAATGCTCCACTACTCGC
>Ga0307931_1002188_pt1 | contig 12627 bp, 19 predicted proteins | sample OrgLakmetageno47_FD_201816 | JGI IMG/M metagenome (GOLD analysis project Ga0307931, IMG submission 201816) | Saline water microbial communities from Organic Lake, Antarctica - #47 | ecosystem: Environmental > Aquatic > Non-marine Saline and Alkaline > Saline | place: Antarctica: Organic Lake... | reverse complement strand
CCTGCGCTTGTGCCTGCGCTTGTGCCTGCGCTTGTGCCTGCGCTTGTGCCTGCACTTGCAACTGAATTTTCAGCACCTGCGACAGTTGAACTTCCTCCCTGTAAAGACGACGACGATGTCAATGATGACGACGACGACGACGACGAAGATGACGATGGCGGAGGCGTAAAAGTCAGGGCCGCCACGTACAAGGAGGAGCTGCCGCTCCAAGTGCTTCCGCCAGCGCTGACTTGCGGGTGTGAACCTCCTTGTTGGTCGTCGTCGGAGTGACTAGGATTTGAAAAGGAGGGCGCACAAGGAGAAGCGGCGATTCCAGAAAAATAAAATAAAAAGTAGGAGGGAATGCACGAAATGAGAGTGATTTTTCAGGTGGGTTAAGAAAGGAGAGTAAACTAAGAAACAGCTTTCCAATCTTTCAATGCGGAAAAAAATGCTTGAAGACTTTTTCTCCCTCCTTACTTCAAGGTGATGAGGTGCGCCGATTGGTCGTATTTCAGCACCGTTTCGCCGACGTGCATCGGCAGAGGGTGCGCTTTCAAATCGTACACCGCGACCTGCGCATATATATTAGAGCATGTATCCAGTATATGAAAGAAGATAAAGACGAGGATACAATTATTGAAGAAACAGTAAAAGAATATTTTAAAAAAATAAAAGGATGAGGCAATATATTCTAAAGACACCCAGAGGAGATCATCATAGCAGACATCACAGGAAGAAGAACACTTTCTCGTAAGAATACCTCTTCTTCTGCTTCTTCTGCATTTGCAGTGTCCGCCCTATTCATCGTCGAAGCACCAGCAGTTCTAACTCCCCCGAGGACAGGCAGCCACCTTACGGTAGCCGTCCGCGCTTCGGGGGAGACTGCCACAATCATCCCGGGCGTGTGGTCGCTGCTGCTGCTGCCTAGAATATAAGAATCAAATGCTCACGTTCAACCCATATGTTTTAAGACAGTTTCATGCACTTTATTTCTTGAAAGGATGACAGATTTTCTTGTTGATGGAAGACATGCAGACGCTTCTTGAGTTAGCAGGAATCTTATTCGCGCCTTTTTTCAACAAACCAACCTCACTCTCAAAGATGGGCAGCACAGAAAGAGAAAGAAACCAAAACGGCAACGTGTTTCAGGTTCATTACCTGCCCCAGCACCGCCGTCGTTGTTGTCATCGGACTCCGTCAGACCCATCGCGTCAGTGCGTTGCACAAAGTCAAACGGTAAAAAATCTTGGTCGCCCAGTAATGTCTTGGGCACAATGCTGGTCGCAGGAATCCACTCATGCTGTTGCTGTTCTTCATCGTCTTGTTCTTGATCTTGACCGTGGAGTAGTGCTTGCGCAGATGGTGATGCTGATTGATGGCTATCGCTTTGATGCTGTGCACAGCTGGCATGCTTGCTCTTGTGCCTGTCGTCCTCAACATCTTGGGCCCATTTCACACTCACTTCCGTATGTGAACCGGTGATTTGCACAGCCCCCCATTTTTCATTGCCCAGATTCATTTCTGCAATGTCCCCTACTTGCCAGTCGCGCCGCAAGGATTCGCTGATCGCAAACGCGCTCTTCTTCTTCTTCTCTTGGGCTTTGTCACCTAGAGCAATTTGTGGCAGTGGCAGTAACAGCAAAAGATGGTGATAATCCTGTACGTAAGTAGTGATGCTAACAAAAATAAAACAGCACTATTCCAATAACTACATCTGTAGTACTGTTCCTACAAGTGCCACTCTCACTGTTATTCCCAGTGCCAACACAAGCACTACCACCACCACCACCACCACCACCACCACTACCTCCTGGTCTGTTCAGCAGAGGAATGACGTCAGTCACATCTACCCACTCCGGCGGTGGCGCCTGCCGTGCCGCGACTAAAAGCTCTACAACTGACTCCGAGGTTGGCGGAGACGCAGGTGCATTCGATGTTGAGGTTGGAGGGCGCACCTACGTAGTAAATGAGTTGAAACACAGGGAAGAGAGGCAATCATTACACTTGAGACACAAAATTCGACTTGAAGCACATCCATTAGCATCAACGAACGACGTGTGTAATAACCCTTTTGCATCACACCCATTCACCCACTCACAACACCAACCACCTACACTTACAATCCTTACACACCCACTAAACCACTCACAACACCACCCACCCACCTCACAACCATTATTCACCTATCCACCCACTCCACTCCAAGACCCACTCCAAGGCTCACCTGAGCCAGGCGCCACACTACGCGCACTCGCAAGGTGCGCACAGAAAGCACGGTGCCCGTGCGGCGCTTCTTTTGGAGCACACTGAGGCGGTCAGCAACAGTCATGGCACCGGTCATGACGCTCCCTGCGGCGACCCCTAGCATCGAAAGCACGGCGTTGCCGCTGCTGCTCTTGTTGTTGTTGTTCCGGCCTTTTCCTTTCCCTTTGCCTCCTTTCTTGCTTTGTTTGCTGTTCTTCAAGCTGTTTCCAAGACCACTGTCACTGTCACTGCCATTGCTGTTGGCGCCGTCTCCAAGAACACTACCACCACCACCGCTGCCACTGCCATCGCAAACAGGACTGCCATCGTCGACCAAAGTAATGGAGGCGGTCTCAAAGGACTCAGAATCTACGGCAACCGATTGGCCACCGTGGTAGAGGCACAGGGGAGATTCTTCGCAATAATCGACTGCTTGGCGCCCGACCTGAAAGGAGTCAGAAAGAGAGATATGGAGGGAAGGAAAGGGAATTGGAGTTAAAGAAGGAATGAAAGAGGAAAAGAGAAGTCAAGCGAAGAGACGGAAAGTACCCAATTGATCTCGTATAAAACTTCGCGTTCTGTTCATTTTCTGTAAGCAGTTACCCGGTTTGCATGAACATTTTCGAACTTTCTCCTCACCAGCTCCATGGGCTCCTGTGGAGTGCCGTCGTGCTGCATGGAAGTTTCGTAAGTCACGTCCACTGTACCTAGGCCATGGTCCAATTGCACGCGCACGCTCACTTCGGCGCAGTCCACCTGAAGATTTAAATTGAAAAAACAAAGAGAGAGGGAGAGGAATTGTAAAAAGAAGTGTGAACTTCAGTCAGACTTACCGTATTAAAAGATTCATCGGAATGCCCGGCTACCTGGCGTTTCTTGCAGTGATCAAGCTTATCGAATCCAATCTAACCTAACATCAAACCTAAGCTAATCACCTGCCCCAACCACTGGCTCGGAGAATGCACCACCCAATCCTGCGGCATGAAACCTCCCACAGGGGAAAACTGTGAACTGGGCACGCTCCGATAGCAGTACGCTTTGTCGCTTTGACGGCTGCTGCCACCACTACTGCTGCCACCGCCGCCATCACCATTTGCAGGAGCAGCGATAGCCATACGCTGCCATTCACCACGTATGAAAAAAAGTTATGCATGCTCGAAATATGAGCACCTAAGTCGATTTTCCCGATTGCAAATGGAAATCTAGAATAAAAAGGCAGAGACATCAAATACATGCGCCTCCCAACACAAACACTCCAACCTTGTCCAGCAGCTCGCAGTCCAACAGGCGCCGCGTGCGCAAAACTACGCCCAAGCTCTCCAGCGGAAATACGGCTCGGGCCACTCCGTCGCTGGCCACCACCAGGCGGTCGAGCAACGCCAAGTCCGAGGCGGGCTGCCGGTTTTCGATGCGCTGGGGGAACAGCCACGAAACTTGAGCTTCGCCGGGAGCTAAAGGGCCTTTCATCCCGCTGCCGTCGTCGTAGCCTTCGTCCTCGTCGTCTTCGTACTGTTAATCAAGTAGCAAATTTGATAACGACATGATAATTGCACTTCCGCATCTCAATTTCGCACCTTCCAATTTCCAACAAGCTATGCTCTCAAGGCAAACATGGGCCTAATCTTTGTCTATTTTAGCCTAATCTATCCTACTCATTCCTATTCTGGACAACCCATAATTGCGATTCGATTCATCCCAATACCTGCTCTCCCACGAATCCATGCACTTTCTTCACCAAACCAATCCACTGCTTCCCCGACCCGGTTCTGCCCCCGCGCTTCACTAATGTCACCAAGTCATCCGGATACACCTGTAAGCACATGTAGAAAAAAAAATGATTGGAACGTTTCGCGCCGTCTAATTTCGATGAATCTTTAGTAAGTTGTATAGCTTCCACCCTTATAAAATGCGCCGCAAGGTACTCACAGAAGTGATAGAATGATTAAGAAACAGCTAAACACACATTATTGCGCTACCTCAGCATCAAATCCTCTTTTTTTTAAAAAATCAAATATTTGGCCAAGTGTACCACAAAGCCACGTACCCCGCCTGCGGCTGCAACGCTGAGGCCAGCACCACCTCCGCCTCCTTCTCCCATGCCACTCCTGCCGCCCCTGTTGCGACTAGCGCCGCCGCCACCGCCGCCACTTGCGTCGGTCTTGTCTCCACGCCGCCTTCCTCCGTTGCCTTTCCCGCCACCAACAGTGCTGCTAGTGCTGCTGGCAATACCGCTCTCAATGCCAGTATCACTACTGCCGCGACTAGACTTGTTGCCTTTGCCTTGCTTAGCGCTGGCTCCTTTCCCGCTAGCACCGTTAGCACCATTGCCGCCTTGACTGCTACTGCCGCTTGCAGCACCTTTGCCTCCGTTTTTGTCGACACTTCCTTTCCCTGAGGGCCCTTTACCAGGGCCGCCATCATTGTGCCCTTTTCCAGCAACACCAGAGCTAGCAGGTAAATTCCCCTTCCTCTTGCCTTTTCCTTTGCCTCCCATAGGCATCCCTGAAGGTGCATTTATCGCTTCACCCTGAGAAGCACACGTGAAGTAGGAGAGGCAGCAGAAAAAGGTAGTTGACGAGCAAATAAAGAACAAGAATAGCAGGGAACTGACAGGCTAGTTTTACTATTCACAGGAATTCTGGCATGCACGACGAGCTGGCTTGTTGCTCGTTGTTGAAATGTTTGAAGCAGGCTGCAGCCGAATATGCATAGTACAATAGTCTGTTCAACATACACCCAACACCAAACCATGCACAAAATAATAGTCTCTTACCATAGGCTCCTCCGCGGCGGCACCACGATTGCTAGCACGAGCACCAGCACCGTGGCTGCTTCCACCAATGCAGCTCGTGCTAGCGATAGCAGCTTTAGCTTCCCGCACAACCTTACGAACACGCCTGTTAAAGCGCAGGCGTGTAACACGAAGGCATAGCAGTGAGAGCCTATCAAAAATTACTTTTGCCATTCTTATTAAAATATCAACTTACGGTTCTGCCAATACCCACGACTCATGGGCGCTCTCAAGAATAGTTTGCAGTCGACGAGCCCCTATCTCTGGATTAATGCTCAATTGCGCTGCGACCGCAGCGCGCAATTCTTCTGTTGTAGGACCCTGCCGGCTCGCCATTTTTGTACTGTATCACATACAAGCAAACAAGTAGGTAAGGCGAAAATACCCTCCCTGTTTTCACAGTCCTTTTTTGTACACCTCATTAGAATTCTGTAGATTATTCTGCACATTATGTATTTCAGTTGTCTGATGTGAGACAAGTGAGCAAGTGAGCGGCGAGGGGCAAGAGTAGAAAGCGAGAAGGGAGACTGCGAAGGGACGTAGAGAGCAAAACAGAGGAGCCAACGAGGCGACACCACTTTGATACGCTCTTGACTTTGGGCAGGAGGTATTGAGAGTTACCAGCCGATAGCAACATGGCCTCTAGGCCGCCTGTACCTGCCTTTGAAGCTCCGCCTCCGAGGCCCAAAGCCAGTGCCTTCAACGATGGGGCAAAAACTGTAAATGCGGCAGTGGCCGAGCGCAAAACTGGCGACTTTGATCCAGCACAGAGAAGCATCGGTACTGATTCTCACGCTGGCGCTAGAAGCGGTACCAGCAACAACACGAGCAGTGGTGCATCGCGAGAGATGCCAGAAGCTCTCCTACGGTACAGCCCACCTGAATGGGCAGCAGATGTCGCGCCAACTGAAGCGGCTGCCCGCACGCAAGCTACCGCAGCCGCTGCTTTTAAAGAAGCAGCCGCTAGTGCAGGCGCAGATGGAGCTAGTAATGACGACGAGGACATCGAGAGCTCAATGGACGCCTCCCAATACATGGAAGCAGCAACACCTTGGCGGTTGGAAGTGATGAAAGGAGGCATGCCCATGGGCGAAGTAGAGCTCGGTGGCAAGACGCATTTGTCCCTGGGGCGCCAAGGCGGCGGGGCTTGCGACGTTGTATTAGAGCATCCTTCAATCAGCCGGGCACACGCGGTAACTGGTTCTTCTGGCGTGCACGTCTTACTCTTACTTTCTCCTTTTCTTAGCTTACAAGTCTTCGAGAAGAACACTGGCATTCTTTTAGCCTTCAAGTAGAGCTGTTTTCACTCTTTCTCACTGACAATTTCCTCGTTGGTCTCTCTTTTTAAATGTCTTATTCCTTTTCATTCGGTCTCAATTCCTCTGTTTACCTTGTCCATTCTGGCGAGCAGGTGATGCAGCACCATTTGAACGGCACGCTGTGGATCTTCGACCTTGGGAGCGCCCACGGTAGAGTATTCTTATAGTCAGGGTTTTATCCACTAGCTCTACTGTCGCTCTTTTACACGTGTCCCCGACTATTATTACCAGTAAACTAACCGTGGTAGTGTAGCTGCTAGCAGTCTCAAATCGCTAGACCTATCTCAAAGTGGCATTCCATGTGCTTCCGTTGCCATCACCACCACCACGATGATATGGGTGATTGTACAGGCACGTTCGTCAACAAGCGTGCCCTTGCCCCCAAAACCTTCGAACAAGTGCGCCCAGGAGACGTGCTCAAGTTCGGCGAATCGCAACGGATCTATTTGCTCACGGGCCCCGAATACCAGCGGCCCCCCGAATTGGAGTCGGAAACTTTAGCAAAAGTGCGCCAAGCGTTGAAGGAGAAAGAAACCCGGCGGGAAGCGCGCAAGCAAGCCCTGGAGCTAGCGAGACAGGGCAGCGGGGACGCAGCAGCAGTGGCGGCAGCAATTGCAGCACGGGTGAGTGTGATTGCGCCAGTTTACTTTTATTCAATGACAGCTTTGTTCATTCTATTTTGGACTATCTCGAAATATACCTTCTTAAATATTCGTCCTTGGAATTCGAGATGAAATGCTTTGGTGGTGCCTTAAACTTGCCCTATTGAAAATTTTCTGTTATGATTGTGCGTGTGTGTGTTTGTGCTCTCATATCCACTCCACGTATATTATTTCCTCCCCTCTTGAGGTGGGGGATGTGGAAAACAGTGGGGTGAGCTGGGGCATGCGAGATGATGGCGAGAGCGGCGAAGGAGATGGCGAAGGAGAAGCAGGCAAAGAAGACGACGTAGAACTGCCGGAGTACTTGAAAAACAGCAAGGGCAAAGGTATGATAAAGACAGTGTTATGTTTTTCAATAGTCAAAACCCAATACCCAGAAACGAGCTTATTCTGAGCATGTCTCTTGATCCATGCTCCTCTTCTCTTCATTTGACCTTTTGACCTTCTCGTTTTTCTGGCCATCGTATTGTTTTCACTGTAAATTAGGGGCCCGCCCCGAGCACAGCACGAGTTTGGGCGACGGTGACAAACATCAGCGGGACGAAGCACTGTGGACGAAACTTCAGGCCAAAGTGACCAAGTTGAACAACTTGGAAGAAGAAGTGCGGCGCATCATGAGCAAAGAGGGCGGCACCGTAGGTTTAAGCGACGGGCAACGGCGGCAAATGGTATAAACAAGGAAAATGTAGGGCTGAGATGAAGGAAGATGGCGAAAAAAACGCACAATAGAAGTAACTTTAATATGATAAGCTACATGTGTGTGTGAGCTGTTTTTCTTTTTTTTTTCCCTGTGCTTTTTGGCTTCCACTCTGACTTGAGCACTCGCTTAATTGTCTTAATTCTTTTGTGTGTGTGTGCTCTGTGAACTTTAGACCCAAAACGAAGCCCGCATTGCCACTCTTACGGACGAAGTGGCCACTCTCGAGCACCAAATTCGAAGCAAAAACTTGCAGCGTGGCGCTACCAAAGAACAGCAATCTGCTGCTGCCAGCAAAAAGAAGTCTTCGACAGGCAGTGATAGTGACAGCGACGATGGTAATACTCATGAATTTTTATTACTGTGCTGTTTCTAAAGCTCTGCCCTTTCTTCTATGATCCTTTCTTTTCTATATTTTGCACCAGCAACATCTATCACGTTGCATCCCCCCCCTCTATTTGTGCGCTTTTTTATTCATTGGGCACTAGAATGAGTGTGCAGTTAATTACGCCAGCTTATTCTCAAGTTATCAAATATTTTGATATATGTATGGTACTATATGTTTATCTATCTAAATCTGATTTTGTTTCGTAAATGCAATGCACCCCACGCGATTACAGGGAGGGGCGACGATTATTTGGACCGCACCACGGTGACTACCGGTCGAGGCGCGGGAGTGGCGAAAAGGCGGAGGGGGCTCGGTGCACTCAAAGCAGGTATTGTTTAGTGTCATATAATATTGTAGAGTACGTCTACTGTACCTTCGTTTCTGTTCCCTTAATTCTTTAGGAAGTTTTCTTTGCTTTGTTGCTATACCACAGTGTTACTTGTTTATTGCCACCTCTGCTATTGCCTTTTCCACTGAATCTCTAGGCACCCTGGCTACAGCCAACACCGCTGGTAGCAACAACGGTGCCAACAGCAACAATACTAGTGGCAACAGCAGTGGCCACGGGAGTGCACATGCGTCCTTACCGCCTCATCTCGCTGGGCAGGACCTTACCGAGGAGGTCTTGACGGCGGAGCTGGCGCGTCTGCAAAACCGCAGCCTTGAAGTGATGTCACTGCTGGCAGCCACTGCTGAGAAGTGCAGCCGCAGCAGCAGCGGCAGCAACAGTGGCGGTAGTGATAGCGGCAGCAAAAGTGGCGGCAGTGGCAGTGGTGGTGATGATTTGGAGGCATTTATGGAGGCCAACGCAGCGGCGGAAGCAGCGCAACAGCACCAAGCGCTGAGCCGCGAACAGGAAGAGGTGAGCACTGCGTAGTAATGCTAAAAAAAAAAGAAATAAGAGAGAAAGAGGTGCTTTTGTTAGGTTGTGTTTGTGTGTGTGCGTGTTTGTGTGTGTGTTTTTTTTGTCCTATCGCTGTGTCCTTGCTTTTCACTCATGTTTTTTATTTCAGTCTGATCGTCTGCGTTTGAAACGGCAAATATGCATGCGCAGATCACCGCCTATTTAGGCACTGTCCGCTCCCTCCTGCGTGTCGTTGCGCCTGCGCTGAAAGGCCTGCATGCAAAAAACACTCCAGCACAAGCAGCAGCAGCAGCAGGTGTTGCAATTCCTGTGACAGGTGCAGCAACAGGTGCAGCAACGGCTACAGGAACAGCCACAGTCGCATCGGGGACACCTTCTTCTTCGACTCTTGATGTGTCGATTGAAACGGCGGCGCCAGAGAAGGCCGTAGCTGGAGCTCAAGGAAATAGCCAATCTGCTGTAACGTCAGTAAGAGCAGCAGAAGCAGCAAGTGAAGGAGGAGAATTACGCAATTTAGAGGGACCATCGACAGGGACTGAAGGTAGAAGCTCAGCCAGCACAAACAGCGTCCTTGACTCTGCTTCATCTACTGGAGCAACGGCGGTCGAGTCCGCACCTCTTCCCAAGTCAGCAACTGCTGCAGCAGCTGTAGGAGCAGCTGAAGCCACAGCACCTGAGCCGAAGAAACGGCGCGTGCTGGGCGCACAGAGGCCTCCTGCTAGTGCAGCCGCTTTAGCAGCTACATCCTCAGCAGATTCCACGGCTGTGCCGTCTTCTTCGTTATCGTCATCTTCATCAGCAGCAGACCAAGCTTCACCGCCGTCCAAGCGAACTCGATCTCCACTCGAAAAAACAACAGCAACAGGAGGTATCGAAACCACGACAGCAACCACCACAACATCGACGAACGCTTCGGCTGCAGCATCCAAGGGCCGCACTCCGAAAGGAGCAGCAGCAGGGACAGCAGCAGCAAGTGCGGGCACTGGAGCCATGGACGAGTCCTCCGCTGAAGTTTGGGTGCCTCCGCCAGGACAAACCGGGGATGGCAAAACGGCGCTCAACGCGAAATTCGGTTACTGAAGCACGCGAGACGCGAGGCGCGATGCCATTTAAGTCCTGTATTTCGCATCTTTCAAAAACATGAAGACTGTCCTTGTTTTATGCACCCCCTACTGGCTGGCATTTCCCGCGTTGTGTGCTTCTTAACGGTTTCGCAGTGTACTTCCTCCTTATGTTTACCTCAGCTACCTTATCAATAGAGATATTTCAGGTATTGCTGTAATATCAAAGAAATCGCCTAGGTGCTAGGTGCTGTGTGCCACATGGCAATGCCTCCCTATTGCCTGCCCTTGAACTGCTAGTAGCTGAGATATAAAACATGAGTTAAACCAATGGCTAGAGGCAGCCGGATATTCAAGCAATTAACCAAAACCAAGCACAAGAATGCTCCCCTAGGGTTCCTAAGCGACGTCAATTCGTGTCTTGAGCTCTGTTTCCACCATAGGATTGTTCATGCTAGTGGATGCTGAGCTGAGGTCCGCTGTGTAAAATGCTTGGAGAGCTTCCTGAAGTTTTCTGTGTTTATCGCTCATGAGATTTTGCTCATTCTGCGCACTGAACCGAAGAGCTTGAACAAATGTTTTGCAGTCCGCAGCAATATCGTCGTCACTCACCGATGTGTCAACATAACCCGCTCGGCCGGCCAAGTACATGACCGTGAGCATGAATATCGTAAAGAAAAGCGCTGCGTTGCCCATCGCAACCCCAAGGGAGTCGAAGAAAGCAGTTGCAGGATCAGAAGTGCACTGAAAGTAGTCTTCTTCCAGCCGGAATGGGGCATGCTTAAGGTGTGTTTGAAATGTCGCTGCAGACGTAGGCTCGAGAAGACCGAGGTCTCCACCTGACCCTGAGCTCGAGGTAGCACAGCCAATAAAACCCGGATCCATTTTGCCTTCGTTGATGGTGGAAATTTCTGTGCCCTCCAAACGAATTTTGAAGGTTCTGTTGGTGCCTTGTTGCGTGTACTTGAAGACGAAATCGGGCATCGAACAGGGGTTGTCCGCGCCCGAACTACACGCGTTGGGGCAGTAGTAAGGTCCTGTGTAGGTTGGGTCCAGCCAATTGTCGCCATTGGGTCCAAACCACGAATAGGCAAAGCCGCTAAAGTCGACATCCCAAAGTGTGTCGCCGATGCGTTGTAAGTAATTTTGGGCGTTATGTTGGCCTGAATTACTAGCGTATAAAACTGCCATATCTGGAAATTCGGGGTCAAAAGAAAGGGTGTAATTCACAAAGACATCAGCGTCGGCCCAATTTGCATCGTCGTATTGGTGGTATATGTACGACATCGTAGTCATATCCGCGAGGTCAGACGAATTAATAACCTCGGCATTTAGTGCCGCGACTGTGACGGAGGAGTGCAAATCTACTTCCAAGTTGAAGACTGAACCTGACTGCAAAGATGGTACAGTTTGAGAAAATAATGACGATGTGTTCATAAAATAAAATCGTGTGCATTTTTGAATTGTATGCGCTGAACTGTATATACTTTACATCGTAGCCACAGTCGAACATGTTGAAATCGTCGTCATTGCTGCAGAACTGCTCCGGAACGCCCGAATTGTTAAACTGGACGTCGTAGTTGACCGTCAGAATACCATCTTTTAGATTCCAAAAATCGAAATCTTTTGGACAACTAGACGAAGTTGGTCCGAATATCACGCTGAGGGAATTGCCAGGATTGTCAAGTATGAATGACGGATCAGCGTTGAACTTCAAGAATAGGGATCCAGATTTCGTTGCATTAATGGTCTTACGCCATGAGGACAAATGTAGAACTTTACTGGGGAGATCCGAGATGGATCTCAGATAGTCCAGCTCAGTGTTCATCGTGCTGTACAGGGCGTCCATGTCTGAATTCCAAGACGACGTATTCCCTTGATACTCGGTGAACTCCACGTTATAAAGTGATTCCTGAGACAAGTACGTGGGCTCTACATCCCAATTGCCGTTTTTGTCAATACCGTGCGCCTCGCCCTGTGAAATCGTGATTGAACTGCACACGCCAGCTGCGCTATCGAGGGATAGAAACTTGGTGGCCAATTTCGCTGTGAAGCTCGTGTACAGGAAGTACACGACAATGCTGGAATGCACGACGAAAGCAATCAAGCCCATGGCTAGCATTGTGTGAAGGTTGACAAATTTCTTGATGCAAGGGTGCATTGCTTTCGCACAAGATTTCGCCACATCAAGCCTCGAGGGGCACTGCAGCATAACCGGTAGCAACACACAATCAAAGAAGTAAGCGTCAGATCAAATGGTAGCATAAAACTATGGAAGATCTTTATTGTAGGAAAGATGTAACGCAGCTATCTAATTAAGGACTGCCTATCCTCTTGCTTATCTGCAACCCTCGCATCCTCACCTCGCAAATATCGCTGTTTGGCATACAGTTCTGGGCAAAAGGGACTCAGCACAGACTAGCTAAAGCAGGTAGATTCTCTGTTGAGGAGAAGTAGACTATTGTGAAGTGCTCGAAGCCAAAGTCACAGTGTAGTGAACACCTGAGATTGACACGCGATCGAGGACATCAGTTAGAGCGAGGATATCATTTCTGAGGAAAGACGAAAAATTAATGTGCATCACGCAGCGCACCTTTGAGCTCGAGTTTCTACGCGTA
>Ga0307931_1002187_pt1 | contig 12629 bp, 13 predicted proteins | sample OrgLakmetageno47_FD_201816 | JGI IMG/M metagenome (GOLD analysis project Ga0307931, IMG submission 201816) | Saline water microbial communities from Organic Lake, Antarctica - #47 | ecosystem: Environmental > Aquatic > Non-marine Saline and Alkaline > Saline | place: Antarctica: Organic Lake... | reverse complement strand
GTGCACGGCGGCGTATTGTGCCCTGATGCTGCACTTGCCGTGGGTCGCCGCAGACGCGCACGCTGGCTTGGGCCAACTCGCCAAGCTGTACGCTTACAACGTGCTCACCTTATTTGCGCCTCCGAAAGCCCTTAAAGCTTTGTGCGCGCCGCCGAACCACCTCCGAGCTGGTGGAGCAGGTAGGAGTGAAGCTTCCACTGGTGGTAGTAGTCGAAGTACAGGGATGGGGTCAAGGAGCCACAAGCGCAGTGGAGCCAACCACAAGGAAGGAGGCAGCGACGGGAGCGGCTCGGACCCTGAACCCAGCACTGGTGCAGCTGCTTCTTCGACGACGAATAAGGCCACGGGGCCGGCAGTAAGTACACCCGCAGAGCAGCTTCTGTCCGCGGACGCCCGGGCCTTTGCGGACCTCAAGCGCTTTGCGATGCTGGCCGCGGAAGAGTTTGCAGCGCCGGGTACTGCTACTAGCGGTGGCGGTGCTACGGGAGCTTCAGGAAAGGGCAATGGTGGGAGTGGTTTACGTATTTATCGCAACAGCACAGCATCAAATTCGGCTGCTGATTCTTCGTCCACTGGAGGTAGTAGCGGTAGTGGGGAGTCGTCAAGACCCCTGGTGCCGCGACCGCTGGTGGAGTACCCAGCTGCGGTGGTGCCTGTCACGCACGAAGGGGGGCGGTGCGGCCCGGACAACCTGTGGGGTTTGTGCGAACGGATTGCCGCAGCTCAGTCGTTGGTCTTCGTCCTCGAGGTGTGTAGCATGCACTTGTCTGGAGTGAAAATGCTGGGTAGCTTTAGTTGTAGGCAAGGGTCATCAGTTTCGTTCACTATTTGGTTGTTTACACTGGTTGCTTTGTGCTTTTGCTTTCTATTGTACGTTTGCTCGTTTTCTACGTGCATGTATTTTATACCAGTATTGAGTCTGTCACCCTCACTGCTCTTAATAATCTCGTCTTTTCGTTTCATTCTATCCCTGATCCAATAGGTCCTCTTGGCGTCCCAACCTCAGTTTACCGTCCTCTTAGCCGCGCCTACGTCACCTACAAGTAATATGTCATCACCACTGGCAGCAGCACTGCAACAGGAAGCAGCTCATTGCGAACAAGCTCTCAAGGAGCTCATGCCGGTGGCTGCTGATATTCAGGTTTGGTTATCATTAGGGAGAGAGGAATTGGGGAAGACTGACCAATCGTAATTGTTTTTCCTTACTCAATGTGCCGCCCCGGAGTGATTGTGACGATTTGTTTTCCCTTTTTCTCCATTCTTTCTTTACAATTCCTTCTTTTGTTGGACTCATTCTCACCCGCTCTTTTCTAATCCCTTTCGTTCTTGGTGTGTGTGCGCGTTCCTAGCGGTTTTTGTTCCGTGCCGTGGGCCGCGCTGTGATTAACGCCAACGTCTTAGCCAAGCGTGTAGCTGCGCATCCCTGGAACGACGAAGGTAAGGAAATAAAAGATCCCTTTCTAGCAGTCAGTGGTGTGTGTGAATGCCTGCTTTGTGGTGAACTCCTCGATTGACCCGTAGTCTTATATGTTGAAGCCCTTGTTGCCTCATATATCTGTGCACGTTTAAAATCAATATCAATGAATGAATTGCATCGCTCATACTATTCATTCTTTGTGGTTAATCTTGCGTTTTTTTTTTTTACTTCGGACACACAGACGACCATGAAACTGCCACTACGCCAGCAATGTCGTATACGGCTGCGGTCGCCAGCGATGCGGCACGCGCGTGGGAAGCGCTCTGCGGGAACGGCAATGGTAGTGGAGCTGATGCTGCCGCTGCTACGGATGGTAATAACAGCGACAATTGGGTGGTGCCGATCGTAGCGCGCGATGCGGTGTGGAGTGAAGCAGTGCAGGCAAGTGAACAAGAAGAGAAAGATAGAATAGCGGAAAGAGAGAGGAGGGAATACGAGGTGGGAGGTTACACGAAGAAAATTGAAGGAACTATTTGAATAATCATTTGCATAATGATATGTATCGGTGGTTCTTTCCCTGGCTTGTCGTGTGTTTGTGCACGCAACTCTATAGTAAATTTCCTTCCATCCTTATTATCTCTTATTTTTTCGATCCCTCAATTATCTTGATTGTTTTTGGTTTCTTCGTACGTTTTTACTTATTGTCGATGGTTTTCTTGCATTTGCTGATCCTCTCCATCTCCCTCTGCCCTTCAACACAACAGGCGGTGATGGACGCGTTGGTCGAAGGCTTCGCACGCGCTGGGCCGGTGAGCGCCGACGCCAGAAGCCAAATGGCCGACGACTTGCAGGTGTTCGAATTACACCAAAGAACAAAACAAAATCACAAAGCAAGACATGCCACTAAGACTGCTATTGCGCTGAAGCATGGCTTATGTTTATTCTTCCACAATGAATTGCGAGGCAACCGAGCTATTTAGACGCCTTCCATTTTCTCTCTATAAGTATTGTGTTGTTTCGTTTGCTTGCCTTCCTCGCAACTTTCCATCTGGTTTATTTTTGTGCGTTCTGGTCTTCTCAATTGCTTTCCATTTCAAATCTGAAATCTGTCTCTCTTTTTTTTCTTATCCAAGGCCGTGCAACTGAGTCTAGACCGTGTGCATCGAGCGAGGCCCCGCCGGGGAAAAGTGTACGTCGACGCGTACCTCAAAGCGTTCTACTACGGCGAGGACGATTTGGTAAGAAGGATGTAACTTCTGTGCATCTGTAGTTCCTTCCCCCCTGCGGCTCTTTGAGAAAACGAACCCCAGCTGGAGTATCTGATGGCCCCTTCTTGCAGTACTAAGAAGATAGAACCCCTATCTTAAACGTAAATATCTGTTTGAGATCTTTGATTTCGTATTCCGCCCTCAAGTCCCTGGGATTATTTCACCGCTCCTCTGCGTTCGTGCAACTTTCCAGGTGCGGTGGATCAGTCAAAACTGGGAGCATTATCAAGAGCAGCACATGGTAGCGCTTGTGGCGTCTGGAATCGGCGCGCGGATGCGACTTAAGCAAAAGAGCGGCCTCGTTGCGCAAGTCCGGGCTCTCTATGACACCAATTGATCATCTTATCCAATTTTCGTGTTACCACTTCGTTATAGCACAGCTATATGAGTATTGATCAATTCAATATTTTATACGATTCGTGTTCGCACAGCCTACAGCATTGCAGCCACGTGATCCATACTTCGTTAGCAAGAAAGAGGGCAGGCGATGCTGAAATTGGCTGGCGCCCGATGCCTGAGAAAAACATTGAGACGATGCCCTGCTGGGGAAAAAAAAATAGCCCAGAGAATAGCCTCGTGGACCTGAAACGTGACACACGAACGAGCACTCAGTCCCGCCGACTTGTTCGGAGGAAAGGCGCCAGTTGGAGCCTTCATTGGCCTTCTGGAGCTAATTTGCTAGCGCATTTGCAGCTCAAGTGCATTCTTTATGTGCCTCTGTGACTGCTGTGTACTTGTCTTTCTTTGTTTTTGGGAGAGTATTAACTAGACTAGACTGTATGTGCCTCTGTGACTGCTGTGTACTTGCCTTTCCTTGTTTTTGGGAGAGTATTAACTAGACTAGATACGTCTCCGTACCGCTCATTTGGTTTGTATGTTACTCAAATTCGCTTGTAGTACCTCGCCAATAGATCCAAGCGCATTATAAAAAATGTTCACTACAATACACTGATACACTGGCAGATAATCCTTAGCCACTCTCCCAGTTCTACATCCTTCTGCTTTTTGGGCGAGTATTTACCGGGGCGATTCTTTGTATTTGACACAGGCCCCAAGGGCCACGGGGCCATGAGGCTGAACAACGGCGTGCTCTCTTCAATGCAGAAACAGACGCAGAAACGACTTAAGTCTGGTTTCAAAATGATTTTATGAACAGTTTCCACTATAGAGGGGGGTGAAAGTATTATGCTTCGTGCCCTCTACACACAATCCTCTTTACTATTTTGACTTGCGCGCAACGCACGCGCGTACACTTCTGCCCGCAGCACTGGCTTCTGTGTCATTTGAGTTTGTATTAGTTCGAATTCGAGTAAAATATCCCGGCGAAATGCCTTGTGGACCTGGTACGTGACACACGAACGAGCACTCAGTCCAGCAGCCAAGAAAACCCATGGGGCTACTTCAGCGAAACTAGTATTCACTGGATCTTCCGCGTAGCCGAAGTTGGTAGAAATGTGCGCCTGATTAGCTTCTTAGGGTTAGTTTGCGCTGCTTTGCTTTTCTTCTCTACCTGTTTGCCTTCTAATTCCGGCCCTTTGGGGCCTGTCTCAAAACCCGGAAAACCCGTGGTTTTCTTGTCTACTGTCCCAGTCCCGCCGACTTGCTCGGAGAAAAGGCGCCAGTGTTGCGATTCCGCAACAGCCAGTTGGAGCCGTAACTGGCCTTCTGGAGCGAATTCGCTAGTGCATATAGTGTATATGAAGCTCATGTGCATTTTTAATGTGCCTCTGTGACTGCAGTGTACTTGTCTTTCATGAAGGTATCAACTAGACTAGACTAGACTAGACTAGACTAGACTAGACGAGACTAGACCAGGGGGGGGGCTGGATTTAGTGCTGTTACTAACAGGCATCCATGATACAGCAGCGGTAGACGAGGATACGGCAAATAGATCACAAGGAATCACTTATGGTGGTGAAGGAAACCCTAACCACCAATGCACACAGCAGCCCATGAGACGGGGCGTGTTCTTGTAGCAGCAAAAGGCGGTGCTTTTTGTTTGGAAGTTCGAGTTATGATAAAGCAAGTTAAGATCCCGAAACGCCAGCATTTCGGGTTCGTCTGTAAAACGAACTCGAACTCGATCTAATACAAACCCAAATGGCACAGAAGCCAATTCTGCGTGCAAAAGTGGGAATGCGCGTGCGTTGCGCAAACAAAGCAAGTGCGGAATGATTCAGGAGGGAGAGGGGCATTGGCCAAATTCCTCGGAATGCAAAAAGCGAGGAATTTGTGGATGTTGCGCACTCCGCAGAACAATAAAGAGGAAGGCGCGCGAGCAAAGAAGCTCGTGACATGCGGAACACGAGGTCCACTCGGCAGAGGTCAAAGTGTGCCTTTTAGCGCGCAAGGCGCCTATTGTTCTGCCCCTGAGCCAAAGGAGGCTGGCTTAGACGGGATAGGAACTCCTTCCTCGTCCGCGGAGTAAAACACCGAGCAACAGCTGTTTCACCTGTTCTACATCAGCCGCGTTTCTCAATACTATCTTAGTGTATTCTGCTCTCTCGCGGAAGCGTCGGTACGTCACGCGTACCTTGCTCTAAACGAAATGATATAGGGGTTTGACCGAGGTCCCGAAGGGCCGGAATTTTTTGTTCATGTCTAGCTCTAGGTGTTGTCCGGATTTTTTTGGTTCGTGTCTTCGTTCTTGAGACAGGCCCCGATGGGCCGGAATTAGAAGACTAACAGGTAGAGAAGAAAAGCAAAGCAGCGCAAACTAAAGCTAAGAAGCTAATCAGGCGCACATGCCCGAGTGGCCATGGAAGTGATGGTAGCGGTCCAAAGTGGCACGCTCCTCCATGCTCTGAGAGTGCCGCTCAAAAGAAGAGTTTCCGCCCGCAGAGGAGGGGACTACGTTCTTCGTTTCGTAGGTTTTTGGTTTTTGTATGCCACTCCATGTTCCATTCTTCCACTGCAGCGGCGTGCGCGCCGCCACGCCACGGTCAACGTAGTTGATTTCAGTGACGTGACAAGGTGTCAGAACATGGTTGATGTCATGTCAAAACAGAACATATGTACCCAGATAAAAATGTGATGTGACGGAGAGAGTCACAGACACATTTTCTTGGTAGGCACTTTTTGGTCGTGGTCGGATAAAACATCAAACTACGTTGATCTATTCATCAATCCAAAAGAACAAAAGAACAAAATAAAGAAGACTTGCTGAGAATTCGAGAATTCATAGGAGGACGGACGGATGGTCAAAGGCGTCGAAGGAGAACGTAGTTGTTTTGTTGTTTTGGTGCACGAGGGGTTGTTTGTTGTTTGGTACCGGGATTGCAAAAAGAATGTGGATATTATTCGGCGTCATTCTACGGCTGACCTTACTTGCCTGTGTCAGAGTCCATGGCCTCAAATATGAAACCCTTCCCTCACTGGAGAACCCGGTAAGGCCACCTTCTTGATTGAGATTGCCTGAAATTATACTTCGCTTGAGTGTGCAAACTTCAGCTGACTGTCCATGCACGTCTCATATCTTATCATTCCTTCCCCTGCATGCTGGCAGCATCTTCGCGTTGCAGCACAGAGCGCCGTGGGGTACAATCCATTGTACGAAATGTCATCGAACCTAACGTCTGCCTATGAGCTTGTGTTGCGGCCTGCAGCGGTTGGCGTGGGTGGTGACCTTCCAGCAGGATCTGAGGAGGTGTGGGAGCACGCCATCTTACACGATGCCTTGAATGCGGAAGCGGCGACCGATGCTGTAGCCATCGCTAACAGCGCGCGCGGTGTCGCTCATGAGCTTGAGGCACCTGCAGCGGTACTCGAGTGGCTCATCGCACTGGAAGACGAATCAGCAAAGATCCTTGGCGACCGTGCCGCTGACGAGTTGCCTGGGAAGATCCGAATCGATGAAATATTTGCTCCGCACGTTCAGGGCCTGCCATGCTTTATTTCGTTTGCCTCGCGAACTGACGCAACGATAGTTTTGGCTCCTTCTGCATCCGCGCTCGCGCACTTGGGCACGGGCTCTGACCTGGCTCTCGTGATGGGGTGGCCGAGCAGGGAAAGCTTCGCTGCTGCACTGGCGCCTGAGGGCCCGCTCGCACACGGGTTGCTTCGGGGATTGCCGCCCGAGAACTTGCTTTGGGGTCGTATGCGTCAGGCAGCAGATGAAAAAAACACCCTTGAAGAAGACGTGGGTGAAGATGGGGTGCGCCTCCGGGTATCCTGGCAGCGCAGCAGCACCAAGAGGGGCAGCAACGGGAGTGGAAACATTCTGGATGTATCACTCGAGGCGGCACCCAAGCCTGCAAACAGTGACACGTGGCGTGGAACTGCTGGCGAATGGTATGCGGATCGAGCTCGGGCTTGGGGCTCCATACTGCGCCCTTCTGACGGTGCGCACCCTTGGCTCGTGCTGCAGCCCCTGGGTGAGGCGAGTCGTGCGATCCGCCTCGACAGAGCAGCAGACAGCAAGGAAGTCACTTCAACGCATGCACCACTCAGTGCGGCTGAAGCAGCAGCAGAATCTGTAGCTAGTAAAGGTTTGCAGCTGTGGTTTCCTGCTGCTGTGTACCACCGCGCGCAATCTGCTTCAATGCACGGCGCTGTCATGATCGATGATCATCGGCGATTGCTCGGGACATTCTACCGGGAAATATGTGCCTCAGATACTTCTTCGTTCACCAGCACGAATCCTGGTGGATGCTCTTCTTGGTACGAGGACGGTGCGAGCCCTTGGTGTGGCTCCCAGTTTAGCAGCAGCTGCAATTTTTGCGAGTCCAACGGCGCAGAAGGCGGTAAGCGTCTGCGTCTAATTTTTTATGCCTTCGTAGCGAATCCATTCACTGAAAAAAAAAAATGGCGTAAACTCTCTTTCAACGATGTCTTTGTTATTCTTTGCAAGTACTAATAGTTTGAATCTTGCTACTTGCTGTCCGCTGTTTTCCTCGACAATTCTCCTCAGGCTATTACTTTTTCAGCTTCTACAATTCGCACTGTGAATGCCCCGCCGGTAAGTATTCATCCGGTGGTACCACCTCCTGCACTACTTGCCCGGCCGGCCATTACAGTGCCCTGGCGTCTTCTGCATGCACTCAATGCAGCACCGGCTACTACAGTCTGGAAGGTTCCTCGAGCTGCTCGGTGTGTCCTGCAGGCACTCAATCTTCGTCAGGAGCTTCGGCCTGCACGACTTGTGATGCGGGAACCTACAGCAGCGGTGGTTCGAGTTCAGTGCCCAGTTGTACGGCGTGTCCCGCGGGAAAGTACCAGGGTAGTTCTGGCATGAGCATTTGCCTCAACTGCGATGCGGGATATTACTGTGCCTCTGGTGCCACTGCTATGACAGCATGCAGTGTTGGAAGGTACTCAAGTTCGTCTAGTAGTTCCTGTGCAGGATGTCCTACTGGATCGTATGCTAGCTCTACAGGCGCCTTCTACTGCACTCAATGCGGCAGCGGCTCCTATGCCTCCGCCGCTGCAAGCACGGCCTGTGTGTCGTGCCCGAGCGGCCAGTACCAATCAGCGCAGGGCCAATCATCCTGTGTGAGCTGTCTTGCGGGCCGATACACTTCTTCCGCTGGTAGCGTGGCTTGTAACGACTGCGCTGCTGGAAAGTACGTTATGATCTGGGTCGAGGTGTTGCACCATGTGTGCTTGTGGTCAATATTCTTGAACACCGTAATTCTGCTCCCACTTGTACACGAGTGTGTCATCATCTGAACCCTTTCAATGACCTTCACCCTTCAAAATTGCACGGAAACATCAAATCTCAAGGTATCAAGCGTCGACGGGGTCGAGTGCATGCGATAACTGTCCAAGCGGCACTTACTCCGAAGCAGCAGCTTCAAGTTGCATCAGCTGCAGCGCGGGCACCTACGCATCGTCCACGGGAAAATCCACTTGCTCATCGTGCGCTACCGGCAGAGTATGTATATTTCCATTCTTGGTCTCTCTGTAGGTGCTTTCTTTTACTTCAAAATACCATATATTTGTCCTCTTTTTCCAGTACTCGGGGTCAGGAGCAAGCAGCTGCACCTCGTGCGCAGTTGGTCGTGAAGCCTCTGTGGCCAGCTCTACATCGTGTTCTTATTGTACTGCAGGTACCTACGTGAAGACCATGAACTTATCTAAATTGACCATGAATAGTTGCCAAGCTCGGCAGTCATAAATCGAAGTCATTTAAATATCATTTACGTTGCTGATAGCATTCCGACATGATGACTTTGTTCCTTGCATCATTACATTTTGTGTTTGCAGGGAAGTATGCAGATGTTACGGGCTTGCACGCGTGCAAATCCTGTCCCACGGGTTATTATGGCACGTCGACTGGCGCTACAGCTTGCAGCAGCTGTGGTGCAGGTCAGTTTCAAAACTCCCAAGCACAAACTTCATGCAAAAATTGTGCGGCTGGTAAGTACAGCGATGTGGCTGCAACCACATGTGCATCATGCTCGAAGGGGCAGTACTCGGCTGCGAGTGCAAGCAGTTGTACCGCTTGTGATGCAGGCCGAGTCTCAACTTCGAATGGCGCGACAATCTGCTCAAGTTGCATTGCTGGCACCTATAGCGCCTCGGTAGGCCTATATTCATACATTTGTATTTGTTATTTTCATGCCTCAGTGAATCCAAGACCTTACTTGGGTTAATATGTTTTTACCATTTTACCTCTCGCCATAATTCCCTGTCAGGGCGCATCGGTGTGCACATCGTGCCCCTCGGGTCAATACTCAGCTTCCTCGGGCTCTTCGAGCTGCACCGACTGCCCCGGTGGTAAAGCGCAATCGTCGAGCGGCCGAACTTCGTGCACTGATTGTACTGGAGGTACTTACGCATCCAGTGCAGGCCGTGCAACCTCATGCACAAACTGTCCAAAAGGTTTGAATCATAGCGCATCAAAGTCAGTTCAATTTAAATATCTGTGGTAGATCGCGATTATTTTTTCGTTAACTGCAATTTTGAAAACAGAACCCTACTGCTTTTCATTTGATGCCTCAATTATACTTGATATTTTACAACAGGCCAGTACTCTGGAGACGCTGCACTGGCGTGCATTTCTTGCCCTGCAGGCTACGTGACTATAACTTCTGGATTGAGCACCTGCACTGCCTGTAGCAGCGGCTATTACTGCGGCAGTGGTGCTTCAACCTGCCTCGCTTGCCCGAGTGGATTCTATGCTGCTGGTACAGCCAACACAGCTTGTACCTCATGCGACAAGGGCACTTACAGTGCGGCTGCTGCATCTGGTTGCACCGACTGCTCCGCTGGAACAGTGAGAAATTTATCCAGATTCACTATTCTGTCTGAATTTGAATTGTCTTTAATTTTTGTTTGACTTATGACTTGTTCAGTCTATGGTATGACTGTCTTCACTTTGTTCTTCTCTTTTCAAATGCTCTACAGTATGGGGCCATTTCCGCGTCTGCATCTTGCAGCGCGTGCAGTTCGGGCAAATACTCTACGGGCGGTACTTCAAGTTGCACTGCATGCTCTGTCGGCAAGCATGCTTCCTTAGATGGCTCATCGGAATGTGACGACTGCGAGGCCGGCAAGGTGCGTAAACTGTTATCTGTCACATAATGGATCTTAGCACGATAACAATTATCCTCCTAAATTGTTGTGTGCATGATTCGAACACAGTACGCTGATCTCACATCACGGTCCGAGTGTACGGGTTGCCCTGGTGGACAATACAACAGTGCTACGGGCCAGACGGTAACGCAATTCGGCACCTAGGGTGCTCGACTATTTCGTGCAGTATTATTTCTGTGTCTCTAATTTATCTTGTGTTATTTTATCGTGTTATATCATCAAATCGTAGTCATATTTTACCTCTCATTTGCTTTAGGCTTGCGTCGACTGCTCTCGCGGAAGATATGCTTCGGACACGGGCTCAACTTCGTGTGTAAGCTGCCCCGCTGGCACCACCAGTAACGCAGGCTCATCCGAATGCGATGATGGGTGCGATGCAGGCTCATACCTTGATGGCTTCGATTGTTTTTACTGCTCTAAAGGCCAGGTTCGTTATATGATATCCTAAAATCATATTTGATGTTACTGTTTCAATTGAATTTTCTTTGTGTAGATTTTGAAAGTCGTCTTCTGTGTTAATCTTTCATTCCCCGTGTCTTACAAAATCTTTTTGGTGGTGCAGTATTCGAAAAAAGGAGCGACGTTTTGTATCAATTGTACTTTGGGGTACTACGCTCCAGATGAAGGCCAAGTATCTTGCACTGTCTCCCCAGCTGGTTACATTGCTGCCTCTGAAGGGTTGTCAAGTGTGGCTATTTGCCCCGCTGGAACGTATGCGGGTGCTGGTTCAAGCGAGTGCACACCTTGCCACCTCGGCTACTTTTCGAATGCAGGATCAGCGATTTGCGCCGATGCTTGTCCTGCAGGTACATCGCACGAATTCTTGACTGCTTAATCTCAACTAAAGTCATTCTCCCTTCTAACCAAATTTCAGGTACATACAGTGGGTTTAGCGATGTTGGTTGTGTAAATTGTCCAGCTGGCTATTATTCGGATGATGCATCGGAATCATGCGACCAATGTCCAAGGGCAACTTATGCCCCAACTGAAGGCACGCCGGTGTGCCTAACATGTCCTGCCGGTTATGCACCATTAACATCCGGCTCAGGCAACACCGCGTGTTACATTTGTCCCGAAGGAAGGGTGGCCAATGGTGGATATGTCTGCTATAGCTGCTGGTATGGGAGTTATAGCGCAGGATTGGGAAGCACTGGATGTTCTAATTGCGCTCTAGGGAAATATCAAGATGCTCGTACTCAAACTTCATGCAAAAATTGCCCCGTCGGCACGTACTCTTACCAAGTTGCAACGCGATATTGCATCGCCTGCGAATATGGGCGCTTCGCGGCGGTTATAGCTTCGCCAGAATGCACGAATTGCACTGCTGGACAATATTCCATCTCGGTAGGCATCTTATTGTATGTCATTTTACCCTCCAGAGTATAGCTTTCTCATTTTTATCGTCTTGGATTGGGAATCATTAAAGTTGCTCTTTCCTCTGTCGATATCAAACAGTCAGCTTCGACATGCCAAGATTGTCCATCGGGAACGTATTCTTTTGCGGGCGCTAAGGACTGCGATCACTGCAACAACGGTCGCTACTCTTCAAGCCCTGGCTCACCTGACTGCACTGACTGCCCTAAGGTAAGTGGGTCAACCGGCTTTTGACCTTATTCTGTCAATTCAAGCATCTCCATTTCTGTAAATGAAAACAACAGGGTCACTACAGCACCAGCGAAGGCGGTTTTGCGAATTGCATTGGCTGCTCAAAAGGCTCGTTTATAAATTCCACTGGTTCCACATTCTGTGAATCATGCGCAGCTGGGAAGGTAATGGATATTACGCCTGCATGCGCTTACAACATAATATAGTAATATGTTTTCATCTTCTTTTTTTTAATGGTCAATTTATATTCTTTTAGTACTCAAGCTCAACGGGCGGAGTCCTGTGCAGCAAATGTGCAGCGGGATACCTTTGCACCGAAGGCTCTGCGACTCCGTACGAGTACGACTGCGTTAATATGAGTGAAACGCGCCCCGAGAATTACTATTGCCCGGAAGGCACAGGGCCCCGACCCATATTGGTGCCTGAAAACTACTACTCGACACCAAAAGATGACGAATATGATCGCAACCGACAAAGCATTGCAAAGTGTCCTAAAATCTCTAACTGTTTATATGGCATCGAGTACCCTGGACTTTTGTGGCTTGAAGGAGATTGTGCTGAGGGGACGAAAGAAGAAGGAGATGGCGGCAACGCGCGCACCATCATCTTAGTTGACGAAGCTGCGCCTTATGTCTCTGTCGGGCTCCCACAAGCCGTTCTTTCACCGTATCCTGTAGAATTTACGTTAGTCAGTGGTCGTGGGTTTGATATGGCGGTTTACGAAAGCAGCGGCAATGAATCTCTGGCGACGGCACAAATATTTGTCAACATGAGCACGGGATTGGATTACGAAACCGAAAATT
>Ga0307931_1002186_pt1 | contig 12632 bp, 16 predicted proteins | sample OrgLakmetageno47_FD_201816 | JGI IMG/M metagenome (GOLD analysis project Ga0307931, IMG submission 201816) | Saline water microbial communities from Organic Lake, Antarctica - #47 | ecosystem: Environmental > Aquatic > Non-marine Saline and Alkaline > Saline | place: Antarctica: Organic Lake... | reverse complement strand
ATATCAGTTTCTTTATCACTCCAATACGCATAATAACTAGTCAATGACCCAGCATTAGATGCTAAATTATTGACCTCATTTACCCAACATTGGAGATCTCTTATATTAATTGAACCAGCATTGACAACAGATGTATCAGTTGTAATAACCTCATTAGGTCTCCGTAAAACAATCGTATTAGAATATAACTCGTCATTGACTAACAATTGATTGGTGGTTATAGAGGTTTCTAAATTCAACGAACCGCTAATATCTACCTTTCCTGTTGTCGTGATTGTATCGCATGTCAAACCACCGCTAATATCTACTACTGGGTCAAATACATTTACTATAGCAACATCACTTATAGTATCAGCAGAACCAATCGCTGGAACTTGTGTGATACTATCACCTGTTGAAAATCCTAATGTATAAGTATCAATAGAAGGGTAATCAAATATATATCTTCTATCCCCAACACTTATAGCAGTTGTAGTTGATAAAGGAACAAGAAGGGAAGGGTCGTCGTCTATATTGTATAATTCAACTACCATTCCTATTATGCGGTCTGTTACAGATTCAGGTAATATTCTATCATATAAAACGAGGGATTGATATCATTTATACTTGTTAGTGGGACATTATTTATTATAACAGCATTTACATCAATAGCAATTGCCTCACCACCTGATAGTATATCTTCGTTAAAAAGAAAATTGTTGATACTTCTTACAATATCACCATTTACAACAGGGTCAATCGCTACATCTTTATTAGACCAAATCGCAAAATAACCATCTAATGAACTGCTGTTAAGTGCTAATACATTTTCATCATTTACCCATGGTTGTAGTTCGTTAAATTAATAGTTTCTCGTAAAGTTTCGTCTTCTATTCTTAAAACTATTGTATTAAAAACTTCATGTTTTTCATAGGTGATTACATTATCTACATTTAAACTTTCATTGACTATCAATTGATTGGTGGTTAAGGATGTTTCCACATTCAACGAACCGCTAATATTCATAATTTCATTACCAAAATCACTTACCACTTCTTTCAAAGCAATTGATTAATTTGGAATTTGGGTAGTGGAAGTATTGGTATTGGAAAATCCACCTTCATATGTGTCTATCGCAGGAAAGTCATAACGATAGACCTTAACCGCAGTTGTAATGACATTTGTAGATGCTAATATAGTTTCTATATTAGGGTCGTCATTTATATTGTAAAATTCAAAACCTACACCTATTGTTCATTGTGAAGGTTCGCTCTCACTCCTCCCATAGAAAACCAACGATTGAATATATTTAACGGAGGTTAATGGTATATTTTTTATAATTATTGCTGTATTATTATCATTAGGACTTAATGTATCTAAATTACCTGTCATATCATTATTGTAAGCATTACTTGCTGGAAAACGTGGTTGTGGAGCGTCTATTGGCACACTATTATCCAACCATGATGCATAATAACTAACCAGAGTGCTTGAATTAGCAAACAATATATTTGTATCATTTACCCAACATTTTAATTCTCTAAATAATATATCAGGACTTGCTCCGCCAAAAGTAAGATTAGGTCTTCTTATGACAATGGTATTGAATTGTTTGTATTTTTCATAGGTGATTACATTATCTACATTTAAACTTTCATTGACTATCAAATCATTGGTATTTAATGAATTACAACTTAAATCTGTTGATATTGGTATTTAATCATGTTTAGTGTCTAATTGAGTTGTTGTCGCTAATCCAGTTGTAGAAATGACACCACTTGTAATGTCTATATTTGTGCTTCCAACTAAATCACAAGATACTACATCATTCACAATACTGATATTTGTTCCACCTGTTAATTCATTTTGTAATCCGGTAGCAGAAATGATACCACCTGTAATTTCTATATTTGTGCTTCCTGTTAAATCACAAGATACTTCATCATCTACAATACTGATATTTGTTCCACCTGTCAATTCATTTTGTAATCCAGTAGCAGAAATGATACCACCTGTAATGTCTATATTTGTGCTTCCTATTAAATCACAAGATACTTCATCATCTACAATACTGATATTTGTTCCACCTGTTAATTCATTTTGTAATCCGGTAGCAGAAATGATACCACCTGTAATATCTATGTTTGTGCTTCCTGTTAAATCACAAGATACTTTATCATCTACAATACTGATATTTGTTCCTGCTGTTAATTCATTTTGTTTTGTTCCTATTACTGTGATTACATTTACATCATTTACTAATAAATCACCTGTTGTAGAGAGATCACCTTGTTGTGTAATATCACCTAAAACACTTGTTCCTACTAATGTTGTATTACTGACTTCACATATGTTTTCCATATACAATTGTCCTATATTTTTTTATATTACACTATTATATGTGAGCATTTAGAATCCTCCAAGTAAAACACAAGGTGTATTCAATCCTTCTAATTTTGGAGGTTTAGGAGCAGGTGGAGAAATCAATATATATTATTTGAAGAGTTCATTCGTGGAGTTTCCTGTTGCACAAGGCAATATAGGGATTGGGCTAAGGATTGTCTGTAAGTGATAAAGAGGATTTTCTCAAAATTTGGAATTAAATTTTTAAAGGTGTATGTTTTACCCGTTCCGTAGGGCGAGGAAAGAGCGATTACTCCTTCTTTCTTAATAAAGTCATCAAAAATGTGTTTGTTTTCGTCTGTGTAAATATATTTTAAATTGAATTTAACACATTTACCCATACATTTATTTCCGTTCAACAAAGGGTCAATTTCTTTGATGTATCAGTCCAATGACAACGCGCGGAAAGTGCGTTTTTGCTAAATCACGCAAAAATGTAGCTACCGGAATGACCGCTACACTAATTACTCCTACATAATAGTTTCAACCTCGATTACATTGAAACTTCGCATGGCCCGAGCTTGGTAGTTTACCTGGCAATTGACTTTTTGTCGCGCTCTGTTTGACCCATACCCACAGATTATCATTCCACTTGGCAAACGGGTCTTAAAATGAGCCGCTGCCGTGGTCTTCCCACCCAATGGCTTACTACGCAGCGCCCTTGAACATCCACAATGTCTCCACTTCATACTTTGATCTCAAGAAGTCGCTCAATCGGGATCCGTGCCTAGCTTCTTCTTAAAGTACCCTCAAGGCTCAATGTACGCGCGTTTCCTCATGGGGTCGTCAAACCGCACAGGCTTGACCCGTCCCGCCACTCCGCTTCGAAGGTGAGATAGTAAGCATCGAACTTTACCAGAAGATGAATTCGTGATTATACATACATGTATGGTTGTGCACATTGCAATGCTCGGTTATAATCGGGCCTTGTCGCTGTCATCGTCTCCACTAAAATTCACGCCTAACCTGATAGCTGTGGCATGTGGTGCATCCAATGCAAGCACTGACTGCTTCTTAGGCCATGATCAGTCTAGCAGCTTGAGCTACCGCCAATGCGCTAAGATGACCACACCGCAGCTTCTGGCGTTAACTGTAAGTTTGCTAGGGGAGTTTGCACGTACATGCTGATTAATCGCTACGTGGCTCAGCACCGCGACCGCGACCGCGACCGCGGAAGCGCACACGAGTCTCCACGAGAGCAAGAGAGCAAACCAATTTATTTGCTATACACCTCGAGCTCAATGGAATGCTGCGTTCTTGGTGCTCGTGATTGCCACAGACGAAGCCAACATGGCCTTTTACGGCGCAATGCAGTTAACATAAAACATTAAGGGCTGTTGAAGTAGTTGGCTGTGTAGTGATACATATAATGTATAATGTATAAAGTCAGACGCGCTACTCCCTGCAAAGGGGTAATCTGGCGTTTGCGATAAGAGTTTCTGTGTTTCTTTGCCAGTTCGTTAGGCAAGAGAAAAGCAAGGCAGAACAGTAGACCACTCGAGACATCTTATTCGTAAACGGCAAACTTCATCTGCAGCTAGTGCCCTGGTGCTCTTAGGCTCTAAGGGGCCCGCTGCTCAAGACCAAGGCCCGCTTCAATACGTGCCTCTGCAACTGCGAGCGCGTCTGCGTCGCTCGCTGCGTCGTCGATTTCGACCACAAGATCTTCGGCCTCTGCGCCCACTGCGGTAACAACAGAATCAAAAAGTGCGCCAAGCGCAAGGTCTTCACCCTCTTCATCCGCTGCGTCCTCTGCGGCTTCACAGTCGACAGCTGCTTCCTCTTCGTCGTCCTCTACGGCCTCGTTCTCAACAGCATTGTAGTCAGAGTCAGAGTCGCTGCCAAAGCTACCTCCGCATTCATTTTTCTCGGGGGCTCCCATTTCCCGCCACGGAAAGCCGCTCTCGCCACGGCTCAGCACTAGTTCGACAAAAACAGCCCTTGCATTTTGTGCCGAGTTCATGCTCTCACGCAAGGTCGCTAGATCGCGTGCAGTGCCCCCCTCAAAGACCTTCAGTGCGACTGCAAATGCAACCATGTGCGGCTTTGTAGGTTCGTGTGGCGATTGCGGCTTCATTCGTGCGAGGGCCTCAGCGAGTAGAGGGGCCCTTTTTTCCCGCCCTATGCGCGCCCTTTCAGCAGACCGTGGTGCGCGCGCCTTGGTCCCGCGGAGAAGGACTTCGGGTGGAAGAACCGGCCCAAAGTACTCCGCGAGCGTTGTGTTTACTGGCGCTACATTTGGCTCTACTCGCATCACCGACCAGCCCTGTTCGCATCGCGCGGCAATCGTGGCTTCAGTTGGGGCCTCCAGCTTCTCGATGCCGCCTTCGTCCATGGTCCCCGAGGGCGGCGCCATCAGCATCACATGCCCTACTAGGGGAACGTCTGGTGGGGATCTCAAGTCGGCGTTATACCATGTCCGCAAGCGATGCTGTGCGCGCAAGAGGTGCTGCACCATTAGCGCCCACTTCGGCATGAACCGCATGGTGAGCGGAAACACGCAGCGCGCCACTTTCCTTTCTAACTCCTCGTAGCTCGTGTCTCGCAGCGCCGCATAACGCTCAGGGAGTGGCAGGCTCGTCCACCTATCAATGGCGCGCGGATTGCGGCAAGCGTAGAGCACTTTAAACAGCCGCTTAACCGCCTCCTCGTCCAAAGACAATGGCCAACCCTCCCTGTTCTCTTCTTCGGTCGGGGTCCGAACCAGAGCCCCGACAAACTCGGCGTGGGCCAGGTACCACTCCAGTGACTTGGTGTCGTATGATAAATCCCCAAGAGCACGCGCTGCATTCCTTTTAACCGCATCTTTTAAATCGTCCTGATCTCTCCTGAAATAGCTTATGCCGGGAAAGTTCTTCAGGACAATTGGCACATCGTATCGCCCTCCGTTGCCTATGCGAAGCCTCCACTGCGCCGCCTCGATCGCGCGGATGGTGGCTATGTCCTGCGTTTTGCTCAAGTCAGGGTTGCAAGCCCTCTTCTCCACTTGCTGCTCTTCTGCCCTCGTCGGAATCCGGGGCATGGGCTCAGCAGAGCAGTTGTCTTCCTGTATGGGCTTTTGCGCTTGCTCCCTCTGCTGCTGTCGGCGCCTTTCTTCCAGCTGGCGCCGGATGGCCGGGATGATAGACTTCCGAATGGCGGCACGCATCATCAGCACGATTACCCGAGGTCGCTTAAGCCGCGCGCGGTGCTCTCGCACTCGGTCAACAACTGTTTGGCGCACGTTTGCCTCAAGACCGGTGGTGCTGCCCACGGTCGCATTGAGTTCGGCACCCCTGTCAAGAACTTGGCTCTCGTGCGTGTTTCCCATTACACGCTTGCTGAGTCTGATGAAGAACTGCTCAAGGTAACAGTCGGAGTGGAAAGAACTCAGGTCGCCGCCCACCGTTCTCCTTTCTTTAATTGAAGTCGTCATATTGGTCTCCAACGTTTGGCGGACTTCGAGTGGGCAATCTTCGAGCTGTGCCAAATGAAAGATGATGTTTTTGATGTACTGCGAGCAGCCAGCCGTAGCGAAGATAAATGGAGACCGCTTTTGTGCCGACACAAGGAGTTTGGCCGCCTTGGAGCCGCGCAAAGTGCCTGCCTTGTGCATGTCGAGTAAGACGCTCGGGTCAGTGCAAAAAAAAAATGATACATCTTGAGCACCGACGAAAACTCAAAAGCCCATGAAATAAAGCTCAGGACACCAGCGTGGTGGCTTCCCAGTGCGGCCTCCACTTCGCGCTGCAACACGACAATCTCAGTGAGGTAACTTTCGACAAGAAGTTCAAAAAACTCAATGCTAAGGTGCAAAGAGCCTGCTCGGCACTCACGCAGGTAGTCAAGCAAGTGCCCGAGACCGATGCTCCACGGGATCCATTTCCAATCGCTCCACGGGAGCATTGGCGACGTCTTCGAGTGAGCGGCGGCGATCTTTATCCCGAGCAAGCATTTCTTTTGCCGGAGTGTGAATGTGCCCTATTGACGAGTCGTCGTCGCCGTCGTCGTAGCCTGCCTTAAATCTATTAGGCACGTAGCCTACCTGACGGAGCGCACCTTCGCCTTTCTGGACCACAGCACTAGCAATTGCAGGCAACAATTGTACCAACCGGAGCACGTCGCCTGCCTTAAAAGTGATGCCTGACAAGACCTTTACTGGATCGCCGCCATCGAAGTCCCTGCTTGCTATGACCACTACGTCAGCCACATGCTCCTCATAAACGTTTTTTTTTCGGCCGAGCTTGACAGACTGCCGAAGCTTCTTTTCCTCGGCAATCAACTCGTCATGAGCCCGCTCGCTCTCGACGAGCCCCGCCACATCTGCCTCACTCACTTCGTCAGTGCTTTCTACCTGGGCGGCCTTGGCGCGCCATACTAATTGCAGGAGCGCTGCAGCCGCCTCCTCGGGTGTTTGCTTGATTAGCAGATGAGCACTAAGGTCACGTAGTCGATTGCGCACGAAAACTGTTTTCGACGGTAGGTCAAGCACAGTCATGCCAGCCATGAGCACATGGATGAATCTCTTGTCCCAGTTGTCGAGATGAATCGTCACACTTCGGAATACTATGGTACCATCAGGACAAATAAAGGGAGCCAACCACACCTTCAATACCCCGTTTTCTATTGCAATCGATTCACGTATCCTCAACGGCGCGTCGCGTAGAAGCTTTCTCACTGAGATCGACAGGCCCATGATGTTCAAAAAATATAACAACTCCGTCAGATTTCCTCTGCTGCAGGCGTGAGCTAGCGGGCCTTGGAGAAGGGCGGAGTCCGATCGGTTGAGTGTGAAGGCGACGATCATGTAGATGACTGAAGTTCGCACGCGCCGCTCATTTTCGCGCGCTGGCTCGGCCACGCCGCGAGCGGTGCCGCGCGTCGCCAAGAGACGCGCAGAAAAAAATTTGCCATGCGCCCGACACCTCGTTAGACCAGCGCTCCTTCCATGCCGTCCCGGCGCGTGCAGGACCTAAGAGCGTCACCTCGCGGTTTAGAAGACGCCCCGCTTCGCTAAAGAAGGAGAACGGAAACGAAGCAGCCACCAAGAGAACGATCTAATTCCCAGGAAGGCGACCAGCGAGGGTCTTGAGCAATAGGATGAGGGCGGCGGCTTCTGGCTCGCGGTGCAGGCTCGGAGGCACTTCGATCGTAGTCCGCTTCAGCTCTTCGTGGGCCGTCACTCCTCCGCCATCTGTGCTAGCAGCACCATTCAAAATTTCTGAGGCGGCTGCCTGCACTCGCTCCGCCTCGGTGTAGGCCGCGTCCAGCTTCGACTTCCGCGTGGTTCTCTCATGCGGCTCGGCCTCACAAGCCGCCGCCACGCCGCGCTCAAGGCGGTACAGCTTTTGCCGCATGGCTTCGTAATCCTCTGTCTTTTGCACATTTCTTTGCGCAGACTCCATTATCTTTAGCGCTTGCGCGATCTTCACATCTGCCTCGTCGTTGGCTTTTTAGCCGCCGTGGTCGCTACAGCCGACGCGCGAACTTGGGCCTTAAGCTGTGCAGAATGAACGCACTGGATATCATTGTGAATCATAGGGGAACAAATTGGCGATGCTTACGCGACAAAAAGAAGCACTCAACCCGATGAAGAAATGGGGGACATGAGGGCGCACCTTCACAATTTGAGCTTCGAGTACGCTGACGCGCACGGTCGCGTCGGCGACGAGCTGGTCGCGGCGCCGCTGGTCGGCTAAACAGGCTCCCTGGCCTTTCTGGTAAGCGGCATCTCGCTGTGCAATCGCATTATCACGCTCTTTTGATACGGCCAGAGTTTTTGCAGCCTAACAGGGGAAAAAATAAGTGGTCAGCTTTGGATTATTAGGCAAAGGTGTGCATGGTAAGAACAGCATCTACCTGCTTTTTATTTTCGCTGTGTAGTAACTTGATGTCCTCGCGCAACGAGTCGTTCTCTTGTTCTTTTTGCAGACGCAACTCTCCCATTTTGACTCACAATGTCGCGAGTTGGGCCTTCAGAGTTTCCCGGTCATCACCGATAACTTGCATGCTAGGGTCGACAACCCGTGCATCTATGCGGTCCACGTTAACCGTCAGCGAGTCGCCGCCCACTTTCGCTTGTAGGCAGACTTGCCCACCTTCAACCCCAAACCCTGAGTTACTGCCGGTGGAACAGCTGGTGGTGGCTCAGCAGCATCTTATAGCAGAATCTGATCCTTGCGCCCGCGCTTCGGTGTCGGGCCCTCTTCTGGTCTTTCGATTGTCTCGGCGTCTCGCTCATGAGTGCCTCGCTCACGCCTCCTGTATGTAACGGATGCACGCGGGCGCGGGTCAAGATCGCGAACGCTCTGCAATGAGAAAATCTTAAGTAAGAACCAATGATGACAAGAGGCCTGTCAAACTAAGAGAGTGGCCCGCACCGGAGCACCCACGCTTCAAAGAGACGAACCGACCCGCAGATACGAAGACTGTCGTTCTGATGGCCGAAATTTCGGCCAAAAGAGTTTTAGTGCCCAGTCCTCCAAAAAAACGCACTTTCCGCGCGTTGTCATTGGACTGTATTTTTCTTTGGATCCTTTTCGAATTTTATGTAAGTGTTATATTTCATTAAAATTTTTATCGTATTGATTCTTTTGGTAAAAGTAAGATTTTACAACATCCTCAGGAACTTCTTCATACCCGTCATAATTGACAATACTTTTGTTGATTGATTTTTTTGTTTTATTGAGAGTTTCTTTTTCGATTTATGCATCATCATTTCTTCGCAGTATTTATAGGCATACTCTGGCATCTCTTCTAAATCATCATTTTTCAATATTTCATATTTCCCTACTAATTCATTGTGTTCGTTGAAATATTCAGGAACATAGAACAAATTGGTATTAATATCCACAATACCACAGAATTCCCTTGGTAGGTCATTACTCTTAAAGATGAAATGGAATCCATTTTTGGTTTTATGAACTTGCTTACAATTCTTAAACAATTGGTCTAATATAGTACATTCTTCCGGAATATCTACATCAATACTGGAATAGTTTGACTGTTCCTGTAAAAGGATTACACCATTGGGTATATGTGAAATAATTTCTTTTGTATTTTTATCTTCTGATTTGAAAGGTTTAATCAAAGGTTTATCAATTTTGTCATATTCAAAAGGAAAGAATGGTTTCTTCTTCGGTTTTCCACAAGGTTTGAACCCTTCCGTAGATAGATGAATGCCGCAATACACGAAGGATTCACCAAATGATTTATAGAAATAATTCGCATACGATTCTTCCTTTATTTTAGGTTCAACGATTGGTTTGAAATCAATAATCAGAGGTTTCAGTTCCTCAACTACTGGTTTCACTCCTTCAACTACTTCAACTACTTCAACTTCCTCAACTACTTCTTCAACAACTTCCTCAACTACTTCTACAACTTCTTCAACCTTCATAAGAAGATTGACAAGTTCTTTCTTCACACATTTTGAATATCCCTTTCATTTTACACATTTTTCAATTCAACACAGTTCATTTCTTCGAATACTTTTTGCATTTTATATATAGTCTAATTAATATATTATATATATATAGATAATAATCTTTTAGTGATTTCAATTTTTTTCATTTAATTAAATTTCATTATTTTCTTTAAGTAAAGTTTTAATAAGATTGAGGGTTGTTGTTGTTATTGTATTTATAGAGATAATGCTCTTTAAGTTCAATTGGTAAAAAGTTCAATTTTTTTAAATTAATTAATAAGATTAATTATTTTTTTATTATTTTTTATTTTATTTTTTGCATCTCTATGAGAAATTTGATTTCTCGAAATTAAATAAATCATCAAATATGAACATTCACAGGTCTTCTTCCTTCTTCGCAATTCTCTTCTCTTGTTTTTTTTCTTTCGTATCTCTCCTTTCCTACTCTCTTGTAATACTCCTGTTTCTTTCTCGTGTATTCTTCTTTCTTTTCTTCGTCATTTCGAATGTTTTCAAAATACCTTCTGGATGATTCAGCGTATATCTCCTTGTTGTCTTTTTGGTATTGGTTGTAATAATTTTTTCTGTATAGGTAATTTTTCAATGCCGTTTCTTTCTTTGCTTCGGTTAGATATTCCATAATTCTTATTTATATATATATGTAGATAATCTTTTAAATACTTATCAATTTTTTGAAATTAATTCTGTGGGTTCTCCTCCAATAGGTCCTACACCTACCGTAGCAGGTTGTGTAGCAGGCAACTTAGTAGTTGAAATCGTGAGTGTATCAGGTATGGCATATGACAACGCTAAATTTAGAATGTCCTTCGTGCTAACTTCCCAAGAAAGCATCAAAGTGTAAATCAAATGGTTGTATATGTGTATTGTATTTTTAGATTATATCAGTGTATAATGTAAATAAACAATTTAGATTATGGTAATTAGATTACAGGGTTGAATAATTTTTAAAATTTCTATCCCTTGACATCTAAACTTACATTATGGTAATAAATCTAATGTAAATAATGTATTCAAATGTGGTAGTAGCTCCAAGATTATATTTATGATATAATGGAATATTATTCAAAAATAAAATATTGATTATATATATTAAAATGAATAAAATGAAGATTTAAAAGAGAAGATGAAAGTCTTATTGAGTAATACAGATTTTGGTAACTATGAACCTGATTTAGATAAGAGAGTGGTGAAGTTCGCCGACCTTGAAAATTACAAAGACATTTATATTGATAGAGTCCAAACCTCGTAGCGGTCACTGGGTTTTTTTTAAGACATTTAAAAGCGCTATCTAGATGGTTTTAATTGATCCCGCATCCGGACTCAGTTCTACTATGAGCTCATGCGTCGCAAGCCCCATTACCTCGGCAAGGGGAACGTTGCGGCGCCTGGCTTCGTGCGCGCCGGGTGCGAGGCCGCCTTCCCCAGGCAGAAAAAAGGCACCACGTACAGTGCAATCGCTTTCGCTGATGAGCATCGTGAGGCTTACGAGCCCTCGGCAATGCCCGAGGACGATGTGGCCCAACAAATCATGAATTTGCTTCTTGACAATGTGGCCCCTCAGGGGACTCAAACCACCGAGCCCTAAAGATCTGCCGCTTCGCAAGGTTGTAAAGGCATGCGACGAGAGCATGGATTCATCCACTCAAACAATAGGGACACCTTGATCATATGTGTGGCTCTCAGTCTATTCCCTTGTCTACTTCGCCATTAATTTAGCCACTGACCGCGGGGGCTTATATGGGCTTGATTTTGACACATGTTTTTCCATCTCTGAAATATAATGGCATTGGCCCACCCGCCCGCTTCGGGTTCATGTGTGCTTTAAAGAACTTAACTTACTCATGGGAATGCTGTGTACAGACATTTTTTTTCAGGTAAGCTGTTTAGCTTAGAATTCTACTGTCGAAATTTCGCTACACTAACGTTTTTTACTGCTACTGTGAAAGCTGTGAAGAATGCATTTGGGGAAAAAAATTCTGTACGAGAGTAGCATTATATTACAAAGAGAGCCTATACAAAATTTCTCTGCTGGGTGGGTTCATGGGCGGAAGTGATTCGACTCCGAGGGTGGCCAAAATCCACAAGAAAAACAGGGAAAACCCCAAAAAGTACGGCCAGAGGCCAAAGGTGCCACTAGACCGGGTAGCAAACGAGCATAGTCGCGCGGGATCTCTTGAGACAATGCAATTTAGGAAGCTTGAGCCTTAATGTGCACTCTAGGCTCAATCAAAATCGTGAAAACCGGTGAGCGCTGAGAGCTACATCGACGAGGTGGCCACACTGCCAAGCACATGACCACCGACAGGGCCGGGCGGGCGCCCACCCGGCCTTTTTGTGACACATGCCCATTGGGCGGGTGGGCGTCTTTTTCGTTTTTCTGCTCGAGCAGGGCGGGTGGGCGTCGTCTTAAGCTCAAGATTCATGCCGGGCCGGGCGGGTGGGCGGTCGATTTTCGACCGGGCGCCCGTGGGCGTCGCCCGTTTTTTTGAGGATTTTACCGAGAGGCAAACTAAAAAAACCACTTCCAATTTTAATGGAACTCAGGGTAATACAGGGATAGTTGTAAATTCAATCGCTCTTCCTTTTCTGTGCTATATTCGAAGGACAGTTATAGCTAGCTTTCAAATTAAGAGATCAATACTACAGGACCACCAACAGGGCCGGGCGTACCCGGGCGCCCGGCCCTGCCCACCCGGTTTTTGACGACAAAAACTCGACGCCCACCAACCCGGCCCGCTGAAAAAATCCAAAACGACGCCCGCCCGCCCATTGGGCATGTGTCTCAAAAAAGGCCCACCCACCCGGCCCGAGGGAAAAAGGTCAA
>Ga0307931_1002185_pt1 | contig 12633 bp, 8 predicted proteins | sample OrgLakmetageno47_FD_201816 | JGI IMG/M metagenome (GOLD analysis project Ga0307931, IMG submission 201816) | Saline water microbial communities from Organic Lake, Antarctica - #47 | ecosystem: Environmental > Aquatic > Non-marine Saline and Alkaline > Saline | place: Antarctica: Organic Lake... | reverse complement strand
CGGCGGCAGCAGCAGCAGCAAGAGAAGCATTTGGGCATCACCAGGGCCTCGACAACTGCTGCTAGCAGTATCGTCAAAGGGCTTGACAAAGACGCTGCTGCGTTTGCGGCCTACGTGGAAAGCACTGCTGATCACTGCGATGACGAGCTGTATGGACGGATGTAACAAAGGCGGCCACAAAATTGAAATAAATTTCCTGAATTTATCCGCCGCTGTATTGCGTTCGAGTTAAGCCTTTCCAAAGTCGACATCAGCCAGTTGAGAGGATTCGCGGTCTTGAATCCCAAATCGATCTACTTCTGGCTCTTGATGGCAAACTTGGAGTACTACTCCTAAGCAATACGGATTTTAGGAGGAGGATACGAACTAGAAGTGAACAGAACAGACCCAAACTGAACTGCTCTAGAGGGAAGTCTAGTCAAGTCTGAGAGACTCCTGAATTCTACCGCATGCCATATGCCATATGCCATATACCACACGCATCTACAATCTTCCATAGAAAATGAATAGGCCTCTATATGGGATTTGGGGGAATGAGGAAAAAGGCGGCGCACTAATCAATGGCACTGGCACTCAGCCCGCATTGGGGCTTGCTGTTAGTGAATACAGCAATAACGGGCCCCAGGCAAGCCTCATTTAGCCAATTCTACACTGCGAACCACAGCACTGGCTAACATCGCTGTCGACTTCGCGTTTACCACCAGCGCTTCGATTGCGCTAACTGTGCGCACGGCATCTGCCATCTGCACCAGCGCCCAGCTTCGCACATCCTCGTTCAACACAGCGCCGGCGGCCACCGTGGGCGCCACATTTGCCGCTAGAATCATGTCCCAACTTACCACAGCCCTCCTCATCGCAGCGCCGGCCGCCACCGTGAGCTATGCATTTGTTCGTTGGGCCCTGACTTCCCTTTTCGCAGCCTGGCTTGTTGCAGCGCTGGCCGCCACCGTGAGCTGAACATTTGCCAGTTGCATCACGGCTTGCCTTTTGGCATCCCTTTTCAATGCAGCGCCGGCCGCCACCGCCAGCTTGGCATTTGCCATCTGCACCCGCACTCAACTTCACGCATCTTCGCTTAACATGGCGCTGCTCGTCAGTATTTGCTTTGCGCTTGCCTTTCGCATTCCGGCTTGACTTTTCACGTCCCTCCTCATCGCTGCGCCGGCCGCCAACATGAGCCAAGCATTTGTCAGTTGAACCCTTACACAACTTCTTGCAGCCTGTCACGTTACAGCGCCGGCCTCCACCATGAGCGAAGCATTTGCCACTTTTGCCTAGCGCGAGCTTCTTACAATCAAGCTCATCGCAACGCCTGAGACCACCGTGAACACGGCATTTGCCGCGTGCATCTAATCCCAACTTACCACAGCCCTCCTCAACGCAGCGCCGGCGGCCACCGTGGGCGAAACATTTGCCGCTAGTATCGTATCCCAACTCAAGACATGCCTCCGCATCGCAGCGCCGGCGGCCACCGTGGGCTGAACATTTGCCGCTTGCATCTATTCCCAAGTTAAGGCAGCCCTCCGCATCGCAGCGCCGACGACCGCCGTGGGCTAAACATTTGCCGCTAGTATCTTGTCCAAACTTATCACAGCCCTCCACGTGACAGCGCCGGCGGCCAGAGTGAGCCGTGCATTTGCCACCCGCACCTACCCTCAACTTTTCGCAGCCCTCCTCATCGCAGCGCCGGCCGCCTCCGTGGGCACAGCATTTGCCACTTGCACCTACACTTAACTTCTCGCAACCTACCTCATCGCAACGCCGGCAGCCCCCGTGAGCGCAACATTTGCCAGTTGGGCCCTGACTCGACTTCTCGCAGCCTGGCTCATTGCAGCGCCGGCGGCCACCGTGGGCGCAAAATTTGCCGCTAGAATCTTGTCCCAACTTACCACAGCCCTCCTCAACGCATCGCCGGCGGCCACCGTGGGCGCAACATTTGCCATTTGGGCCCTGACTCGACTTCTCGCAGCCTGGCTCATTGCAGCGCCGGCCACCACCGTGAGCGATACAATTGTCAGTTGAGCCCTGACACAATTTCTTGCAGCCAAACTCTTTACAGCGCCGGCCACCGCCATGAGCCAAGCATTTGCCACTTGCATCACGGCTTGCTTTCTCGCAGTCAATTTCTTTGCACCACCGCCTGCCACCGTGCGCACGGCATTTGCCGCTAGCATCTAGTCCCAGCTTGCTACAACCCTCTTCGTTGCAGCGCCGGCGGCCGCTGTGTGCAAGGCATCTGCCGCTCGTATCTAGTCCCATCTTACCACAGCCCTCCTCATCGCATCGCCAGCTGCCAGAGAGAGACTGATATTTACCGCCAGCACCTAATTCCGACTTTTCGCAATCAGCCTCATCGCAGCGCCGGCCACCTCCATGGGCTATGCATTTGCTGGTCAGGCCCTGGTTCATCTTTTCGCAGCCCTCCTCATCGCAGCGCCGGCCGCCTCCGTGGGCACAGCATTTGCCACTTGCACCTACACTTAACTTCTCGCAACCTACCTCATCGCAACGCCGGCAGCCCCCGTGAGCGCAACATTTGCCAGTTGGGCCCTGACTCGACTTCTCGCAGCCTGGCTCATTGCAGCGCCGGCGGCCACCGTGGGCGCAAAATTTGCCGCTAGAATCTTGTCCCAACTTACCACAGCCCTCCTCAACGCATCGCCGGCGGCCACCGTGGGCGCAACATTTGCCATTTGGGCCCTGACTCGACTTCTCGCAGCCTGGCTCATTGCAGCGCCGGCCACCACCGTGAGCGATACAATTGTCAGTTGAGCCCTGACACAATTTCTTGCAGCCAAACTCTTTACAGCGCCGGCCACCGCCATGAGCCAAGCATTTGCCACTTGCATCACGGCTTGCTTTCTCGCAGTCAATTTCTTTGCACCACCGCCTGCCACCGTGCGCACGGCATTTGCCGCTAGCATCTAGTCCCAGCTTGCTACAACCCTCTTCGTTGCAGCGCCGGCGGCCGCTGTGTGCAAGGCATCTGCCGCTCGTATCTAGTCCCATCTTACCACAGCCCTCCTCATCGCATCGCCAGCTGCCAGAGAGAGACTGATATTTACCGCCAGCACCTAATTCCGACTTTTCGCAATCAGCCTCATCGCAGCGCCGGCCACCTCCATGGGCTATGCATTTGCTGGTCAGGCCCTGGTTCATCTTTTCGCAGCCCTCCTCATCGCAGCGCCGGCGGCCATCATGTGCGTTGCATTTTCCTTCGGCACCACGGCTTAACCTCACACATCCTGGCTCATCGCAGCGTCGGCCACCTCCGTGGGCTGTGCATTTGCCATTTGCATCACGGCTTCGCTTCTTGCAGCCCTCCTCATCGCAGCGCCGGCGGCCATCATGTGCGTTGCATTTTCCTTCGGCACCACGGCTACGCTTCTTACAGCCTGGTTCATTGCAGCGCCGGCCACCACCGTGGGCTATGCATTTTCCTTCGGCACCACGGCTCAACCTCACACATCCTGGCTCATCGCAGCGTCGACCACCTCCGTGGGCTGTGCATTTGCCATTTGTATCACGGCTTCGCTTCTTGCAGCCCTCCTCATCGCAGCGCCGGCCGCTACCGTGGGCTATGCTTTCGCCAATTGTGCCCATGCCTGACTCCTCGCGACACGTTTCATGAGAATATTGATTGCCATCAAAGGTACATCTAGAGCCATTTCTACTTGCACTCATCTTCACGCAGCATGGCTTATCGCGGCGCCAGCCGACACAGAGGTTGAACCCTTCGCCGTCTGCACTAATTCTGAAGTCCTCGGGACACAACTCATTGCTCCCACTAGAGAGAGAGCCAAACACGTTCACGCCCTCCTGGTTCATCTGTGCGACAGGTTGTACCAAGTCGCAACGAACATGCCGCTCAAATGAACCAACCGATTTGTCGCTTGCGTAGTCCGAGAAGATGTTCTCGCCTTCGCCTTTTCTCTCCACCCGTTCGAAAGAGTCTTCTACTTCGCCGCATTCTCTTGCGCGCTTTAGACGCACGATACCTGTGTGATGAGGAATAAACAGCGTTGGAGTCGACGCCCTCATGTTTTCGCAATCTAAACTAGCTTCAGGCAGACAACGCCAAGCTTGCGAACATTTTGACACAACTAGACTACACGGCGAGATCGGCGAGATCTCAGAAAAGAGGCGAGGAAAGAGTAACTTTTTGTATAATTCTCCGGTTTATGGTACAATTCGTTGAACTGATTTGACCGTTGCGCCTTCGATCCAGTTGCTGGTTGCTGGGCAGCATCGCAGCATCTCTCTCAGCATCTCATCTGGCGCGCTGTTTGCCCTTTGGAGACAAAGGCACAAGGCGCCTCCAAACGGCGCACACGTAGTGTCCATTTTTACTACGTAAACGGCAGGTGACCAGCCTCAGAATCTCTGCCCTTCTAAGTTTGGCGCCCCATCCGTGGGCCTTTGACTTCAGCATAGCTAAGCAGCATCACTCGGCCGGTTGTGCTCATTTTGTATCCTCCCTTTCCGTCGTCTTGCCGTACCTCACGGTTGCACGCAATTGCCGTCGTTGCGCACAGATTAAAAAAGGGTTGACCCCACTAGGTTCGAGAAATGGCAGCAGAAGGCGGCCCCAATGGACCTGACCCTGGGGGCACCCTGATCAGCGGGCGGTTCCGCCCGACCAAACGACTTGGCTCTGGCTCCTTTGGTGAGATTTACATGGGCGTCGGCACGTCCGGAGAGAAAGTTGCCATCAAGTTTGAAAAGGCGGGCTTGCGCTGCCCGCAGCTGCGCCATGAATACAAGGTATGGCTGAGGGGGGTCAATAATATAAGTCGTTCCGGTGCTGATAGGGAGCTGGTGAGAGGGTAGAGAGAGAATGCGTGGGGTCGCGATTAGGAAATGGTGTGTGCGTGTACGTGGTATCCCGTGCTGTCTCTTGAAGTAGTTATCTCCCTTGCTCCATTTTATGCTTGATCATGATATCCCCTTCCTTGTTTCACATTTTTTTTCTTTTGCGTGTTGGGGCGCTCTTGATGCGGCGGCGGCGGCTGCAGGTGTACCGTGAGCTGTCTGGTTGCCTCGGCGTTGGCCGCGTGCACCACTACGGCACCTACGGCAGCAGCAACGTTATGGTGCGTATATTTCAAACACCCTGCGCGCGCGCTGCTCTTCCCCCGCCTACTTTTCTCCATCATATGCCTATTTCAATAGCCAACCCTGCGCCCCCCCAAAGGAGGCATTTCTCGCTGTTTTCTTAGTCTGTGCGGTGTTTTCTCGCAGCGTCCTGCATTCAAGAAGAAATATATTTCACATGCCCGTGCTTTCATTTCATTCTTATGGTTTCTTTGTGTGCTCACGAGGTAATGCTTTAACGCAACTTGCAATACTATATCGTACCCCCAACCTTCACGTTTAGTATTATCGTTCTCCTCTCCTCTCTTGGTGCGTCGAAAGTTCACACTATTCTCCGCGTGTGGTGTATGGTTTTTGCAATGTCGACGCAGGTGATGGATTTGCTGGGAGCTTCTTTGGACGACCTTTTCACTCGCTGCGGGCGGCGCTTCAGCCTCAAGACCACCCTCAAACTCGCCGACCAGCTCTTGGAGCGCGTGGACGCGGTAAGGAAGCACGTGCATTGTAATCAGTGTTATGCACACGTGCAACCTGCTACGGCGACTGCATGTGATTCGCAGCAGTACGATCAACACGCATTACCTTGCCTCTTTGCATCCCCCGTGTGGAGAATCGCCTCTTTTATTTCCTCGCATCCCCCGTGTGGAGAATCTAGTGCGTGCTCCGACCAACTCCTTCCTTGATATGCTACAGAATGAATTGGAGGTGTAAAACGGGCTTTACTGAATCTCTTCGTGCATATCTGATCATTTCTCTGTGTTTTCCTTCTTCTCTTCATTTTGCGTGTTCATGCGCGCGCGCCTTCCCCACCGTATATCAGGTCCACTCGCGGCACTTGATTCACCGCGACATCAAGCCAGCCAACTTCGTGATGGGCACCGACACCTCGGAGCTGTGCTACTGCATCGACTTCGGCCTCTCCAAGCGCTTTCGCAACCCCCACACCCTGGCTCACATCCCGCACCGTGTCGGGAAGTCGCTCACCGGTGAAAACCCTGCCACTTGACTCTCCTGTGTCAACTATCTGCTGTTGTAGCATCACCTATCTACACCCTCAATGATGTTTTCCGTATGGTTTAAGAACCCCAGGAATTGATTGAATGATAGTTCCTTGGTCTCTCGTTTTGTCTGGTTCTTCTTGTATCTTCGCTGTCGTTGTCGTGACGATGTTGAATACAATGTTGGTCTTCATAATGCGGTTTAGGCACCCCTCGTTACGCGTCCATCAACAACCACTTGGGCATCGAACAAGCCCGCCGGGACGATTTGGAAGCCATTGGCTACGTGCTGATTTACTTCTTGAAAGGGCGCCTGCCCTGGCAAGGGTTGAAAGCCCGGAACGCGTCCCGCAAGTACAAAATGATCATGGAAAAGAAGCAGTCCACGTCCATCAACACCCTGTGCTCGGGCTGCCCCAAGGAGTTTGCCGAGTATTTGTCGTACTGCCGCAGCCTCAAGTTCGAAGCTTCCCCCAACATCAAGTACCTCCGCCAGCTCTTCCGCGACTTGTACACCCAACAAGGCTACCCAGTGTCCACTTACGCCGACGCGGACTGGGACTGGAGCCGCATTTCCGAAGGCGGAGCAGGTGCTGCGCAAGCGTCCGCGGCCAGCAGTGCGCCAGGGCAAGCCTCGGAAGGCGGAGACGGCCCCGCGGCCAACGCTCGCGCCCCCACCAACAGCAAGCCCTACGGCATGTACGGCGGCCAGAGCGCCGGCGCCGGCGGTGACTGGGGTGGGCAAAGTGGGTCGCGGCCTGGCTCCGCTGCGAACAACACTGGGTACCGCCCCATGACCGAAGCTACTACGGGCGCCCGTGCGGGTTCCATCAGCGACAGCCGCCCGGACTCCGCCGCGCCGAGCGGCGCTCAGCTCGACAGCCGCGGGCGCAGTGGCCTACCGGGAAGCAGCCGCCCCCCCTCCGCAGGTCGCCCGAATTCGTCGGCGGGGGCAGCCCCTTCGGGCGGGCGGGCCGAGCCGAACTCCGGTGCCGACGGCGGGGACCCGACGGGCCGCGCGTGGGCCTCCTCGGGGGGCGGCAACAACAGTGGAGGGCGCTTGCCGCGCCCCTCGTCGGCGCACGGGGCGCGGGGCACCTCTAGCAGCGCAGCCGCAGCGTCCGGCGGTGGAAGCGCGGCGAACTCAGGCAACGCAGCAGCCGGCGGGGACGCTTACGTGGTCGCAGGAGCCAAAAGCATGATGACCTACCGCCGCTCCAACGGCCGGGAAGACGGCCAGGGCTCCAACGGGGAGGCAGGCGGCAACGGCGGCGGCGGCGCCCCCACCAAGTCGTCCACGCGGCCTCGCTCCGTGGGGGTGATTGGCAGCCGGGTGGCCAAGCCGGCGCAAACGGGCAACACGATGGGGAGCGCGGGTAGCACCGGCAACGGGAGCGGCGGCGTGCGCAGCGGCAGCGGCGGCGGGCCTCGGCAATCGAGCGGGCGGCAGTACACGTCTGGCGCAGGCGCCCCGCCGTCGTTCGGGCAGCCCAGCAGTTCGGGCCGGTACCGCGGCAGCGTCGGATGATCTGTGTTTGAGTAACGGCCGCCCTGGTGCCCTGAAAAGAAGAAGCGAGAAAAGGAAGCGAGATGAGTACATGTGGAAGGTGGCTTTCGAAATCGATTCGAACAACGGCAGGCAGAAGGAACAGCGAGTCGTTCGAATCGTTCGTTTATTCACTGATGAAATGGGGAAGTCGCTCAAACGCGGCCTTTTAAGGCCGTGGCATGCACGCAAGGGACACCAGGGCACTCAAGAAAGGCGAGATGCATGTTTGCGAATGGGAATGAGAGGGGTTAGGAAGAGAAGACTTACCTGGATATTGAACTGGGTAATAACTCTTCTATTAATAGATCGAAAGAAGGTCAACGCAAAAATATATGTCCGTCCACCGGAGCTGGTCTTCTTTCGGAATTTTAAATCAGGAGATACGTGAAATTTCATCTTGCTTTGCTTTTCACGTCGTTTCTCGTTCTTCGTAGCATATTTCTGCGCTGCTTCTTGCCACGTTGTTAGCTTCCGTCTCCATGGCCAACGCCAACGCGGTTCTAGTTGATGAGAAGTCTAAGTTTCGCTTTCGAGGACCCTTAGATCACCATCATTATTTCGTTTAGGGTTTCCTGCCTTTTATGTGTTTAAAAGCCTTTGTTTAATATCCGAACTCTAGTCTGGGGTCCTGTAGACTCGAGAAATTAGTACCTCAACTTGGAAGATAACAAAATAGACTCAGCCAACATCTAAGATCTGGAAAGCTCATGTCAGCTGATAACTCCTTCCGCCACTTATACTCGGTGCGCCCGCCGACGTTTGCTCCTGGTTCTCACAAGGACGATGCTACCACACTGGCTTGCACGGTGTTTTTCGTGGCAGATCCTAGCAGCATTGGTGCATCGAGCGCGGAATTCGCGCCGCTGGTGCGGCAATTGGAGTCCCAGCGTAGCATAGCTGCCACATGTGTGCTAGTTGATTTCGATGAAGAGCAAGACCCCATGCAGGTGTGTGCATCGAAGAAGAAAATCTAGGATAGAAAAGAAAACAACTCTTGAGTGCCCCATTCTAGAAGTCGCGCCAAACACTCATTCGATTCGATACACTTTGAAACCATTTTTAGGTAATACTAGAAGCGTTCAAGGGGCACTCCTTGTCAGAAGGTGGCAATTTTGTCGTTGGCATAGGCTATGGAGCCATTTTGGCGTTGCGGCTTGCGAGCATCTTCACGCGGAACAGCGTTGGGGGCCTCTTGCTGCTCAGCTGCCCTGCCGTCAATTCCAGGGCGTGGCACCCCCGAGGCGGCAGTGGGTCTGGCCCTGCTTGGTTTGAAGCTTCGGCCAATTTGATTGCTCGGCTCTTTGCCTCGAGCTGGCCGCATGGGCCAACTTACGCCGGGCCTTGCTTGATGTACTACATGTGGCCGCGGCTGCTCCGGCAGCACGTCGAAGCGCGCTACAGCTCTAGTGCCGCTCAAGCGAGGGGGAGGTTCGGCGCCGCCACCGTAGAAGGCGCGGTAAGGCGCGCGTTTGACATGGGCCCATTGTCTCATGTCGCACGGTGCGCGCGCTGCGTGCGTCCGTTCCACCTGCGCGACGACTTCTTTGCTGCTGCGCAATTGGTGACCACCACATGTGTGGTGGGCGAAGAGGAGTATTCTGGTGGCGGAACTGGCCCATCAAGTAGCGCGAGCGTGTGCGCTGCCCTCGGCCTCGATGCGTCTCGCCTAGTGGTTGTCCCCGAGAGTGGGCGGCAGTGCGTCGAGGAGCAGCCTCATGCGGTCGCGGATGCGCTCTTGAGCCTGGTGGCCGAAGCAGACAGAAAACGGGCTGCCTTTGGACTCAAGAACGCAACTCCAACGTTGGACAGCTCCAAAAAGAAGGAAGCGGGCGCAGAAGGGGGGCTTAGAACAGAAAGTAACGAATTGTTCAACCCGGATGACTTTGCGACTTTTTAAGGGCGCTAGTTTTTTGCTCTTGGTTTGTTTCTTTTTTGATGTGCGGTGTGCAAGGCGGGAATTCGGTATGTCCCTCTGATGCCTGACGAATGATAACCTATGAATAATGATTACTGTTTCAGGCAATCAGCAGCGCAATTGCAATAAAAAGAAAAGCGCGCGACTTGGATTTAACTGGGACTGAAATCGCCAACTATACATTAAAATTAATACGAGTAAACTAAATCCAATAAGAATCCAAGTACGAAATTTGGGCTTTTGGGTTTTGTGTTCTGTATAGCGAGCTCATTGTTATTTTCATGAAAACACACCTTGCTTTGGACATAACCGCTTAGAAAGTTTCAAATGAATTAGTTCGACTTGAAGTCGAAGCCACTGCGCTTATGCGCTAAGGTTCCAAATGAATTATCGAAATGCGGTACATTAATACTCGAGATGTGGCGACACTTCTTCATCTCGACCTGCCGTTGATCTTGATCGATGCGAGGTCTGCTGAGCTTTTACGGCAGCAGCGGCCACTTCCAGAGGCGCCAGCATGACATCGCGGCCGTGGCCACTACCTCCGCTATCACTGAAAGCTGCTGCGCCTCCCTGTGAAAAAGGGTTGATCTCCGCTTCTACTTCTTCAACTTCGCTCCCGAACATGCCGGTGTCCCCGCCACATTCTTGTTCGCCTCCATCGCTCTCGCTGCCTGGATGGGGGCCGCCACCTCGCGCAGCAGCAACACTACCACTACCGTGATGCTGGTGGTGGTGGTGGTGGTGGTGGTCTGGTCGCGGCGAAAAAGTGTCGGCTTCCCCGCCGTCGTCTTCGAAGGTGACAAAGGTCTTGCCGAGCACTTGCCGCAAGAGCCCCCCCAAGAAGGCGCCCGGCCGAGATTTCGCTTCTTGGACCTGTTCGTTCAAGGCTAGCTGCACCAATGCTGCGCGCTCGCGATCCATACGTTTAAATCGCTCTTCAAAGCCTTCGTCATCGTCGTCATCAATATCGACCATACCACCACCGTTGTTGTGCCAGGAGCCGTCGGTCGCATCGCCCATTTCAATCCCAAAGTCGTCATCGTCGTCGTCACCGTAGTCAACGCCGCCGCTGTAATTGCCACCCGCGTGCACTGGCGCGTACCCGCCGCCTCTTCTCCTGGACCTCTGCGCCGACGCTACTCCATTCATGAGGTTGCGCTTGCCTCGGGCGATCAAACGCCCTGCAAGCCCTCCTCCTCCTCCTCCTGGCGAGGACGCCGACTGCTGTTGCCCGTTACGGCCTGATGCCGCTTTTTGCGGATTTACGGCTTCAACGGGCGCAGTGGGTTTCTTGGTTCCGTAGGTCGAGCCGCCGTAGTTGAAGATGGGAGGCGGCCGTTGACCCTTGCGGCGGTATTCGCGCTGCTCCGCGTCCTCATCGCCTTCCCATTCTGGAATTTCATCGCCGTAAAAATCGTCGTCATCATCGTCGTCGTCATAATCGTCGATGCCAAAGCTTCCTCCTCCTCGCCGCCCCTTTTTCCTCTTCTTCTCACGCTGCGCGCGAAAATGCGCTTCTTGCCGCCGCTCCGCGTCTCGGGTCGCTTCAGCCCAAGTCCAACAGTGCAAGGCGCCGCTCAGGAACAGCAGCAAGATCAGCATGGACGTTGAGGTGCGGTAAAACGCGAGTTCTTCGGTCTCAGCATCCGTCAAAGACGAATTCAAGTACCCGCTCCCGCTTGCAGCAATGGCGGCGGCGCCATGCGTCGCAGACCAATCATCGTCACCAAAACCAGGCACCATGCGACGCGGCGTTGGCGCGGGGGACACTGGCGCAGGCGTCGGGTGCATCCAGGGCTCTCGCGTTGGCTGACCACTCGGCTGCAGGGATATCGAAGGAGTAGGCGTGGGGGGCTCAGGAGGCGACCACGGCCATCCGTAAGCGATCCCACCTGCCGCCACCGCAGCGGTCTCTGCAGCCACGTCACCACCAAAATCGAGCTCGTAAACGGGCGGCGGCGCTAGGTGAACGCAAACCAGAGCACCCACGGAAGCTTCCTCCTGCCACGCAAGGACATCGGTGGAGGAAGCGGTTGCTGTTGTTGCTACAGTAGTGCCGCTATTGCTAGTGCTATCACTGCTGCTACTATCTGTAGCAGTGGTAGCACTCCTCATACTTGAAACAGGCCAATCAGCAGGCGGCGCGTCTGCCGCTCGCGCAGGGCGAGACACAAGCGCAGCATTGAGGGCTAAGTTTGCTTGCGATCCACTCGCCAAAGCGACAGCTTGTACGCAGCCTGCGTCCAGCGCTAGTTGGGCTAATTCCAACAAGGTGGCGCCGGATCGACCGCTCTCTTCACTGGCACACTCGCTCCTACTGCTGCTGCTGCTACTGCTGCTGCTGCTGCTGTCATTCCCTACTTCACTGGTTGCATTGCCACCTTTCCCTCTAGCACCATCGCTGCCGTCGATTTGGACTACGATGAAGCGCCCTCGAGCGTCGAAGCCCATCGCTACGCGCGCAAGCTGGCTCTGCATGGCCTCTTTATAAGCTGCGCTACCGCTACTCATGCCAGCGTGAGCCAAGGCCTTGGTCACGTAAATTTGCCCTTTGCGCACTAGCCACGCTTCGCCGGTTAAAAGCTGGTTGAAAGTAAGGGCAACATTTGTATGTCTTGTGGAATTGCTACTACCATTGCTGTGGGTACTACTACTACTACTTCTACTATTACTGGTACTACTGCTGCTCCCACTAATCCCAGAGGAAGTATTGACTTCAGCACGAGGAACGTAGCCCACGACCCATGAACCATTGCGAAGGCCAAAATCCACGGATAAGCGATTCCGCACCACGCCACTGCTTGCGCTATAATGCTCGCTTAAATCATTGACTACAAGGTGCGAACCGTCCGATACTACGTGGCCATCGCAACCGCTTTGGCTGCTGTCGTCGGCAGCTTCACTGTTACTGCTACTCTTCAAAAGGCCGCTGCTGACAGCGAGCATGCAACCAGTGAAAGGTGAGACGCTACCACTGCTCGTGCTCGCCGCCATGAACTTACTGCGGCTGCCGTCATGGATTGGGTCAGGCAGTGCTAAATAAGCTTGCCAGACAGCTTCGTCTGCCCAGGCAC
>Ga0307931_1002184_pt1 | contig 12636 bp, 7 predicted proteins | sample OrgLakmetageno47_FD_201816 | JGI IMG/M metagenome (GOLD analysis project Ga0307931, IMG submission 201816) | Saline water microbial communities from Organic Lake, Antarctica - #47 | ecosystem: Environmental > Aquatic > Non-marine Saline and Alkaline > Saline | place: Antarctica: Organic Lake... | reverse complement strand
GATTTGATTATACTCCCCAATTGCAAAGAGACAACAACGAATAGCATAAAGCTGCGCATTGATGAATCCTCCAGAACAAGTCTGACTGGGCTGTGATTCCTTTTGCGTAATGCAATGTTCATCTTTACTTGTAGGTGCTCGAATAAAGAATACCGCCAAGGCCTTTGGTGCGCTGCGTGGTCGCGTCTTTAGTTCTCGTGATGTCTCTGAGCGGGCAATCGCAGCGAAACCCATAAACCAAACATCACCATCAAACGCCACAGCCGCTACTAGTTGTCGTCATTTTACTGCGGGCGATACCCTCGAAAGCCTCTCCATCTGAGAGTAAATCGCCTGCGTATACTCCGAGAAGTGCAGGATCCACGCTAGTGATCGCACGATGCCGACCGTGCGTCTAGTCTAGTCTAGTTAATACTCTCCCAAAAACAAGGAAAGGCAAGTACACAGCAGTCACAGAGGCACATAAAGAATGCACTTGAGCTGCATATGCGCTAGCAAATTCGCTCCAGAAGGCCAATTAAGGCTTCAACTGTGTCTAACAGACGCACCCCTTATCATTCGTAGACGTAAACCTACGTCCCAAGAATCCTTCGGTAGTATAAGGATTCTTGCGACGTGGGTTTACGTTTACGAATTATATGTCAAGGAGTGTAACAGACGGGCAATGGGTGATCGTTTCCATTCTTTTCCCTACCCGCGATTCTGGATTCTCACTGGTGAGCTCCGGTGTCGGGAAGTCATTAGAGCTCGCCTTGTATACCACCCGCAGATAAGGACTCATGCACGCAATTGGTCTTGTGTTCGAATGAACAAAGAGAATGGCATGACGCGTACTTTGGCGAACTCTATGATCTTTTGAAATCATTCCCACGGAAAGCAAGAGCAAACTTGGCCCATTACTCCTTCTGATACTCTTGGAGCTCATAGAATCTTACTACACTGAAGTCCTGTGGAGTTGAACTAGGTAGTGCAATGCAAATACCAAGATCTATAGCTATAGTCCATAGTCCAGTGCTCAAATGGGAATACTCAGGGGTGGGCACTGCGGGCACAGAACGGTGAAGGGGCAGCATATTAGTATCATGGTGACATGGTTACAACGCCGTTGGTATCCAACAACGGAACTGATCTGACTATCGGGGGGTTGCCTGTAGTCCACAATAGGCTGCTTCGCCTACATTCTAACAGCCGCGTTGCACTTCAAGGCGGGGCGGACTACAAGCCCGCGAGGTGTATGCTACGCCAGGATTTGGCGCCTCGGATATGATGAGGAAGTGAGAAATGTGCGAGAGGTCATGAACGACTGGCGATGCTCCAAGCACCTCGCCTCACTAATAGCCTATATCCTACATCTCTCAAAGTTTTGAAGGGGGTTCTGGTCCACCGCCAAGCACCTCCCAGCATTCGCCCATTTTTTAAAAAATAAATGGCCAACTAAGTAAATTCATGCGCCTGAACCAGCACTAACCACTAAGCATACTACTCGTACCACGACCACGAGTACACACGGTACATGTATAGCCCTTTCCGCCCTTCCAGTATCGAGACACCAACAAGATCGGCAGTATCGCTAGAATTTCTGAAAATTCTGCCTATTTCCTCGTGATTCTCGATTTTTAAGCATTGGACTTCCGTGAGGGGAATTCACTTAAGCCAAAACACGAATCTCCTCTCCCTAGTAAAATGCGGACTTAAGGATCAGCAAGTGGCGATGAGGAGTACAGCGGCTATTCCTAGTAGTAAACCTCAGCAGGGAGCACTTCGATGGACAGTCGGTCATTTTTGATACCGAGAAGCACCTTGCTGCCTTCGACGCACTCCCCCGAAAGGATCTTTTTCGAAAGAGGAGTTTCGACTTCGCGCTGAATGGTGCGCTTCAGAGGTCGAGCACCGTAAATCCTGTCGTAGCCAATCTCAGCAATGAAGTCCAGGGCCTCTTCCGTTGCCGTGATTGTCACACCCTTGCTCGCGATGCGGAGGTTCAAGCGCGCAATCTCCAGGCGCACAATGGCTCGCAACTGCTCGGGGCCCAGGGAGTTAAACACCACGATTTCGTCGAGGCGGTTCAAGAATTCGGGTCGAAAGTTGGCCCGCATCGCCTCCATGACCCTTTGTCGCATCTCTTCTTGCCTCGAAGGGTCCCCAGCGGCTTCCAGGATCTTGTCGCTGCCGATGTTGGAGGTGAAGACGATCACGCAGTTCTTGAAGTTCACCAAGTTGCCCTTGCTGTCGGTGAGCCGCCCGTCGTCCAGCATTTGAAGCAACAAGTTGAACACGTCGGGGTGCGCTTTCTCCATCTCGTCGAATAACACCACCGAATACGGGCGGTTTCGCACTGCATCGGTCAGCTGACCGCCTTCGTCGTAGCCAACGTAGCCCGGCGGTGCTCCGATGAGCTTGGTGGTGGAGGCCTTGTCCATGAGCTCCGAGCAATCGATCCGCACAATCGCCGACTCCGAGTCGAACATCGAGGCCGCCAGCGCCTTGCAAATTTCCGTCTTGCCCACCCCAGTAGGGCCCAAAAAGCACAGGGATGCAATCGGCTTTTCCGGATCGCTGAGGCCGGCGCGCGATCGCTGAATGGCGTCGGCGATGGCGATGGCTGCGTCCTCTTGCCCAACCACCCGAGAGGAGAGCTGTTGCTCCAAGGTGAGGAGCTTGTCCCGCTCGGACGATGCCAGTTTGGACAAGGGCACCCCGGTCCAGCTGCTCACAATCCCCGACACGTCCTCTTCGGTGATGGTGTCTCGCATCACGTCACCTGAAAGGGCGAAGGACTCCTCCTCGGCCTGAAGCTGCTTCTCCAGCTCAGGCAAAGTGGCGTACTTGAGTTCAGCGGCGCGATTCAGATCATACTCTCGCTCAGCGATGTCAATCTCCACCTTAACTCCGTCGAGCTTTTCTTTGATCTCTTGCAGTTTCTGAACCCCACTCCGCTCCTTGCGCCATATCTCGTTGGCAGCCTCGGTCTCCTGCCGCAATGCTTCGATTTCATTGGTCAGTTCATCGAGCCGCGGCCCGCCTTCTTTCGCGAGGCTGAGGCGCTCCATTTCCAATTGAATCATGCGTCGGTCCAGCTCATCCACGAACTGGGGCTTGGAGCTCAGCTCATTGGACCTCTTGGCGCACGCTTCGTCCACCAGATCGATGGCCTTGTCCGGCAAAAACCGGTCGGTGATGTAACGGTCGCTCAAACTGGCAGCACTCAAGAGGGCCGAGTCCAAAATGCGAACCCCGTGGTGCACCTCGTACTTTTCCTTGAGGCCCCGCAAGATGGAGACCGTGTCCTCTACCGAGGGCTGCTCGGCCAGCACCTGTTGGAAGCGCCGCTCCAGAGCCTTGTCCTTCTCGATGTACTTCTTGTACTCCTTCAGCGTCGTCGCGCCAATGCACCGGAGCTCTCCCCGGGCAAGCAGCGGCTTCATGAGGTTGGAGGCGTCCATGGAGCCTTCGGTCGCGCCGGCTCCCACTACGGTGTGAATTTCATCGATGAACAGCACCACCTGACCGGCCGCCTCTTTGACCTCATCCAGCACTCCTTTCAGCCGCTCCTCAAACTCCCCACGGTACTTGGCCCCCGCAATCAGGGCCCCCATGTCCAACGACACTAATCGCCTTCCGCGCAGCGAGTCCGGCACGTCGCCCTTGACCATGCGCTGAGCCAGCCCCTCCGCGATGGCCGTCTTGCCCACGCCCGGCTCGCCGAGCAAGATGGGGTTGTTCTTGGTGCGCCGGCTCAAGATTTGAATCGTGCGTCGAATTTCCGAGTCCCGCCCAATCACCGGGTCCAACTTGCCCTGCAAGATTCGTCCGAACAAACATGCAGTACAGGCAACAGACAAGGAACGAGCCGATGGAATAATCAAAATGGGCTCCTGCTTTGAAGAATATCCTGAAATGTGCGAGCTAACGAGCCGCGTTAGGTCGATCGTTGAGCTGTCATTCACAAAAGCCCTATGCTGGATTTGACTTATAACACGAACACAACACTTAGCGCTTTCTGCCCTCGATCCAACAAGAATACACTACAAATGTACGCATGCTCAGCCTTGACCCTTCCTCTCTCTGACTCATCCTCCACAAGCCTTCCATCTCTACCACCCTCGAGAAAGCTGACCTCAGCTGCAGCCTCTGTGAGGTCTCGTCCGTAAAGCAAGAGTGCGTTGAATGAAGACTCTGCCTGCTGCGTAGTCACCTTCTTGCCTCCGCGCATCTTCTCCAAGGCAGCCTTCATATCCATGAGCGACACGGGGTACCTGAAAACACACACACACGCACGCATAGTAATGGCCAAAATGAATCAAGAGCGACTCACTGTGCCATCGTCAAGCATTCGAAATCCAACAGTGCACGCACCTGTTGAGGAAAGGAATGGTATAACGATTGTCGGCCGTGGCTAGGGCCACCATCAAGACGTCGACGGCAACGAAGCTGTCACCCATTTTCGTTTTTAGGTCCGAAGCTTCTTTGAGAACTTTCTGCAGAGTGCTACCGATCGACTTGCTTTGGGATGCTGCGCCGCTTATTTTGGGCAGTTTTTGAATGAAAGCGTCTACGCCCATTTTCATAGCACCAGGGTCGGCTCCAGCTTCCGTAATGAGCCTCTGGGCCACCCCCTTGTCCCCTTGGTCGAGCAACGCCTTGAGCAACATCTCCGCCTCAACCGACTGCTGCTGAGCTCCTTCAGCGATGGTTGGCATTTTTTGGATGGCATCCCAGGCCATCCCTGTGAAGTCATCTGATTGAAGTCCGCCCGCATTTCCACCAGCATTGCTCGACTTCGTTAACACTTTTTGTCGTGGTCGGAATGCGTGGTTTGACCTCAAGTCAGGCATAACCCATGCCGAGGCGATTGTGCTTAGCACATGTACGAAAGACAAGCTGCGTAGCATTGAACCTCAATTGAAAGTGTTCCAGTTCTTGATGACGGCCCTTGCCTTAGAAATCTGATGGGCTTTCTGAGGTAGACGCGTGTAGTGACCTGGAAGAACAATTTGTTTTTGAATCATAATAATCAGACGTCACCAGTCATCATCAGTCGTCGTCAACTGTTCAAGAAAAATCCTCTTTCGTAAGAACACGTGGAAGGTGGAAAACGCACGACAAGCACGGAAACTCTTCCGAAGGTGTTACTATAATCCATGGGGCTGGTGTTGTTTCCTTAGATGTTTACTCACCAGCTGCAAAGACAAGCCCAAGCAGTTCTAGCGACTGATTTCAGAGCGACCTTGGAAATCAACGGGAGTCGAGCGAGGCCCTGCGGGTCAATTGGAAGAATATGGTGGAATCCATCGAATGAGATCGGGATTTCTACACTCGAACTGCCGACGAAGCTGATAGTAATGACTGGTTCCACTGCCGCCACTTCATCCGGCCCTTTGACTGCCCTTCATATATCCCGCACAAACCAATCCACGGCGCAGCGCCTTTCCTCTTCTCTGACGATCTAACGATCTAACGCAGCCATCAAGGGCAACTAAAAAACGGTTATGAGCTGCCACGTCAATTTTTACCCTTTTTCGAGATGCAATCACGCTTTCAGATGAAATGTGTTGTGGGCATCATAACTCCTTGCTTTTCGCTTCTCACTTCTTACGAGCTTTCCATGCTTTGACAACCTACAGACATTTGCACCAATAGGAGCTCTTTCCGAATGTGTTCGTGTTTTCTCTCTTGAGACAGAGAGGAATCAAGAGGAGGCTTGCTTGCTTTGTTGGGTCACAAGCTGCACAAGGCACGAGTGATCGCAGTGATCGAGTGATCGAGTGAAATCCTCGATCTTGAGGCGAGGGGTTGCGCCTCCTCGACGAGTGCCGTATACTTCTGAAGATTTGGGGAAACCTCGTTGTTTCAGGGGTCGATAGCCATGGTTAGTTTGTGCCTATAGTCCTGGCTTACCTATGAGTTGATGGTACCGAGACTGCCAATGTAGATTTACTCCACAGCTTAGTGTGCGCTGGTATTGAATGTCTCACCCGCTATCGCGTATAGCTAATAACGTAGTTCTTCGGTCTTGGTGCGTATATCTTACATACTTTCGAAAAATTGCTTTCTGCCGCGTCTTTTCTTCCCCTACCTTCATATGTTTCTAGTCTCTCTTTAAACAAATGGTGACGAAGAAATCGTCAGGGAGGATCACCATTAACCTAAGCGGAGAGCACCCAATGAAGAAAGTGGGATCCGGTGCTACAGCGACAGAACTTCCCATTTATCTGGCGTCTGAGAACGTGGCAGGGACCATTGAAGTTCGAACTGACCCAGGGAAGGCATTAGAGCACCAGGGCATCAAAATTGAGCTCGTGGGGCAGACCGGTGAGGCTGATTACTTTTCTTTAGACTTCCTGTGTTATGATATTACTTACGTCTAATCGCCTTCATCTCCTTTGCTAGAAATGTACCACGATCGAGGTGCCGTGTCCGAGTTTTGCGCGGTGGTTCGGGAAGTGGCTATACCTGGTGCATTGACCGAAACCACGGTTCGTTCACACGTTGTATGCTTTTATTGTTAGCTCAGGCCAAATCTGGGATTTCACTAATCTACCTCGGCAATGTGAACAAATTTTCAACCGCATTGCTAGTCAACCACATTTGAATATTTAGCACCATATTCTCGTCTTTCTTCGAGGACCATATTCATCGCCCCTTTTCTGTCGACCTCACGATATCTTGGCAGACATATCCTTTCGACTTCAGCGGGACCGATAAGTCGTACGAATCTTATAACGGCCTTAACGTGCGGCTTCGGTGAGGAATCCAAATATCGAATCTTTCAAATAAGGACTCTAAGCTGATCTCTTCCTCCTTCTATTGGCTCCCCAATTATCTTTTTTTAAAGGTATTTCATTCGAGTGACAGTAACGCGCAGCTACACGGGCAATTCGGTCAAAGAGCACGACTTTCTGGTGCAAAGACTCGACGAAGCTCCCACGGCCGTTGCACCCATCAAAATGGAAGTGGGCATTGAGGAGTGCCTTCACATTGAGTTTGAGTACGACAAACAAAAGTATCACTTGCAGGACATCATCATTGGGAAGGTGTACTTCTTACTGGTGCGCATTAAAATCAAACACATGGAGCTCAACATCATCCGGCGGGAGCAGGCCGGGTCGGGCCACGACCAATCCAACGAGAGCGAAACTCTGACCAAGTTCGAGCTGATGGACGGCGCCCCGGTGCGGGGGGAGTGCATTCCGATTCGCTTGTTCATGTCGAGCCTGGACCTCACCCCCACTTACAAGGCGGTGAGCAACAAGTTTTCGGTCAAGTACTACCTCAATCTGGTGCTGATTGACCAAGAAGACCGCCGCTACTTCAAACAGCAGGAAGTGGTCTTGTGGAGGAAAGACCTCGGCTAGGGCTGTCAATCCATTTGTCCCTTTTCTGCCGTCCGCGTTGCTCCTGTCACCGAGGCGGGGCCGGCAATGATGGCGATAAGAACTATTTGCGTTTCGGGCTGGGGCTGGGGCTGGGGCTGGGGTACTTCAATAGTTCGTTGTCTGCGCCCCGATGCGGCCTTCTTGTGACCTTAATCGCAGTGGGCTACTTGCTAGGGGCTGTTCTATTCGTAGTTGTCGCCTCACAGGATCATGTATGGCCGAATTAATACAAGAACTCCTATAATCAGTTGGTAGTTCGTAGACGTAAACGTGGACAGTAGACAGCACACACGAGCCCCCCCCCCCCTACCGCATCTTGCATAGGTCCCTTTGCTGCTACTGCAGCTTTCAATAATGGCCTTAAGCCGAGTTCGGGCCTTTGGGCGCAGAGTTCATTTTGCAATCAAAACCTTTTCAGTTCTAAGCACCGTCGTGTAGTTAGTGGTTCATTTTATTATAATCCTTTATCTTTTCATAAATCCCAAGCATTTCCACTGTTCCTGTTCCACTTGAAATCATGCGGTATTCGATATGGCGATTTGCTTGGTCAACTCAATAGTGACTGGAGTATCAAGACAAAAGCACCACTCGGCGCGTAGCTGAATATGAAGGCGTTGCTCCATCTATCATCTAAACGATGATGTTCAGAATGCGGCCTGGCACGTAGACCACTTTCTTGAAGGGTTTTCCGTCCACATGCTTGCTCACGCTGGGCAGAGCCAATGCCGCTTCGGTAGCGTCGTCCTGGGAGGCGCCTTTGGAGAGCTCAATGGACCCGCGCCTCTTGCCGTTCACCTGCACCCCGAGCTCAGCCGTCACGTCCTCGCACAGAGCTTCGTCCCAAGTAACCCACGGTGCGGTCGCCAGCGAGTCCTCATGCCCCAGCAGACTCCAGCACTCTTCACCGAGATGAGGTGCAATCGGCGACACCATGAGCACTAATTTCTCGACGGCAGCGCGAGGGCACCCGTCTTTCAGGCTCGCCAGGTGATTGGTCAACACCATGAGCGCTGAGATGGCGGTGTTGAACGCTAGCACCTCCATGTCTCCCGTCACCTTCTTCATGGTCTTGTGCAGAAGCCTTTCAGTGGCGGCGTCCATCGGCCCGTCTTGAAGATCCTGAGACGCCAAGGCGTGCACCTTGTTCCTGAACCGCACCACCCCGCTGACTTGCGAGGTTTGCCAGGGCTTCACCGCTTCCAGAGGGCCCATGAACATCTCGTAGAGCCGCAAAGCGTCCGCACCGTGCTCTTCGACCACATCGTCGGGGTTCACCTGTGGAAGGTACACGAAATTCATGACAGTGAAGTTTTGGACATACGTGCCATACCATGAAGAGGAGGACTACCGTTAGACGGCCAGGATATGAATAAATAGCAAGATTTACATCAACCAAACACGCACCACGTTGCCGCGACTCTTGGACATTTTTTCGCCATCGCTTCCCAGAATCATGCCCTGGTGCACGAGCTTCTTGAAGGGCTCCGGAGTGGTCACGCACCCCAGGGTGTAAAGCACCTTGTGCCAGAAACGCGCGTACAGCAAGTGCAGCACCGCATGCTCGGCGCCCCCCACGTACAGGTCCACCGGCATCCAGTCTTTCTCGGCTTGCGCGCCCCATGCTGCCTCGGAATTCGTGGGGTCGAGAAACCGTAAGTAGTACCAGCAGCTCCCCGCCCACTGGGGCATCGTGTTGGTCTCCCGCGCGAACCATTTGCCGTCTTTCTGGAAGAACCGCCAATCGGCCGCGCGCGCTAAGCATCCCTGCGGGTCGTCCCCGGGCTCGTAGTTGTCCATGGCAGGGAGCTTGAGGGGGAGCTCGTCGTCGGGCACCGGGTGAGGCTGGTCGAACAATATGGTGTGGGCGTCGCCTTGGCGAGGGTCTCCGGACTCGTCCGCCATCTCTACAGGGAAGTAAATGGGAATGGGCTCCCCCCAGTAGCGCTGACGCGAAAAGACCCAATCCCGAAGCTTGTACGTGACTTTGCTGCTGCCCTTCTCCGCTGCCACGAGTGCCTCCACCACCGCGGCTTTGCAATTTAAGGTAGCGAGACCGTCGAATTGTCCGCTGTTTACAGCTACTCCCTCACCCGTGAATGCTTGCTCCAGCTCTCCTGCCTCTACGATGGCCCCTTCTGCTCCTACCACTGTTTTCAAAGGAAGATTAAAAGTGTTGGCAAAGTCGAAGTCTCGCTCGTCGTGGGCTGGCACCGCCATCACTGCCCCCGTGCCGTAGCCTCCTAGCACGTAGTCCGCCACCCACACCGGCACTTGCTCCCCGCTCAGGGGGTGCGTCGCGAAGCTCCCTGTAGGCACGCCGGTTTTGTTGGACTTGGCACCCCCCACGGTACGGTCCATGTCACTCTTGGAGGAAGCTGCGGTTTGGTAGGCCGTGACTGCTGCCTTGTGCTCTTGAGTGGTCAGAGCGTCAACCAATGGGTGCTCGGGGGCTACCACGATGTAAGTAACGCCCATCACGGTGTCAGGTCGGGTGGTAAACACTTTCAACTCATCGCCGCCCTCGAGCGCGAAGGAGATCTAACAGAGATGATTAGCAATAGAAGGCGCGCACAGTCATGTGTGTTACTGAAACCCTACCACAAAAAAAGGAATTATGAGGAAAAATCGAGCTTCGAGACGCTTTTTCAAAAGAGGTATGCACTCAAATAGCACTTCCTTGCGTGACTTGTACCTCTGCGCCTTCGCTGCGGCCGATCCACGCTTTTTGCGCGGCCATGGTGCCATCTGGCCAATCGAGCCCTTCCAGCCCAGCCTCCAGCTCATCGGCATATTGCGTAATTTTAAGCACCCATTGGCGCAGTGGCAGGCGCTGCACAGGGTGGCTCCCCCGCTCCGACAAACCGTCGATGATCTCTTCGTTGGCGAGCACCGTCCCGAGCGCAGGGCACCAGTTCACTAGGACATTGGACTGTTCTGCGAGGCCTGCTTCAAAGAGCCTGAGGAAGATCCACTGAGTCCAGCGGAAGTATTCGTCGTCAGTGGTGGCGAGCTCACGGCTCCAGTCGAAGCTGAACCCGAGGCTCTTGAGCTGCCGTTTGAAGGTTCCAATATTAGCCTTTGTGGTGCTAGCTGGTGGAGTGCCGGTTTGAATCGCGTATTGTTCGGCCGGCAACCCAAAAGCGTCCCATCCCATGGGGTGCAACACATCGAAGTCACACATGCGCCAATACCGCGCCATAATGTCCGAGGCCGTGTATCCCTCAGGATGGCCCACATGCAAGCCTGAGCCCGACGGGTATGGGAACATGTCAAGTACAAACTTCTTCTCTTTGCCCGGGCGGCGTACCGCAGCAAACGTGTTCTTTTCTTCCCAGTAACGTTGCCATTTCGCTTCAATGTCTTTGTGGTCGTACACGCGCCCTGCTGGTGCCGCTCCCGGTGAGGCGTCAGCTGCCTCAGTGGTCGTAGAAGCTAAGCGAATCCACCGCGGCTGCGCTGCAATGCGACGAGGCTCTTTGAGAGCTAGTGCAGGCAGCGGCCGCGCAAAGCCACGTGCGACTTGAAGCATACCGCCCGCTGACAAACACGTTACGAGTTCAAAGTCGTTGATGCATAGAACATCAGAAGAGAGCAACCAAAATGGAATCCTTCAGTTCTAGATTGTTTCGAAGCAATCTTTCAAAATTCAATGATTATTTTTTAAAAACTCAAGGAGCTAATTTCCTAGGTTCGGTGCGTGTGCTTTAGTAACATAAGCAGGACTCAGGTGGCGTGGGGTGCCAAACCCTAACACATTTCCATCAAAAGAAGTAGGAATTTGAGAACTGATCCTTACCGGCAAAAGTCCAAAGTAGTGTACTAGGTGGTGAGGGCATCAACACCTTTAGCGGCGCTCGACGCTAAACGCACTCGTCACTCGCCCTCCACTCCGAATGATGAGCTCTACACTGCTCTATCGTGACAGTCACCAAACCTGACGAGTTTGAAGATTGAAGTTTGTTTGCTGTTGACTCACAGTCCAAAATGACCATGACTAGCATCCAGCAGTGCCGGTCTTTCGTTAGTGAATAGGAGTTGAACGGAACCGAAAGGAAAGTTCGGTTTTGCTACACTAACGAACCGAACTGAAAGACAAGTTCGTTTCCAGCCGAATTAACGAATCCGCAGCGAAAGAAAAGTTCGGTTCCATGGACTTAACGAACTAGAAACGAACCCAGAATGGAACCGAGCTGCTGTTTTGAAAACCGCGGATTTCACTAATACAATTGCGGAAATCGATTTGAAGCCGATTTCTCTGATTGTTTTTCTAATTACCGGGACCTCATAGAAGATTTTTTTAGTACATCAAGTGAATTTGAACTTTAATGCTGAATTTAACTCGGAGTAGACTGGTTGCGAAAGGCGCAAAATCGTCTTTTTTATGGTCGGGGGTAACAGAAAAGGCGCAACCAAAAGGCGCAAGGCATTTTTTTGCGCCTTTCTTTGCAAAAAAGGCGCAGGAATTTTTGCCTTTGCGCCTTTCGATCGTACCACACCAAAAATGAACGACGAGCATGCGGGCTCTTCGGTTGACGCTGTGGTTGCCGCACTTAAGTCGCCACTTCAGAAGAAGTTGTTAGGCTATTTTCTTAGCAATGGCTGGGCTCGTCGCAACTACTCTATATCTTTCAAGTGAGTGCGTTTGTGCTGGAGACGACCACCATGATTGTGAAAGCCAAACGAAACACATTCTTCGCTGTCAGAGCGCGGTCTAGGTGCTTACTGTTATTGTCGTCATGCAATCCTCACGGCAACGCTCTTCTTCTTTTTGCCTGCTATAGAAGATCGCCTCGCGTCTCGGAACTATGGTTGAAGGCGGCATCGAAAGACTTGAGGCCCCAATTGAGGCGGCGGTTCCCACGCGGTGCGCAGAGGGCTGCCGCAACACTGGTCGATGATGCGAGTTGAGCCAAACTTAGCTCCAGTAAACTTCATGTTGACGGTGTCCTTTGGGCCGGCTCTTCCACCGGAAGTCCTTCTCCGCGGGACCAAGGCGCGCGCACCACGGTCTGCCGATTCGGCGCGCGCAGAGTGTGAGAGACGGGCCCCTCTGCTCGCTAAGGTCTGTGCGAATGAAGCCGCAATCGCCACGCAAGAATAGCAAGCAGCACATAGTTGCCATTGTACTTGCATCTAAGGTCTACGAAGGAGGCAGTGCGTGTGCGCGATCTCGCGACCCTTAGTCGAGGTATGAAGACCGCACTAAATGCAAGAACTGTTTTTGACGCCCTTGTGCATAGCCGTGGCGACTGCAGCTTTC
>Ga0307931_1002183_pt1 | contig 12639 bp, 15 predicted proteins | sample OrgLakmetageno47_FD_201816 | JGI IMG/M metagenome (GOLD analysis project Ga0307931, IMG submission 201816) | Saline water microbial communities from Organic Lake, Antarctica - #47 | ecosystem: Environmental > Aquatic > Non-marine Saline and Alkaline > Saline | place: Antarctica: Organic Lake... | reverse complement strand
CTACTACTACTACTACTACTACTACTGCTGCTGCTGCTGCTGCTGCTGCTGGTATTGCTACTGCTACCGCTGCCTTTAAACGTACGAGCGCCATACGTGGGATGACTGAATCCGAAAAGGTTGCAACAGCTACTGCCTTTGTGTGCACGCGGATCGTACGTAGGCCGGTTGGCTGACCCCCGCTGCCCACCGCCGGAGCGTCGAGACCGCGGGCCCGCCATAGAAAACACATTCGATGTTCCCTTCCAGTATGATCGCAGGACTCCAGCGAACACGAGAACGCATAAGCCGTACCATAGCACCATGTCTGAACATAAGAGAAGAGTACACGGTAATATAAAATCAAGGCGAATGAAATTTACAGATGGCTACAAACTATTGAAACTAGACCTGGTCGATCAAGCCCGAATGTTAGCGTTTCCATCTTCTCCATGCTCGTTGCAACTCACACCATTCTATCACTGTCTCGCTGTTTCTTCATCCAAGCTCTAGCAACATAGCTCTTTCATAAGTAGCTTAGCAGCTTAGCTTGTGCACGTGCTAATGTGTTTCCGTGTTTCCTTCTTTTCCCAGCTCTCGTCTCGCGACCTTCACAGTATTACATCTCGGTGTACTATATTAGACACAAAACATCTGACTCATTTTTGTTTGACAAAGGCCGAAACTAGTCCCTACAATAAAACATCTGACGTATTTTCTCCAGAATATAAGGCAAATACGTCGCGACGTATCGACTTTTCTGCTGACGTCATCACCAACACGTCATCAAATATACGCCTTTATACGGCGTTTGCCATGCATATAGTGGAAATATGCCCTAATATAACGCAATTTACGGTACTGACGTATTGATTGACGTATTTGGGTCAAATATTTGACGTATTTTTGTAAGGCCTAGCCGAAACGCAGCCATCGGAAGGCATGCTTGCTACTTAGCTAGCTTAGCTAGAGAGCAATGTTAGGTATCATTAAGTAACAGCTAGGTAGCCTGATGTTATACATGTCAGCTAGATGACCCAAAACCAGCGTGTTAATATCGAATTTCAAGAATTCGCGGCCAATTTCACGTCGATACCGGAATACAATAATTCATCTCTTTTTGATAGTTGAAAATCGAGGCGTTACTCATGTCACTAGCGAGCAATCTTCTCGCCCAGGTTGAGACTAAAGCAATTGACTCTGATTCGGATATCGAGTCTGAAAGCAGCTCAGATGACGATGGGCAGTAAGTTCTGAATAGCTAGATGTTGAAATTCGATTCGAGCTTAACAGTCAGTCAGCTGATATCGGTAGAATGATATCTTTTCCATTTTGAATTACAGGCCAATGGAGTTTCAGGAGTTCCTGCGCCGGGCGTCAGTTCACCAGCTTACACCGGGAGCTACCGCATATTCCTCTAGCAGCGACAACGATGATAGTGACGATAGTGACGACAGCGAAAGCAGTGACCACGAAAAGCTTCCCTCGATTGATTCAAGAGATGCGTCACTAGGGTTTTCAGCGTTTGTCCGGCGGGCATCTTTCCTCGACCAGCAGGCGTCCAAAGCATCAGGTGGAATCCGTGACGACAGGCTCAGCGCAATTTCTGAAAACGAGCGCGGTGGGTGGGGAATATACGGTGCCTCGAAAGATGCCTACTCGTCGTCAGAATCGTCGAGCTCTGACGAGGACGAAACCTGCCGCCTGAACATGGCGCTGATTCAGAGCGCAATCAGCCCAGACGATCCAAGTGTAGCCGTGGGCCGTTACCTAGTTGGCTCATGTGGCAACAGCAGTAGATATGGTAGTGGCTATGACAGTGACCGCGCAGTAATTCGTCCAAAAGGTCCCTATAGCAGTAGTGATAGCTCGAGCAGCTCAGAGGACGAATTTGCCCGCGAAGACGACGACGAGGAGGATGAAGACATCATGGTGTCGGTAGCTGAGAAAGATAGAATATCAGATTCCACATTTTTTGGCAGCGAGGCTACAAAAACTGAAAATCAGCGCCGGTGAGAAAGATTCTAATCGAATAGCCCTAGCTTCCAAGTTTTGTTTTTGTTCACGTCTTTTACGATTACGATTCATTCTTCCCACATCTACAATGCCTCGCTTCATCAATTCACAAATAGCTTTGAAGCGTTCATGAAGGCTCTGGCAGAGAAGAAAGCACTCGGCATCAACAGCGGTAATGGCGGTCAGTCAGAGGCCCTCCTCCAGCGCCTTTCGTCTACGGCTGCTGTATTACAAGCCCGCAGCAGCGACAGCCACAGCATGAAGGCTGCGCTTCCAGTACTACCTGATGCGTTGCCTGAAAATAAGCTAGACAGCGGCAGCTGTTCTATGCCTGCAAGTGAGACTGAACCTCAGAGCCAGTTACCACCCCAAGTCAGCTCATCCCACAGCTTAGAATCCCAGACGCGGCGCATGAGTTGTCTCGATGTCAGTTCAAACGCGGCCAGAGAAAACCAAGCACAAAAAGTACCCTCGGATTTCAACGATTAAGAAATGTTCCACGGAATGATATCCTTGTGCATTGTCCTGTACAGAAAAAACAAGTGATTTAGCAGCCCAAGCAAGAACAAGATGACGACAAGTCGTCCTGCCGCCATTATCGAACAGCCATCAGCAGCCATGAATGTGTGATAGGATGTCTGCTTGTCTGAGTTAGACGTTAGGTACAAGCAACTAGAAAGCAGTGAGGTCCTAGGAACCCCCAGCGAGTCCGTTTGCGTGGTGAAGTAATCTAAGTATAATTTATAACTTGAAGTCAGGTGCATTCGAGGCCCCTTATAACTTTTGTCGTGCCAGGGACCGTATGATATCTGGCTCGTTACAGTCTCCTTAAGGAGCTGCAGAGTTATACAAGGAGGATTCCTGTTGTTGGCGATGCTTTGCTCTTACCTCGTTAGCAATACTTGGTCACTTCCCAGTCCTTCGAGATCAACAGGTATGGGCTCGTAGTTACGTACCCTGCGGTGGTGTTATAGAAACGGTAGATTATAACGTCGCGTTCGATGGAAGGAATGTGGTCAAATTTTCAGTCCATTCGATTCGTACACGAACACGTGAGGATCTTGGGAAGGAGGGGGTAGTTACGCACGGCCGCATATTCGATTCGCTTGTCTTCTATAGCTATTTATCAAAAATTATATGTTTTCATTCTAGTACAATCACGCGCATGCTGCCCTGCTGGTGAGGACTCTACACGCTATACACGCGGGGAGCACCAATTAGCAATCATAGAAGCATTTTGTTTGCCTCACGAAGAATAGTCTTAACGGCATTATCGTCGCCAGGAAACGTCACTGCGAGCGCTTCCGAGATATCTTTGTCCAAACTACTCAGTTGGACAAACAACCGATTGAAGTGCAGGCGTCGCACAAACGTTGAAACAGGAAAAAGAAAGACATCAATTAACACATAAAGACAAAAAATCATCAAAAATCAAAGGAAGAAAACACTTATACATTTGTAGTCCAAGGACTAGCTCTAAACCGATTCACGTCTCTACTACTATAGCTATCTAGCATTACAATATCTCCTTGTCACTTCTGGCTGCTGCCTCCTTTACCAGAGGCTTTTGGCAAGGGTGGCCATTCTAGCTCCACTCCGCCGCAAAGCAGTTGTGCCAGCCCGGGCACGCCGCGCTGCTACTACGGAGTCGGTCTCCTTGGCGAGGTCGCGAAAGGCAGCTGAGAGGACCTGTTGCACGCATGTATGCACACCCGCCCACACACGCAAACAAACAATCACAAACACACATATTGAGATTATCAGAAGTACTTTTGGAAGTCGTTGTAGCAGGGGTCGACGAACAAAAGAAAAAGAAAAAGAACTACTGGCAGCAGTAGCACGAAAGAGTAGATCTCCTTCAGCACCATAAACTACGAATTGAACAGAATTTCTCTTGAATGTACCGAGGAGTAGAGTTCTGGGGTGTTGAGTCCACTTGACGATGAAGCACTGGGCCCCATCGGTGGCAAGGACAGAACCAGATTAACCACCAAAGCAGCTGTTAGGCTGCGCACGCTCTCAGACGCTTCTCCACCACCACCACTACCACCGTCCGTGCTGGTAGCGGCGCCAGGAGGAGCATTGGAGGAAAGCTGAGCAGGACTGCTGCTAGCCGCAGTCGTAGATGGGGGTAGTGCCAAGTGCCGAGTAGCCACTGAAAGCAAGAAGCGAGCGCGAGGAGGCTCGAGAGCGAGAGTTACACCTTGAGACAAGCAGGAGCATAGGGGAGGGCACACGCACGCACAAGAGGCAAAAACATTTGAATGCCGCTATCGTATAAAGGTATTTCGAGGTGCATGCGAATCACGAACATTTCTGATACGTGCACTTCGACAATTCAATTCTAATTTCCTTCACTTTTGACTCTCGTATCCTGGGTTTGCGAGACATACGGAGGAGTACCTGACGGCAGCGCAAAGAGGTTGGCTGCGATGGCTACGCGCATCGTCGTCGAACCTCCCGCAAAGCTTCCGCCTGCTCCACCACCACTCATAGAAATACTACTGAGGGGCGCGAGGGCGGCGTCCAAGCAAGCGGTACGCGACTTGCCGTCGTTCAACATGTACGCCCACGCCGACGGCTGTGAGGAGAGCAAGGAAAAAGAATTTAGACCCGGAAAACACAAAAGAAGTTAGAGAACTCGAAGAAAAATGGAAACAGACATCAGAAGTACGCAAATCACTCCTGCAGTTATACTAAATATTCACAGTAACAGCGCGCGTATGAGTCAACTGCACACAACTTAGAATGGTGACTGCATTCACCTGCAACACGACGAGGCGCAAGAGGCACAAAGCTGTAAACTCCGCTCGAGAATCGGCTCGAGGTCCATTGCCTTTTTCTCCGTTGCTGCTGTCGCCATTGCCACCACCGCCACCGTTGCCGCTGCCACTAGCAACAGCTGCAGTGTTCGCCGATGGCGCAGCAGCAGCGCGCAGCACTTTGAGAAGCACCGCAAAGGTTTGCGAGGGTACCGTGCCCTTGCCTTGGAGAGCAGGTGCTAAGCGTAGGAGCGTGTCGCCTTCCGATGACGTCAGCACCCAGCCGTTCTTCTGCGGACTACGAGGCGACGACGAAGAAGAAGGTGAAGCAGCATTTCCCCCTGGACTCACAGCGGGCGAGGATCCGGCAGTTGGAGACGAGGCAGGCGCCGCGAGCGACGGCAGAGGGCTTTTGGGGCTTCCTGGTAATGCGGTGCTCGTCGCAGAGGCGGTAGTGGCGCTACCCGAAGTGGCAGCAGCAGCAGCAGCAGTAGCAGCGGCTGCTGAGGCACCCGCTGGGGCTGCAGCAGTAGCAGCTGGAGCTGGAGGTGCAAGCGTGTTGCGCAGGTACTTGACGAGTTGAGCTGCATTGCCCGGAGCAGCGTGGGTGGACAAGAGTGGCAGTGCATCTTGCCGCTGCCGCTCTGCTGCTTCTTCAGCAGCCTTAGCATCGGCAGCTAGCGCGGCCTTCACCGCGGCACTCCGAGCTTCCCGAGCAGCAGCAGCAGCAGCGGCAGCGTCACCATTGTCAGCAGCAGCGGCAGCAGAAGTTGCGCCTGTAGGGGGCGCAGATGCTGCCCATGGGTTAGCATTAGCAGCAGCAGCTCCAGGAGCAGGTGTAGCCCAGGGATTAGCGTTGGCAGTAGCTGCAGGGGGCGCTGCTGGGGTGGCCCAAGGATTGGAACCGGTGGTGGGCGGTGGCGCTGCCCATGGATTGGAGCGAGTAGCTGGAGCAGCAGCAGGCACAGAAGCTGACGGCGGCCACGGAGGAAGCGGGAACCCGGTGCTTGCACCGCCTCCATTGCCAAAGCCCGGAATGGGCGAAGCAACAGGCGCACCACCTATGCCGTTGCCGTTGGCGCCGAGCTGAGCCTGCGCTTGCTCCAGCATGGGCCGCAACGCCGCGCCCATCGGAGTGGAGAGCACGCGCTGCGGCAAACCGGTAATGGCTTCCGGCACCCGCGCACCGCACAAAAATTGCACCTAGTATGACAAATGGCAGAACACCATTATCATTTAGTAGCATGCGATGAAAGGTACTAACTAGTTCAAGATTTCGTCTAGCAAAACCATGATCCGGATTTCAACTTTGGTATGTACTTCGTACCACTTCGTCACTGAAATTGTTGCAATTGTGCGACAAAAGGTCGTAGGTCGCTGCAGTATAGCGAGGTCGAATATCATTTAAAAACGCCTCGAATGCGACCTGTAAAAAAAAAGGCGAATAAATTTAATTAATAGACCTAATGCTTTTGATGAAATGACAGCGTGCAGTATCGATTCTAGAGCCTGAAGATGGCATGTAAAGTTCGAATCGTAGACTTGCCTGAGAAACCTGCGTTTCGCCAAGGTTCAAAAGCTGGACCGGTGGCATTCCATGTGAAGCTATAAACGAAGCGTGCGAAGACCGCTGAATCCCACCGCCGAAAAAATACTCTTGCCCAAAGACAATCACTCCGGTGTGTGGAATCATTCTGAAGGATGGACAAAGAATTTGAAATTAAAATCGTCGAAGCGTAACACCGCGAAGACACACTGAGCCTACACACGGCAAGAGTACCTGTCTACTAAAGGCCTAGGACTAGCTGGCACTATATTCTGCCAAGGAATCTACCATGGCGTCTACTAGGGATCAAGGAGCACCCTACAAGTCCAGTTCTTGACCAAGCTACTGTGGAAGATCCTTCCTTACTCGATTTCAATGCCGAGAAATTGCCTCGAGAGCTGGCGGGCCATGCCTCGGCTTAGATCGTACACGGCAAGCTGCACATTCACCATTATTTGTCCTAGGTCTAGTCCTGCTCAGGAAGAAAGTGCCAGCGAGCAAGCACACCTGCGATGATTGATGATGATGATATGATGATGCGGATGATGCGGATGACAAAAAAGAAAAGAAAGAGTAGAAGAAGGAAGACCATCGTCATTTTACGATATCCACGGATTTTTTTATTTTTTTCTCTTTTTTTTTGTTCACGAAGCCGCGCCGAAACAAGGAAGGAGGCACCGTGCAAAGACAGCTAAGCGCACTCTATAGTAAGGCACCAAAAGACAACCCTAAGATGGCAGATCCTGCTTGGATGTCAGACCCTCCTCCACAGGAGCAACCCCACGACTTCTCAGCTCCTTTACCCCATTTACCGCCTGCCGCTTACATCGAAAAAGCGAAGACAGACCGGTAAGCTCTCCCCTGACAGACGAATACACCTCTAGACAAAGCTTGCGCAACACTCTAATCTATGTACACCAAACACGCGTGGCAGGTCTTTCGCGGTAAAACTTGCGATCAAGTTACTCGTCGTAGGCATGGCGGTCATGATGGCTTGCAACGGTATGCGCACGTGCCTAAAAGTCGACCCATGAAACAGCTACTGTTCGCCTCTTCTAGAAATGCAGATGTTTCTGCGCTACCTTCATTATTCACGTAGCTCTAGCTAAGTTGATCAAATTATTCGTGTATATTTGGTGGTCAGGTGTGTTATCTTTCTTGAGGCTGAGCGACTCCTCCAACGTGCTGTCGGATGTCTTTGTGGTGAGTGCATGCGATCTCCCACACAGAAGCCAACTTCATTTGGATAGGAGAACTATGCTCGCACACTCTCTGCCTTGTGCTTGAAATTTACTTAGCCTCAGATTTTCAACAGCTATTCATCTTGTCTTGCAATATATCACACCTTCATTCCGAACCCTACCTTTCGCCTATTCTTCACTTGAGACTCCAACTTCCTATCCTCCCCTTTCTGCCTGCTATCAATTTACTCCAACTGGCCCTTCCTTCCTTGCTCATTTTTAATGCAACCTTACGGCGATCTTTTCCCCGGCGACTCCATGGTTCGCTGCGCCTGCTAGTCGATTTACTTGGTGGCGTTTGCGGCGCTGCTCTTCTTCCACGAGTCGTCGCAGTTTTACCCCATTGCCTCCGTCGATGACGTGGTGGTGCGCAACTTTGGCTTCTTGTACAAGCCCCTCGGCAAAGGCTGTTTCTTGGTCTTCATTGCCTTTCTCAATTTTGGCCTCAGTGTGAACAGGTATCGCGAAGTTAACGCATCTTATTCTTTGATTTTTATGCTCGGTAGTAGAGCTCTGATAATTAACATACAACCCGTGTGAAGACGATTTGCCTAGACTCCAGGAACCCCTTTCCCCAAGCAAAATCCTTTGCTCAGATTGTTGGTTCATATTTCTTACCTTGTGCCATTACATTGCTTACTACGAATGTGATCCAGCAATCTCGGCACCGCAACGGGCGTGTGCATGGCAGTGACGGGCTTCGGGTACATGGTGTTGTACCTGCGCGCGCCCGAGTACTTCGACACCGACCTCTGGGGCAACAAGGCCGCCGGCGGCGTCGCCAACTTGCCACCTTACGTGCCGCAGATTTAAGATCGTTTTGAACCCATTCGAGCGACAGCGAATTGAGGGGACTCTAACCCAGCAAAATTGGCGTAATAGAAGAACACTCGAGGGGCGTTCACGTGTGGCGCGTGGGTGTGTTTGCTGTTGTAGACAGGCCGAGTCGGGAGCTCTCTGGCTACTGCGAAGGGGGTTTCTTCCATGCGTTGTTTTCGGAAAGGACGTCGATTTGTTTCCATGGAGAGCAAAAGCGATTTCGGTTTTTGTTTATTTGTTTTGAGTCATAATATCAGTGAGTCATAACAAAAATCATGAACCATAAAAATCGCCTGGAAGGCATTACAGTAACTACGATAAGTCTAGGCGAAGGCACCGGCGCATATAAGGAAAGCACCATACAAAAGCACCAGCGCACGATATGTATATACGTAACATCGAGCACGGCGCTGGAGCTTGGTGCTTAAACTTAGACCCTTTCGATTTCGTGTTTGTCGCTGTACTATGTACGATCATCATTTGATTTGAAGGCTTTCGATTTCGATTTTATAAATTATCTATCTATCTATCTATCTATCTATCTATCTATATCGGATAACGGCGATTGTTACTTACAACGAAAGCACAAGTGGAAGGTAATTCTGTCTCCCCTCTTGCTTCTTACTTATCAACTCGAAACAAAACGAACTGCCGTCTTCTAGCTATGAGGCAGTTCGCAGTTCACTGAAAATAAGTAGGGAAGAAAGGCGAAAGGCGGCCAGTTTCTAGATCTATTTGGCTTCCTCAGCATCAGTGGCCGCGTCGGCTTCTACTGGTTCAGCGGCCGCAGCTGGAGCAGCTGGTGGCGCGTCCACCACTTCAGCATCGCTGGGGCCCGACGAGGCGGCTTCTTCGGCCACTGCCACTGCATCGCTGGCCATGAGGGTGCTCACGCGGCTCGCAAACGCGGCTGGGTCGTCAATGGAGTAGCCACTGGCCAGGGCCGCGACCTCATAGAGCAGGTACGCGAAGTCCTTGGTGGGTTTGGCCTCCGGAGCGCTGGTGAAGAGGTTTTTCAGCTTCAGGACAATGGGGTGCGTCGGGTTGATTTCCAAGGTGGCTTGGTTCATTTGCCCCATGCTCCCCAGCATGTCTTCTTGGCCCGACGCCACCGCCTGGGCGCGCATGTACCGCTGCATGGTGGGCGACATGCCATAGGCCCCCTGGGTGAGCGCTGCGGGCGAGTCCGTGAGCTTGGTGCTGATCTCCACCTTGGACACTTCTTTGCCCTTGAGGGTTTCTTCTAGCCACTCAATCACGTCTTCGTAGTCCTTCGCGGCCGACTCCCGCTGGGCTTTGGCCTCTTCGGCCACCGATTCACCCCCCGTGGCGGCCAAGAGTTCCGTTAAGTCAGCGCTAGCCGCGTCCACCAGTTTCTTGCCCTGAAAGGTGCCAATCGACTGGAACGCCATTTCGTCCAGCGGCTCGGTCAAGTAGAGCACTTCCACGTCCAGGGCGCGCAGTTTCTCGAGCACGGGCGACCGCGCCGCGGCCGCTTTGCCGTCGCCGGACACATAAAAAATGTCGGTTTGGTTGGCTTTCATTTCTTCGATGTATTTGCCCAGAGACTTGAGGTTGTCGCCGGACTTGGTGGAGTAAAACCGCAGCAGTGGCGCTAAGTCGTCTTTCACGCTGTCGTCCTCGAGCACCCCCACCTTGATGTAGCGCCCAAAGTTCTTCCAAAACTTCATGTACTCCTCTTCGCCTGACTCAGCAATGTCCACGAACATGTCGATGGACTTCTTGACCAGGCGTTTGTTGATCACCGACAGCATTTTGGACTTCTGCAAGATTTCGCGGCCCACGTTGAGGGGCAAGTCTTCCGAGTCCACGATGCCCCGGACAAAGGTGAGCCAGCGGGGCAGGAGCTCTTGGAACTTGTCGTTGATGAACACCCGCTTCACATATAGCTTTACGGCCTTGCTTGACTCGCTGAACATGTCTTTGTTGAGCTCGAACGGCAGCACGCTGGGGACATAGAGCAAAGCCCGGAATTCGACCTGGCCTTCGAGGCTGAAGTGCGTTTTGGCCGCCGGTTCGTCGTAGGCCTGTTTGACCGTTATAACATCAAGAAAAACAGCAGATGTGAAGAAAGGTAAGTTATAAAGAATAGAGTTGAAACTGAGCACAAAATTTAGTGACAATTAGCGATAAGGAGGGGCATAAACAGAAGTAAATGCAGTCCTTTTGAAAAATATTCGGTAGATCCTGGAGCCTAGTCAGATATACACGCACCCGAAAGGTCGACTTATAGAACTCCGTGTATTCGGTCTCGTTCACATCCTTGGGGGAGCGGAGCCAAATGGGCTTTTGGCTGTTGACCTGTTCCCAGTCCGTCGATTTCACCGTCACCGTCTTCATCTTCGGCTTCTCACCTTCGGCCGGTGCCGGCGCTTCTGGATCTACTTCCTGCTTGTAGTCGGTCTTCTCGGACCACAGCTCAATCGGAAACAGAATAAAGCTGGAGTAGCGCTTGAGCATGTCCCGAAGCTTGAATTCATCGGTATACTCGTCGCAGTCTTCCTTGAGGTGTAAGGTGATGCGGGTGCCGCTGCTGCTGGCGAAAGCTTCGTGGTCGTCGAAGGTCGTGTCGTCCTTCACCGTAAAGCTAGACCCCGCGCTCGACTCCCAGCGCCACTGTGTATCGTCGCTGGCCGACTTGGAGACCACGGTAATGCGGTCCGCCACCAGGTAACCGCTGTAGAAGCCCACCCCAAACTGGCCAATCAAGTTCATGTCGTCGGAATTGCCGCTGAGCGCTTCCATGAACTTTTTGGTGCCGGACTGCGCAATGCGCCCGAGGTTGTTGACCAGCTCCGTCTTGGTCATGCCGACACCGCTATCCTCGATAGTGAGCGTGTTCTTTTCCTTGTCTGCCTTCACGCGTACCTTAAGCGTTTCGGACGAGCTTCCATCACTGTTCCATCACAGCGGTTCACGAACAGCACATTTGTTAGCATTCACAATATACACAACAACACACCTAAGCATGAAACGTCTCATTTAAAACATGGCAAACTCTAGCGACGAGCGCAGACGAACCTAGCGTAGGCTCCTGTGCAATCCACTGAAAGATTCAGATTACCTCAACGAAAGGAATCGTTTCTTGTCACAAGCGTCGGCGGCGTTCGACACCAGCTCACGGAGAAAGACGTCTTTGTCTTGGTAGAGTGAGTTAATGATGATGTCCATCACGCGAGTTACGTCAGCTTGGAACTCGAACGACTCGCCCTCCACCGGTGCTGCTGGAGCGGCATCTGGTGCAGCATCCTCAACTGATGCACCAAGGACGGTCGGAGCTCGGTCAGCCACTGGAGCCCAACTGCGGCCGACACTCGCCCGTCGGGGCAAAATGTTGCCACCCAAGAAGGCGTAGCTCAAAGGGAGAGCGCAGCTGAGCACTGCGAGCCGCATGATTCGTGGAAGGCTGAACCTCTGGCGTCAACTAAGACTTCGAGATCAACGATGCGATGAAGCCGCCGCGTGGCAGCCATCAGCGAAAGTTGAACTTCTTGGTGAAATATCACATTAGAGCACTACAGAACTTTATTTTTGAATTACGACAGATACAGATCTGTACAGTCGTGTCTGTAATTGTAATTGTTTTGTGCGAGCTGCCGGCTTGTTGCTTTTTGCCGCCCCCCCGGACCGCCATTCTCGATTGGCCTAGCAGATCAGAATTAAATTTTTCAATGAATCAAGAGAAAAGAAGAGCAAAAATTGCTCTTGATGTCCTTTGATCGAGTTACGTGTGAGGTCTGTTCTTGTTTTCTTGTGGCCAAACAAGGGTGCGATTCACGTACCCGCGGAATTCACGTGCAGGGGCTAAATGCCACTTTGGACCGCTACCATCACTTCCATGACCACTCGGGCATGTGCGCCTGATTAGCTTCTTAGATTTAGTTTGCGCTGCTTTGCTTTTCTTCTCTACCTGTTAGCCTTCTAATTCCGGTCCTTCGGGGCCTGTCTCAAAAATTTCACTTCACGTGGTATATGCGCGTATTTCTGCGGAATTCACGTGCGGTTTATATGCGGACAGGTTCCTAAATATACGGGATGTGCGGTAAATACGGGGTCTTTGGTGTTCATTTTGGTGGCATTTAGTCGATATGTGAGCAGTGGGGTTTGCGGGCTCCTTTAGGAGCTGCCGAGCTATACAGGGAGGGTTCCTGTTGTTGGCGATGCTTGTTTCCTACCTCGTTAATGATACGTGGTCACTGCCCAGTCTTTCCAGATCAACAGGTATGGGCTCGTAGTCACGCACCCTGCGGTGGTG
>Ga0307931_1002180_pt1 | contig 12648 bp, 18 predicted proteins | sample OrgLakmetageno47_FD_201816 | JGI IMG/M metagenome (GOLD analysis project Ga0307931, IMG submission 201816) | Saline water microbial communities from Organic Lake, Antarctica - #47 | ecosystem: Environmental > Aquatic > Non-marine Saline and Alkaline > Saline | place: Antarctica: Organic Lake... | reverse complement strand
AGTCTCCTGGGCACGCTGCGCCAGGAACCTCCGCTTCTCCTCTGGTGTCACTCTAGTGTCGCACCGAGGTGGCCGCAGCTGCGGTTTTCCAATGCTGAAAGGCGCTTTCGTAACGAGCTTAAGCCATGTCTCATAGCTCCGGCCACCCATATTTACAGCACACCCGGCCTATTCTTTTTAGTTTCCACTTGAGAATTTATCCTTATTCGCTTTATACAAATAGGGAAATGGCCATTCCAATAGCCCAGTTTCTCTACCTTTGCGTTCATGATGTAGCTTACGCTTATGGCTTATAACTTCTGCACTTGACTATGGCGCTAAGACTAAGCCCAATGCCTATTCTGGCCGACTTATTTGGCGCAGAGACACCGGTTTCCTCTCTATTCGATTCTAAAGTCGTTATAAGTGGGCCCCTAGGAGTGACGAAGAGCTAAAGCACGCAGGTCCGCAGGTGAGTCTTTTTTGTGTTATATGTCTCATGGGCTTGTGTTCTTGAACACCCGATTCCGCCATCAAACACTGTTCAAATATCCTAGTAGAGGTGCTTTTAACTGGTGCCCGAGGTCCGTGCGCTTGTTAGGAGCGGTGCGGGAAAACAACAGGGGAGAAATGGCAGTATTTCCAGACTGTTCAGCCACTGCTGCAAAAACATCACCACTGCTTTCAAGCACGGTGTCCGAAGACGCAAACGATGAAAATCGATCGGTGTTGAAGGCAGAACCCAAAGGGGCGGCAGAGGTAACCACGGCGCTCCACTCGCTTCCTTCAGGCCACCACCGGTGAAAGAGTCCGCTGTCGATTTCCACGCGGCATGAGCTCGTGAGTTCGTTTGTAATATCGCTGAACGACGGCCGCTGCGCTGAGTGAGCGCTGATAGTCGAGGGGGCACCAGGCAGTTTGTTTTCTGTGTTGACTGGCCGCCACCTTTCTTCCCATATTTTCCTGCAAACTGCTTGGTCGATGGGAATATTTTCTTCTGGAAAATCCGCTAGAAGCAAACAAACGGAAGTCAGCTAGAAACCTTCATAAAATGCAATTTTATGCACGCGAAAAATGTCACACACCTACTTGCCATGAAGCCGCTGCTTGATGAATAGAAATAACTGCTCACTTCCTACTCCTAGGCACAAGAGCAAGACACCGAGCGAGTACACATCCACCAACTCGTCGTAAGCTTCTCCGCGCATCATTTCAGGCGCTCCAAACAAGGGTGTTCCAACGATAGACATGCTGTCTCGGATTCTTTAGCCCTCGATGATCCAAAATCGAATACTTTGCTTCGACTGAATTCAGTTATTAAGACATTATCTGGCTTCAGATCTCTGTGGATCACGTAACGTTTGAGTGTGAGATCATACTCGTTGTAATAGTTTTGCCCGTGCAAGTACTACATTCCTCGACTGATGTCTATGGCAAAGCCCAGCAGAGTACTCCAATCCAAGACGACGGAGTAATTCTTGAGGAGGTCTCCCAACGACTCAAAGAGAACGAGGCACATGAGCTCTTTTGACCAACACGCGCCCACAAAATTTACGATATTCGGGTGCCTCAAGGAGGCTGACAACAAAATTTCAGCGCGGAAGGCCCTCACGCTTTGCTCAGAAAGATTGAGGATCGTCTTTTTCGCAACATCTTGGCCGAGGCAAACCCCCGCAAATGCTTCACCGAAACTCCCTGCACCCAGACGCTGCTCCCGAAGGGGCTGACTCCTGCAGCTCTTGGTCGGAGCGGCGAGTGCCCATTATCCGGTCAACCAGGTGGGCTTCTTGGCTCGACAACACACGTTTCCAGGCCCACCGTTCGCGTTCCTTGCGTTGTTCACGCTTGTGGCGGTAGAGGCCCATAAAGAAAGCTAAAGTCAAGATGATAAGGTTTACAACAACGAGGACGCAGCCCATGAACGTATCGCTGACGCCCTTGGAGAGGTCCGTTTCAATAGCCAAGGCAGCTGCGTACGTCATAAATATAACCAGTTGTGCGACGTGAACCAAGACGTTGTTGACCGTTCTCGCAAATGGTTCAACCTCGCGATAAAACACGGAGCTGCAGAGAGAAAAAAATACTCCAAACGCTGCACGGCGCGCATTGTTCGTGGTCAATAGAGGCAACAGTCCAATGAATGCAATGCGGCGTAAAACTTCTACCACCTCCAAATAGTAAAAATATGGCCGATACGGTACAAATAAAAACGAAAAAGAGCTCAAGCCTTCATCCGCCAGCTGCTGCGAGCGAAGCAGCGTGATGGAATTGTTCCTGCTTATTGTCAATGCCTGGCCGTGGAAGCTACTTGGGTTTAGTTGGTCCCGACGCTGCCATAACAGAAAGAACCATAACAACGGCACCAGCAGGCAAACCACTATGAAGATAACGTCGATGACTTTGAATTGCTCGAACGATTTTGAAGTGCAGTCTACAGAAGTGTCGATTCGAAGGTACATTTCGTGCGGATGCAGCTCGAGGCAATCAATAGATTGCAGCTGAACTCTCATTACGCTCGGAAGACAAAGGTACCCGCCCATTAAAAATACAAACGTGTGCTGTTTCAGCAACTGCTGCGAAGTGCTGCATAACCCCCAGAAATAGCGCCCGGCAAATATGACCCAGTTCAAAACTGCGAGGATGATAGGCACGCTGCTCCACAGATACACACTTTTATATTGCAGACAAACGGTGTGAAAGAGATATAGAAACACGCATACATAACTAAGACTAAACATAAGAATTCTTCATAAAATTGATTCGAAAATCACCTGGCGAAAGGAAATCAAAAGAAACCAGAGACAGCATGTTTTGGAAAGTAGCAAATGGTTCAGGAAGCTTGACTTCGATGTTCCAGGAAATTGACTGCACAATCTGGTACGTGGACCAGACAATTCGAAATGTCCCTGAATCCATAGTTCGGATAGCTCCAACAAGCGCCGAGTGCGCAATGCACGCTGGCAGTGCAAAAACTCCTATGTAGAGGCCACAAGCGATAGCCACGAGGACTGCCCCAACTCCCATGACAGCCACAGCAAAAGAGTTTGAACTCGCGCATGTACCACAAATCCTTTCAGCTGAATCATAAATGTAGCCATCGAGACATGCGCTGCAGAGCGGTCCGCCAGAACCTGCACGCGATAGAAAAAAAAGCAGTTGATTAAAACAAAACACAAGAAGAAGAAGAAGAAGAAGAAGAAGAAGAAAGTCAGAAGGTAGAGATGAACATCTCTAAAGGCTCCACTAAAAAGGCATTGAATATTCCGTGGACGTCGCATATCAAAAGCATCATATCTGCTCATAGACATCATACCATACCTACCTTCAAGGCACTGAAGATCATCAGAGTTGCAAATGACACTTTCATCCTCGACTCACGCGCCGTCATCATCGATTGTCCAGCATGTCGACTTATTTTGAGCAGAAGCCACTGCCCCCGTGCATGTCTTCCGCATGCACTCAAAAAGGTGAGTTGACAGGGAAGGTCCTTTGTTGCGATCCGCCCAGAAATTCCTTTGGGGAAGTGGCATCTCGCGGCCACCAGAGCATGCAACACCCCTTGGGCAAGGCAGGCTTATCGTGTCATTGGCCGGCTGCAGGTAATGTCCAGTTCCTGCCAATTCGCAAGACGATGCGCCGTCTAGAGAGAAAAAGCCCTGCCTGCATTGGGTGCAAATGGGGCTGCCGGTGGACGCAGCATAAAAGCCTGGTTTGCATGGTGCACACGCCGCCTGACCAGCAATCGAGTACATACCTGCTTCGCACGTTGAGCACACTGCGGTAGCTCCCGTCGAATAAAAGCCCCCGTCGCAGGGCGTGCACGTTGTCGCAGAGGTTGCATTGTTGGTATGGAAGCCAGGGTCACACAACAAGCAAGCATCCTTTAGAGTTTGCGGCGCATACTAACCGTAGGGGCAGTTGACGCACTCCGTGTTGTTGAAGGCGTATTCTCCCGCGATGCAGTCCGAGCAAAACGTTCGAGCAGAGTTATTCATTTTGCCTTTTGGGCAATCCGTGCACTCGGCTGTTTGCTCTTGGTCCGAGTAGTGACCTCTTCCGCCTGCTGAATAGGTGCCGAGAGGGCATACTTGACATATGATGCCATCCCACGCGCATCCCGGAGGACAATAAATGGAGGGGACTGGCGTTGGAAGAACCGACGGAGAGCCACTCGGCATCGGCGTAGGCGCGCCGGTCGGACTAGGGCGAGGGGCGGGAGATGGGGTTGAAGTGGGAAGAACTGAGGGCAAGGGTGACGGAGCAGGAATAGGGCGAGGCGTTGGTGGAGGAACTGGGTTTATAGTGGGCAGTGCCGAAGGTTTAGGCGTAGGAGGCGGCGTAGGTGTAGGAATCGGAACTATTGTAGGCGGTGTTGACGGTTTGGGCGTGGGAGGTGGCGTGGGTGTGGGAGGAGGCGTGGGCGTGGGAATCGGGAGCACGGTGGGCGCCGAGGGTTGCTCGGTCGGCAAAGGCACAGGGCGTTGTGTTGGCGCGGGATAAGGGGAAGTGCAACAATAGCAATCCCAAGATGTATCTGCGGGGCAGCAATTTGAGCCTTCCCCGTAGATTCCGCAGTTGCTCGATGGAGTGCCACTTCCGGTGCAGCCTTGCTCTTCGCATGTCGGAGGCTGCGCGTCGATGTTTACAACATGCACGGCCAATGCGATTATCCCTATTCGTGCGAACCTATTACATCAAGAAGGGCGCGCGCCAAAATTTAAAAGATAGATACCACACGAACTCTCTGAGTGCATCGTTATTGTCATTACCTCATGGTTGACGACGAGCTACACACTTTTCTTTTAATCGACTGTAGAAGCTTAAGCCAGGCCTAATAACCGTGCAAAGATCCAGACTGGCAAGCAGAAATGGCTTTGTGATTTTCGAGCGGGCGCGCAGTATGTGGCAAGAAGAAATGGCACAATATGAGCCAGGAAGGGACTATTTACTTCTTGCGCAGCTCTATGTCTTGAACTCGCCCGCTGTCTCCTCTTGTCGCGCCTCGAATAAGTAACTAGGCACTTCGCTACTGCACAGTAAAAAGTAGCTTCCATATAAAAGTAAAGCGGGGTTTTGGATACAATTTTGTCCTCGTGCTACGTCCTCTGATTGGCAGAGGCCTTGACAGTACGACAAAAACTACTAAATTAACAAATTAAGTGTAGAACAACTACTCTGTACAGATTACAGCCAGTTGCGGGTGAAAAGAAACACTCAAATTAAGAAATTGAGGGGTAAAATTTAGTGATTTTAAAAAGAAACTGAGGGGTTTTGGCTCCAGTTTCTAGAAACGAGGGCCTTTCTGCCCTGCCTGTCTGCTGGTCGCCTAAGAAACTGAGGGGGGCTCACCCGTAAATCTAAGAAATTGCCTAAGAAACGAGGGGGTTGGCCGTGTTCCTGCTTTCTTATCACCCGCAACTGGCTGTAGTCACCTGGAATTCCCAAAGCGGGAATTCCCGAGGTCGGGAATCGCTGGAATTCCCATTGGAATTCCCGGCTCAAAAACGGCCCTTTTCTGGGAATTCCCTGGAATTCCCATACAGAGGGGGTTCTTCTGCATACAGAGGGGGTTCCACTGCATACAGAGGGGGTTTTGGTTTCGTTTCGTACCAGAAAATCCTTCAATATCTGTGCCTTGGTAGCTCATTTGCCGCAGTTGTTGTAGACGACACTGCCATAAGAGCGAGCACGGCGTTAGAAGAGCGCAACAACGAAGCAACAGCCCGCAAAGTCCCACTGCAATCGCCAATACTTCCAATAGCTGAATTTTTAGCCTCCTAATCAACAGCTGGCGCTGCCTCCAACAGCCATCTCGGTGCTAAGGTGCACAGATATCAAGCGGCAAATGAGACAGACAACACGGAGGCCGCAGTGTCCATTAGTTTAGATTATATTAGAACAGGTTATACTCCCTGATCGCAAAGAAACAACAACAAATAGCATAAAAGTTTATTCTCATGAATCCTCCAGAACAAGTGTCTGACTGGGCTGAGTGTCCTTTTGCGAAATGAAATTTTCATCTTTACTCCCATGAAAGCTTTAGGATTGGAAGGAGGCACAGGCTTCGAGTACGTTCGCGATCTCGGCTCCGACCTATCCTCCTCTATAAGCAAGCCATTCCTTACCCATTCAATTGGGGATATTGTGTACATCCTGCGAAGTGTAGTTGATCTTAGAATCGATATACGGGGCTCTACTTCCAATTTCCCGCCACAGCCGTGGATTCCCGGGATTCCCGAGGCACTTTTCTCGAAATGGGAATTCCAGGTAACTAGTACAGATATACTTCTTATACTGATACTGTAGTATAATATAAGTAAGTAAAATCACCTGTAGTAGCCATTCTACAGATCTGTAATTCTTACTTACAGAAGCCGTTACCGTTGTAGCCACCCAAATGGATAGCTCATGTTGCAGGGACTGGAATCAACTGAACTTCGGCCGGGCCTCCCTGTATTCACTGCCATCCATTTCCGACGAGGGTCTGCGCTTTCTTTCGCTTCTAGCTTTGAATTCGAAATCCATTAGACATTTGAGCACTTCTGATGGCGATGACGAGTAAGTCTCATGCATGTGGAATGCTTTCCTTGCTAGTCGAACTCCCAGCATTCGCAATTCCCCTTGTAATAGCTCGATTGATTTGCGTTTCTACCTGACTACCTGTGTTTGTCTTCTAATTCCGGCCATTCGGGGCCTGTGTCAAAAAGTGAAGCAACAGCAACAAGCAACAAGAGGGGAGTTCATAGCACGTAGGCATAAAACACGCGAGAGGTGGATACCAACAACATTTAACATTTTCAGTGCGTTATGGCAACGGGAGCATGCATATATGTATGTGCGTGTAACTCTGTCTCCGGTGTTATTTCACTCAACTAGATCTCTAGCACACTCGAAGGCATTTCACCAACTTTCAACTTTTGTCCAACAATTAGCCATGCAACTACCAACTACCGCAACACTCGGCCATGCCTACAGCAAGTTTTATGGGCTTGTGTTGCGATAAACAACTAAAAGCGACCTCCAATTCTATTTTCACTTTGCTCTCATGTCGACATGGGTGATCTTTTTTTGTTTATTCTGCTTATTCAATTTCGTCGACTACGAACAGGCCAAGCTCGATGTACAGCGACTCCACTCTGGCGCGCGCCCAGGTTTCGGAAGGTGACCGCAAAAAACGAAGCGCAGACGCCATCGTAGGTCCGAATTTATTTGGCACGAAGCAACGAATGCCTAACGTATAAAAGAGTGGTTACGAAGGAAGAGAAGCAGTTTAAAGGACGGAAGGTAGAGGATGATAGGAAAAGTAAATGGTCAAGAACTGGCATTTCAAAAATAGCACGCAGGCATAAAGCGGAATTCTCTAATAAGTTGCCCCGCGACATTGTCTTTTCAATCGAGTACATATGCCATGAACACATCCACATCCACACCTCTGTATATGCACCTGTTTGCTCCGCCAATTCCGCCCAGCCCATTTCGTCCACAAGAGTGGAGAGCGCGTCTTTCAGTTTCACGCCTTCTGGTAAGGACAAGCCCGCTGTACCCTGTATTTGTGTATGAGTGAGCAGGATGTACAGCCCATTTGGAAGGAGGAGAGGTCGTGATAAGGTGCATTAGAATCCAGTTACCAGTGGTGATGAGAAAATGATTGTCTAAGAACAAGCAATGCCTACGGTTAGGTAATCGAGCAGTCTCTTACGTTGGCATAATTTTAAACCCAAGTAGAAACTAATAGACTCAAGTGTACCTGAGGCTTCTTGCAGCTGAAGCACACCGCCCGGCTCGCGAAATTGTGAAAGCTGCACTGTTTGCACACCCAATCCCCAGCTTTCAAGTCTGCTTTCATAACACCGTCGCGGGGCGTTGAATACAGGCCACCACCAGCAATCGCCTCAGCCACGTCAGTATCTTTCAACACTTGGGGTTCATCTTTGGGTGGCCTCATCGATGGTCTTGCCTCATAGGATTCTTCATTTTCTGAACCTGCTGCTGAGCCAGTAGCTGCCGTATTACCGTCAACAGTGCTAGCACTGGCCACATTTGTATCTGCTGCTCCAGGAAAGACTGTGTCTGTATCTAAAACAGCACCATCTACGTCTACAGCAGCAGCAGCATCCGCACTAGCAGCAGCAGCAGCTTGCAAACGAGCCACTAGAGTAGCTTTATTGCCTGTGGACGGCAATTGTCGGTGTTTTAGAGCCGACCGCAAGCGGGACACGCGAAGCTCCTTCAGTGGCACTGCCAGCAGATCCACCAAGCTTTCATCAACGACTTCTCCAGATCCTCCTCTTGCTCTGTCACCTACTCTTCCTCCTCCTCCTGAGGCTTCTGTTGCTGCTGCTGCTGCTGCTCCTGCTGCTATTTCTCCTCTCCCTCGAGCTCCTTCCTTCCATGACACAATCTGAGCATGCAAGTCCTCGAGTGACTCCACTACTAAATCTGGCTGGTTTCTCGTCTTCTCCAGCGCATCGGAAGAAGGGTCATCGTTATGATCCCCCCTTTCCGAGGGTGACGCAAGCGGGTTGGCTTTACGCGAAGAAGGCGGCAGGAGGGACTCGCCAGTAACGCTGTCCCGTCGGGCGATCAGCACCGTCTTGGCACCGCATTTGGACGCGCCACTGATGTCGTCGTTCAAGCAGTCCCCTACATGCCACCACAACGCTTCATTCATCTGACCGCCACTGTCAGTTCCACTTTCACTGCTAATGCTGGAATCGGACAAAGTACCTTGCCAGCCAAAAGAGTTTGCCGTGGTCATTGCGGCTTCGAAAATAGCCCGATGAGGTTTTCGCAAAGGGTAAATATTAACGTCCTCGCCTGAGACACAAAACTCCAACCGCTCAAGGCCAGGAATAGCCTGCAACAGGAGTTCAATAAGAAAAAAAAGGGAGGAAAGAGTATGCAAGAGTGATAGGAGGTCTGTAATAACAAAAATCGAAAGTATGCTTGCAAATGTTCGATGCTGAAATTGCTTTCGAGAAGGGTTGATATTTTAGAGAAAGCATGACCATAAAAATCTTGTTTTTTAGTTCTAATATTAGCTAGTTCAACGAATATTCAATCTCATTTACCGTAGGGTCACCTCGACCATTCGTGATGGCGCCCAGAAGCCAGCCCTGCTGCTCGAGAGCTGCGAGGCACGGTGCGACGTCTGCCCATAGTTGCCGCCTGTAATAGTAGTAGTGCATGAGTAAAATGCACACGCACAAGTAGATATGAGTACTTTTATTTTTATTCTTATCACATGCTCGCAAAATGAAAATAAATGTTAGTTCACGTGCACCAAAGTGCATGTTGTAGCACGTAAGAAACGGCAAACTCGCCCAAATGTGCATAAATCCACGCGCCATCGCCAAACAGAACACCGGGCAGGAAAGGAATTCTATTGCTGTTGCTTACCCGGCAGCTGCCTGTCGTTCGTTCAGCCAAACCTCAAAACTAGCCAGAGCGCTAGCTGCCACCTCAGCATCAATTGCTGCAGCTTTCGAGAAACCTTGAGGAGGCGGGCTCCTGTTTCCCACGTCGTCCACATCATCCTTATTTTGGCTTGTATCATTGCCAGCATCGCGCTCCACCCAGCTGTCAGCCCAAGCATCACTGCCCATAACTGCTCCACTGTTGCTGCTGCTAGCTTCGTCCTTCTCAGTAACGGAAGCTAAAAGCGCCTCATAAGCAGCGATCCGAGTGCGCGTGTAACTCCAAGGTGCTGTTGAAGGAGTAGACGTTTCACTAACGCGGTCTGAAGCAGTACGCAAGGCTTTCATCGCAATAGCCACTGCTTCTGGCTTGAGCACTGTGCCTGCGTGTGCTTCTACAGCTGCTGCTGCATCCAAGAGTACAGGCTGTGGACATCAGAAAGGGAAGGACGAAATATGAGCATATGTTTCATATTCAAACATCAATACTAGCTCTTGCATGATTGATTTTCAATGTGAGAGCAACTAATAGTTCTATCTACTATTGTAATTAAAAGGAGCAACTAACGTAGCTAAACATTCAGCTGGTCAACCCGACTACCTCACTACAAGATTGATCTGTCATCATACCTGCATCGGAAAAACAGTGTTGTCAAGATCGAATGTAATGAGTCCTCGATATTCAGAGTGTTTGGCGTCATTATTTGCTGCATAGGAAGGGCTCACTCGTGACACAGGTGTGACAAACTTCAAGAGAAGACCGTTACTGCTACTGAAGCCTAGGACAAGAGCAAATAATCGCGGCAAGCGGCTACCGATTGAGGGCATGCTCAAAATACTTCTGCCAATTGTATTGTATAATCACGGTGGGCGACTGTACGCTCCACTAGTAAATGTGTCGTAAGATTTGGGAGCAATCAACGGAGCAACATCGTCGAGTCGGCAGAGAATCGGAGTAGGCCTTACAAAAATACGTCAAATATTTGACCCAAATACGTCAATCAATACGTCAATGCCGTAAATTGCGTTATATTAGGGCATATTCCCACTATATGCATGGCAAACGCCGTATATAGGCGTATATTTGATGACGTGTTTGTGATGACGTCAGCAGAAAAGTCGATACGTCGCGACGTATTTGCCTTATATTCCGGAGAAAATACGTCAGGTGTTTTATTGTAGGGACTAAATCGGAGAAGACAATGTGACGACTGACGACGACGAGACGACGCTCAATATTTCCGGTAAATACCATATTAGTTCATGCGATGTGAATCTTTGACCATGCATGGACCATACCATATACCATGGCATCATGGCATGGCTCATAGCCTCGTAGATAATGCACCTATCCTTGACATCTTCCTAGCACGCCAACTCACAACTCTTCATCTAGATAGTATAAGATTTGAGAATAAGGAGAAAGTATAACAGCTAGATCCTAGGAAGCATCCTTAGGTTTCTACCTGCTCTTGTTTACAGACAACTTTAGTTTCATCTGAATCAAAGATTCGTGTAGACCAATGGGCATGACACATTTGATACTCGTATGGATTATGTTAGTATCAGCGTGCGGTCAGTCCACTAGTCAAAAACCAAAATCGGTGAAAAATCCGAGGGAAATTCTAGGCGCAGCTGACGCAGCTGCGGATGCTGGCGATCATCTCACTGCTATCGAACAGTACAGAAGTGTTCTCACGCTCAGTGGGCTTCCGCAAATGCTCAAGAGTGCTGTACAGTTCAACCTAGGACTCAGTTTAAGAGCCTCTTCGCAGTGGGAGCAAGCGAGGCTTGCCTTCACCACTGCTTTAGTTCCCATGACGGTGGCTGACGGCGAGCGTATGAGCGACGCCCATCGCCAAGTAGCAGAGGTTAGCGTAGCTCTACAAGACTGGAGCGTTGCTGCAGATCACTTCGCAGCCGCTTTGAAGGCATTTGCGCTTCCCCCACTTGATGCTACTTTGTTGTTGCAGAGCCTCGGTGCTGCCAGGCTCAACGCAGGAGACCCTGAGCTCGCGGTGCGCGCCTACGAAGAAGCAGCAGCAAACGCAGAGGCGACGAAGAAGGGTGCTCAAACGAGACACCCGGAGGCTCTTGACTCTTCGCTGGCAACAGCGGGATCACAGCAGGGCTTGAGCCAAATGCATGCGGAATGGGGAGTCGCGTTGGCGCTTCTAGGCCGGCGCGAGGAAGCTTCTGAAGTTTTAAGCAAGCTACCTGAAACCAGTAGCTCCGTGGGCGTGCACTCGTTCGTTGGTCTCCGTCTTTCGGAGTTTGCGCCTGCGCTAGCCGCGCGCCACCTAGAATTAGCGATTGTTGCTGGTGAACCTAAGAGTCCAGCATCCTCGGTAGTATTGCGTGCGGTGTACGATCGTTTGATACGCATCTACGCTTCCAATGGACATAGGGAAAAGAGCGAGGCGCTCGTGGCAAAGGCAATGGCTTTAGGCATCTGGCAGCGAACGGACCAACGCCCCGGCTACCTTTACCCCAAGAAAACACTCACTGCGAGGCCCTGGTGGTCCGACGAATCCGCTAGCTTTGAGAATCTCAAGCTCTTGGACCCAACCGAAGCCTTGTGGCGCACCGCCCGCGACATGGTTGCCAATTTCTCGACTTTGCGCCACGAATTAGTGCCTGAAGTGTCTTCTTCACCAGCAATCTCGTCTTCGGCAGAGACATCTGAAGACGAGACTTTTGCACCCCTCACCGCCGGCTCGATCGATGATAACCAAGGATTGCTTCAAACAGAGCTCACCAGTGATGTGGAACACGTGGCTGACCAAGGCAAGTGGACTCAGCTGGAGTTCGTGCAGAACGGCCACTGGGTTTTGCCTTCGAACGCGCGAAGTCGCTACCCCGCCACGACGGCGTTCCTTGAAAGCCTCTTGGCTCCGGGAGGTGCTGCGGAGGCGCTGCCCAAAGCCAGCATGCTCTTGTCGTTCCTAGCTCCAGGGACACATTTGCGCCCCCACTGTGGACCCACTAACCACCGCTTGCGCCTGCACTTGCCGCTCGTGGTGCCTAATAGCCAAGACAACTTTGACCACGACCACTTGGGCAGTCATGGTTACCCTGAAGTTCCCCGGCCGACTCGTCAAAGTCTATTGGAGCAGAAAGGCACACGCCTGCGCGTAGGCAATGTTACTCGCGAATGGCGCGAAGGCGAAGTGGCCGTTTTCGACGACAGTTTTGAGCACGAAGCATGGAATGACCACCGTCACCGCGTGCGCTCCGTGCTCTTGGTCGATGT
>Ga0307931_1002178_pt1 | contig 12650 bp, 19 predicted proteins | sample OrgLakmetageno47_FD_201816 | JGI IMG/M metagenome (GOLD analysis project Ga0307931, IMG submission 201816) | Saline water microbial communities from Organic Lake, Antarctica - #47 | ecosystem: Environmental > Aquatic > Non-marine Saline and Alkaline > Saline | place: Antarctica: Organic Lake... | reverse complement strand
ATGCCCCTCTCCCTCCTGAATCATTCCGCACTTGCTTTGTTTGCGCAACGCACGCGCATTCCTACTTCTGCCCGCAGCATTGGCTTCTGTGCCATTTGGGTTTGTATTAGTTCGAGTTCGAGTTCGGTCGAATTTTGATTTTCTATTTTTCATACATATATTAGGAAAAACCTCCAAATACATGTACGCTTTTAGGTACCAGCTCTCTTAACTTACGTAGTATGTATTACAGTATTTTAACCCTGAAAGCAAGCTGAAAGTCTGAATTCTCCCCTATAACCTACAGGGAACCAGCAAGACTTCCCATATAGTGGTATTGAATTACACTCTTCGCTTTCGATTGGGGTTTTGGATTAAATTCCTTTGAACCGAGTGAAGCCTCTGCGTGTGGAGGCGTAGACCCGGGTGGATAAATAATCGGTGGGGTGGTGGTGGTCACGGCAAATCAGAAAAATCAAATAGCACTTTCACGTGCATGTCGCTTGCTCTCATTATCTCTCTATCTGCCCGTTTGTTTTGATTCTGCCGTGGTCCTTCAGCTCGACTTGCCTGGAGGGCACAAATGGGCGTTAGCTGAAACAGCTTTGTGGTTGTGATCAAACGGCCTCAGCTCGTCCCCTGATTCGGCACGTGGAGAAAACCAAATGTCCGCTCCAACGGACAACAACGCTTCTCCCCTGTAACCTACAGGGAACCAGCAAGACTTCTCATTTAGTGGCATTGAATTTCACTCTTCGCTTTCGATTGGGATTTTGGATTAAGTTCCTTTGAACCGAGTGAAGCCTCCGCGTGTGGAGGCGCAGACCCATTTGATGAAGTTTCGAAAGGAGTTGGCGCCGCTCTTTGTCGTAGGCTGACTGCGGGGGCCCCATAATACCAAAGCCGCACGAAAGTGAAGAGGTAAGCACTACCATGATACAAAGGATCTGTTTGTGCCCCGGGTCATCGAAGGTATTATGCCTTGGATTGCTCACCAAAGGTCTTTGTTGCCTTGGATTGCCTATCAAAGGCCTTTGCTGCCTTGGGTTGCTTACCAAAGGTCTTTGTTGCCTTGGGTTGCATACCAAAGGTCTTTGCTGCCTTGGATTGCTTACCAAAGGTCTTTGCTGCCTTGGATTGCTTACCAAAGTTCTTTGTTGCCTTGGGTTGCTTACCAAAGTTCTTTGTTGCCCCGGAAGTTGCACCAGAGGTCTCGTTGCCTTGGATTGCTTACCAAAGGTCTTTGTTGCCTTGAATTGTTTACTAGAGGTCTTTGCTGCCTTGGATTGCTTACCAAAGGTCTTTGCTGCCTTGGGTTGCTTACCAAAGGTCTTTGTTGCCTTGGATTGCTTACCAAAGTTCTTTGTTGCCTTTGGTTGCTTACCAAAGTTCTTTGTTGCCTTGGGTTGCTTACCAAAGTTCTTTGTTGCCTTGGGTTGCTTACCAAAGTTCTTTGTTGCCTTGGATTGCTTACGGCAAATCAGAAAAATCAAATAGCACTTTCACGTGCATGTCGTTTGCTCTCATTATCTCTCTATCTGTCCGTTTGTTTTGATTCTGCCGTGGTCCTTCAGCTCGACTTGCCTGGAGGGCACAAATGGGCGTTAGCTGAAACAACTTTGTGGTTGTGATCAAACGGCCTCAGCTCGTCCCCTGATTCGGCACGTGGAGAAAACCAAATGTCCGCTCCAACGGACAACAACGCAGAGCTCTTGAGCTGCACCTCGAATATTTTTTTTGTCGGGAAAGCCGTTTCGTCGTCGAATGTCAAAACCGAACCCAAACAGGAAAAAAAATGTTGCGTTGACGGGAAGATGTCATGACTAGAGCCGAGCACATCAAAGGGCTGCGTCGCTGTTCTAGTGCAAGTGCATGTCTTCATATCTAAAGATAAGCATAGATCCTGCTCAGGAGCACCGTTCTGCATACCTTGAACCTTGATCAAACCTTGATCTAAAGCTACGAGATAGTGTACTTACAATAGCTACTGTACTGTGTCGTTGATACTCAATCTCTAGTAGCTAAAAGAGGAGATTAACGAAGTTTATTATTGCATAGTAGTATGTCAAGCTCCATGGAACTTTCTCGCGGCTCTTCAGGCTTTCTTGCAAAATTTCTAGCTGAAGTACAAACTCTACCAGAGGAAGTCAACACAGCTTTGCAACGCATCACTGCTATCGATTCGGTTTGTGCTGTGAATTTATCGCGCCACATGTGCTGAGCAAATTCATCTATCTCCCTAGTTTTATTCGTAGTGCAACGAATGCCGGTTTGTGATTATTTGTGGGCTCATTATATTGTGGAACTCTATATTCTAGGAGTGCGTTCGATTGAACCTAGAGTGTGGCGCCATGGAGGTAAAGCTGATTCAAGACTTCGGGCAACAACTTCAGGTGAGTAATCAGCGCCTTAGTTATGAAATTTGTGCTTGTGCCCTAAATTGAATAACGCAAGCAAGTTGGTATGGTGCGTTTAATGTTCTTGCTCTTAAGTTATTCATTCTTTTGATCGAATAAAAGGCTGTTGACGATGAGCACTCAGCTGCAATCGCTGCCACGGCAGCATCTCAAGCTGCTGCATCTGTTGCTGCTGCTGGAATTGCCGCTGCTGGAGATGATGCTGCTGCTGCTGCTTCTCCTGGTAGTGGCGCTGCTGTAGCTGCTGTTGATGAGACGTCTCTTGCGGCACCCGCTACAGCTGTGGCTACTCCTGCAGCAGCAACTGCTCCAGCAGCACCGTTGGCTGGCCAATCGAATTCGATCGCTAGGACCATGAGCAGCAACATTGCGACTACTCGGCCCCTTTTTCCTCTGTATAGTGACACTGATGCTGCTGCTGCTGATGCTGCTGCTGCTACTGCTGCTACTGCTGCTGCCGATCCGTTATCATCATCGTCGTCGTCCTTGGTTCCTCTGAGTACTCCGATATCAGCGCCAGCTAACCTTGCGGAGCTGCCTACAGCACATGACACCAAACGCAGGAAAGTGCTGCCAGATCTGCCAGTGGAGGTAGTCGCCGCCGTGCCAGCATCATTGGCAGCTGAATTGGCGGAGTATCACGGCAAACGACAGCGCATCGCTGAGCTGAACACCGAAAAAGTGCGTTTGTGGGAGGGCTTCCAGAGTGTCTTAAACTTGAACTTGTTCGTGTGATCATCAAGCACACTTTTGTGAAGGCACAGCATATAGCACGCATCTTGGATCCATTGTGGCGCCTGGCATTTTGTCATGTATGTGTATGGCTGCAGCCCTCTCGTAATTTGATCCTCTGCCTAGTTCGTAAGTTCATTCTTTGAAATGCACCCATTCAGGTAACTCTAGCAGCGAGCGCGCAAGCGAGCGTGGGAGCGCAGCTCCAGAGGCTCGACGTGGACCTAATTAAATTAGAGCACGTGGTGAAAGTCCGCGGCAAGCACTTCAACGGAAGTGCTGGCAATGGGCGCGCATCTCACGGTGGAGGAGGTGGGCGCTCCTCTTCTTCGGGTGCTAACTCAGGCAAGAGTCGAAGCAACAGCGGTGCTTCCACAAGCAGCAGCAGCAGTGGCATTGGAAGCAGCAGCAGTGGCGTCGGGACAAGTCATCCTGGTTTATTGCCGCAAGCACAATCTGAGTCAGCAGCACCAGGAGTTCACTTTTCTGCTTCCTTGGCGGCGACGAACACCTTCGGCAGTGGGGCAACAACTGCTCCCGGATTCGCGCCAAACGAGACCTCTGTTGTAGCTGAGGGCGCTAATGGTGTTGCCATGAATGGTGTTGTCTCTGAAGGCCTTCAACAACAACAGCACCCTATGCTTTTCCCTCACGACCCTTCTTTGGCGCCAGGCGGAGCATCCGAGGCCATCAATCCTGCTTCCTTAGAGCCCTTTTGCATCTGCCGGCGGCCGAGCTACGGAGAAATGGTGAGGAAACATGAACTTTCTCAATCTGTCTTTTTTTTTTAATCTCAGATTTGTTGTCAGTGAGTCGAAGTGGAATCTTAGTGATGCCCCAAATTACATCTTCGGCACTTTTCAAAGCTCCTTGCAGTATAACTTCTTGCTGTTAATTTGTACATTCGTGTGTGTGCGTGTACAACTCAGGTGGGTTGCGACGGCGAAACCTGCAAAGTGGAATGGTTCCATTACGCGTGTGTGGGTTTAGTCGCTGAGCCCGAAGGCGACTGGTACTGCCGCGAGTGCAGGGAAAAACGAAGGCGCTCGATTCAAAAGATCAAAGACCAGAAGCGCAAGCGCTAGATTGAGGGTTGGGGAGTCGTATTCTGGATCAAGGCAATGCATTTCGATGTCCAATTGGAATTTCTTTGCGAGTCATAACTTGCGCGTTATGTCCAATGCGCACAAACGAGTGACGGGATTGCGATACTTACACAAGGACAGATGTGCGGTTTCGTTAGATGGGCCTTCCGTGCAAGTCCCAAGTCCCATATGCCACACACCAATACCAATGCGCGATGCCGCTGCGTCAGCGCTGAGTCCAGCTAAGGGCAACCAAATAAGACACAAAAGATTGCTCTTTATTTCCTAGATGCAGCTTTCTAGTTCATTTTCATATTTTTTTTCTTATTGCTCTTGTGGAAGTGCGAAGTACAAAGAAAGGAAATATTTTAAGACCAACACTGAACATCTCAATATAGAATATGGCTCTTCTATTATATTCTGCCCTGGCTCTGGCTTGCCCCGGTAACATAAGCATGCGCATAGAAGAGCATAAAAGAATCGCCCTTCCCACCTCCTCTCCTCCTTCTCTGCGGACCGGTGGGAACGAACTTTCAACACGCATACTCCATACACCCCCCACCCAGACATTACATTACGCAAAAGGCAAAGGGCACTCGCAGCCCAGTTAGACTTGTTTTCGAGGATCCATCAACACGAAGTTTTTCGTGATTTGCTGATGTTTCGTTGCAATTGGGGAGTATACTTCGATCTAATCTAATCTAGTCACATCAAATACAATACATGGCACCACCAATTGCTAATAACTTAGTGCCTTATGATTTCTTTTACGGCGAAGAATCTAAGATAGAGATCCTTTTAATTACCTCGTTTGGTTCTATATTCTTCTTCGAAATAGTGTGCGTGTAAATTGTGCATCTCGTTGCTGTTGTTTTGCATATATTTTCCAATTGCTGGGACGGACTCGCGCTTGACGTGCGCCACCACGCCGCCATACGATGGACCGCTTTGCATCTTTTCTTCTTTTTTCGTTTTGCTATTCACTTCAGCCCTCTGCACCATTTCATCTTGTCAAGCGCCGAGTGACCCATTGAAGGACAGCAGTACGTCCATGTTTACTTACTTGGAGTTCGCAGCCTCCAGGAAGGCGCTGCTAAGAACTGCGCTGATGAGTTGAATCGAAGAGGATGTAAGGAGCCAGGGTGCAAACTTCGCAACGATGCGGTGGGCCTTGTAGTACGAGTTCATCAAGTTGTGCGACACCCCGAATGGTGACGCTACTATGCCGTTTACCACCAGAAAATCACTGGTGGTCACTGCAGTATATATGCCTTCAGCCTTGACATCGGACAGCGCAGTCACAACCTCGTCGCCGTCCACAGTTCGGAGGCAGTCGCCTTTGAAGAGACTGCCAGCGTAGGCAAGCGATCCGTCGCATTTTTGGAGCAAGTGCATCTTGGTGGCCTTGAGAGACTTGCCTGAGGAAGTGACTACCTTCACGAATGAAGTGAGCTTGTTGTTGACGGCGTGGGGTAGAACAACCACATTCGAGAAGGAAAGGACACCAGAGGCGTCCGCAGTTTGGATCTTGTCGCCGATGGCCAAGTCCGAGAAGAGCTTGGCCGCGCCGGACTCGAGGGTAACCGTATCGTCGCCCGAAAAGCATACACCTTGGGAAGAAGATGAACTAGACGTCGAACTCGTAGTAACTGAAGAACTGGATGAAGATGTGTACGTGACGCTGTAGCAAAGACCCATAACATATGTACCACCACTCGTTACGGAACACTCCGTCGTTGGAAGTTCAACCACACTGCAGTCGTTGGGGTTGCAGCCCGCAGACGCGCACACGGCAAAATCCACGGAGTAGCCCGAGATATCACACTCAAAAGCTGAATAAGAGCCGTCGCTGTAACCGTCCGCAGCACACGCGCCGTCACTAAGAGTTGACCAATACCCTCCGATAGGCGTTTCACAAGTGTAACTCGAGTAGGTAAGGAAGCCGTTGTAGCCGCTGGACAGAGACACCAGGTCAAAATACCCACATGTGATCTCAACGTACACGCCAGCGGTTGAACTTTCGCCACAGCTGACAGGAATACACGAAGATCCATCACTTTTGGTCGAAGCAAACACAGATTGTGAATTTAGACAACTAGAGTCTGAGTAAAAAGTGAGCAACTCTTTCTCTGCTGCCCACGCTGTTGGCACGAGGAAGTAAAGAGCCACCGCAAAAGTCGGGATGATCGAGAAAGATTTCATTTTGCCCGAGACATAGTGCACGAGGAACAGAAAAAGAGGCCAGCAATGATTTATCAATTGTTTGCATGTTGTTTTTCTACCGCAAATAAATGTTTGAACCAAAATAACAACTCCGTGGGGCGAATCAGAAGACCTCTGTCATGGAATTTCCAAAAGGTTGCGAAACATTGTCAAAGAAATATCATCGTCGACATCATAGTAGAGACAGGTAATCAAATGGGGCTGGGCGTGCAAGATGTTCACACCTCTCAAATTTATTAGAGATCTGCAATTATTAGTTTATGATAATTGGAGTGAAAAGTAAAAGATTTTGGAGTGAGACCCAAATTATACCGGATTTTTAAGTGCAGAAGATGAAATTTTTGATAACCCTTTATCCTCTCTAAAATTTGTTGTTTCGTTCGAACGCTCGTGGTCCGTGCCCGCCCTCTTTTTGTGCATACTACTTTACTGCAGTACAGTTCTGTTGTACATGTGCAGATGTGCAGTGTGCAGAATTAAACAAATAAAAAGCGGGCCATGGACACAAAAAGGGACACGAACCACAGGTTTTACACGGGGCACTCATCCACAGGCACCTCAAGGCCGCGAAAAAAGGTGCAACCTACCTAATATTTTTTAACGCAAAAAGCGGCGCATTTAGCAATATTTCGCCGAGGGAAGCGCACTCCATTAATTACGAAGCGCGTGCGTATCAATATAGGCGACTTTTGCATAAATTTCTTATATCAGACCATAGCGTTTCGCTTTTTGGGATTTCGCCTCCTACGCACACAGACCTACTGTGTGCCGCAGCTAACCAACTGCGCCTGAACCGCGCATCGCATGGGCACCTGAACTTGCATTCGCCTCGCTTTTTATACGGAATTTTATGAAGCTTGCATGCACATCTAAAATAGATGGGCTGAGGTGGCAGAACTAGCGAAGTGGAACGGCTTCTTTCAGGGGATGTGGGATGTTGGACTTCGGACAATATTTAGATTCGTAGCCTGAAGGTGATGGGCATTGCCGATTGCCAGGAGTGCGCCCGGTAAAAGTACACGCACTTAATTCAGAAGGATCAAAGGCCATAGCGAAGGCATTCAATTAACGGTGAGTTTAGCGTGTAGTAAAGAGGCCGCGCGATGGGAAACCTCGCCATGCGCCATAAATTATAAGTGATTCACGTTCATATATGTACTAGTTGCAATACGGATCATCTGACCCATGTCCGGTCACCTTTGAACAAACACACACACGGGAAGCTACGACTAACATTTACTTATTTTGCGCATGTGAGATGTGAGTCGAAGTCATAGACCATAGGCCACCTTCCCCAAAGGGCAGCGGTAGAAATTCTGGTACCGCATTTCGGTTGATATTTAAATCAAGACATGCGGTACACGTGGGCACAAAGGAACTGGACTACCTGCCTTAAAGTTGCGTTTTTATACTTACTGGGCCATAAGGATAAGGCAAATGATGTTATAGTTCTGCAAAGGATTTTGAAGCCCAGCCAGGGGACCCCCGTAACCTATTTCCCAAGGGACTTGGAAGTAAAAAAGAAGCCCAAAAGAGAGCCCTGGTCTCGTGTCACGAAAACAAAGAAAAGAAGGACGCAAGGGGCCCGTGAAGAGAGCACAAATATCAATAGTGACATAGCTCCTTAAGTCAAGAGTCAAGAGTATTATTATTTTTCACACTATTGCGCTGCAATCGGTGGGGAAGCCATGCAACCGGAGAGCAGATTCGAGTTCATCAAGGCCCACGTAAGCCCCAATCATGTTGCGGCCTGCGCCTTCAAAGGCGCGCCGCCCGTGAAGCACCCGGTGGTTGTTGAGCACCAACATCAAGCCTGTAGCAACCAAGAGTGGCAATTTAAACACAAGAATAGTATAGGACTCGTAGTGTACATGCCGCAAGGTGATACAGTTTATTCTTCTCGCTCTCTTCTCACTCGTTCGGCGTCTGATTCATTACCTGGCTCCAGGCGAATTTCGAGGGCCATCGAAGGGTCCTGAGAGCATTTCAGAAGATTCGGCAAATGTTCCCTGTAAAACGCCTCAACGTCTTCAACCGACAGGGATCCGTCTCGACGATAATAGGATTTATGATTGAATCCTTCTTCTCCTCCTCCTGTGCTGGGCCGAATTTTCAGGGGTGCGCGGTCGTCGTTGTTGTAACGAAATTGATGCATCCGATGGCGCACTACTTTTTTGGTGTTGTCGTCGTCATGATCGGCACTGATGTTGTCAGCCAAGTACTCGTCTACTACGAAGGGAGTTGCAATGGCCTCCACAAAAGTGCCCGGTTGAATGCAGCGAAAAGGCAAGGGTTGCTTGGCAAAGAAAGCAAAGCTGTTTGGGTGTTCTTCCTTCAAGCGTGCCGCAATGCTGAATCCGTCGACCAACCAAGTGGCACCGCCTTGGGGGTCCGAAGACGCCTGCACGAATGCAAGCGTTTAGAATAGAAAGAAAAAAAGCACATATGCAGTGAAGCCATGATCATTTTTATGTGAAAAGAAAGCTAGCTGTTGCTACCCTTGCACACATTTCTGCCTTCCCACCATACCTGCACGCAGTTGAAGACTTGCAAGGCCGGCGGGTCCCTGTAGTAGGTGCAGTCGGTGTGGGGCAACAGCTCCATGTTGGTGTACGCCGTGTCGACCACGCCGGCATCAGCTGATAACAAGGACGAGTCACCGCTGCTCCTGCTAGCGCTGCCAGCGCTGCTAGCACTGTCGGTGCTGCTCATGGTGCTAGTGCTGTTATCATTATCACTCTTGCTAGTGTTATCAGCAGCAACAGCACCTGAAATTGCAGTATCGACATCATTGCTATTGCCATTATCATCACCATCAGTCGTAGTGCGCGGCGCGGTGTCCCACAGCCCATCGCTATACATGGTTCTGCGCATGGCGCCAATGCGGTGCACGGCTAAGGTCGTGGCTTCGGGTGTCGAGGGAACGCCTTGCACTAGCACAAACCTACGGAAAGAGAAGGATTAAAGAAGTAGCCATACGAAGGAAGGTGAGGCTAGGTAAGCATGGCAAGAGTGTCGTGTTCACAAAAGACGAGCGTGTGATGAAAGTAGAAGAATAAAAATACAACAATGTATTCTCAAAAGATGTGCGAAGAACAGGACACCAAAACAACAGCAACACCAACAACAGACTGCGCAAACTTCCTTACCCGTCACGCCGTAGTCGGCCGAGTGCATCAATCAAGCCCGAGGAGTCATCTTGGCACACCAGCGAATCATACGAGAGCGCAGCCCCAATCACGCTTTGACCGCTGCGTGCTCGGCTACTCACATTGGAGCTGCTCGTGGGACTACAGTCGCCCCACAAGAGCGGAGTGGTCGCGATTGCCCGTGCCTCGGTGCTCTCACTCGCAGCACTGTGGGCTGCCCAGGCTGCACCTACAGCTGGCAGCAATAGTTTGTTCGTCGCAGCAGCTGCTGCGGTTTTTGATTCCACTCCCGCGGTACTATTTTTAAGTTGCGTACTACGAAGGTTGCGCGGCAATGTAGACGAAGGATGATGCGCTTCCAGCCAAGTGCGGCGAAAGGTTGAGGTGATTGGCGCACGTAAGCCGCCATGAAGAGCCAAGGGAGCTGCCCACTGGACTTTTAGAGCCTCCTCCTCTCCTTTGCCGCTTTGAACAACGTTCACAATCATTGGCTTGCACGAGAGGCCAAACGAAAGCTGCGAAAGACACACAGACAAAGGATTTCAAATGAGAGAGCAGCGGTGTTAAAAAGAATGCACTGAAAAAAAAAAACCGCCGGAAGTAAAAAGGAGCTATAGTAACACCATCACACGGAGTGCAAGCACCAAACAGACTACGCACCATTGCTAACGAGTTGGACTGGCGCTGTTGGCTAGTCTCGTGCATGGCCTGCGGGTCATGATCGCGCAGCCAAGTCGCGAGGTAGCGGGCAGTAGCTCCGTCTGACCACTGTACATGTATTGAGGTGCGGCTGTCTTTGGTTGAGGTGCTAGCCAGAGAAGTTGGCCTACTAGCGTTCTCCTCATCTGCCTCAATAATGTATGCTCCCTGCTTCGCTTTTACAGAGGAGGCTTGCAGCGAAGTTTTAGCTCCTAGGGGCGCGTGCAAAGGTTGCTGCAGCGATTCCGTCGGAGACCTATCGTGTTCCAAGCTCAGGTGGTCGCCTCGATGACGTGGGCTAGGGCTCGATTTGTGCCGACACAACGGCTGAGAAAGAGTGGAGCTTGGCCATACATTGAATCGCCGATTCTTTGCCACGTGGCGAAGGCAACGCGTGATCGGCGTGTTCATGGTGTTTTTTTTGCCACACTAGAGTTATTACGAAGAAAACGGAATATTAGTTCTACCAGCTCGAAGAATCTTCAAGAATATAAAATGGTAATGATAGCACAGAATCATACCTGATAGGCCGGATTCGCCAATTGCCTGTTACTGAAGCCACGCGCCGAGGTTCGCAAAGGCTTGCTGTCGTATGAGGCGCTGTATATTTTACGCCTTGCTTTTTCTCTGAATAGGTACGTACAGTAGGCTAATACAAAAACAACTTCTCGCTGTTCTCTTCTTGTTCTTTTCTCTCGCTGAAAAGAACACGCACTTCTTAAAATATTTCGTGGGTTTAAGATCTTCAAGTGACGTATTCCTTCCGGATTCGGGTCTGATGTTGAGCCATCAACGCTCTCCCTGTCCCCGACATTCGTGTTTTTTTTGAAGTCGACCTGCGAAGCTCGATAGTGACGTTTGTCCTACGAGTTTTGAGAGGTCTCGACCTGCAACGTTGCAGGTGTGCTCAATTGGAAATGATAAAAGTATGCTGAAATTCCTCATTCATTGCGGCATTTATGACCATGGTTTCATTTTGATCACGAGATGTCAACTGTATCAAGCTCATTTCTGTAACTTCAATGTCCAAAAATGTGGCATCCTTGACACCCTCTGATCTCAGCCCACGGCGTTTTGTCCACATTGCCCTTGATCCTATCTTCATTGCTTACATCTGCTTTGTTCCACGGCTGACTTCAGATCGGTTCCATGGGCCCTCTCGCGTTGGCGCTGCTCCTAGCGGGCACGGCCGACGCCTTCACCCTTCCCAAGTCCTCGGGGTTCTTCCTGAACAAGAACGTGCACAAGCCCGCCTCGACGGCGCGGCCTACGATCGTTCAAGGCAATGCAGGCTGGCTCTCAGGCCGCCGCTCGCTCGACACGGCGCTCTCGGCGACCGTCGAGCGCACCGATGCTGCCGCCAGTGCGGGCGCCGCTGCTGACCCCATCGGCGACTACGTCCAAGCTCACGGCGGCAACCGGTGAGACCACGACTTTCTCTTCATCTTCCTCTTTCATTGGATCCAGCATGCATACCTATCATGTGATCGCAGCATCCTGCTGGGGTTGCATAGCACGTGATGGTATCTTTTTGGGGTTTTTGCAATCACGCCGGGATGTCGCCCGCCGGGTCTATTGCGCCCCTTGCGCGCCTCTCCCGCCTCACACCCTTGTGCCCCCACCACTCCCCTGTGCATCTAGGCCGATCCGCAAGATTTTGATCGCCAACAATGGCATGGCCGCCACCAAGTCGATCATGTCCATGCGCCAGTGGGCTTACATGGAGGTTCGAGGATGTGGTCTTGCTCTAATGTGATACACCCCCCCTACAAAGACGATTCCTGACCCTTGCATGTAGCCTACTTGCAGCAGTGACAGCTCTAGTGCATGTGGTGGCTTTTCCGACAAATTAACCCACAATTTTTGACAATTTCCAATCTTCAACTTGTCGTTCAACCTTCTTTTTTTCTCTCTTTGCATGTGTCCCCAGTTTGGCAACGAAAATGCCGTGGAATTCGTGGCGATGGCGACTCCGGAAGACATGAAGGCCAACGCCGAGTTCATCAAGCTCGCCGACTCGGTGGTCGAGGTACGCGCGTGTGAATGGAAGAACATGCATTGAACGTCACAGGAACATGCGAGGAGAAATGAAAATACATTAGAAGTACTTCTCTATTTTGATAAAACAAATTATAAAAGAAGCCTTCTGGCATATTGCAATTTTTTTTTTAAATCTTGTTCCCACCTGTTTTTCTCTCTCTTTCTTGATTACTTTGAAATGCAACAGGTCCCTGCGGGCAAGAACTCGAACAACTACGCCAACGTGGGGGTGATTTGCAAGATCGCGCAGCAGCAAGGCGTGGACGCTGTTTGGCCGGGGTGGGGCCACGCCTCCGAGAAACCGGAGCTGCCCGACACCCTTGCCT
>Ga0307931_1002177_pt1 | contig 12658 bp, 11 predicted proteins | sample OrgLakmetageno47_FD_201816 | JGI IMG/M metagenome (GOLD analysis project Ga0307931, IMG submission 201816) | Saline water microbial communities from Organic Lake, Antarctica - #47 | ecosystem: Environmental > Aquatic > Non-marine Saline and Alkaline > Saline | place: Antarctica: Organic Lake... | reverse complement strand
TTTTTTTTCACGCCTGCACCTGCTGCCATGCACACATGTGCAGTTGTGGCCTGCGAGGGCCGCTTCCGAAAAGCGTGTGTTGGCTGGACCGCCTCACGATCTTGCGGCTTGACTTCAACAACCTCGGCGGCCCGTTACCTCGCTTGAAGCCACCTCGGCGGCCCAAAGTTCAGCGGCGCGGCAGCAACACCTCGGTGAATTCCCTGCTCACCGAGGGGGATCCAGTGGAGCTGTCTCTGCAGACCCACCACAATCACCCACATAACCCCCTCGGTAACTCCTCCAGCGACTTGGCTCTGCAAGCGCTGCTGAAGGCAGACGCACCCCCCGACGACGGTTTCGATTTGCCGGATCCCGATCCGGTCCACACCAGGGGGGGGTTGCGAGGCCTGTTCCAGGTGAAAGAGCTAGGCTTATCGCACAACCATCTAGAGGGGTCCTTGACCGGTGCGGTGCTCGCATTGCCCCGAGGCGTATGCGAAGTACGGCTCGAGCACAATTCACTGGAAGAGCGCAGGCCCAAGTTGAAAGAGTCGCATTTCGGGGAGACTTTAGCGCCTCACCTGTTGCGCTTAGTGTGTGCGCCTCGCGGGCCGAGCTTAAGCGGGTTTCGAGGCACGCTAACTCGCTTGTCGGCGCACCACAACGACCTCGGGCGGTCTCCGAAGGGCACCGGCGAACGAGGCTGGGATTCGGATGACGACAGCGGCAGCGATGGAAGCGACGGAGAAGGCGGCCAGGTGATAATGAAGGGGTCATTTGCATTTCCACGTCTACTTTTTATTAACTCTGAGTGTAGGAGGAAATGGAGTTCCTCCGCCAGGAAAGAGCAATGAAATAGCCTCACGCGGCCTCGTCATAATTTATTTTCCTCGTCTTTTTGACCTCTTGCACACCATTTCTCCGCTACCACTTCTTCCTCTGAACAGATTGACCCAGCGCTCAAGAAGTCGATCGCTGCTGCCCGCGCTCGGAAACGGAAGCTGGCGCAAAAGACGGACAATGAAGACAGAGCAGGGAGGCCTCTGGGTTTAACGCCGTTCGAAACCGAACGAGCGATTCGGCGACAGCGCTGGTATAGTAAAGCACAACAGGGCTGAGAAATTTATGCACGCACACGAATGCTCACCAATGCTCACTGTCTTGAATCTACTCTTCGAGAGAAAAAAGGCTATTCTCCTATTTATGTACGCACACGAATACACGCCAATGCTCACTTATCCTCAAGAAAAAAAATACTATCCTCCTATTTTTTAAATTATCTCATGAGACGCCCATTCTTTTTCTGTATACTTTTCGAGCCCCAATTCTTTGGTTGTTCCTCTCTTTTTCTCCTTCTTTATTACATTCTTCACTTGCATGGCGTTGCAATATCGTCTCCTCTCCCTAGGTGTGTAAATCACACGCAAATGGCATTGGTCACAGCTCTAGAATCCATCAGCGCAGGCGAAGGTGCCGGCGCGCGGGGATGCACGGTATAGGACTAGTAGTACATGCGCTTCCTTCTGTCTTCCTTCAGTCTCTTTTTTTTCTTATATCTTTCTTGAACCCACTTTATTACTCGCTCTGCTATACCTTTTACAAATTTCTGCTTTTGAAATCAGTTGTAATTTACTTTTGTTGTTTTATGAATGCCTTTTTTGTGCAGGTGGTGTTGGAGCCAGCACTGAATGACAAACTCGCTTACAACCAAGAAGCTGACGACGGCGGGGCCAACGCAATCAAAGGCTTCCTCGGGCAGTTGCGGCACGACTTAACGCAAGTGCTCATTGGTCAAGCAGACGAGATCCCAGACTACTCCTCGCCGCCTCCAAAACCTCCCCCTCAACTCACAGCAGGAGCAGGAGCAGCAGGAGCAACTTCTTCAAGTGCCTCCAACAACAAGAACACCCTTTTAAAAGGGCGGTCCATGCAGCACGAAAGCGAGGCCCGCCACCACAATGCGTCATCGGACGAGCTATCACACATGCTGCACCCGCTGACTGCTCCTTCAGCTCATGACAAGCCGAAGAAGGAAGGGCGACGGGCGCCGCGCAGATATCCTCCGTATGATTTTGAGTATCGCAACAGCAAGCACGCAAACTGGGACATCTGAAGGAGCACTGACTTAATTTAGCATTTAATTAGCATTTAATTTTGAACACCATAGCGTAGGAGCTGTGTTGAGATGAGTTGAAGCAGGCTCTCTACGGTATTTAATTCAAGACAAAAGGCCATTCCTGATTCCGGTCTACAAAAGGACACTCAGCCCAGTCAGACTTGTTCTGGAGGTTACATTTTTCTGTTGCTATTTGCCACAGTGGTTTTTCTTTGTATTTTGGGGAGTATTAACTAGACTAGACTTGTTGAGGGCGCATCTTCCATCGCACCAACTCAGAACTACCAACTATAGACTAAACATAAGCTATATTATTTGATATCCGAAATGGGATATTGTTATTGCGTTGCGGCGTTACATCGAACACCAAAATTCTATTGTCTGCTTTCGCGGTCTCCGCGCCATAGTGATGAGAGCCAAGTGCGTAAAAATATGTATAACTACAAGCCGCACTGCCAAACGTTCCTTGTCGATTACAAACGCAAAAGGGTAGACGCAACACGCAAATCGGAAAAGTTCGCACTCCATTCTTTTCTTTTTTTGAAGAGGAAAATGAAGCACGAATTATGCTTGGTAAAATAACGTAAAACTTATCTCTCAACTATCAAAAATCATAATGGTAATTCACACGTTGCTTCGTTCAGGCTCGTACAAAGGAACGGAAGCGGCTTTCTTAGGTGAGTCCATAATGCGCGACATGGCGTGTTCCGAAATCGAGCTCATGGAGTCTCGATCGGAATCTGCGTTGTATGAATGCGGAGCATGCACCGATTTATCGCTCATCGCCCACGAGTCATTGCTCACGTCTATTTGAGACGAAGACGAAGAAGAAGGGATGGTGTCGAGGCTGTTGCCGTTGATGGACTGCTGCATGTCAAGCGCTCCGTCGCCATTGAACGACATCCCATCGTCCGATAAAAGCATGGTGTGCCGATGATCGTGGTTTTCCAGCCTCATTTTAGCTGCTCGTTTCCGAAGCGCCCACCAGCACCAAAACAACCCGATTAGGCCCACAAGAGCTCCTGCCGCAATGCCGCCAATAACCATCCACGCAGTAGAAGGAGAAGACGAAGAGGGGCCAATAAGACCGTCATCGTCTTGGTTGCTAGTACCATCATCGTTGCTGTTGTCATCATTCGTGGAAGATCCACCGCCAACGCCATCAAAAGGATTTCGGCGAGCAATGTCGGCAGCAATCGCTTGTGGATCTTGCCAAATCGCCATTCGATCCAACACCTCGCCACCGTTTTGGCTGTTCAAGAACTCCCACTCTAAGTATGACCCATTGATTGCAGATACACGCGCGTATCCCCATTCATAGACCTGACAAGTGTGTTCGGTATAAATAGAATGGACTCAACAGGCACATACATTGCTTCGAGGCAATAAAATTATCATGCGCACAATCAAAGACGCCCCTTAATACCCAATCATAAATCCTACTTCCTTTTCCCTTGCATTTCTTTACGTCTTCCGATTCGTGCATAAACCCATGCATTATCTACCGTCATTTCGTTGAAGGGCGCCCCGTAAGCGTTTTTCGTAAACGAAGCGCCGCCAGTACCCACCAACATGTGCACCGGGACGGGAGGGTCTCGATGCACATGTACGACCACTGTGCCGTTGCCACCATCGGCGTGAGGTGTCGAGGCTTGCACGCATGCACCATGGGCACAGGCACACTGCCTCTGAACGGCATGGTTGTGCCCCCATACCGCAAGACTGACGTTGAAAGCCAAAAGCAGAGGCTCTAAGTGTAGGATTAATTCGTCCATTACCTAAATACAATTGAAGAATGAAGGGTAATGACCAGATCAAAGATAAATGCAAGTGTTGTGTGTCGACGAGGCACCCGCCGCAGCAATCAATCTCATTCTGCCATTCTTTCTCCAATTATATTTTTACATCTTTTAGTTTCTTCCTTCCTACGAAGCACTCCACCTCATTGTCGGGGCCATAGTCGCTGTCGACATACATCGGCCTGTGGCCTCCAAACAAGATCCACGGAGTCACGCTGCGGTTCACGCTGCGAAGGTCGTCAAGCAGCCACAGCCACTGCGGAGATCCTTGCGTGAAGTTCACCTTTAAGGTTGCATTAGGAGAATATCATCGAGGTAAAACAATTATTCGCAGCATGAAACACAAGATCTAAATTGTGGTTGAAGTGCCAAGGAAATGTATATTGTATTTGCATCGTAAACTACCTCCGTGCACATAGAAACTACGTGGAAGGCTCCCAGGTTGGTCGAATGCCACAGAGGCAAAGGCACATGTAAAGAAGTAGGCACGCCGCACTCGCCGCCGCTGTCTTGTCCTTGAAACATGGGCATTGGCAGAGGATGTTCTGGGCTTTCGTTTTGCCATTGGTTGCCGAACCAATCGTATTCGTGGTTGCCCTGAAGGTCGAAATGAATAAGGGCAAGGAGAAAGATACCGTTAGTAAAGTTGAGAGAAGAAATAAATATGAAAAATGCGAAAACGGGAATAAACTTTTTGCACGTGCAAGAAAGGCAGAGTAATTGAAATCAGAAGAGCGTAGAGTGTTTCTCTAGGGCGTAATCGACGAATTTGAATTTGCACGAACTTGGTTGATGATATAAGGCACTTTCGAGGTGAACGCGCTGAGCATGTCCAAATAATAGTCCCAAGCCGACAAATACCCCACGCTGTACGCCAGATCGCCAATGTGAAACACGCCATGAATCGTGCCATCGTCAGCTTCCTTCCCAAGCAAACTGCACGTGCCCACCGCAGGAGACCCGTACTCGTGCCAGAGGTCGGACGCATCTTGCGTGCCTCGTCCCAAATCTCCAAACACCGCAAGGGTAGTGGTAGGATGGTCGTTCGTGAATGAAGTGCCTCCAGATGTGCTGAGGCTGCCTGGTAACGAGGTTTTAGTTGTAGCGGTAGACCCAGCAGCAGAGACACTTGTTACGCCTGCGCCCGGTGGAGCAGTGAAAGTGTGCAACCCCCCAGCGGGTCCTTCGTCTGCAGCAGTCAGCTCGTCCATGCAGTAGTACAGAGTGGTGCCACCTTCGAGCCCCGTCACTGTCGCCGTGCGCGTGCGCCCCGGGTCAAAGAACCCCGTCGTGTTGGCGGGTGCGCCGCACAGGTCAGCCGCAGTGAACGAGGCAACGTTGGTCGCTTGTGTGGTGCAGCCCCGGTTCCCACCTAACCCTGCACAAGGCAAAGCTTTGCTCTCCGAGAACGAGGTGGTGTAGTACAGGGTCAAACTGCCACCCTCGGCGCCGCCCGTCCACACCACGTCCCATGCCTGCGGCACTGCCACACGGGTCGAAGGGTTGACATGTGGCAGGACGCGAGGGCGGAGCGAGGCTTGGTCACAGGCAGTGCTGGTGCTCGTGGTGTCGTCTGCCCCCACTGAAGAGGTGGAAACTGAAGCAGAAGAAGAGGACGAAGACGAAGCTTGGTTCTGGAGGGCTGCATTGGGTTTGAGAATGACCGGCCCTGCGGAAGCAATGGCGACTGCATCAGCAGGGTGGTCCTGCCACCATTCGGAGATGGACCACCAATTGTCAGCCGAGAAAAACACGAACGCATACGACCCGCGCACGTTGACTAAATCGAAGGCTGCTCCCGTTTAAAGAGGAAAAGATGCACAGATTTCAAATAAGGGAAGAAGGCGTGCGCGAAAAAATGAATCAAATCCTGTTAGTTTCGAGATCAGAGTGCTCGCGCGTAGGATGTGAACCGTTTTATCATCCAAAGAAAAGGGACCTACTAAATTATAATGACAAAAGCAACACTATGAAGCGCACCGAGGGTAATGTTGGCGCCGTCAAGGTAACCTGCCGGGCCGGGCCCACCCATCCCTGTAGGGTCCTGCGTTCGGTTGCCCAAGGTCACCACCTTGTTCACGAATATAATAGTACAAATAGAAAGGGGGGGGGGCTTGAGCAGCGCAATGCAGATAAATGAGATTCAATAGACAAGGAAAGGGTTGGAAAGCAACCCTGCGCCGCAATTCAACTCACATCATAAAGCATCATTTGGGGCAAAAAGCGCACGACAATTACCTTAATTGGCACTACGGCATTGATGTCAGCAGAGGCTGGGGAGTAAACCCCGATCCAATCGCTTTCGTTGCGCCGATAGCCAGGGCCACTGCTAACATTCAAATGCACTCGCCCGCCGACGCAACTTTGAATAACGTTACTGTCTAGGGTCAGCTTGGGGAGCGCTTCGTTGGCACTGTCTACTTTAGCGGCGGAGCGGATAGCTAGCTTGGTAGTTTGACTCAGCGTGGATGTTACTGTTGCGAGAACGGCTGGATGGGCACGAAGACGAGTTGGATTCACTTTTTCGAGCTCACTATGAGTTATATGTGCCCAGTCAGTTGATAATGGTACGGGTGAACCAGCAAGTGCTTGCACAGTAGCAATAGCACTGACGATACATCGGAGTCGCGTACCCATACTTCTTCTTGTACCGAAATACAGATACAAAGCAATATGCGACCTTGTTGTAGTCAAGGGTATCTCTTTGGTATTACGTTGTGGATATACTTCTCTCTTGCTGTGCTGTAAGTATCCTGAACAGACTCGCAGCAAGGAAAGTCTCTGAGCTCGTAAGCGCCTTCTAGAGCACTTGACACCCTAAGCTATGCTCTCTGCACTACGCTCTTCTTCTCAAAAGGCAATGCCCAGCCTAGCCAGCGGAGCACTTATAACCGGGTACTCTGTAGCGAATCAGGAACCAGAGCTACCGGGCTGATTCGTTCCAACCAAAACTTCTGGATCTTTCGATTTCGTCACTTTTTTTTGTGTTGCGAAGAATGGTTGCTACTGTAGCCTGCTAGCTTCTAGACGGCCTCTTGACTTTGACCAGGGGGCACCCTTCGAAGTATTGTAGCATAACTAGCGTTTTCCTCTGAATCTTTGACATCGAGCATGCATGATTGAAGTTGAACAATGAGGCGGTCTTTCAGAAGCCCTAGCCCAGGCGTAACTTTATGAAACAACATGCGCACATCCTGAAAGTCAGAAACATGTTGCCTGTTTCTCTTTCTATAGGACAACCAGGGTGGTTGATGGTTGAGTAGAGTAGTTTTCCTGTTGTTTGTCCTGCTCCTGCTCACAGTTGCCAGTGCCATCGTACACCCCACATCCCAACTCGTGGTGGCGTGGCTTGAGGTTACCCAACACCCCTCTTTAACAATTCCACAACAGAAAATAGTATGTCTCTGATCATCAAAAAGCTTGCAAAAATTAGCCGTCGAAAACATACTTGGGAAAACAGCGTTGCTTTTATTGCGCCCAATGAAGATACGCGCTTGCCCATGGTCCACCGTGGGGTACGGCTCGTGATGTTGCGGAATTTGCTCTCTGACTTGAAGGAGCTTGAACGTGACGATATCAATAGCGGCCAGTTTCTGAACGGTGTGCACACCAAGGATTCGGCCACAGACTGGCAGGAATTCAACCCCGACCTCGATGAATACTCAGGGAAGGCGTGCTGCTTGCACACGGGTTTAAGTATTGTGGAGACAATGATACTCGCTGGAATGACCCATGACTCAATTACTGGCGAGGCTTATTTCGCGGACATTGACACTTTCGTCAGCTACACATGGCGTGGGGAAAGTGCCTCATTGCGCGCTCTTCTTGAGTCTGTTGAAGATGCGCTCTCCGCTGATGGAATTGGGGTGCGATGCCACACATAACATGACTTAAATTGCAACCTCGCTTCTATAACAGCGTTTCTATCCTTCTTCAGGTGGATTGTGCGGTGTTCCTCGACGTGCTTGTGTGTGCTCAGCACCGGGGTATCCGGCCCGACGGAACGTGCCCAAATGCGGTCGATTGCCGCAAGTTCGAGGACGTCGTAAGCAAATGCATTCGTACTGTCTTTTACGCCTCTCCACTTCTTAACCCCTTGGCGCTTTCGCGAGCGTGGTGCTTGTATGAGATAATGAAAACCATTCGATATGGAAAAGAACTGCTCGTAGTGCTGAGCGAATCGGATCGCGAGGATCTGAAAGGACTTATATCAAACAATTTTGATCGCATCGAGACGATGTTTTCCTCCATCAAAAGCGCAAACGCTCAGGCGACGCATCAAGAAGATGAAGATATGATCTTTGAAATGATACGACGCGACCTCGGTGCTAACGGTGTCGATGGGTTCAAAATGCTCGATGACGCTGTAAGTGGTAGAATGCGGGCGTGGATGGCCCAGTCTGGAGCTAAGTTTGCTAAGGAAAGCGAGGACGCTGACCTTTACACGTCGGTTGGACAGCTCTTAAAAAACCTCGCTCGATTCGACGAAGCCGAGCTTCTCTACCGCAGCGCCCTCGTGATTAAGGAGGCGGCTCATGGGCCAGAACACTCGAATGTGGCAAGCATGCTCAACAACTTGGCGGGTTTGCTCGTAGACCAGGGCAAGTACGACGAAGCCGAGCCACTCTACCGCCGCGCCCTTGTGATTCGGGAGATAGTTTATGGGCCAGATCACGCGGATGTGGCCAAAACGCTCGATGACTTAGCAAATTTACTCAGGGTCCAGGGTAAATATGACGATGCAGAGCCGCTCTTCCGCCGCGCCCTTATGATTCGGGAGGCGATTCATGAGCCAGACCACCCAGATGTGGTCACGACGCTCAACAACTTGGCTAATTTGCTTTACGCCCAGGGCAAGTACAACGAAGCCGAGCCGCTCTATAGTCGCGCCCTCGCGAATCGGGAGGCGGTTCATGGGCCAGACCACCCGAAAGTGGCCGTCGCGCTTAACAACTTGGCGCATTTCTTTGCAGAACAGGGTAAATATGACGATGCTGATCCGCTCTACCGCCGCGCCCTCGCGATTGAAGAGGCGGTTCGCGGGCCAGACCATCCAGATGTGGCCACGACGCTCAACAACTTGGCAGATTTGTTCGTAGACCAGGGCAAGTACGACGAAGCTGAGCCGCTTTACCACCGTGCCCTTGTGATTCGGGAGGCGATTCATGGGCTCGATCACGCGGATGTGGCCACTACACTTAACAACTTGGCGCTTTTGCTCAAGAACAAGGGCAAATACGATAACGCTGAGCCACTCTACCGTCGTGCTCTCGTGATTCGGGAGGCGGTTCACGGGCAAGACCACCCGAAATTGGCCATCACGCTTAACAACTTGGCGGATTTGCTCGTAGACCAGGGCAAGTACGACGAAGCCGAGCCGCTCTACCGCCGTGCCCTCGCGATTCAGGAGGAGGTTGGCGGTGAGCCAGACCACCCTGATGTGGCCACCACGCTCAACAATTTGGCGGGTTTGCTCTACCGCCAGGGCAAGTACGACGAAGCGGAGCCACTCTTTCGCCGCGCCCTCGCGATTGAAGAGGCGGTTCATGGGCCAGACCACCCGAAAGTGGGAAGCTTGCTCAACAACTTGGCAACTGTACTCAAGGACCAGGGCAAGTACGACGATGCCGAGCCGCTCTACCGCCGCGCCCTCGCGATCTGGGAGACAATTTATGGGCCAGACCACCCGAATGTGGCCATCGCGCTCAACAACTTGGCAACTGTGCTTAAGGACCATAACAAATACGACGAAGCCGAGCCGCTCTTTCGCCGCGCCCTCGCGATTCTGGAAGCGGCTCTTGGGCCAGGTCACCCTAATGTAGCCATTTCGCTTAACAACTTGGCGTTCTTGCTCAGAAGGCAGGGCAAGTACGACGAAGCGGAGCCACTCTTTCGCCGCGCCCTCGCGATTCAGGAGGCGGTTCATGGGCCAGACCACCCAAATGTAGCCAGTTCGCTCAACAGCTTGGCGACTTTGCTCGCAGCCCAGGGCAAGTACGATAATGCTGAGCCACTCTACCACCGCGCCCTTGTGATTCGGGAGGCAATTCATGGGCCAGACCACCTAAATGTGGCCACAACGCTCAATGACTTGGCGAGTATGCTCAAGGACCAAGGTAAGCACGACGAAGCCGAGCCGCTCTACCGCCGTGCCCTTGTGATTCGGGAGGCGGTTCATGGCCCAGATTAAGTCCAATTGTATAATATTCCCCAATTGCCAATTGCAAAGAAGCACGAACAAGACCTGTATTATAGCAAAGCCTTGATGATAACTCCAGGTCAAGTCTGGCTGAGCTAAGCGCCCCCTTCCCCTTTCCTGTCTCTGAACAAAGCCTTTGCATTTGAACAGCTGTTGCCGCTAATGGCTGAATGCCCAATCAGAACACGAGTTAAATCGATGGAGCAGGAGCAATTAACACAGCGGGCCAATAGCCAATAGCCAATTAAAACACGACTTAAACCTACCCTATTTTGCTACTAGCTACTAGTGCCACTAGAAGGCTACCCGTGCTACTTGATTGATGATAAGAACCTGCCCAACAGATCTGTGTTCTCTGATAGTTTAGGGGGTGGCAATCTCTATGTACTTAGCAATCTCTATGTACTTATACTCTACTAAAAATTGTAAAGAGCAATGGAGGCATTTAATCAGAAGGGCCGAAATTAGAAGGCCTAAAGTTCCACGGATTTAAGGGAATATGATTTTCCTCTGGAATAATACTGCTCACTCGCGGACCAAGCAGCGTACTTGGCAAATGCCTAAGAATCGAATAGGCGGCAGATGGCTGATGAACTGATGACGCAGCCGCCACCGAAGCACATCCGGCTATCATAACATCAAAAGAGACTTACTGAAGCAGCCACCTTCGCTGCGGCCTTTCGATTTGCTCGCCAAGAAGGATATTTTTTTCTGTCTTCTCATCCTCCCAGAATGGGGTGAGGCCCATTGGCTCAAATGAGCCTCTTCAGCTACAGCTGTCGCTTTCTCTCCCCTCAAAATGCCACCCGGGCATGTGCGCCTGATTAGCTTCTTAGGTATACTTTGAACTGCTTCGAAATCAAACCAACACAAACCTAAATAACACAAAAGCCAGTACTGCGGGCAGAAGTGTACATGCGTGCGTTGCGCGCTAGGTAAAATAGTCAAGAGGGAGGTTTTAGAGAGCAGAAAGCTGAATTCTGTACTTTGCTTTTTGTCTTTTCCTATAAGCTGAATTCTGTACTTTGCTTTTTGTCTTTTCCTATTAGCTTTTTAATTCCGGCCCCTCGGGTTCTGTCTCAATTACCAGGGCGCTTTTGGTAAGTAGCTAGATACGCAGGGAGGTGAATGGGTTCGCCCCTGCATGTGGGTCTATCTTATTTTGCTTCCTGTCCCATCAAAGTCCCCAAGCTAACAATTACTTATGCGTATTTCTGCTGTTGGCCAAGTGGTGCATGATCTTTTCCTTCCTCGTGGTTTCGTGGTACTGTAAAGTACAGTAGTTGTGCAGACTAGCTAGCACCAAGGGTTTGTAGATACCCTTGCTAGCACTATAGATAGCTACTGCAGATAGATAGTAGTGACGACAGTGAGTGACGAGCTAAATTGAGTCTCTACGTAGCTGTGGCGCAGCAAATTTATATGAAATAACAACTTTCTTCACGATAAAGATGTACTCCTCTAGGAGTATTTAGGTTATTTGAGTGTCGTATTTCTTTCGGACCTGGAAATGCGCGTACTGTAGCAGAAGAATTCTGAGTTCTCCAAAAATGGCCAGACACGATTGACTCCACCGAAACGCTGGAGAAGGAGAGGCAATATCAGACGCGCTTGGTGCATACTTAAAGTCGTAGTGAAGTCCTGTGTGAACCGCTCACCGTGAAACCTTTAAGTGTAGTTCGAGTTGAAAGCTTCGCAGAGTTCGTGTAGCTTACGAAGAGTTCGAAACGAAGAACTCTTCTTGAGAGCATCGTAGACGATGTGAATCACTAAGTAGAAATGAAATTTCGCATTATAGTTGAGGACTTCGCAAAGTTGGCGTAGACCTCGGAGCGTTTGAGACGAAAGCTTCGCAACCACGAACTTCGGACTCATCCGAGTTGAGAGCTACGAAGAGTTCGAAACGGTTTCTGAGGCACGAGGAAAATTTTTTTGAGGCAGGTGGACCGGGGTAAGCAGGAGCCAAGTCAGCGTGTTGTTTGCGAGCTTTGCAAACTAAACTTTGTGTGGCTGAGTTGGCGAACTCCGATCCAACTTCTGGAATGAATTCCTCTTCAGCTGGGAATGTAAATTGAAACTGTTGTTCTCGTTTCTCGTCTTCGACTTCTTCTCGGGTTCTCGTCCTGGTCGTGCGCCATGTTGCGAAAAATGTCTATACAATTAACCCGTTTGTTGCGAAAAATGTCTATACAAATAACCCGTAATTTTACGTCAAATCGTTGGGGATTTCCATCAATATTTGTGTGATACTATATTAGGGATTTTCTGCAACAGTCGAGAGTTTTTTTTGGTATTTTTGCCAAAATATATTATATTAGAGCGACTTCACAATATAATAGAACAGAATTTCAAAAAAAAGTTTGGAGCTCTTATGACTTTTTACTTTATAGAAAAAATCTCATAGACGCTCCACACCCTATTAAAGGGGGGAAATGGAAAGTTGATAAGGATAATCAATTTTTGGAGCTTCTATGACCCAATTTCTTATATGTAAAATCTCATAGACGCTCCTAGATTATTTCGTTAATTCCTACTATTCATTCTATCTACTCGCTCTATTGT